>Ga0308176_10001995_pt1 | contig 12818 bp, 12 predicted proteins | sample PhyCR2_3_FD_203890 | JGI IMG/M metagenome (GOLD analysis project Ga0308176, IMG submission 203890) | Soil microbial communities from UC Gill Tract Community Farm, Albany, California, United States - DLSLS.C.R2 | ecosystem: Environmental > Terrestrial > Soil > Agricultural land | place: USA... | reverse complement strand
GAAGAAGGAGAGCTAGAGGGGGCCCCGCCTCCGGCGGCCACGTGGCCGCCTCCGGCACCCCCTAGCCCTTCAGGAAGCGCTGCACCTCGCGGCGCTTCTCGGTCTCGCTGACCGTCAGGCCGGCGCCGCCGCTCGCCGTCGTCACGGCGCCGGAGGGCTTCATCACACGGGTCGGGGGCGTGCCGCCGATGGCCAGGCCGCCGAAGAGCCCGGCGAGCGTCGGGCCGCTCATGTCGCTGCGCAGCGTCTTGGGCGCGTTCCACGAGATCCACGGCAGGCGGATGAACGCCCCGGGGCTCGTGAGCCGCGACTTCATCGCGGAGAAGATCTTCTGCTGGCGCGCGGCCCGCGTGCGGTCGTCCTCGCGCGCGTTGCAGAGGTTGTGGCGCGTGCGGGCGAGCGCGAGCGCCTGCTTGCCGTTGATGTGGTGCGTGCCCTTGCGCAGGCGCAGCGTGTAGCCGCCGTTGCGCGAGCCGCCGTTGATCTTCGAGACGACGCAGCCGCCCGTGTACTTGATGCCGCCCATCGAGTCGATCAGGTCCGGGAAGCGCTCGAAGTTGATCTCGACGACGTGGTTGATGTCGATCCCGAGCCACTCCTTGATCGTCTTGATCGACAGCGCGGCGCCGCCGTAGGCATAGGCGGCGTTGATCTTGTCGAGGCCGTGGCCGGGGATCGGCACGACGGTGTCGCGCAGGATCGACAGCTTCGCGGAGTGGCCGCCGCCGACGCGCATGAGCATGATCGAGTCACTGCGGCTGGGCCCGCCGGCGCCGGGCTCCTTCGAGTTCTTCGGCCGCGCGTCGGAGCCGAGCACGAGGATGGTGTTCGCGGAGACGAGCGGGTAGCCGCCGCCGGTGAGCTGCGCCTCGGCCTCGTCGGAGACCTTGTCCTGCTCGAGCTGCGCGCTGAGGAGGAACAGGACGAAGCTGAGCAGGAGCCAGGCGCCGATCGCCAGCAGCACGACCTTGAGGACGCGGCCGGGCGTGAACCTCGGAAGCGGCCGCCGCGGGCCGGGTGGCCGGCCGTCGCCGCGCAGCTCGTCCAGGGGCGATCCGAGCTCGCGATCGCGCCCGAACAGACGCGGTCGCGTGCGGTAGATCGTGTAGGGCGGCGGCTCCTGGGGTGGCTCCGACATGGCGCTGTATGGTGGCCGACATGGCCTCCGGGCGCGTGATCGGGGTGGACCTCGGGGGCACGAAGCTCCTCGCCGGCACCGTCGATTCGAGCCTGCATGTGCATCACCGGGCGCACCGGCCGGCCGGTGTGTCGAGCCTCGCCGAGCTGCTCGACACGATCGTCGACGCTGTCCGCGAGGCGCGAGAGGCGGGCGGCGGCGACGTCGACGCGGTGGGCTTCGGCATCCCCTCGCTGATCGACCAGGAGCGCGGCGTGGCGGTGTCCACCGTGCACCTGCCGATCCGCGACCTGCCGTTCCGCGATCTCATGGCCGAGCGGCTCGGGCTGCCGGTCTTCGTCGACAACGACGCGACCGCCGCGATGCTGGCCGAGTGGCGCTTCGGGGCCGCCACGGACTGCACCGACGCGCTGCTGCTGACGATCGGCACCGGGATCGGCGGCGGCATGGTCGCCGGTGGGGCGCTGCTGCGCGGCGCGCAGGGGGCGGCGGCGGAGTTCGGCCACATGACGATCGACTTCGACGGCCCGCTGTGCCCCTGCGGCTCGCACGGCTGCCTGGAGGCGTTCGTGTCCGGGACCGCGCTGGCGCGCGAGGCGCGGGCGCTGGGATTGGAGCTGACCGCAGCGCAGGTGGCCGAGTTGGCGCACGACGGCCACGCGGGGGCGCGCGCGCTGGTGACCGAGATGGGGTCGCGGCTGGGGACGGGGCTCGCCAACCTGGTGAACGCGTTCAACCCCGAGGTGATCGTCGTCGGGGGCGGCGTGCTGGCGCTCGGCGACCTGCTGCTGGAGCCCGCGCGCGAGGAGGTCGCGCGGCGCGCGCTGGCGCCCTCGCGCGACCTCGTCCGCATCGTGCCGACGCGGTTCGGCGCGGAGTCCGGGATGCTCGGCGCGGCGGTCATGGCGTTCGAGGGCGTCGCGGCTTGAGCGGCCGGCTGGTCGTCTGCCCGACGCCGATCGGGAACCTCGAGGACATCACGCTGCGCGTCCTGAGCGTGCTGCGCGAGGCCGACGTCGTCGCGTGCGAGGACACGCGGCGCACGCGCGTGCTGCTCGACCGCTACGGCGTGAGCGCGACGCTCGTCAGCTACCACGAGCACAACGAGCGCGAGCGCTCGGCCGAACTCGTGCGGCGGATGGGCGCGGGGGAGACCGTGGCGCTGGTGAGCGACGCCGGGATGCCGCTCGTGAGCGACCCCGGCTACGTGCTGGTGCGCGCGTGCGTCGCGGCGGGGCTGGAGGTCGAGGTGCTGCCCGGCCCGTCCGCGGCGCTGGCCGCACTCGTGGCGAGTGGGCTGGCGGCGGAGACGTGGCGCTTCGTGGGGTTCCTGCCGCGCAAGAAGGGCGATCTCGCCGCGGTGTTCGCCGCGACCGAGACCGTCGTGGCGTTCGAGTCGCCGCGGCGGCTGGCCGCGTCGCTGGCCGCGCTCGCGGCGCTTGATCCCGAGCGCGAGGTCGCGGTGTGCCGCGAGCTGACGAAGGTCCACGAGGAGGTCGTCCGCGGGACCGCGGCGGAGCTGGCAGAGCGCTACGCCGCAGGCGAGCCGAAGGGCGAGATCGTCCTGGTGGTCGCCGGCGCGCCGGCGGCGGAGGGCGACCTCGGTGCCGCCCTGGAGGCGCTGCGGCGGCTCGTCGACGCGGGGGCGAGGGCGCGCCCCGCCGCCGGGGTCGTGTCGGACCTGACGGGCGTGCCGGCCAACGCGCTCTACCGAGCGCTCACGGAATAGCGCCGGTTTCGCCACAGGGGTGTGACGCCGCACGGCCCGCCGGGCACGCGGCCGTAGCTTCGGCGTGTGCCCCGCCCGCTCGCCGCCGCAATCGCGTTCGCCGCGTGCGCCGCCGCCCTCCTCTCCGCGGCGGCAGCGGCGGCGAGCTGGCGGGCACCCGTCCGCGGCGCCGTCCTTCGTGGCTTCGACTACTCGCCGCGCGCGCCCTTCGCGCGCGGCGCGCGGCGCGGGGTCGACCTGGCCGCCGCGCACGGCGAGCGGGTGCTGGCGCCGTGCTCGGGCCGGATCACGTTCGCCGGCCGCGTGCCGCGCTTCGGGCCGGGGTTGTCGATCCGCTGCGGCGCGCTGGTCGCGACGCTGCTGCGCGTGCGGGCGACGCGGCGCGGCGCCGTCACCCGCGGGGCGCGGGTCGGCGTCGCAGCCGGGCCGGTGCGGCTCGGCGCGCGGCGCATCGCGCACCGGTTCGCGTACCTCGACCCGCTCGCGCTGATCGGCGACGCGTCGCCACGCGGGCCGGCGCCGCTACCCGCACCGCCGGTGCGCGCCCCGCGAGCGCCGCGGCCGGTCGCGCGCGCTCCTGCGGGCGAGCCGGCCGTGCGGCGCCTTCCGTGGACCGCGTGGGCCGGGCTCGGGCTCCTCGGTAGCCTGCTCGGGCCGTGGGCCGCTTCTACGTCACGACGCCGATCTACTACGTCAACGCTGCGCCGCATCTTGGCCACGCGTACACGGTGATCGCCTGCGACGTCCTCGCTCGCCACCATCGCCAGCGCGGCGACGACGTCTTCTTCCTCACCGGTACCGACGAGCACGGCGAGCCGGTGGCCGACGCGGCGCACGCGCAGGGGCTCGAGCCCAAGGAGCTCGCCGACCGCAACGCCGAGCGCTTCAAGGCGCTGATGCCGCGCCTGGAGGCCTCCAACGACTTCTTCATCCGCACCAGCGACACGGAGCACAAGCGCCGCGTCCAGGAGGTGCTCCAGAGGGTCCACGACAACGGCCACACCCACCTCGGGATGTACGAGGGCTGGTACTGCCCGCGCTGTGCGGACTTCAAGGTCGAGAACGAGATCGGGCCGGACAACACGTGCCCGATCCACGAGATCCCGCTGGTGCGCGAGCAGGAGGAGAACTGGTTCTTCAACCTGTCCACGTTCCAGAAGCGACTCGAGCAGCTCTACGACGAGCAGCCCGATTTCGTGCAGCCGCCCGCGCGCCGAAACGAGGCGCTGAGCTTCATCAAGTCAGGGCTGCAGGACGTGTCGCTCAGCCGCGCGAAGCTCACCTGGGGCGTCGAGGTGCCGTGGGACACCGGGCACGTCTTCTACGTCTGGTTCGACGCGCTGCTGAACTACTACACGGCGCTCGGCTACGCGCGCGAGGGCGAGGACCTGACCGATCGCTTCTGGCCCGCGACGTACCACGTCATCGGCAAGGACATCCTGAAGTTCCACACGGTGTTCTGGCCCGCGATGCTGATGGCCGCCGGCCTCGCGCTGCCCGAGCACGTCTTCGTCCACGGGTTCCTGCTCGGCGGCGATGGGCGCAAGATGTCCAAGTCGCTGGGCAACGTGCTCGACCCGTTCGAGGCGATGGACCTCTACGGCGTCGACGCGCTGCGCTACTACCTCAGCCGCGACGTGCAGTTCGGCGCGGACGGGTCGGTGTCGATGGAGGCGCTGGCCGCGCGCTACGAGGGCGAGCTCGCCAACGAGCTCGGCAACCTCGCCAGCCGGTCGATGGCGATGGTGCGCCGCTACCGCGACGGCCGGGTGCCGGCGGGCGAGCTCGATCTGCAGGACGAGTTCGCCGGGCTGTGCGAGGACGTCGCGGCACGTCTCAGCAACGCCGACCTCACCGGCTCGCTCGAGGCCATCTGGCAGCGCGTGCGGCGGCTGAACCGCTACGTCGAGGAGCAGGCGCCGTGGACGCTGGCGAAGGACGAGGCGCGTGCCGCCGACCTCGACCGCGTCCTGCGCACGCTGGCGGAAGGCGTGCGCGCGCTCGCGGTCCTGCTGTGGCCCTGGATCCCCGCGTCGTCGGAGAAGCTGCTCGCCGCGCTCGACCGCGTGGACGTGAGCTACGCGAAGGCGCAGTTCGGCGCCGACGTCCCGGAGGCGGTGGCGGAGCTCGAGCCGCTGTTCCCCAAGGACCGTTGATCGATTCCCACACCCATCTGCACGCCTGCAAGCCGCCCGACGACGAGCTGGTCGCGGCAGCGCGGCAGGTCGGGGTCACGAAGATCGTCACGGTGGGCACCGACGAGCGCACGCGGCGCGAGGCGCTGCACGCCGCCGAATCGTTCCCCGAGGTGTACGCCGCCATCGGCCACCACCCCAACGAAGCCTCCGGCGTCAGCGACGCCGACCTCGAGGACGTCGCCGAGCTCGCCCGCCACGAGCGCTGCGTCGCGATCGGCGAGACCGGCCTGGACTACTTCCGCGACTACGCGCCGCGCGCCGACCAGGAGCGCGCGTTCGCCGGCCAGATCGAGCTGGCGCGGGCGGCCGGCAAGCCGCTGGTCATCCACACGCGCGCGGCCGAGGACGACACGATCGCGATGCTCAAGCGCCACGCGCAGGGCCTCGCCGTGATCCTGCACTGCTTCTCGATGGCCGATCGCTGGGAGGAGTGCGCGGCCGAGGGCTGGTGGTTCTCGTTCGCCGGCAACGTCACGTATCCCAAGAGCCTCGACCTCGCGTTCGCGGCGGCGAAGGTCCCGCCCGAGCGCCTGCTCGTCGAGACCGACGCGCCGTACCTGACGCCGCAGGACGTCCGCAAGGAGCGCAACCAGCCGGCGTTCGTCGAGCTGACTGCGCGCTTCGTCGCGCAGGCGCGCGGGATCTCCTACGCGGAGCTCGACGAGCAGGTCACGGCGAATGCCGCCACCCTGTTCGGGTGGTGAGCGACCTCCCGGCTCAGCCCAGCCTGCGGCGCCTGAAGCAGTTCGGGGTGCGGCCCAAGCGCGACCTGGGCCAGAACTTCCTGATCGACTCGAACATCCTCGGCGTCATCGAGCGCGCCGCCGAGCTCGGGCCGGCCGACGTCGCGCTGGAGATCGGCGGCGGGCTGGGCGTGCTGAGCGAGCACCTCGCGGAGCGCTGCGCGCACGTGCACGTCATCGAGCTGGACCGGTCGCTGGAGCCCGCGCTGCGCGACGCGCTCGACGCCCACGCGAACAGCACGCTGCACATCGCCGACGCGATGGCGCTCGACCTGGCGGCGCTCGAGCCCGCGCCGACGAAGGTCGTCGCGAACCTGCCCTACGGCATCGCGGCGGGCGCGATCCTGCGCACGATCGAAGAGCTCGGAGGCGTCACGCGCTGGGTGGCGATGGTGCAGAAGGAGGTCGGGGAGCGGTTCGCCGCGGGGCCGGGGACCTCGGCGTACGGCGTGCCCTCGGTGCTCGCACAGCTGGCCTGCGACGTGCGCGTTCTGCGCGGTGTCGCGCGCACCGTGTTCCACCCGGTGCCGAACGTCGACAGCGTGCTCGTGGTCCTCGAGCGCCGGCGCGCCGCGCCGGAGCCGGAGCTGCGCGCGCTCGTGCAGCAGGCGTTCGCGCACCGGCGCAAGGCGATGGCGCGCTCGCTCGCGCTCGGCGGCCGCTCGCGCGACGAGGTGCGCGCGGCGCTCGAGACGCTCGGCCACCCGGCCGACGTGCGCGCCGAGCGGCTGTCGCCGGAGGACTTCCGCGCGCTGTACGAGGCACTGCGGTGACCGAGCGCGCGCCGGCGAAGATCAACGTCTGCCTGTTCCTCGGGTCCCAGCGCGACGATGGGCGCCACGAGCTCGTGACGATCTTCCAGCCGATCGCCCTCTTCGACGAGCTGGCGCTCGAGCCGGCGGATCGCGACGAGGTGATCTGCACGGGGGTGGAGGGGCCGAACCTCGCGACCGCGGCGGTCGCGGCGTTCCGCGAGGCCACCGGCTTCGCCGACCCGGTCCGGATCACGATCCGCAAGCGGATCCCCGTCGCGGGCGGCATGGCGGGCGGCTCGGCCGACGCGGCCGCGGCGCTGCGGCTGCTCGCGCGCCACAGCGGCCTGGCGCCCGACCTGCACGCGATCGCCGCCACGCTGGGGGCCGACGTCCCCGGTCAGGTCGCGCCCGCCCGTTACCTCGCCACCGGCGCGGGCGAGAGGCTCGAGCCGCTCGACCCCGCCGCCCCGTACGGTGTCCGTGTGCTTGAGGGCCCCGAGCCGCTGTCGACCGGCGCCGTCTTCCGCCAGGCCGCCGAGATGGGACTGCGGCGCTCGCCCGAGGACCTGGCCGAGCGCCTTGCCGCCGTCCGCGCCGCGCTGCCCGACCTGCCCGGCGAGCTGGCGGTCAACGATCTCGAGCCGGCGGCGCTGGCGCTGATGCCGGAGATCGGCGAGCGGATGGAGCAGGCGCGCGCCGCCGGCGCCGACCACGTGCTGCTGAGCGGCAGCGGCCCGACCGTCCTTGGCCTCTTCCGCGACCCGGCTGCCGCCGGAACGGTGCCGGCGCTGTGAAGGCCGGGCCGCTCGTCTTCGCCGCCGCGCTGGTGATCTACGGCGCCGTGCGGCGAAAGCGCATCGGGCGCGGGGAATGGATCCTCGGCGCGATCGTGTTGGCGGCGCTGCTCGTCTACGGCACGGGCCTGGTGCACCCGCCGAGCATCGAGAGCCTCATCAAGGACGCCGGCGAGAAGCTCGGCAAGTGGACGTACCTGCTGGTCGGGACACTCGCGTTCCTCGAGACCGGCGCGTTCGTCGGTCTGATCGCGCCGGGCGAGTTCACGATCCTCGTCGGAGGCGTCGTCGCGGGCCAGGGGCGCATCGACCTCATGGCGCTCATCGGGCTCGTCTGGGTCTGCGCGGTGGCGGGCGACCTGACGAGCTACTTCCTCGGCCGGCGGCTGGGCCGCGGGTTCATGGAGCGCCACGGCCCGAAGGTCAAGATCACGCATGAGCGCCTCGAGCAGGTCGAGGGGTTCTTCGACCGGCACGGCGGCAAGGCGATCCTCATCGGCCGCTTCGTCGGGCTGGTGCGGGCGGTCGCCCCGTTCCTGGCGGGCTCGTCGCGGATGCCGCTGCGGCGCTTCATCCCCTACGACGTCGTCGGCGCCGGGCTCTGGGGGACCACCTTCGTCGTGCTCGGCTACATCTTCTGGCACAGCTTCGACCAGGTCGCGGCGATCGCCAAGAAGGGCGCGTTCGCGCTGGGCTTCGCGATCGCGCTGGCGTTCGGCATCTACGCCGCGGTCAAGTGGCTGCGCGTCGACGAGAACCGCCACCGTGCGATGCGGTGGATCGAGGATCAGCCGCTGCTGCGGCCGCTGCTGCCGGTCGCGCGCCGCGTCAAGGGCCCGGTCCTCTTCGCCTGGAACCGGCTGACGCCGGGCGAGCTGGGCCTCGAGCTGACGACGCTGATGATGGCCGGCGGCATCGGCTTCTTCGTGTTCTTCGGCTACTGGCGGATCTTCACCTACCGCGCCACGACGGTGGGCGACATGCGCGCGATGAACGTCGCCGAGGACCTCAACAACGGGACCGGCGTCGCGATCGCGAAGGTCGTGACGGCGCTCGGGGCGCTGCCGGTCACCGGCGGGCTCGCGCTCGCGGCGGCCCTGGCGCTCGCGGCGCGCCGGCGCGTCGCGGAGGCGCTCGCGCTCGCCGCGGGGATGGGGCTGACGGTGTGGGCCGTGCACTGGGCGAAGGACGCCGTCGACCGGCCGCGCCCGCTGCACCCGCTCGTCAGCTCGATGGACCAGTCCTATCCGTCGGGCCACTCCTCCTACGCGATCGTCTACGTCGTCGTCGCGATCGCGATCGGGCGGATGTTCCCGCGCTGGCGCGGCCGCGTCGCGGTGGTGAGCGCGGCCGTCGCCCTCGTGGTCCTGATCGGCATGACGCGCATCTACCTGCGCGCGCATTTCTTCTCGGACGTGATCGGCGGCTACGGCCTTGCCACCGGGCTGTTCGCGCTGACCGGGATCACGGCGCTGATCGTCACCCACCTGCGGCAGAATGAGGCCGCGACATGAGCAACACGTCGATCACGTACCTCGTCGCGGCGTTCAGCGCGGTCTTCGGCCTCGCGGCCTACGTCGCGTTCATCCTCGTCCCGGCGTGGACCGCCTACTCGCGGATGTGGGAGCGCTGCGCCGCCGCGTTCCTGACGCTCTACGTGGTCGGCGCGTGCCTCGGCCTGGGCCTTGCGGGCGGCGGCGCGATCGTCTGGTTCTGGGACCGCATCCAGGGCTAGCGCCCGAACGTCCCCGTCAGCTCGCCGCGCGACAGCGTGCTCGCCCGCACGCCGAGACGCAGCTTGCAAGGACCAGCGCGGAACGCGCGCCGTCGCATGCGATCCACCGTACTCTTCGCCCATGGAGGCCGATCTCGACCTCTCGGTTCTCGACGCGATCACGGATGCCGTCGAGTCCGGCGCCGGGCTGCACGAGGTGGTGCGGGCGGCTGCGCGCGCGCTCGACGCGAGCCTCGTGCTGACCGATCGCGGTGGCGGGACGGTGGCGGTCGCGGTGCAGTCGCCGGCCGACGAGGCGGCGGTGAAGGCCGACGGCGACGGGGTGGAGGCCTACGAGCTGCGGGTCGCCGACGAGCCGGTCGGGACGCTGCGCGTTCGCGCGCGCTCCGCGCCCCCCGGCCCCGGGCTCGTGCGCCTGGTCACGACGCTGATCGCGTCGGAGGTCGAGCGCGTGCGCGCGCCCGAGCGCGCGTCGCAGGCGGCAGCCAGCGCGTTCGTCCACCGTCTCTTCGATCGCGAGCAGGCCGGCGGCGAGAGCGTGTCGCAGGCGGCCGAGCAGGTGGGGATGTCGCTCGAACAGGGCGCGACCGTGCTCGTGATGCGCGCGCACTCGCTGGCGCCGGCCGGCGACGGCTGGCGCACCCGGGCGCTCGAGGTCGCCGAGCGCGGCGCGCGGGCCGTCGTGCCCGGCGCACTGGCCGCGCGCGCGGAGCTGACGTCCACGACCGGCGTCGAGGTCGTGCTGGTCCTGCCCGGCGACGACGAGCCGGCGGCCCGGCGCGCCGCCGAGTCGGTGCTGCGCGAGCTGCAGGCCGGGCTGCCCGGGCACGGGTTCGCCGTCGGCCGCAGCCGGGTCGCGAACGATGCCGGCGACCTGCACCGCGCGGCCTCCGAGGCGCTGCTGGCGGCCAACGTCTCCGAGAGCGACCCCGAGCGCCCGCTGCTCGCGTTCGACGAGACCGGCGCCTACCGGCTGCTGCTGCCGGCGATGAGCGAGGACCCGGCCGAGCTGCAGCGCTTCTACGCCGAGACGGTCGAGCCGCTGGTCGCCTACGACGAGCAGTACGAGACCGAGCTGGTCGCGACGCTGGAGACGTTCCTGGACGCCGACGGCAACGTCGCGGGCACCGCGGCGCGGCTCTTCACGCACCGGCACACGATCCGCTACCGGCTCGAGCGCGTGCGCGAGCTCTCCGGGCTCGACGTGGGTTCGACCGATGGGCGTGAAAAGCTCTCGCTCGGGCTCAAGGCGATGCGCGTTCTCGGCATCGCAACACGGGGCGGACCCGCTCGCGAGGCCGGCGCAGAGGGCGGCAGAGTCCCCCGCCGGTAGTCACTTTTCAGTAGTCGATTTGTCCAGGGATCGCCACAACGCCTCCGGTTCGGGCAAGTGTTGACCGGATGCTCGGGAAAGCGAAGCGTGACATTTGCCCGACAGGCCTCAAGTGAGCCGTCGGAATACCGATGGCGAGGGTGTGGAACAGCCCCGGTCCTCGCTGCACCGTCTCGCTCCTGTTGCGCTGACGGCGCTGGGGATCTTCGGCGCGGTGCTGATGATCTTCGCGGGGCTCCTGGCGCTGAACCACTCGGTGCTTCCGTTCGACAGCTGGCCGTTGAACGCGCAGCGCCTGAACACCGGCAGTCAGATCCTCCCGCGCGCTCCCGCCGAGACGGGCCGGCTGAGGACCGCCAACGGCGGGACGCTCGCGGAGATCAACGACGGCAGCGTGGTCATCGGCGGCGGCAACGCAGGCGTCGTGACGCCCGCCGTCGCGCCGGCGCGGTTCGGCGTCGTGCCCCAGCGCGGCGGCTCCCAGACCGCGGTGCCCGCGGTCCCGGTGCTCTCGCGCCCGGGCGTCGACAGCGACCACGACGGCCTCGACAACCGCACCGAGCGCCACCTGGGCAGCGACCCGCTCGTCGCGGACACCGACGGCGACGGCATCCCCGACGGCTGGGAGGTCGACAACGGCCTCAGCCCGACAACTTCCACGGACGCGACGGCCGACACCGACGGCGACGGCCTGACGAACCAGACCGAGTTCGCGCTCAAGGACAACCCGCAGCGCCGCGACTCCAACCGCGACGGCACGTCCGACGGCGTCGACGACTCCGACGCCGACGGGGTCCCCAACGCGGTCGAGCAGACGCTGACGTCGAACCCCGTGGCCTCCGACAGCAACGGCGACGGCACGCCCGACGGCGCCGACGACCCCGACGCCGACGGCCTGCCCAGCGCGCTCGAGGTGTCGCTCGGGCTCAACCCCGATTCGCCCGAGACGGTCCCCGGCGTCCCCGACGGCACGGGCCAGGCCGACGGCCAGCCGGCGCCTGCGCCGGCCGAGGAGCCCACCCCGGTCGAGACCGAGACCAAGCCGCCGGCGGAGCATCACAAGCCCGACCACGGTGACGGCGGGCACCACGTTCCGCCGCCCGCGCCCGCGCCCACCCCCACCCCGGCGCCGGCTCCGGCCGCCCCGCCGGCGCCCGCGCCGGCCCCGGCCCCGGCTCCGGTGCGCCGCCACATCCCGCCCGGCCAGGCGAAGAAGCACACGCCGGCGCCCGCGCCCGCGGCGCCGGTGCCGGCCGTCGCGCCCGTCGCGCCGGCCACGCCTCCCGGCCCGCCGTCGGTCCCGCCCGGTCTGCAGGGCGGCCTCGGCCACGGTCACGGCCAGGGGCACGCCTACGGGCATTCCAAGAACCACTGACCCGCGACAAAAGGGTCAGACGCTTTTGTCGCGGCGCGCTTAGGATCGCCGCCATGCGCATCGGCATCGTCACCGGCTCGGGCACCTACGCGCTGCCCGGGTTCGAGGGTGAGCCGCAGGACGTGCTGACCCGGTTCGGTTCGGCTCGGGTGAGCGCCGGCAGGTTCGGGGGCGCCGACGTCCTGCACATCTCGAGGCACGGCGACGGCCACGCGCGGCTCAGCAGCGCCGTGACTCACCAGGCGAACATCAGCGCGCTGCGCGAGCTCGGCGCGGACGCGATCCTCGCGGTGACCGTCTGCGGCGCCGCCGACCCGTCCGTCGAGCTCGGGTCGCTCATCGTCTTCGACGACCTGCACTTCCTCGCCAACCGCCTGCCCGACGGATCGCTGTGCACGCTGCACACCGAGCCCGGCATGCCGGGTCGCGGGCACTGGATCTTCGACGGGCCGTTCGCGCCCGCGCTACGCACCGCATTGCTCGACGCGGCCCGCGAGGCCGGTCACCCCGCCCGCGACGGCGGCTGCTACGGCCACGTCGACGGCCCGCGGTTCAACACGCGCACCGAGATCCGGATGCTGGCGAACGCCGGCGTCACCGCCGTCTCCCAGACGGCCGGGCCCGAGACGGTGCTGGCGGGAGAGGCCGAGATCCCGTACGCGCTGCTGGGCTACGCGACCGACTACGCCAACGGCGTCAAGCCCGACGAGCCGACTCCGGTCGAGGAGCTCGTTCGCCTGGTCGGCGAGTCGACCGGAACGTTCGCGCGCGTGCTCGCCGCCGCGGTCCCGCGCGTCGCGCAGGCCGACCTCGAGCCCGTGGGAACCCATTTCCGCTTCGACTGACCCCGCGGGCCTCGTCGTCGCGTCGCTCGCCGCTCCGGCGGATCCGGGTCTCGACGACGCGCTCGGCGCCGGCCGCGCTGCCGCGGTCCGCCGGCTTCTCGCCGACCGCGCGCTCGCCTGGGCGGCGGCGCATGCGCGGGCGTTGCATGCAGCCGTCGCCGACGCGGCCGCGG
>Ga0308176_10001994_pt1 | contig 12823 bp, 12 predicted proteins | sample PhyCR2_3_FD_203890 | JGI IMG/M metagenome (GOLD analysis project Ga0308176, IMG submission 203890) | Soil microbial communities from UC Gill Tract Community Farm, Albany, California, United States - DLSLS.C.R2 | ecosystem: Environmental > Terrestrial > Soil > Agricultural land | place: USA... | reverse complement strand
AATGATGCCCAAAGTCCTTGATGGGGCGGCGATTTCGGCGGCAATCAAGCAAGAGGTTGCGGAAGAGGTAAGGAAGCTTTCGGCCCTGGGAGTCCGGCCTGGTCTGGCTGCCGTGCTGGTTGGTCACGTGGCGGCGTCGGAGATCTACGTTGCCAGCAAGGTGAAGACTTGCGGCGAGCTTGGGCTATACAGCGATCTGATAACTCCGCCTGACACCGTGACCACCGAGGAGATGCTGGACCTGGTCCGAAGCCTTAATGATCGGGACGACATTGATGGCATTCTGATACAACTGCCGCTGCCGAAGCAGGTGGACTCGAAGTTCCTTCTGGATGCGGTTGATCCAGCCAAGGATGTGGACGGGTTTCATCCGGTGAATGCGGGCAAGTTGCAGGCGGGTAGGCCAGCGCTTGCTCCGTGCACTCCGGCGGGTGTGATCGAGATCCTTAAGCGCAGCAGCTTGTCGATCAGCGGACAGAATGCCGTTGTGGTCGGCCGCAGCGATATCGTCGGCAAACCGGTTGCGATGCTGCTGCTGCATGAGAATGCGACGGTAACGATCTGCCACTCGAAGACGCGCGATCTCGGTGCGATCACACGGCAGGCGGACATCCTTGTGGCGGCGATCGGCAGGCCGGGATTCATCACGCCGGAGATGGTGAAACCGGGCGCCACTATTATCGATGTCGGCATCAATCGCATCACCACACGTGAAGAGGTGGACCGCTTCTTTGCAGGTGACGCGAAGCGCGAAGCTACCTTTGCGAAGCGTGGATCGACGATTGTGGGCGACGTGCATCCGAATGCATTCGAGGTCGCTGGTGCGTACACGCCAGTACCCGGCGGGGTGGGGCCGCTGACGATTGCGATGCTGATGGCGAACACCGTGCGCGCCGCGAAGATGCGCAGGGGGCTGTAGCCGATGTTGCGCGTCGGATTAACGGGTGGTCTGGGCAGCGGCAAGAGCACGGTTGCGCGGATGCTCGGGGAGTTGGGCGCCGAGGTGATCGAGTCGGATGAGCTGGGGCGCACGGTGATGGAACCGGGGCATCCTGTTTACGACCAGATTGTGCGCGTGTTTGGAGCGGGTGTTGTTGGCGCAGATGGCCGGCTGAATCGGCCGCGGCTGGCGGAACTGGCGTTCAAGGGCGACAGAGTGAAGGAGCTGAATGCGATCGTTCATCCGGCCGTAATTGAGGCGCAGAGCGAGTGGATGCAACAGGTCTTTGCGCGCGATCGTGCGGCGGTGGCGGTGGTGGTTTCGGCGCTGATCTTCGAGGTCGAACGGGATGCGCAAAAGGGTGGTGCGGCGAGGGTTGCCTATGCGGACCTGCGGGAGCGCATCGACCGGATCGTACTGGTCACCGCATCAGACGAGGACAAAGTTGCGCGTTACGTGAGGCGCGTCTGCACGTGCGGGATGGGCGAGGAGAAAGCGGAAGCGGATGCCCGGGCGCGACTGGCGCACCAGGTTCCCGACCGCGATAAGGTGGCTCGTGCCGATTATGTGATTGAAAACAGCGGTCACGTCGAATCGCTGCAGTCGCAGGTGGAGCGGCTGTGGCCAAGGTTGAAGCAGGAGAGCAACTTAAACTTGACCGGAGAGTCATTAAAATAGAGACAGCATCAAATCTTCTGCGGGGTCGGTGTGCAGCTTCCCAAAGGAACCGTTTGGCCGGGGCATCGTAACTGTATTGAAAGGTAATCAAGGTTTCAAAGAAGAGCTATGAAACTGCGTCAGTTCGTCTTGATCGTTGTGCTGGTGGGTGGATTCTGGTTTGTCACCACTCATCTTCCTTCAGGCTTGAATCGCCTGGCACTGACCGGCGCGCGAGGTTCGGGTTCGCCGCTCGAACTGACGGAGGCCCAGGCCGCGCCCGCATTCGACGGCGAAGAGCAGAACAATATTTCTGTCTATAAGCGTGTACTCCCCTCAGTGGTGAACATCACGTCGCGGGCGGTAATCTTCAACTTTTTCTATGGCACTGTTCCGCAGGAGGGGCAGGGCTCCGGGTTCATCCTCGACAAGGCCGGGCACGTGCTGACCAACTTCCACGTGGTCGAGGGCGCGAACCGTGGGATCGAGGTGAAGCTGAGCAACAAGCGGACCTATAAGGCCAAGGTGGTGGGGTCGGATAAGGTGCACGACCTGGCGTTGCTGCAGATCGATGCGCCGGATCTGCAGCCGGTGACGCTGGCGGACTCGAGCCAGATTGCGGTGGGCGAGAAGGTCTATGCCATCGGCAATCCCTTTGGGCTGAGCGGCACGATGACGCAGGGCATCATCAGTTCCATCCGGTCGATCAGGAATGGGGACGGCGCTCCGATTGAGGATGCGATCCAGACGGATGCGGCGATCAATCCCGGCAACTCCGGTGGGCCACTGTTGAACTCGCATGGCGAAGTAATCGGAATCAACACCATGATCGCTTCGAATGGAGCGGAGCAGAGTTCGGGTATCGGGTTCGCGATACCGATCAATACGGCCAAAGCAGTGCTGTCAGACCTGACGCGGTATGGGCAGGTGCGGCGGCCTTCGCTGGGGATTGTGTCGTACGCGATCGGGCCGGATCTGGCGGAGCAGATGGGACTGGCAGCTGATTATGGGGTTCTCATCCAGCAGGTTGTGCCGGGCGGCGCGGCGGAACGGGCGGGGTTGCATGGGGGAAATGAGAAGGCTTACGTGGGCAATCAACCGGTGATGCTGGGCGGTGATCTTATTGTGGCGATCGATGGGCAGCAGATCACGGATCCGCAGGACATCAGCGTGGTGATGGACAAGCACCAGGCGGGCGATACCGTAAGTGTCACAGTTATGCGCGGCCGGAGACAAATGACCGTGAAGGTGACTTTAGGCGAGGCGCGATCGGTCAATACATAACTTCGATGAAGTGGGAGGTGGGAAGGGCCGCTCGAGGAGCGGCCCTTCTGTTTGCGTCCGCGGTCTGCCTGGCATCGAGATGGTGGGCTCGGTGGATGGGCAACTGCGTCGTGCCCGTCCAAAACAACGCAGAAACGCGAGTGTTTCAGACGGGTTTTTGGTCCGTTCGGAATGAGTATCTGTTTAGAACTTCACGCCGAGGGTGGCGAGGAAGTCTTTGATCTCTGGCCAGACGGCCTTAAGGTCTTTGGCGGTCTGGATGTCGAGGGCGATGTTGAGCGGGTTCGATGCAGCGCCGGCCAACTCGGCCATAGGCCTTTCGAGTGCGGCAATGAGAGTGGCAAGAGCGGCGACTACCTGCGGTGCCGCCTTAAGAGCCTTGTTGGCGCCGGTTAGCCATTTGAGGGCGTCCTCGGCGGCGATTTCAATTCCTTTTTCGATATTGACGAGAATGTTTGCCATTGCAATGGTCCTTTCGGGCCGGCGGTCTGCCGGCCACAATTCGGCAGCAGGCGGAGCAGAGGTTCTCGTGGTTGCGATTGATCTTTCTCCACCGTTGCGACGCGCAGACGGAGGCCGGACGCGCATTGGGCGCGACGGATGACTGACCGGTTCCTTGAAGCAGATGGAATCGGATGGTTTGTCTGGCTATGGTTCTGAGATTAGAGAAATCGCGGATTTAGCCTGCAAACCGGAGGGGACAATCTTTGTTGCAGAATCAATAGCTTACGGAGATCGTGGATCGCCGGGCCTTGACAGCGCTGCGACCCTGCTTTCCATACGCTGTCAGGTCGTTTTTACGCACTTAATAGATTCTGTTCGACTTAACTCCGGGTCATGCGGGGGTCGGTTGCTATATCCATTTTTGCTACTTAATAGGAAACAGGCAGTTTAACTCAGGTGCAACTGATTTATAGGGCTTGAACCCTTTCGCTCGGGCTCGGCGCAGACGCGAGGCCGTTACAATGCCCTCTGCCCGTCTCCGGTAAATCTCGCCTGTTTTTTTCCGTAATAGAAAAGCAAGGGGTTTAACGCGTCTTAATTGATCGTCTCCTGCGCTCAAAGCACGGCGCTCATCTTCGACATTTACGGACGGGCGGAAAGCCGCGCCCTGATCGCAAAGCAGCCATCGAGACTTTTTCCGCAGCCTGACAGCCTCCAGAATCGATTATGCGCCGATGCGGTTAAACAGCTTGCGATTCGAGGGCGGGAATCTGCTGTTTGCAATGAGGGCTTTAGGGCTCGGTCGAGCAGCCCAGGGGTTGACACCAGCTCGGCACTACCGGGAGACAAAGATCGGTGAGGGTGTCGACCCGCTCAGAGCTGTCCGGAGCGCAGCGAGGAGAAAGTAGCGGCGCTCGGTGGAGAGCATGGAGCCGAAGGCCATAGAGCGGGAGCCCTCCAGGCGGATGACGCGCGAGGTGCGGTTGTTGTTCATGGCGCCGGAGGCGAAGTCTTCGCTGATGGTCTTGAATTCGGAGAGGCTTGCGGTGCGCGTGATGCCGAAGGGACCGATTCCGGTGAAGACGGCGAGCCGGTCGCCATGGACGGAGACGGAGACCTTCCCGAGCGTCATCATTGCGCAGAAGGAGACCAAAAAGCAGGAACCGATCAGAAAAGGGAGGCCGAAGAGCGACATCGGCAGATTGAAGTGGCCTTTGATGATCTGCGTTCCATATATGCCGAACATGGATCCTCCAGCCCACACGCAGGTGAATGGGACAAGGAACAGTGCGCTCCAGCTGCGGGTGCTGGCTCCGGCGGTGAAACCGTCGGCTTCCGGCCTGTACCAGGCGCCGGAGGGCGGGGAGTTGAGGTCGACAGGGCCGGAGGGCGGAACCACAGAGTTGACGAGCGAAGCAAGGATGCTGCTGGTGCCCCCGAGGATTTCGGAGATGTGGAACGTGTTGCCGCACGAGCGGCAAAGTGCCACGTCGGTGGAGACGTTGATATCGTCTGTCGCGATTTTTGCGCGGCAGGTGGGACAGGTTATCTGCATTGAATTGGGTGAATTATGCCATAACATGGGTCTTAATTACGGAAACCGAGGTTACCGATGAGGCGATTCTTTGCTGCGATTGTGGCAGTTGTGCTGTCGTTCCCGCTGTCCGCGCAAAATCCGGCGGCCTCAACCGGCTCAGTCAGACCGAAGGTACGGGCAATTACGGCGTTTGTGCGTCTTGATCGCGGGACTTGGGAGAAGCAGATTACCGAGGCATTGACGGTGCTGCGGAAGGCGCAGAAAGAGTTTGAGTTGGCGGGGTACCAGGTGGAAAGCATCCGAATTACGACGCAGCCGGTTGGCGAGTTGGTGGCGCGACTTTCGGAGGACGACGCGGTAGCCCTGCTGAAACGTATTGATGAGTTGTCGGCGAAGGAGAATTTCATTCCCAATGTCGGGCCGGGAATGATGCAGGACACCGACGACCCGGCGCCAATGCGGGTGCTGGAGCGCGTGCTTTCGACGCTGCCGAATATTGAGGCGAGTGCGATTATTGCGGACGACTCGGGGATCCACTGGAAGACGATCAAGCGAACAGCGGAACTGGTGAAGTTTGTGGCGGAGCATAGTGTGCGCGCGCAGGGGACATTCAACTTTGCCGCGACAGCGATGCTAAGGCCGCTCGGGCCGTTTTATCCGGGTTCGTATCACACGGGTGCGGGCAGACAATTTGCGATCGGATTTGAAGGAGCGGGGGTGGTGGCGGAGGTATTTGCGCGCGACAAGGGCGATGCTGACGTGGCAACAACCGATCTGACCGCGGCCCTGACGAAACACGCGCGGGTGGCAGATGGAGTGGGGAATCGGGTTGCGGCGCAGACTGGATGGGAGTTCGTGGGAGTGGATCCAACGCCGGCACCTCTGGCTGATGTTTCAATTGCGACGGCGATTGAGAACTTTACGGGCGCGAAGTTCGGCTCGAGCGGAACGCTGACTGCGGCGCGAATCATTACCGCTGCTGTGAAGTCGGTGCCGGTGAAGCAGATCGGCTACTCGGGGCTGATGGTGCCGGTGATGGAAGACAAGGTGATGGCGCAGCGGTGGGCGGAGGGGACTTTCAATGTGGATTCGCTGCTTGCGTATTCCGCCGTGTGCGGAACTGGGCTGGATACTGTGCCGCTGCCTGGGGACATCAGCGTGGAGCAGATGGAGCGCATCTACGGCGATGTTGCGTCGCTCGCGGTGAAGTGGAATAAGCCGCTTTCAGCGCGGTTGCAGCCGGTGCCGGGGAAGAAAGCCGGTGAGATGACGGAGTACCAGGATCCGTATCTTTTCAACACGGTGATTCACGCAGCGCCTTAGCGGCTAAGCGAGCCAAACCGTAGCCTGATTGGTCAGGCCTCTGTGCGTTTGAGATAGCGGCGGCCCTGAATCTCGTATTGTCCGCTCGCGACGCGGGCGATGGCTTCGCTGTAGGCGATGTGCTCTTCGACGAGGATGCGGTCAGCGAGGGTGTGGGCGTCGTCCGTTTCGAGCACAGGAATCGCACGCTGAAGGATGATGGCGCCGTGGTCGAGGTGCTCGTCCACGAAGTGGACTGTGCAGCCGGCGATTTTCACGCCGTAATCGAAGGCTTGCTGCTGGGCGTCGAGGCCGGGGAAAGCGGGGAGTAGCGAGGGGTGGATGTTGAGGATGCGGTTAGGGAAGGCGGAGATGAAAGCCGGCGAAAGCAGACGCATGTAGCCGGCGAGGCAGACGAGATCGACGTTGTGATCGCGGAGGCAGGCGATGAGGTCGGTGTCGTGATCCGCGCGGGGGCGGCCTTTGGAGACGTAGAGTGCGGTGGGCAGGCCGAGGTCTTTTGCTGCGGAGAGGCCGGGGGCCTCGGCGACGTTGGAGATGACGACGGCGATTTCGCTGTTGGGGAGTTTGCCTTCGCGGATGTTGCGGGCGATAGCAAGGAAGTTGGAGCCGCGGCCGGAGAGGAGTATGCCGAGGCGAAGAGGTTGATTCGGGTTGGGTGTCGTTCCCATTTAGATCGAAGCCGAAAAGTTCATCGTTTCCCAGGTCCGAACACACGGACCTGGGGCACCCAGTATCCAGAATGATGGCTCTATGTGTACTGCACGCGTTTCTCGCCTTTGACGATGCGGCCGATGACGAAGAACTTTTCTTCGGCGCGGTCGAGGAGAGTTTTGGCGCGGGTGAATTTGGCGGCGGGGATCACGGCGATGAGGCCTACGCCCATGTTGAAGGTACGCATCATTTCGTCTTGCGAGACCTGGCCGAGTTCGCGCAGGTGCTCGAAGATGGGCAGCACAGGCCATGAGCCGAGTTCGACTTGCGCGCCCATTCCCTTGGGCAGGATGCGAGGGAGATTCTCGGTGATGCCGCCGCCGGTAATGTGGGCCATGCCGTTTGTGAGTCCGGCGGCGACGAGTTTCTGGATTACATGGAGGTAGCTGCGATGCGTCTTCATGAGGGCGGCGCCGGCTTTCTCCTTGATGGCAGTGACGTACTGCGAGGTTTTGTAGCCGGCGACCTCGAAGAGAAGCTTGCGGGCGAGCGAGTACCCGTTGGTGTGGAGGCCGGTGGAGGGGAAGCCGATGAGCACGTCCCCGGCCTTGATGTCTTCACCCGTTACCAGTTTGTCGCGATCGACGGCTCCGACGATGAATCCCGCGAGGTCGTATTCGCCTTCAGTGTAGAAACCGGGCATCTGGGCGGTTTCACCGCCGATGAGGGCACAGCCATTCGCTTTGCAGGCTTCGGCCAGGCCGGAGACCACGGTTTCAGTGACTTCGGGATCGAGCTTGCCGCTGGCGAAGTAGTCGAGGAAGAAGAGTGGGGTGGCACCCTGCACGGCGATGTCGTTGACACAGTGATTGACCAGGTCGGCTCCAACGCTGGAGTGTAGGCCCATTTCGAAGGCGATTTTGAGTTTGGTGCCAACGCCGTCGGCCGAGCTGACGAGGATAGGGGCTTTGAACTTCTGGAGATCGAGCCGGAAAAGAGCGCCGAAGCCGCCAATGCCGCCTAAGACGTTGCGGGTGAAGGTTTTCTGGGCGAGGTACTTGATGCGGTCCTTGGCGCGGTCGCCGCGGGAGATGTCGACGCCGGCGTCGGCGTACGTCACGGGCTTGCTTGCAACAGCTTTCGGTTTTGATTCTTCGGGCACTGCACGGCCTCTTCGCTGCCCCGACAGAAGCGGTTCCGGAAGATCCGGCTCGCGCCGGTCCTCGCGGATTGCCCGGGGCTGGAATTTTGGTTTCCGAAAACAATCTGCGTCGGAAAGGTCGATTCTAACAGGCTTAGTACATAGAAAATGTGAGGCGGAAACGAGCTGAATGTTCAAATGTGGAGAACAAAGGACGGGGTGAGGATGCTACTCACGGTTTTGAGCGGACTTCTATACTGGAGCCACGATGAGCACGAAGGACTCGAATCCGTCACCGATGCCGACAGATACGCGGGCACAAACGCGATCGCAGGAATTACAGCAGCGCGCGGAGCGCTTTTTCCCGGGCGGGGTCAATTCGCCGGTGCGGGCGTTTCGGGCGGTTGGGGGTGCGCCGCCATTTCTGGAGCGGGCTGAAGGGGCGTACGTGGTGGACGCGGATGGGAACCGCTATATCGACTACGTGGGCTCGTGGGGTCCGATGATTTTGGGGCATGCGTTTCCGCCGGTGGTGGAGGCGATTGAGCGTGCAGCCCGGAACTCGGCTAGCTTTGGGGCTTCAACGGCGAGCGAAGCGGAGCTGGCTCAGCGGATTGTTGGGTGCTATCCGGCAATTGAGAAGATGCGTTTTGTAAGTTCGGGGACCGAGGCGACGATGTCGGCGATTCGGCTGGCGCGGGCCGCGACGGGACGCAAGGTAATTATCAAATTTGAGGGCTGCTATCACGGTCATGCAGACGGGCTGCTGGTGAAGGCGGGATCGGGCGTGGCGACGTTTGGAATTCCGGGATCGGCGGGCGTGCCGGAGGAGATTGCGGGTCTAACGCACGCGCTGCCGTATAACGATCTGGCCGAGGTTGAGGCAGCGTTTGATGCGCACCCGGATACGATTGCGGCGGTGATTCTGGAGCCTGTGGTGGGGAATGCGGGATGCATTCCTCCGGCACCGGGATATCTGCACGGTCTGCGGCAACTAACGAGACGCGAAGGGGCGCTGCTGATTGTGGATGAAGTGATGACGGGGTTTCGCGTGGCGCTGGGCGGGGCCTGTGAGCTCTATGGGCTCGATCCGGATCTGGTGACGCTCGGCAAGGTGGTAGGCGGTGGATTGCCGGTGGGGGTGTTTGGCGGGAAGCAGAAATTTATGGATATGCTGGCGCCGCTAGGGCCGGTCTACCAGGCTGGAACGCTGAGCGGGAATCCGCTGGCCATGGCTGCGGGGATTGCGACGGTTGCGTATTTGATGGATCACAGGAACGAGGTTTATTCGCGACTGGAGAAGACGGCAGGGGTCGTGGCGGAGGGTGTCGCGGCGGAGGCGAAGAAGGCCGGCGTTGCGTTGACGACGAATCGCGTGGGAGCAATGTGGACGTGGTTTTTCGCGGCGGGTCCGGTGCGGAATTACGACGAGGCGGCGAAGTCTGACACGGCGGCATTCGGGAGATTTCACCGCGCCATGCTGGATCACGGTGTGTGGCTGCCGCCATCGCAATTTGAGGCGGCATTTCTGGGGACAACGCACGGAGATGCTGAGGTGCAGGCTACGATTGATGCGGCACGCGAGGCGTTTCGCGCCTGACTGCCAGTCGCCTCATGGAGACATCCTGACATTGGATTCAGTTGTGAATGCGGGGCCGCGATGGCGCGGACGTCTTTTGCCGCGGATCTGGCGCCATCATCTGCCACTTTTACTCTTGTCGTTCGCGTCGGTCGCGGTGCTCTACCAGACGCGTCCTTACCCGGATGTGCTGAGCCGGGCGAGTTTTGCCACGGCTTATCCGGCGCTCGCTCTGCTGGCGACGACGCTGCTCATCGGGCCTTGGAATCTGCTGCGAAGTCGTGCAAACCCGGTCTCGAGCGATCTGCGGCGCGACATCGGAATCTGGGCTGGAATCGTTGGCGTTCTGCACGCGGGTGTGGGGCAATTCGTGCACCTGCGCGGGCGGCCCTGGCTCTATTACGTGTACGGGCCGACGGAACATCACCATGGAATGCGGCACGATCTGTTCGGGTTGGCGAACTACACCGGCGCTCTCGGAACGCTGTTATTGATTCTGCTGCTCGCGACCTCGAATGATTTCTCGTTGCGAAGATTCGGAACGCACAAATGGAAACAGCTGCAACGCTGGAATTACGCGGTATTCGTGCTGGTTGCGGTGCACTCATTTGCATTTCAGGGAGTGGAGAAACAGAAGGTGCAGTGGGTGATCACGGTTGGTGTTTGCGTTTTGACGTCGCTGGCCTTGCAGATTGCTGGGGTGGTGCGACGGGTGGCGTGAGCTCTTATGTTCGGGCGAGAGCCTGGCAAGAATCTATGTAGACGGGAACACGCCAAGACCAACGGTGGGACGGCAAACGCGGAACCAGGGCGCTGCCGAAGGGCCTAGCCTGACGTTAGAAAGATTTCTGAAAGAGAGTTGAACCAACAGCCACTCCGGTTCGACATATAGAACAAATGGTCAATGAATGTAAGGATCGGGTCCACTTCGAGTGGCTCGCACTACGCTGTCAGACGGGCGATCCGGAAGCATTCACGGACCTCATAGCGGTCATGGAGAGGCCGCTGATCTATTACGCAGCGAGCCTTACCGGGAACCATGATGCAGCGCTCGACGTCCTTCAGGATGTCTGGATCAAGGTGATTCGTGGCATCCGAAATTTGAAAGATCCCGGCTCTCTCAGGCCTTGGCTCTACGCAATCACCCACGGCGTCGCTGTTGATCGCATCCGCCGTGACTACAGACGCGACAAGGCTGAGCAAGCGCAGCTTGAAGATGCCTTCAATATCGACGAGCCTTCCTTCGATGAGGAAGACGCAAGCGCGATTCACGAGGCGTTAAGCCGTCTCGGCGTCAAGCATCGCGAAGCTCTTGCTCTGCACTTTCTTCAGGACCTCTCTATCGTGGAAATTGCCGAGGTCGTCGGCTGCTCCGAGGGTACAGTCAAATCCCGCATTCACTACGCTAAACAGCAAATGAAACAGATTCTCGAAGGAGTGAAACATGACACAGCAATCCAGTGACCTGCGCGAACGCCTGCTTGCGACCTTGCCGCAGCCGGAGAACCTCAGCGCGTACCGTGAAGAGACCGCCGCTTTGCTGGCAAAGCACGCAGGGGCACTTCGATGGGACAAAATCTTGGCGTACTTGATGGTCTTCCTCGCGGTGGCACTGTGGTTCCTTTGGATACCAAACCAGCCTTGGCATCTGGGTGCTCGCATCATTCAAGGGTTTCAAGCGGCGAGCGTCCTCATGTTTTTTTACGCAGTAATCGGCACGACGCGCTACGCAATTTATGCCAGCCAGGTTGCCACTCTCAAGGAATTGAAGCAGCTTCAGCTTCAGATCCTTGAACTTCAGGCGTCGCTGCCAAAGGAGCAATAGCGCAAAACGCGACGTTCTGCTATGCGACGAGGAATCCTCAAGATTCGAGTTTTTCTCAGGGTTTGCGACTTGATGATTTTCTGGCCTTGCACAACCTCTTTCAAAACCGCTGATCTGCGGTTGACGCGAGCGCAGTATGCTTGCCTCATGGCTACTCAAAGTCGTGAAGTTCGTCTGGCACGCCGTCCCAATGGAGAACCGGGGTTAGACTGTTTTGCGTTTGCAACCGTGGACCTGCCCGATCCGGGTCCCGGTGAGGCACTCGTCGAAAACCTCTATATGTCGGTCGATCCCTATATGCGCGGGCGGATGAACGAAGGCAAGTCCTACGTGCCCCAATTTGAGATCGGCAAGCCTCTTGAAGGAGGCGCGGTGGGACGCGTGATTGCGTCGCGGGATGAGAAGCTTCCTGTCGGCACATTTGTTCTCAGCATGTATGGATGGCGCGAGGCGTTTGTGGCGCCTGCATTTCATCTTCAAATCATCAACACCACCGTCGCTCCGCCTTCGGCGTATCTCGGCATCCTGGGCGTTACGGGGCTCACGGCGTGGGTTGGATTGTTCACGATTGCAAAACTGAAAGACGGCGAGACCGTCTTCATCTCCGCCGGCGCGGGCGCGGTGGGAAGCGCTGCCTGCCAGTTCGCAAAAATGCATGGCTGCCGCGTGATTGCGAGCGCGGGCTCAGACGACAAGCTGACTTACCTGCGCGACGAACTGAAGGTGGACTACGCCTTCAACTACCGCGATGGCGATGCGCGCGACCACCTCAGAAATGCTGCTCCTGAAGGTATCGATGTCTACTTTGACAACACGCAAGGGTTGCAGTTGGAAGCCGCTCTCCAGGCGCTGGTCACTTACGGCCGGGTTGCGATGTGCGGCGGCATCGCGGGATATAACGTACCTGTCCCGGGGCCGCGCAATCTGATACAGATTGTGGGCAAGCGTCTACGCCTCGAAGGCTTCATCGTTTCAGACCACTTCAAGGAGCTGCCGGCTCTGCTCGCGGAGGCAGTGCCCGCTCTCGCGTCAGGCAAATTGGTCAACCGCGAAACCTTTGTGGACGGGCTTGATTCGGCTCCGGCAGCGCTGCTGGACCTTCTGCATTCAGGCGCGGGGAACATCGGGAAGATGGTCGTGAGACTCTCAGGCTGATTGGGACGCGATTTCCGGCAGCTACTCTAGGCCCATGCATCGAGCGTAACGAAGTTGTGCGTGCGGTCGTAGCGCTCGAGGAGCTGATCGGTTGCGGCGATGGATGGACCGCGCTCTGCGCTCTGGCTTCGATGATTGCCATCGTGCAGAACGATGTTGCTTGCAAAACCGCGGCGTTGATTCCTGTCGATCTTGTTCATCAGGATTGTGGCGATCTTGTCTGCGGAGGGCTCGCTCCAGTCGCTGGTCATGGCGTTCCAGGTGACGGGAATAAGGCCGAGCTG
>Ga0308176_10001993_pt1 | contig 12824 bp, 12 predicted proteins | sample PhyCR2_3_FD_203890 | JGI IMG/M metagenome (GOLD analysis project Ga0308176, IMG submission 203890) | Soil microbial communities from UC Gill Tract Community Farm, Albany, California, United States - DLSLS.C.R2 | ecosystem: Environmental > Terrestrial > Soil > Agricultural land | place: USA... | reverse complement strand
ATGGTTGCCGGGAGCGATCGTAGGGCTGGTGGCTGAGCAAGGCTGGCCGGCCAACCACACAGCCTAAACACCGCGCGAGGTACGGGGATGGGGCACGTGGTTCCCGCGACGCCCGCCAATCCCAGGAGGCCGGCCTGATCCTCCTGCCACCGCGCTCACGCCGACGGCCACGGCGGCGCCTTCGATCTCGATGTCGAGCAGAGCGCCACCCGCCGGCGGGTAGGCCCTGTCGTACGTCAGACCGGGCTGGGCTTTCCGAGGAAGGCTCGTGCGACGTAACGGTCGAGCACCGGGAGCTGTCCGAGCTTGAGAGCGGCCCGTCGAGCCTGCAGCTCGACGGGGTTCGCCGGGAGGAACCATCGCATCGCTCTCCGGGCGGAGCGCTGCGTCCTGGTGACGGCCGGGCGGAGTCGCTGCTCGTAACGGTGCAGCGCGGACTCCACGGATGCGTCGTTGGCCAGCTGCCTGGCCAGGATGAACGCGCCGGCCATGGCGAGCGAGGCGCCCTGACCGCCGAGCAGGGAGACTGCTGCGCACGAGTCCCCGACCAGGGCGACGCGCTGGCGGCTCCAGCAGGGCATCTCGATCAGTGCGACCTGGTCGTAGTACACCTCCTCCGAGGCGGGGCAGGCGGCGAGGGCTCGCGGCGCCAGCCAGCCCAGCGACGCGTACTCCTGGCGCAGGGCGGACCTCGCGTCGAGGGGCAGGACCGGGTCGGGGGAACGGTGGATCGCGAAGATCGCGACCCGGGTGTCGGTCAGGCCGTAGAAGCCCATCGCGCGCTGGACGGTGTCGGTCATGCAGAACTCTCCGCCGACGGCGGCCCGGACGTCAGGGTCCTCGAATACGAAGGCGGCGGTCTGGAACCCCAGGTACCGGAGGTACTCGGACTCGTCACCGAAGGCCAACCGACGTACGCGCGAATGGATGCCGTCGCAGCCGACGAGCAGCTCTGCGCTCACCGTCTCCCCACCGGTCAGACCGACTCTCACGCCGTCTGGTCCGTTCACGAGGCTCTCCACGGTGGTGTCGAAGCGGACGTCGACCCGGGCGGAGAGGCTGTCGAACAGCGTCTCCTCCAGGTCGGTGCGCATCAGGCCCAGGAGCCGGCCGTCCAGCACCTTGGCGAACTGGCCGTAACGCATCCCGGCCCGTCGACGGCCGTGCTGGTCGCGGAACGTCAGCTCTTCGATGTCGCGACCGAGGCGGCGGAGCCGGGGCAGCAGGCCCATCGCCTCCGCGACGTCGTACCCGGGACCGAAGAAGTCGATCATGTAGCCCTGCGCGCGCAGGCCGGGCGACTTCTCGAGGAGGAGGACGTCGGCTCCGGCCGCGTCGAGCTCCAGGGCCAGGGCGAGACCGGCGATCCCGGCACCGCAGACGACGGCTCTCATCGGTCCCGTCCGCCCGCACTCATAGGTCCGTCTCCCTCGGCAGATGTGCGGGCCGCCGGGTGTGTCGCTGGGTTGCGGGCTTGATGAGCAGGACCGGACGGGAGGACCGGCGCGCGACGGCCAAGGAGGTGTTGCCCAGGAGTGCGGACGTGAGGGCTCGCCGTACCCGGGTGCCCAGCACGATGTAGGAGGCGTTCAACGTCTCCGACTCGGCGAGGATGACGTCGGGGATGTGCGCTCGGTAGGCGTCGCGCACGACTGCGCTGGCGGACGCGCCTCGTCGTCGGACGTGGCTGACAGCGGCCTGCGCCATTCGACGGGCCTCGCCGGGTGTCTCGAAGAAGACTCGTCCTCCGCCGGGCAGCGGGTCCCAGGTCCGCACATAGAGCACCCACACTTCGGCACTCAGCGCTATAACTAGGTCCGCGGCCAGGTCCAGACCCGCGTCCGCGGTGGAGCTGCCGGAGTACGGAGCCAGCAGGCGCGGCGAGCGTCCGCGGAACCCGACCGGTCCGAGGGTGATCGTCTGGAGTGCCGACGACAGGGTGACCGCGCGCGGGGCCGGGCCCCGGGGTGGTGCTGGTGCCGATGGCGACTTCATGACGTGACCCTCGTGTGGAGTGACGACAACTGCCGACCAGGCTTCCCGGCGCACCTGCTCCCAGGCTACTTCGGAACCAGCGGCCAGGGAACGACCCACCCTGTGCAGCGGCCGGCTGGGTTGTTCCGACGAGCTCGGGGTCGAGCATGGGGCGTTTTCACCTCCAGGTACCGGGTAGGGGGTACGTCGCGATGGCGACCGAACACCGGAGGTGAACACCGTGCATGCGCACGAGCTGCTCGGTGCACTCGGAGAGGCACTGCGGGTTTCGGCCGCGATGGCATGGCAGATCCTGTGGCCGCTCATCCTCGGGTTCGCGTTGTCCGGTGTCATCCAGGCAGTCGTCCGTCGCGAGCGAGTGACCACACTGATGGCCGGCGACGGTCCACGCTCGTTGGCCTGGGCGACCGGCTTGGGCGCCGCGTCGTCGTCGTGCTCCTACGCTGCCGTGGCGCTCGCCCGGTCGCTGTTCCGCAAGGGCGCAAGTCTTACCGCGGCTATGGCCTTCGAGATCGCCGCCACCAACCTGGTCCTCGAGCTCGGCATCATCCTCGCCCTCTTGCTGGGCTGGCAGTTCACACTGGCCGAGTTCGTGGGCGGCCCCTTCATGGTCCTCCTCGTCGCCCTCGGCTTTCGGTTATGGATGCGGGGCCGGATCCGGGAGACCGCCCGCGCACAGGCCGACCGCGGACTGGCAGGGTCGATGGAAGGTCATGCCGGCATGGACATGTCCGTCCAAGGCGACGAGCCGTTCCTGCGCCGCCTCCTGTCACCGAGAGGCTTCACCGCCGTCGCGAACTACTTCGTGATGGACTGGGCCGCCGTCCTGCGCGACATCGTCATCGGACTGCTCATCGCGGGGGCGTTCGCCGCATGGGTGCCCACCAGCTGGATGCAGATGTTCTTCCTCGACGGTCACCCCACCGCAGCGAAGATCTGGGGCCCGCTGATCGGCCCGCTCGTGGCCGTGGTCAGCTTCGTGTGCTCAGTCGGCAACGTGCCGCTGGCCGCCGTGCTCTGGAATGGGGGCATCAGCTTCGGCGGCGTCGTCTCGTTCATCTTCGCCGACCTCATCATCATCCCGATCATCTTGATCTACCGCCGCTACTACGGCACCCGGGCGGCACTCCGCATCACCGGCATCTTCTACCTGGCGATGGCCGCCGCGGGCTATGTCATCGAGATCGTCTTCACGCCCCTCGGCCTGGTTCCGACCGAGCGCAACGCCACAGTCGTCGACGCCGGCTTCAGCTGGAACTACACCACCTGGCTCAACCTCGTGTTCCTGTTCCTCGCAGCTGCTCTGACCACGCGCTTCGTGCGGACGGGCGGCTGGCCGATGCTCAAGATGATGGGCGGCTCCCCCGACCAGCAGCCCGAGCACGACAACGAGGCCGGCCACGGCGCCGAAGTTGCTCGGGATGGCGCGTGACTCCGGGCGGCGGCGCCTCGGCAGGTTTGACCTGGCGCGCCTGAAGGCTGATCTTTTTCCTTGTGAGTCGGGGCGGAGTTCGCAGGTCCCCGAAGGCCCTCGGGAACCGCCTGGGAGAAGAGGAGCAGCACGATGGCGGATGACAGCGCCCGGATAGTGGTGGGCGTGGATGGGTCGGCGGCCAGCAAGGAGGCGCTGCGCTGGGCGGCCCGGCAGGCTGCCCTGACCCGGGCGAACCTGGACGTCGTCATCGCTTGGCGCCCACCTGTCACCTATGGCTATGCGGTCGAGACCTCGGATGCCGATTTCGAGGGTAGGGCCCGCGAGACCATCGACTCGCTGGTGAGCGAGGTCCTTGGGTCCGACGTGCCGACGTCGGTCCGAACCAGCGTGACGGAGGGGCATCCCGCGCCGGTGCTCATCGAAGCGGCGCGGGGCGGACCTGCTCGTGGTCGGCAGCCGTGGCCATGGGGCGTTCAGCGGAATGCTGTTGGGCTCCACGAGCATGCACTGCGTGCACCACGCGACCTGCCCTGTGCTCGTGGTGCGACCCTCCACACCGTCCTGAGACCGAGCGCCGGCGGACCTCAGGCGGCGAAGTACCGCAGTCCGACGTAGGCCCAGGCCACTGCGATGGTGACGGTGGCGACGACCAGGCCGTACTTGGTGAAGGTCCAGAACGAGATGTGATGGTCGTTGCGCGCGGCGATCCCCAGGACGACCACGTTCGCGCTCGCGCCCACCGCCGTGGCGTTGCCGCCGAGGTCGGCGCCGAGGGCGAGCGACCACCAGGCGGCCTCGGCACCGGGGGCGCCGTGTCCGGCGTGCACCAGGTCCTGCACCAGCGGCGCCATGGTCGCGACGTACGGGATGTTGTCGACGATCCCGGACAGCGCACCCGAGGCGACGATGATCACCGAGGAGGCCAGGAAGTACCGCTGTCCGAGCGCGTCCGTGGCGATCTTCGCCAGCGACGCGATGACCCCGGTCTCCACGAGAGCGCCGACCATGACGAACAGGCCCATGAAGAACACCAGCGTGGGCCACTCGACCTCGCCTAGATACTCGGAGGGCTCCAGCCGGGAGATCGCCACGAGGGCGCCGGCACCCAGCAGGGCAACCATCGACGGTTCGACGTCGAGCACCGAGTGGCTGACGAAGGCGGCCATGACTGCCACCAGGACGACCAGCGACTTGGCCAGCAGTCGCGGGTCGGTGATCGCCTCGCGTTCGTCCAGGGCCATCAGCGCATCGATGTCGGTGCGGTCGCCGGCGAGATGGTGCCGGAACATCCAGCGGCAGAGCCCGATCGTGATGGCCAGCAGCACCACGACGATCGGGGCCAGGTTCAGCACGAAGTCGTTGAACGTGAGCCCCGAGCGTGACCCGATGATGATGTTCGGTGGGTCGCCCACCAGGGTCGCCGTACCCCCGATGTTGGCCGCCATCGCCTCGGCGATCAGGTACGGCGCGGGCGGCGCGCCGATCTGTTCGCACACGAGCAGGGTCACCGGTGCCACCAGCAAGACCGTCGTGACGTTGTCCAGGAGGGCCGAGGCAACCGCGGTGAGGACCATCAGGCTCGCCATGATCACGAACGGTCGCCCGCGCGCCCGCTTCGCGGTGATGATCGCGAGGTACTCGAAAACACCCGTCCGCCGAAGCACCCCGACGATGACCATCATGCCCAGCAGCAGGAAGATGACGTTCCAGTCGACTCCGGTGCGCTCACTGAAGAACGCGACGTGGGCGTCCACCACGCCAAGCAGCACCATCGCGGCCGCTCCACTGAGCGCCGCCGCGACGCGGTGGATCCGCTCGGTGGCGATCAGGACGTAGGCGGTGGCGAAGGCCGCCACCACCAGAGCCTGCGTCACGAAGCATCCGGCTGCTGCGGGAACAACGCCTCGAACAGCCGGCTGACAGTCACGGCCCCGATGACGCGACCCCCCTCAACGACGGCGACCAGCGGACTCCGCATCCGCGCCATCACGGCCGCGACCTCCAAGATGGTGGCGTCCTGGTCGACCACCGGCAGCTCGTCACGGTCCTGAGGCTCCGGGAGCAGATCGCGCACCGTCCGCTTGGAGAGCTTGGTCATCAGCTTCTCAGACGCCGACTCGTCGTACACCCGCGCCAACGTGGGGTCGTCCTGCACGTACGCCGGGATCATGAACCGCACCACCTGCGAGCCCGGCAGGATCGTGTGCGGGCGGCCGTCCTCCTCGCAGACGATGACGCCCGGCAGCCGCCGGTCACCCATCGTCCGGGCCGCGGTGAGCACATCGGTGGCCAGTCCGACGACCGGGAACGGCTCGGCCAGCTCGCCAGCATGCATCTCGAACCCCTTCCTGGTCCTGGGAGACCAGCCTGCCATGCCGAGCGCCCACGACACTCGTCCGGTTGGCAGACATTCAAGACCGAGGACCTTCTTGGCTCGGCGGCGTCCCCACCGACTCGACCCGATCGGGGAGCGGGCTCGACAGGAGGTTCCGATCGCCGACCTCGACCCGGGGAAGAACCGAGACGCTGCCGTCGACGCGGAACGAGTAGAGCTGGTACCCGGTGACAAGGTGGGTTCGGTCGTCGAGGAACACCACCGGGAAGGACGCTTCCTGCCGAGGCGGGGTCCAGGGAGTCGAGAAGTGCCCGATCGTGGGTGTGTCGACGGCGCCGCCACTGGTGTCCAGCTCCATGACCAGCGTCCAGGTGCCGTCACTGTTCCACACCACCCGCGGCAGGATCGAACGGTGCCAGTGTCCGTAGAAGACCGCGGCGGCAGGGAGGTCGCGCACATCGTCGTCCTCGATGGGTTCGGTCGGTGCCCCACGGCGGTCCAGAAACTCGGTCATGTCGCTCACCCCAAGGAAGGCCTGTGCGGCGTAAGCCTCGTGCACTAGCACCACCTGCGGCTTATCCCTCGAGGCGGTGGCGTACAGTCGGCGCCCCACATCGGCCTCCGTCTCCCTCCCACGTAGCCGAGTGGCACCGAACAGCTCGGTCCGTTCGGGATCACCGTCCCCCAAGATGTCGACGCCGGCGAGCGACCGGGTCGAACCGTCGAGGACGGTCATGCCGGCGGCCCTCATCTGCCCGGCGCTGAGGTCGGACTCGTGGTTGCCGGTCACGGCGGCGACGGGGGCGCCCCCGGCGATAGCGGCTTCGCTCTCGATGCAGGTGCGCTCCGCCGCCGTGCCGTTGGTGGTGAGATCTCCGGTCACGGCCAGCAGAGCGGGTACGTCACCGCCGTACTCGGTAGACAGGATCCTCCTGACCTGCGCTTGCAGGAGGATCATCGTCTGGTTGCAGTGCATATCGGACTGCAACAGCATGGCCGTCTCTCCCTCCCGCGGTCCGGCCATCAGCGCACGACTCGCGGCCAAGCTCTGGTTGGCCGTGTCGCGGAAGGCTCGGGCCCGCGCTTCCTGTCGTCGCACGAGCGTCTGCACCTTCGGCACGGCGTCCCCCAGGACCAGCCGCAACACCGGGCTGTTCGTGGTCGATCCTGCCGCTGCCGTCCCATCGAGCGCTGGAAGCGCGTAAACCCCAGAGGCAGCGCGGGTCCGACCCGCCCCGTCCACCTGCCACAGCGCCACGGTCGACGTTGCCACCAACCCCACCAGCAGCGCCCCGGCCCATCGTGCCTGCCGCCTTCGCGGCGCCGGGCGTCGCGGCGGGAGGAGCAGTAGGACGATCAGCAGCGCGCCGCCGACGACCAAGGTGAGAAAGAGCTCAGAGACGATGAGCTCGTGGAAGAACTCCGCCTCCAGAACGTCGATGTACCCGTGAACCGCCGGCTCCGGGTCGTGGAAGAGCCCGGAGTACAGCGTGAGCATCTGCGGCGTGACATAGGACGCCAGGTCACCGCCACCGTCATCCGGGCCGGCAGCCACCGCGGTGGGTCCCTCGACGGTGGCCACTACCCCGAGCGGCCCTCGCGAACGCGGCACGAAAACCGTCCCCGCGATCCCGAGCCGCAGCTCGCTGTGCCCGCTCGTCGTCAGTGAGAAGGTCGTCGGCGAGACCCCGATGGTGTCCTCGACCTGAGTCCGTGTGATCGCCCAGCTGACGGCGAGGGGCGTCGCCAGCAGAGCGCCTATAGACAAGACCAGGAGCAACCGCAGGCCAGGTCGTAAGATCGACCGGAGCCGCCGGCGACGCAGCATCCCGGCTGCGGGCGGCCTTCCGGGTGGGGGATGGTCACGCATTGTCATGCAGCCCCCGACCGGCACGTCGGAGCCCGAGTGCCTGCACGCGAAAGGAGTCGAGGAGCCGTTCGGCAGGCGCCCGACGCGTAAGCTTCATTGTCTGCGGGTCACCAGCCCAGCACGGCCAGGTCGCGAGGATGCGGGGCCGGCTCGTTGGCGGCGGCCGAGAAGGACTTGAAGGCGGAGATGAGCTCGGAGCGCTTGCGTGCCGACATGCCCGCCAGGATCTCCGCGATCTCCGCGCTCCGGCGGCCGGTCACGTCGCGGACCACGCGCGCACCTTCGTCGGTGGCCGAGAGGACGACCTCGCGTCGGTTGGCGGCGTTCTCCTGGCGCTGGGCCAGCCCGGAGGCGACGAGCCGGTCGATGGTGCGCAGCGCGGTGGACGGCGTGACATCGAGTGCGTCCGCCAGGCCGTTGAGGTTCAGCCGGCGGCGGTTCTCGAGGACGACGAGGACCCTGAACTGCGCCAGCGTCAACCGGTCCTCGACTTCGGCGAGCGAACGTGCCGAGACGGCGACCAGCACCCGTGATGCGGTGAGCACCGCGGTGACCACCTCCTCGGTCGGGTAGTCGCCTGGGTCGCTCATGGGACACCTCCGGTTGGACGCCGTCGCGCTAGCATTGCATAATGCAAGAATGCGCTCGTCTCATTATTGTGCCACGGCAGTGAACTGGGCGCGGTCGTCCGAGACGGGGTTGCTGTCGCTCTCGGTGGCGGTCGGAGCGGGGGCGGGACTGGGCGCAATCGCGTTCCGCTGGTTGATCACGACTTTCACGACGATGTTCACGGGCCACGTCGACTACGCGGGCGCGAGCCAGCTCGGCAACCCGCACCTGCCCTGGCTGGGGCGCTACGTGGTGCTGGTCGCCCCGGTGGTTGCCGGCCTGGTCTACGGCCCGTTGGTGCACGCGTTCGCCCGCGAGGCGCGGGGGCACGGCGTACCGGAGGTGATGTACGCCGTGGCGCGGCGCGGAGGCCGCATCGCACCCCAGGTCGCCGGCGTCAAGGCGCTCGCCTCGGCGTTGTGCATCGGCGGCGGAGGGTCTGTCGGGCGTGAGGGCCCCATCGTGCAGATCGGCGCCGCTCTCGGGTCGACGTTCGGCGGCGTGTTCGGGGTCCCGGAGTCGCGGCGGCGGGTGATGGTCGCCTGCGGCTCGGCCGCGGGCATCGCCGCCACCTTCAACGCCCCGCTCGCCGGCGTCTTCTTCGCGATGGAGTTGATCTTGTCGGACTTCGCCGCCCGGTCCTTCGGGATGGTGGTGCTGTCCGCCGTCACTGCGAGCGTGATCGCACGGGCCGCCCTGGGCGACGCACCGTTCCTGCACCTACCCGCCTTTCATGTGCAGCACGTCGGTGAGTACCTCCTCTTCGCCGGGCTCGGCGTGCTCGCCGGGGCCGTCGGTGTCGGCTTCACCCGAGTGCTGTACGCGGTGGAGGACCTGTGCGACTGGGCCTGGCGTGGCCCCGAGTGGCTGCGCCCGGCGATCGGCGGGCTGCTCCTGGGTCTGCTCCTGCTCGCGCTGCCGCAGATGTACGGCGTGGGGTACCCCGTGCTCGGCGACGGCGTGGCCGGTCGATACGGGATCGCCTTCCTCCTCGTGCTCCTGGTCGGGAAGATGGTCGCCACCAGCCTGACCATCGGAATCGGCGGCTCCGGCGGCGTCTTCGCACCAAGCCTCTTCATCGGCGCCATGCTCGGCTCGGCATTCGGGCAGACCGCCACGACCACCCTCCCCGGACTCGCGGGCCAGTCCGGCGCCTACGCACTGATCGGGATGGGCGCCGTCTTCGCCGGCGCTGCCCGAGCTCCCATCACCGCCGTCGTGATCATGTTCGAGCTGACCGGCGAGTACTCCATCATCCTGCCGCTCATGGTCTCCATCGTCTTGTCCACCGGCGTCAGCCACCTGCTCTCCGGCGACACGATCTACAGCCTCAAGCTGCGCAGGAGAGGGGTCGACCTCAGCCATCCACCGGCCTCGGCCCAGCTGGACCACACGAGCGTCGGACAGGTCATGACGCCGGTCGAGCGGACCATCGGCGCCTCCACCGACATCGAGAAGGCCGTCGCTCTGCTGGAGACGGTCCCGCACGGCCAGCTGCCCGTCATCGACGCGAACGGAGACTACCGCGGCGTCCTGACCGCCCAGGCGGTCAGCGAGCTCCTCGCGGCGGACGAGGAGACCGGGTCGGTGGCCGACCTGGTCGAGCTCACCGGCCACGTGCGCGTGGACCAGCCACTGTCCAAGGCGCTCGACGAGCTGCAGACCAGCGTCACCACAGGCGTGCCAGTGCTCGACGCAGACGGGCGAAGGCTCGCAGGATGGCTCACCGCCGATGACGTGCTCTGCGCCCTGCGGCCGAAGAGTCCGACTGCCGCCCTGCCGTGACCAGGACGCGCCGGCCGTCGCACGCCATCCGACGCCTGGTCGGGAGGGCACGGCATGTGCGATGGCTCGTACGGGCGCCGATCTGGGTGTTCCGTGCACGCCTCGGCGCGGTCTTCGGCGGCCGGTTGCTTCTCCTCGAGCACGTCGGTCGGGTCAGCCACACCCGTCGCCACGTCGTTCTCGAGGTCGTGGACCGGCTCCCAGACGCCAGCTACGTCGTCGCCTCCGGCTTCGGGACCCAGGCGCAGTGGTTCCGCAACATCCTCGCGAAGCCCAACGTGCAGATCCGGACGGGCATCTCGGCACCTCGGCCGGCCACCGCACGGGTCATGACCGAGGAAGAGGCATCCCGCACGCTCGAGCGGTACGCCCTGCGGCATCCGCGCGCCTGGCGCCTGGTGAAGCCCGTCCTGGAGGAGATGCTCGGTGCCGCGATCTCTCTCGACGGCGAGCATCCTCCACTGATCGCGCTCACCCACGCCCCTCAGCGTGAACCGGATACGCGCGCAACGGCTCGCGCGACCTCGAGAGGCGGACCTGTGCGTTGGGTGCCTGGGTACTGAGGCGAGCCACTCGATGTCCCGGGGCGCGCTACCGTCACGATGTTCGTCCCCGAGCCATGGTGCAGTGGTGCCGCATGTCAATGGCAGGCTCGGGGCAGGCATTGCGACTGTTCCCACTGTGGCCCCCGCCTGGGCGGGAAGGGCAGTGTGAGCAACTTCCTTGTGACGAACGCAACGCCGTGCCAGCACGCAGGTTCCGGTCTGGACAGGGAGGGTGCCATCGTCGTCGCGCGCAGCCTGGTCACGACGGAAAAATAGGAGCAAGCCACCAGTTGCATCGTGCAATGGATGCAGCCGCTAACGGTAGTTGGTAACGTGACCGCCTGGTGCGCCGGGAAGTCTGGTCGGCAGGGACGAACCCGACCCGGAGGACCACGTGCTGAGGACCAAGGGCGCACCGCCACCGCTAGGGTACCGGGTCGCGTCTCGACATTCGCTTGCATCGGCGCGCTCATGGTTCAGTCCCCGTCGAGAGTCGCAGAGGCGCAGCGCGTCGACGCCGTCACCGGGCAGCAGTCGTCATGAGCCGTGACTCGGTGCGGCTGCGAGCCGACGCGTGGGCGCCCTCGCGCGCTCGTCGCTACGCCGCGTCGCACTGCGGGCAGCTGCCGTCGGACGCGCTCCATGAGGTCACCCTGCTCATCTCGGAACTGGTCACGAACGCTGTCGTTCACGGCGCCGGCGACTCCTTGGTGGACATCGAGGTCGAAGGCGGGGTTGTGACGGTCGGCGTGAGCGATCAGGGCCAGGGGTCGGTCAGGCTGGCCTCGCGGTTCAGCTGGCCGGAGACAGGTCACGGCCTCACGCTGGTCCAAGCGATGTCCGACCGCTGGGGTGTGGAACAGATCGGCGGTTCCACGGGCAAGCGGGTCTGGTTTGAGTTGACCTGGGTTGCTGACGAGACATGACCTGCGCTCATCTCGATGGCTTGTGGCGCATAGATCGAGGGCTCCGTACATTTGAAAAGCGCTGTCTCCGCGGGTTCCGAGCCGGCGGAGGCGGCGGCCTGCAGACACCGACGTGCGCTCGGGTGGTCCGGCTCGACCGGGCGAGGGCGTGCTGCCGGGGACCGCGACAGGTCGTTAGCATCGAGGGGTTCGTCTTGACTCACCCGGGAGGTGTCGGTTGTTGCGCGTCCGGATGGGATCTGCCCGGCGCGCCGGCGTTGTGATCGGTCTGCTCGCCACGATGGTGGTCACCGCCGGCTGTGCCGGACTTCCACGCCCTGGTGATGGCACCGATGCGGTCACCGGCCAAGGCACGCGGACGGTGGCCACCGGCAACACCCTGGACCAGAAGCTGCCCGCGTCCGCGGCGACAACGCGGCTGGTGGACCAGGACGGGCGTGCGATGAGTCTGCGGTTGCTGCGGGGCAGGGTCGTGGTGCTGGCGCCGTTGCTGACGATGTGTCAGGAGACCTGCCCGATGACGAGCGAGAACCTGCACCGTGCCGCCGAAGCGGCCCAGGCTGACGGAGAGTTGAGCCGGGTGGTGTTCCTGGAGGTGACCGTCGACCCGCAGCGCGACACCGTGCGACGGTTGCACGACTACGCAAAGGTGTACGGCGCGCTGCCCCACTGGCGGCTGGCCACCGGGAAGCCCGCAAACGTGATCGCGCTGTGGAACGCGCTCGGCGTGTCAACGGACAAGACCAGGCCCGAGGACACAGTGAGGGACTGGATGACCGGCCGGCTGATCCATGACTCCTACGACGTGCACCACCAGGACTGCGTCATGATCATCGACCCCTCCGGGCGGCTGCGCTGGATCACCGTCGGGCATCCCGACGCCCGTGGCTCCCGTCTCCCGGAGTCCATGCAGAAGTTTCTCACCCTCGAGGGGCGGCAGAACTACGCGCACCCTGGCGCCGGCGGGGCGGACTCGTGGACGGACCGTGACGTGGAGCAGGCGGTCGCCTACGTGCGCAGCCTGGGCAGTTGAGCCATGGCGACGCGAGAGTGGCTGACGTCCGCCCAGTGGTCCCCGTGGCGGTGGCCGGCGGCCGCGCTGGCCGTGGTCATCGCGGCCGCGCACATCCCGGTGACCGCTGAGCACCTCTCCGAGGCGCCGTACATCGGCTGGTCCTTCGTCGCCCTGGAGTGCGTCGCGGTGCTGCTGGCCCTCATGCTGGTCACACGTGACATCGGGATCACCTGGATGGCGGCCGGGATCGTGCCGGCGCTGGCCATCGCGGCGTACGTCGTGACCCGGTCCGTGGCGCTTCCGCAGATC
>Ga0308176_10001992_pt1 | contig 12826 bp, 9 predicted proteins | sample PhyCR2_3_FD_203890 | JGI IMG/M metagenome (GOLD analysis project Ga0308176, IMG submission 203890) | Soil microbial communities from UC Gill Tract Community Farm, Albany, California, United States - DLSLS.C.R2 | ecosystem: Environmental > Terrestrial > Soil > Agricultural land | place: USA... | reverse complement strand
GTTCTTGAGGACGTCGACGAGGGCGGTCATGCGCCGGGAGTATTTGGCGGCGATTTGCTCGGTGATCTCGGGATGGGCGAAGCAGTAGGCGGCGGCGTGCTGGATGGCGAGGAATTGGCCGGAGTCGGTGTTGTCTTTGACGTCGCCGTAGGCTTTGACGAGGAGTTCGTTGCCGGCAACGAAACCGCAGCGCCAACCGGTCATGTTAAAGGTTTTGCTGGTGGAGTGGAGTTCGATGCCGACTTCCCTAGCGCCGGGTGTGGCGAGGAAGCTGAGGGGTTTGCCTTCGAAGACCAGGGCGGCGTAGGCGGCGTCGTGGAAGACGACGATGTTGTGCTTTTTGGCGAAGTCCACGACCTGGCGGAAGAACTCGGGCGTGGCACTCGCGCCGGTGGGGTTGTTGGGGTAGTTGATGACGAGCGTCTTGGAATTCTTGAGGACGTCGGCGGGGATGCTGGTCAGGTCGGGGAGGAAGTTGTTTTTTTCGAGCAGGGGGATGTTGTGGACCTGGCCGCCGAGGTACTTGGCGTGCGTGCCGAAGACGGGGTAGCCGGGGGTGGTCATGAGGGCGATATCGCTTGGGTTGATGAAGCAGGCGGGGAGGATGGAGAGGGCGGCCTTGGAGCCGATGGAGTGAACGACCTGCGTTTCGGGGTCGATGCCGTCCACGTTGCAGACGTTTTTGAGCCAGCGTGCGGCGGCGTGCTTGAACTCGGGGCCGCCGTTGTCGGAGTAGCCGCGGTTCTCGGGCTTGCGGGCCTCGGCGGCCAAAGCGTCCACGGAGAGGGGGAAGGCCATGTCGTCAGGCTCGCCGACGCCCATGTCGATCAACTCGGCGCCGGGATTAGCAGCGAGGGCGGCTCGCTTGGCGCGTTTGATCTTTTCGAACTTGTAGATTTCGGTGCCTTTGCCGTAGTTGCGGCCGCCGATACGGTCGGCGAAGAGGTTTTGGATGTAGGGGTCGGACATGGGAAGGGGGGATTGTAAGGCGCGCGCGGAGGCGGTCAACGGGAAGAGAAATCCGAATGACGAAACCCGAAATCCGAATCAAGCCCGAATGACGAAATCCGAATGACGAGATGGAGCGCTTGCTCCCATTCGTCATTCGGGCTTCGGGTTTGATTCGGGCTTCTGGTTTCGGATTTCGGGTTTCCGCCTGCTTGGCGGGCTTACCTGCCCGACAGGTCCAGGCACGCGGCCTGGCTGGTGCTGCGGGCGAAGATCTGCGTGTCGGCGATGGTGGCCATGGTCCAGGCTTGGCCATCGACGGCGTGGGTGCGGGAGAGTTCTTTGTAGGCGTCTGGGACGGCCTGGACGACGGCGAGGTCGCCGTTGTTGTTCTGAACGATCAGGCGGTCGCCGAGGAGGGTGGTGCCGCCCCGCCAGCTGAAGCCCTTCTGGAGCCACTTGATCTTGCCGGTTTCGATGTCGATGCAGCGGAGGGATTCTGGGCCGAGGCCGTCGGGCTTGTAGAGGCCGTAGAGGTAGCCGTCCTTGTGGACGGCGCTGCTCCAGTGTTGCTGGAGAGTATTCTCCTGGCGCCACAGGGGCTTGGCGGTGAGGCCGGCGGGGGTCTTTTCAATTTTACACGCGGCGGCGCCGACCTTGTACGCGGCGGAGCAGTAAACGATGTCGCCTTCCTTGCCGCCGACGACGGGCGAGGCGGCGGTGGCGGTCTGGAAGGGGAAGGGGAATCGCCAGAGGACCTTGCCGGCGTCGGGGGTGACGGAGACCAGGCCTTTTTTCGTGAAGAAGATGATCTGGGGGATCTCGTGGATGGTGGCGGGGACGGGGGAGGCGTGGGTGGGCTGGTCGCTTTCGGTTTTCCAGACGACGTTGCCGGTGGTCTTGTTGAAGGCGACGAGGGACTGGTTGCTGCCGCCGGTGCAGGCGAAGAGGAACTCGCCTTGGATGAGGGGGGAGGCGGCGCTGCCCCAGCCTTTGGAGGGGAGCGAGCCGTTGAATTCCTTGAGGAGGTCGTGAGACCAGAGGATTTTGCCGTCGGCGGCGTTCATGCAGGCCAGCTTGGCGTAGGCGCCCAGGACGTAAACGCGGTCGCCGTCGACGGTCGGGGTGGACCGTGGGCCGTTGCCGCCGCTGCGGTCGTGGATGGTCTTGTCGATGGGCGTGGCCCAGAGCCCCTTGCCGGTGGCGCGGTCGAGGGCGAGGCAGGTTTCCTTGTCGTTGACGTCGGCGAAGCAGTAGGCCCGCTCGCCCGCAACGGCGATCGAGGAGAAGCCGGCGCCCATGGGTATTTTCCAGAGGATCTTGGGCGCGCCGGAAGACACGGTGGCGGCGGGGGCCGTGCCGTCGTGGGCGGGGCCGCGGTAGTTGGGCCAATCGGCGGCGAGGAGAATCGGCGTGAGGACCAGAGCGAGCGAAAGGGTCAAAAGGCGGCGCATGTGGAATTCCGTTGTTGGCGGCAAATTGGGCTCGTGACGATGGTTATACCGGCCGGTGGCGCGGGCGTTGTGCAATCTACGAAGAATTTCGTTGACAGGTACGAGGGCCTTCGTATATTGGGGGCTATGGCCAAGTCGAAGAGTCAGGCGAAGCCGAAGCCTACGGACGCGGAGCTCGGAATCCTGCGGGTGCTGTGGGAGCGGGGGGCGTGCACCGTGCGCGAAGTGCAGGAGGCGCTGAACGCGCGGGAGAAGGGGCGGGAGACGGGGTACACGACGGTGTTGAAGTTTCTGCAGATCATGACCGAGAAGCGGCTGGTGGTGCGGGATGAAACCAAGCGCACGCACGTCTATGCGGCAGCGCAGCCGGCAGAGGTGACGCAGCGATCGCTGGTCCGGGACCTGCTGGATCGGGCGTTCGGCGGGTCGGCGCGGAAGCTGGTCATGCAGGCGCTACAGGAGAAGAAGGCGTCGGCGGAGGAATTGGCGGAGATACGGAAGTTGCTGGATCAGATGACGTAGCCGGTAGGCAGTAGGCAGTAGGCGGAATTCAAGTCCGGGGAGGTTTGTATGATGACGGCCGAGGTGATGCGTAGCGTGGCGGACGGCGCGGTGGTCGAGCGGGTGGGGTGGGTGTTGGTACATAGTGTGTGGGAGGCGGCGGTCGTCGCGATCGTCGTTGCGTTGGTGTTGACGCTGATGCGCACGGCGTCGGCAGGCACGCGGTATGTGGTGGGGTGCGTGGGGATGGGGGTGGTGGCGGGGGTGGTGGCGGGGACGTTTGTTTTCGTGAGGCCGGCCGAGCGGATGGTTGTGCCGGCGGCGCGGCCGCTGGCGCCGGTGGTGAGGCCGGAGGTGGCGCGGCCGCGGGTGGAGATTGCCGATGACGGGCCGCGCGCAAAGGAAGTGCGGGCGTACGAGCGGGCGGCGGGGGTGGTGAGGCCGGCGCTGCCTTGGGCCGTGGGCGCGTGGGCTGTCGGCGTCGTCGTGCTGGGCGTGTGGCAGGTCGGCGGGTGGGTGGCGGTGCGGCGGCTGGCGCGGCGGACGCGCGCTGTTTCGCGCGAGTGGGAGGAGAGGGCGGCGAAGCTGGCGGGGCAGATGGGGCTGAGGAAGGCCGTGCGGCTGGCGGAATCGGCGGTGGCGTCGGTCCCGGCGGTGGTGGGGTTCTGGAGGCCGGTGGTGCTGGTGCCCGTGGCGTGCCTGAGCGGGATGCCGGCGCGGCAGCTCGAGGCCATTCTGCTGCACGAGCTGGCGCATGTGCGGCGGCAGGATTACCTGGTGAACTTGACGCAGGTCGTTGTGGAGACGCTGCTGTTTTACCACCCCGCCGTGCGATGGCTGGGGCGGCAGATCCGGGTCGAGCGCGAGCACTGCTGCGACGATATTGCGGCGAAGGCGTGCGGGGACCGGGTGGCGTACGCGCGGGCGCTGGCGGCGCTGGAGGAGATGCGCGGGGAGGGCCGCGGCGCGGTCATCGCGGCGCGGCTGGCGATGGGGGCGGCGGACGGGGCGCTGCTGCGACGCGTGCGGCGCGTGCTGGGATTGCCTGCGGCGGGGAGGGAAAAGCGCCGGACGCCGATGCTGGCCGGCGTGGTGGCATCGATGGCGTGCGTGGTGGGGCCGGTGGCGTGGATGTCCGTCGGCGGGAAGGCGGGTGAGGCGAAGGCGGCGGAGCGCGGGGCGACGACGCGGCCGGGCGGGCATGAGACGCGGGAGTTTCAGTTGCGGCGGTCGCGGGCGGCGGTTGCGGGGAAGGTGGTCGAGGCGGCTTTGTCGCGCGACGGCCGGGCGGGGGTTTCCGCCGACGAGCGGACGAATTCGCTCCTCGTGACCGGGTCGGCGGGGGACGTCGAGGTGGCCGAGGTGATCGTGAAGGCGCTGGAGGGGGAGCCGGAGCAAGCGGCCGACGTGCCGGGTCTGAGCAACCTGCCGGTGGCCGGGCGATTGTTCGACAAGGGGTCTGAGGCGGGGGCGCCGCCAGGCCCGACTGACGAGGAGTTGGCGGGGTGGGATCCTCGGATGGCGGACCTTCTGAAGCAGCGTGACGAGGCGGCCTCTGAACTCGAGCACGTTGGGCAGATGATGCTGGGGCCGAATAACCCGAGGGTCGTCACCGCCAGACAGAACCTTGAAACGATTGAGGCCAGGATCAAAGCGCACGGCGACGCCTTTCGCCGGAACAATGATTACCGCAGGATGGCCGAACCCGCGCCGATTGTGCCCGCGCCGGCAGCGCCGGCGGTCTCGGCCGCACCGCAGGCCGAGGCCGATCCGATCGAGGAGCTGGAACTGAAGCGGCTGGAACTGATCGCGAACTCGCCGGCGAAGATTCAACTGGCCAAGGCGATGCTGCAGGCGAAACAGGCGGAGTTGGCGCGGACGCAGCAACTGGCCAAGCAGAACGTGGGGTCGCAGTCGGACCTGGAGCGGGCGAAGACGGAAGTGTTGCAGGCGCAGGCGCAACTCCAATTGGCCGAGGAGGAGCAGCAGGAGGCGAAGATCCGCGCCCAACAGCAGCGGCTGAGGGTGGAAGGGGCCAAGGGCGGCGGGGTGCCGCAGAGGTCCGTGACGCCCGCGCAGCCGGATGCGCCCGCGGTGCCGGTGCCGGCTGGACCGGCGGGGCGTGGGCAGGCGACTGCGCCGGCGGACGAGGAGGGGCAGCGCGATGCGGCGAGACAGCTCTTCAATCAGGGGATCGACGCCGAATCCCGACAGCACTGGGTCGAGGCGGCGTGGTGTTACGAGCAGATCCGACGGCAGTTCCCCCTCGGCGCGTGGCCGGCGGGGTTGGACGTGAGGCTCGCCGTCGTTCGCGAAGCGTTGGCGGCCCAGACGACGAGAGAAATCCACAGCCACTCGGTCGGTCAGGCGGGAACGCCGCTGCGGTTCGTTCGGGTGGTTGTGAATAAGAACGGCGAGGTGAGCTTCGACGGCAAGCGGACGAATTGGGAGGGATTGGCGGAACAATTGAAAGACCTTCCAGACGCCCGGCAGGCGGTGCTGGAACTGGCGACGGCGTCGGACGACGTGCCGGTCGGCGTGTTCTACGAGGCGAACGCCAAGGCGAATGACCTGGTGAAGCGGCTGGGAATGAAGAACCTGAGCGTGGTGGGGACCGACAGGGGCGGAACCAAGCGGTAGGCGGTGTAGGATGCGGGGATGGGGTTGCCGCTGATTCTGCTGTCGGGGATGGGGGCGGACGAGCGCGTCTTCGCGCGGCAGCGCGTGTCGCGGCCGGCGACGCGGACGTATCTCAGGCAGGTGGGCGAGTCCGACGATTCCTTCCTGTCGTGGGCGGCGTGGGCGGTGCTGACGTGGGAGGAGAATCCGCAGCCGCTGCGTATACGGGTGTGGCAGATCCACGGCGAGCGGGACCGGCTGTTGCCGGCCCGGTGCACGCGTCCCGACATCGTCGTGAGCGGCGCGGGGCACGTGTTGTCGATGACGCATCCGGAGGAGATGAATCGCTTTCTGAAAGAGCGGATGACGGCCCACGGACGCGGCAGCATTGGGGCGGGTTTGCGGGTATAGTTCGGATCACCTCATCTTTGCGGAGCAACCATGCCCGAGCGCTCAAGCCGTATCGCCGTCGCCATCGTCCTTGCCGCGTTGTTCGTGGTTGGTCCGCTCGTCCGCGGACAGGAGGATGATCTGCCGACGCCGCAGGCGGCGCAGGTGCTCGGCGGGACGGTGATGAAGTTGCTCGACCTGGTCGAGCCGGCGGGCGGGACGGAGGCGCCGGTGCGAACGGTCACGACGCGGGTGCGGCTGGTCAAGGCGGAGGGGTTGCCGAAGGAGCTTGCCGGCAAGTCCGCCGAGGTGGCGTATCAATGGCCGGACAAGCTGCGCGTCTCGGCCGAGGTCGGCAGTGACGTGTACGCCGTCGGCCGCGACGGTCAGGAGATTTGGGTCTACACGCCGGCGAAGCACTTCGGCGTGATCGGCTCGCCGGACGTGCCGATGTTCGCGGCGACGCCGGGGAAGGTGGACGACTCGAAGCTGCCGGCGTTTCACGTGCCGGCGTCGCGGCTGGAAATCGCGATGGCGCTGATGATGGTGCAGTCGGACCTGGCCGGCAGCGAGAAAGTGGCCGGCGCGGACTGCCGCATCTTGAGGCTGACGGCGGTGCCGCGGGCGGCGCGGCTGCTCAATTTGCCGGCGGGCGGGGAGGTGCGGATGTGGGTCCGCGACGGGGACGGGCTGCCGGCGAGGGTGGCGTATTCGGACGAGCGCGGCGTCGGCGTCGTCGCGGAATTTGAGCAGACGAAGGTCGAAGCGGCGTGGCCGGCGGAGCGGTGGAAGCTCAACGCCGCACCCGGCGACCACATCGAGCACGTCGCGCGGGCGCACCTGACGCGGTTCCTCTCCGTCGCGATGGAGACGGTGCGCCAGAAAGTGCCGACGCTCGGCCCCGCGACCGGCCAGCGGCAACTGGTCGCGACCTGCGGCAAAGGGCGGCTGGAGAACATCGACGGCACGCGCGTGCTGTTCCTGGCGGGTTCGCCGGAGGAAATGGGGACGCAGCACGGCACGCTGCTGAAGAATGAGATTCGCGACGTGTGCAACCACATCCTCTACGGCGTCGGCGTGGGCAGCTCGTTCGGCAAGGGGCGGTGGTTTTTCCGCGAGATCGAGTCGGCCCAGGCGCGGCTGATGCCGTTCATGTCCGAGCGGTACCTGCGGGAAATGGACGCCATTGCGGACGCCGCGGGGATGGACCGGCAAGAGGGGCGGCTGGCGAATTTCTTTCCGGAGCTGTTCCACTGCTCCGGTTTTTCGCTGTTCGGCGACGCGACCGTCGGCGGGCGCATGTATCACGGGCGCGTGCTGGATTACCTCAAGGGCGTCGGGCTGGAGCAGAACGCGGTGGTCACGGTCTATCGGCCGGACGAGGGGAACGCTTGGGTGAATATCGGTTATGCGGGGTTCATCGGGTCGGTGACGGCGATGAACGAGAAGCACGTCTCGATCGGCGAGATGGGCGGCAAGGGGCAGGGCAACTGGGACGGCAAGCCGATGGCGGAGTTGGTGCGCGAAGTGATGGAGAAAGCCGGCACCCTCGACGAGGCAGTGGAGATCATGCGGAAGGGGCCGCGGACGTGCGAGTATTACTACGTGATCTCCGACGGCAGGACCAAGTGCGCGGTGGGGATTCGGGCGACGCCGAGCGAGTTCGAGGTGGTCAAGCCGGGGGAGGCGCAGCCGCGGCTGCCGCACGCGATCAAGGATGCGGTGGTGCTGTCGGCCGGCGACCGGTACGAGAACCTCGTCGCGCGGGTGAAGGAGCATTACGGGCAGATCGACGACGAGTCGGCGAGGCACCTGATGGACCGGCCGGTGGCGATGAACTCTTGCATCCACGCGGTGCTGTTCGCGCCGGAGACGCTCGACTTCTGGGTGGCCAACGCCGATTCGCAGAACCCGGCGCCGGCATGCCGGTACACGCATTACAACCTCGGCGAGCTTCTGAAATCCGAGACGGTCGAGGCGGCGCCGGCGGCGCACACGAGTTCCGGCCGGGGGCCGATGGGCGGCTGGCTCAAGTCGTTTCCGTGAACGCCGGTTCGTGACACGGGTGACGCCATGAACGACCCGCATCGGCCGCTGTACCACTTCTCGCCGGACCACTGGATGAACGACCCGATCCCGTTCTTCTGGGACGGGACGTACCACGTGTTTTTCCAGCACAACCCCAACGGCGCGTTCTGGGGGACGATGCACTGGGCGCACGCGGTTTCGCGCGACCTGGTGCACTGGGAGCAGTTGCCGATCGCGCTGGCGCCGACGCCGAGCGGGCCTGATGCGGAAGGATGTTGGACCGGGTGCGTGACGCGATCGGCCGGCAGGTTCCGCATCCTCTACACCGGGATTTCGAAGCTGAAGCCGCTGCGGCAGACGCAGTGCATGGCGGAGAGTGATGACCTGGTCACGTGGCGGAAGTATCCGGGGAATCCGGTGATCGATGCGCCGCCGGCGGGGTTCGGGGAGTGTTTCCGCGACCCGCAGGTGTGGCGGGAGGGCGACGCGTGGTACATGGTCGTCGGGTCGGAGCAGAAGGACGGCAAGGGCGGGGCGGCGTTGCTGTACCGGGCCGGCTCCGACGACCTGACGCGCTGGGAGTATCTGCACCCGCTGTGCCTCGGCGATGCGGCCAAGACCGGTCACGACTTGGAATGTCCGGACTTCTTTCCGCTGGGCGGGGGGCACGTGCTGCTCTCGTCGCGGAAGAAGACCTGGTGGCAGGGCGGGCGGTATGCGGACCATCGGTTCACGGCGGACAAGTGGGGGGCGGTGGACGGCGGGCAGTTCTACGCGGGCAAGACGTTTGTCGATGGGAAGGGGCGTCGCGTGCTGCTGGGGTGGGTGCGCGAGGGGCGGGCGGGCGAGGAACAGAAGAAGGCGGGGTGGAGCGGCGTGCTGTCGCTGCCGCGCGTGTTGTCGCTCGGGGACGACGGGGTTTTGCGCATGGAGCCGGCGGAGGAGATTGAAGCGCTCCGCAAGGACTACCAGTGGTTTGGCGATTTGCCGCTGGGGGACGGGCAAGGGGCGACGCTCGACGTGCGGGGGGATGCGCTGGAGATCATCGCGCGATTCGAGGGGAGTGCGGCCAAGGCGTTCGGCGTTGTGGTGCGGGCGACGGCGGGCGGACGGGAGGGCGTCGAAGTTGCCTACGACGGGGAGAAGGTGGCCGGGGCGCCGTTCAAGCTGGCGGAGAACGAGGGGCTTGACCTGCGGGTGTTCGTGGACCGGTCGGTGGTCGAGGTGTTCGCCAACAATCGCGCGTGCGCGACGTTGCGGACGTACCCGGAGCGGGCCGACGCGCTGGGCGTGCGGCTGTTCGCGCGGGGCGGGGCGGTCGAGGCGCATTCGGTGGACGTGTGGACGCTGGGGTAACCCGACGCGGCTTCACTCCTCGCCGAGCAGCAGGCGGTAGGTCGTTTCGATGCCGTTGAGCAGAAGCGGCAGGAGCAGGCGGCGATCGCACGTGCTCTGCGGGGGCGTGTCGGGGGGGAGGCTGACCGGCGGCAGGTGGCAGCGGCCGAGGTGGTATTGGAGCAGCAGGCGCGCCAGGATGCCGTTGAAGCTGGGGACGAGTGGCTCGGCGATCAACTCGGCGTGGAGGGCGGCGATGTCGGTGATGGCCGGCTGGAGGCGGAGCTGTGGGGAGTTGATGCGGCGGATGACGTGGTCGAGGCGGGAGATGGCGGCGCCGTCGAGGCTGGAGAGGCACAGGCCGCAGCTCACCGAGGTGTACCAGCGGACGACGGCGGCGGTTTTGAGGGGCTGGCCGAGGCGCAGCGCGGATTCGACGCGGCGGAGGATGGCGACGTGGTTGCGGATGCGCTGCGATTGGCGCGAGGGGAGGGAGCGCGTCGCGGCGGCGCGGGCGAGGGCGCGGGAGACCTCGGCCTCGGTGAGGTCGAGCCCGTCGAGGCGGAAGCTTGCGTAGGTGAGGGCGGCGAGGTGCTCGCCGGCCAGTCGGGCGGCGCGGCGGCCGGTGGTGGGGGCGTGGTGACGGCGTAACAGACGGCGTCGGCGCTCGATCAGGCGCAGCCACGCCGACCAGTCCACCTCCACCGGGGCGGAAGGCGCGCGGCCGGCGTGGCGGCCGCGCGTGGGGTTTGTCTGTTGGACCCCGCTCGGCCGGGTGGCGCGGAGGGGGGGGCTGGGGGTACGGCGTCGAAATTCCATGGCGCCCTGCAATCCGTCTTGCTCCGTTGCGTCGCGGTTGGTGTCGCGAGCCGCGCGGTCAAGCGCGTGCGGGGCGCCCGGAGCAAGGGCGCGCCTAGTGCGATGCGGCGGCGACGGCCTTGCCGCCGCGCTCGGCGGGTTCGGCGCCGCCGTCGGTGAGGACGGCCCCGCCGCCGCCGGCGTAGGTGGCGGAGAAGGCGTCCTCGATGTTGTAGCCCGACTCGCCGTGCTGGCTGATGTCCAGGCCGTCGTACTCGTCCTGCTCGCTGACGCGCAGGCCGGTGATTGCGTTCACTATTTTCAACAAAATAAAGGAGCCGATGGCTGCGATGGCCCAGGTGATGAGGGTGGCGATGAGCTGGTTGAGGACCTGCTTGGGGTTGCCGTGGAGGAGGCCTTCGTACTTGCCGGCGATGCCGGTGTTGATGACGCCGTACGCGAAGACGCCGGTGAGGACGGCGCCGACGGTGCCGCCGACGCCGTGGACGCCGAAGGCGTCGAGGGAGTCGTCGTAGCCGAAGGCGTGTTTGAGGCTGGTGGCGGAGAAGAAGCAGATGGCGCCGCCGAGGAAGCCCATGACCAGGGCGGACATGGGGCTGACGAAGCCGCTGGCGGGGGTGATGACGACGAGGCCGGCGACGGCGCCGGAGATGGCGCCCAGGACGGTGGGCTTACCGGTCTTGAACCATTCGACGAACATCCAGCCGAGGGTGGCGGCGGCGGCGGCGAAGTGGGTGGCGATGAAGGCGCTGACGGCCAGGCCGCCGGAGCTCAGGGCCGAGCCGCCGTTGAAGCCGAACCAGCCGACCCAGAGGAGGGCGGCGCCGATGACGGAGAGGACGACGGAGTGAGGGGGCATGGGGACGCGGCCGTAGCCGCGGCGTTTGCCCATGACGATGGCGCAGACGAGGGCGGAGACGCCGGAGGAGATGTGGACGACGGTGCCGCCGGCGAAGTCGAGGGCGGGGATCTTGCCGTTCAGGGACCAGTTGAACAGGCCGCCGTCGCCCCAGACCATGTGGGCGAGGGGGCAGTAGATGCAGAGGAGCCAGAGGCAGGAGAAGAGGAGCATGGAGGAGAACTTCATGCGCTCGGCGTAGGCGCCGCAGATGAGGCCGGGGGTGATGACGGCGAACATCATCTGGTATGCCATGAAGAGGGCGTGGGGGATGGTGGGTGCGTAGGCGGGGTTGGGGTCGGCGCCGACGCCGCGGAGGAAGGCGTAGTCGAAGCCGCCGACGAAGGGGTTGGCCTTGGAGAAGGCGAGGCTGTAGCCGACGATTGCCCAGAGGACGCTGACGACGGCCATGAGGATGAAGGACTGCATCATGGTGGCCAGGACGTTCTTTCGCCGGACCAGGCCGCTGTAGAACAAGGCGAGGCCGGGGCCGGTCATCATCAGGACGAACGCGGTGCTGACGAGCATCCAGGCGGTGTCGCCGGTGTCGATTTTCGGCGCGGCGCCGTCGGCGCGGGCCGCCGGCGCGTACGCGCAGATGGCCAGGACGAGAGACGACAGGGCGACGGCGGTCGCGCGCGGCGACGGCCGTGGGGCGCGGTGGGCCCAAGGCATGGTTGGTTCCTTCCTCGCCGGTGCGGGGTTCAGGCCGCCGGCGGATTCAAAGCGGACAAACGTTCCCTCGGACGCCGTGCGGTGAACGGCGCCGTGGGGGGAAATCTTCAATTGTTCGAACGAAGCGGGTAGCCCGTGCTACAGGGCCTGCTCGTTGCGTTCGCCGGTGCGGATGCGGACGACTTCGGCGATGGGGTAGACGAAGATCTTCCCGTCGCCGACCTCGCCGGTGCGTGCGGCCTCGACGATGGCTTCGACGGCCTTGGCGCTCTCCTCGGACTTGACGCAGATCTTGAGCAGCACCTTGGGGACGAAGCCCACGTCCATCTTGGCGCCGCGGTAGCGTTCCGTGTGGCCCATCTGTCGGCCGAAGCCCTTGCACTCGACGGCGGTGACGCCCAGGAGGCCGAGCTTGGCGAGGGCGGACTTGACGGCGTCGAGCTTGTGGGGCTTGATGACGGCCTCGATCATCTGCATGGGCTGCTCCTTGGGTCAAAGCCCCGCGTGAGAAAAGGGGCGCACGGGGCGGTGTGGTTATGGGTGGATCGTACGTCGCAACGTGAGGTTTATTCTAACGTTGCGCCGAAGGAATCCACCCTCTGCCGCCGTGATCGGGCCTGGGTGCCGCGCGAGGACTCGCCCGCTTCGCAATGACAGAGCAATCGGCAGCCCCGAAACAAGGGGCGTGCCACGCGGTCCTAAGGGTGAAGGGACGGCAAGGGGAGGCGGAAAACAGGGTTATCCTGCAAAATGAACGGGTCGTCACGGTTTGACCGGGGGCGGGAAGAGCCGAAGGAATGCTGAAATTGGAGGCAATGAGGGGGTGGGGCCTGCCGGCGTGCCTAGTTTCTGGCCGGGCGGGGGGCGGTGAGGTCTGGATGTCAAAGAGCGGCGCGCGGGTCAAGAGCGCGGGGGGCCGAGGAACTTGTCGAGGAAGGCGTTGCCCCAGGAGCAGCCGGAGGCGGCGGCGAGGGGTTGTGAGGGGAGTGTCGGGCGGGCGGCGGGGGGTGTGGTGAGGGCGTGGTGGAGGCGCGCGAGCTCGGACTGGAAGAGGGGGTTTTGCTGCCAGCGGGAGAGGGTGCGGCGGTTGAGGGCGAGGTGTGCGGCGACGGCGCGGGTGGGTTGGCCGAGGGAGAAGAGGCGCGCGGCGGCGAGTTGG
>Ga0308176_10001991_pt1 | contig 12827 bp, 13 predicted proteins | sample PhyCR2_3_FD_203890 | JGI IMG/M metagenome (GOLD analysis project Ga0308176, IMG submission 203890) | Soil microbial communities from UC Gill Tract Community Farm, Albany, California, United States - DLSLS.C.R2 | ecosystem: Environmental > Terrestrial > Soil > Agricultural land | place: USA... | reverse complement strand
TGCTACCCGCACCGGTCTGCCTGCGCTCGTCGCGTTTCTCGGTTTCGGCATGCTGCTCGGCTCGGAGGGGATCGGCGGCATCGCCTTCGACGACGCGCCGCTCGCGCGCGAGGTCGGCGTCGTCGGGCTTGCCGCGATCCTCTACGAGGGCGGCCTCTCGACTTCCTGGCGGCGGCTGCGGCAGGTGGCCGTGCCGGCGGTCCTCCTCGCCACGGTCGGCGTCGTCGTCACGGCGCTCCTCGCAGGCGCGGCGGCGTACACGCTCTTCGACCTCTCGCTGCTCGAAGCTGTGCTGTTCGGCGCGGTCGTCGCGTCGACCGACGCTGCCGCCGTCTTCGCGACGCTCCGCCACACGCACATCCGCCGGCGGGTCGCGCGCACGCTGGAGGCCGAGTCGGGCGGCAACGACCCCATGGCGATCGCCCTCACCCTGGGGCTGATCGCATGGATCGACAACGACCACTCCGGCTTCGGCGAGCTCGTGGTGCTCGTCGTCCGCCAGATCGGCCTCGGCCTCGTCGTCGGCGTCGCGCTCGGCGCGGCCGCGACCTACGTCTTCTCCCGTTTTCCCGAGTCGATCGGATCGTTCGCACCGGTCGCGTCGGTCGCGTCGGCGGCGCTCGCGTTCGGCTGTGCCGACGTGATCGGCGGCAGCGGCTTCCTCGCCGTGTACCTCGTCGGCCTTGCGGTCGGCTCGACCCCTTCGCGTCATCGCCGGCAGCTCGTGGCGTTCCACGAAGGCGTTGCCTTCCTCGCCCAGGTCGCGCTCTTCATCGTGCTCGGACTACTCGTGTTCCCGTCGCGGCTCTCCGACGTCGCGCTGCCCGCGCTGGCGCTGACCGCGCTCCTCATCTTCGTCGTGCGACCGGTAGCGGTGTGGCTCTCGACCGCACGCTTCGCCGACTTCACGCGGCGCGAGCGCGTGCTGATCGGCTGGGCGGGCCTGCGCGGCGCCGTCCCGATCGTGCTCGCGACGTTCGTCCTCTCGTCGCACGTAGCACCGGCTCAGACGATCTTCAACACGGTGTTCTTCGTCGTCCTCGTCTCGACGATCCTCCAGGGAACGACGCTCGAGTGGGTTGCCGGACGGCTCGGGCTTCGCTCGGCCGCCGTCGCCGTTCCGGAAGCGCCCCTCGAAGTCGGCTCCGCCTGGGCGCAGCTCGAGCTCGTCGACTTCGCGGTCGCGCACGACCATGCGGTCGCGGGGGCGCGCGTGCGCGAGCTCGGACTGCCGCGCGACGCGCTGATCGCCGTGATCGCGCGCGGCGACGACGCAATCCCTCCTCGTGGGAGCACTCAGGTGTCGGCGGGGGACCGTCTCTTCGTCCTCGTCCCGCGCGCGAAGCGGCCCGATCTCGAGGATGTGTTCTCCCGGTGGCGCCGCCGCATCTAGTCTCGCCCGATGGAGGAGCTGACACTGCTCGACTGGAAGCGTCGCATCTTCGATCTGTACGCGGAGATCCGCCGCGACCCCGAGCCTGAGCACGCGTGGTGGCGCTGGCGCGCGACGCGCGACGAGCTCTTCGGCTCGCATCCGCAGACGCCGATCCCGGCCGGGGAACAGTTCGAGGCGCTGCCGTACTTCGACTACGACCCCGCACTGCGCGTGCTCGCCGCGGTCGAGCCGGCCGCGCACGAGCGGCGCGACATCGATACTTCGGGCGATCACGCGCTGTCATTCACGCGTTTCGCGCGCGCACACTTCCCGCTCGCCGGTGAGGATCGGTCACTCGATCTCTACTGGCTCGACGGCTACGGCGGCGGCGTGTACCTCTGCTTCGCCGACGAGACGAGCGGCAGCGAGACCTACGGGGCGGGCCGCTACCTGCTCGACACGGTGAAGGGCTCCGACCTCGGCGAGGAGGACGGCCGGCTCGTGCTCGACTTCAACTTCGCCTACAACCCGTCCTGCGCGTACGACCCGCGCTGGCTCTGTCCGCTCACGCCGCCCGGCAACACCCTTCCCGTCCCGGTGAGAGGCGGCGAGCGCTACAGCGACAGGTCGACTGCGACAAACACGAAGAGCAGCGCGAGATAGAGCAGCGAGTAGTGAAAGAGGAGCGCCGCTCCGCGCTTCGTCGGCCGGCGCCACAGCCGCACGGCGAGCACGAGGAACGCCGCTCCGAGGAAAAGCGCGCCGGCGAGATAGACGGAGCCGAACGAGCCGACGGCGAACGGGACGATCGTCGCGCCGACCAAGCCGACGGTGTAGAGGACGATCTGCCGCACGGTCTCACCGTCGCCGCGTACGACGGGGAGCATCGGCACGTCGGCGCGCGCGTAATGCTCGCGCAGGAGCAGCGCGAGCGCCCAGAAGTGCGGCGGCGTCCAGAGGAACACGATCGCGAACAGGAACAGGGCCGGGAGCGCAAGGTGGCCGCTCCCGGCTGCCCAGCCCACGAGTGGCGGCACGGCGCCCGCCGCGCCCCCGATCACGATGTTCTGCGAGGTCGAGCGCTTCAGCCAGTGTGTGTAGACGAGGACGTAGAAGAGGTTGCCGCCGAGGGCCAGCACAGCCGTCAGGAGGTTGATCGCCGACGCGAGCAGCACGAATGACAGCGCTGAGAGCGCGAGACCGAACTCGAGCGCGCGCGCCGGCGGAACCCGGCCGGCCGCGACAGGGCGCGCTTCGGTGCGCTTCCCCATCAGGCGGTCGATGTCCGCGTCGAGCATGTGGTTAAGCGCCGATGCACCGCCGCACGCGAGCGCGAGCCCCGTCATCGCGGCCGCGAATCGCGGCGCTCCAGGCCACCCGTGCGCGCCGCCGACCATCCCGCACGCACCTGTGACGAGGAGCAGCGACATGATGCGCGGCTTCGTGAGCGTCACGTAGTCGCGCCACGGTCCTGACGCAACGGGAGCGCCGCGGAAGCACGCGACCGCCGCGACGAGGCAGGCCACGAGCGTCGCTGCCGCAAGAGCGACGTGCAGCGGCGGCGGTCCGGGCAATGCAGCCGTCGCCAGGAAGAGAACGAGCGCTGCGCCCGCACCGGGGAGCAGCCGGGGGTGCGCGACGCGCCCCGCCGCGACGAGCGCGCACAGCGGTGGGAGCGCGAGCGCGGCGAGGGCGCGATGCGCCGCGCCGCCGCCGGTCGCGCCCGAGGCGACCGCGAGCAGCGACACCGCTGCGGCGGAGACCGCAGTCGCACGCAGCCACGGGCCGGCGGTGGTCAGGCCGTCTCCCTCCCGAGCACGCTCAGGTCGTCGATCACAAAGCCTGGTGCGAACGGCATCAAAAATCCTGCGCGCTCACTCCCGCGCTTGTCGATCAGGTAGACGGCGCTGCTGTGGGCGATGTCGCTTTTCACCGGAATCACGTCGATCTGGTAAGCGCCCCAGACCTTCCTCAGCTGCGCACGCGTGCCCCTCAGCCAGATCGTTCCGGCCGGAAGGCTCCATTTCCGGAGCGCGCGGCGGATCGTCTGCGGCGTATCGCCCGCCGGATCGACGCTCACGATCACGATCCGCGGCCGCGCCGCAGAAGGCAGCGCGCGCGCAGCCGCCGCGAGCAGCCGCCCCTCGAGCGGGCAGGCACCCTTGCAAACCGAGTCCATGAACGTGAGGGCAACCGTTCGCCCGCGCAGGGACGAGAGCGCGACTCGCGTCCCGGACTGGTCGCGCAACGTGAAGTCCGGCGCCGGCCGCGCGCCGCTCTTCCAGGTCGCCTGGCCGTGCAGCATCGGAGCGGCGGCCGCCGTGCCGAGCAGGCGTCCATGAAACGCGACCCCGATGGCAATCCCGACGGCGGCCGCTGCGGCCACGCTGACGATCCACCAGCGGCGCATCAGAACTCGTCGCGCCGCCGTGCGACCGTCCACCAGTACAACCCGACGAGGATCAGCGCCCCGACGGGAAGAAAGAGCGTCAGCAGCGATCCGGTCAAGAAGGTGGCGAGCATCCGATCTCCTTCAGTTGGCGATTGTCATGGTCCGCCGGTGCTCTGCGGCCGACTTGTGGTCAAGCCACTTGAGCGCTGCGACGAGCAGCACGACGCAATAGGGAATCGAGCCTGGAACCCACATCACGCCCGCAGCGATCTGCTGGTCGTCGAGCGCGGACAGCCCACCGGGGCGGTGGGCGAGCGCTGCGTACACGCCGTACGCCGGCTCCGGAGCAAGACCGAGCACGACCGCGAGCGCCCAGCTGACGAGCAGTGCCGCCGTTCCATACGCGACACGGGCGCCGTCGGAGAGCCGCGGCCTGACTGTCGCGCCTGGTAGGAGATGCACCCAGAAGAGGAGCGCGGTCGAGAAGAAGAGCGCATGCTCGGCGTCGTGGACGATTCCGTCGCGAAGCGTCAGGTCGTAGAGCGCAGGGATGTGCCAGGCGACAAGCGTGGAGCTGAAGAGAACAAACGAGGGAAACGGTGCGGCTAGGCGGCGCACTGCGCTGCGGAGCGGCGCCAGCGCCGGACCGACCAGCACCGTACGCGCGAGTGGACGGCGCACGTCGAGCGGCAGGGGGCGCGAGAGCCGCGGCCACGGCCTGCCGATCAGGAGGAGCGGCGGCGCGACCATCATCAGCAGGATGTGCTGGACCATGTGCACCCAGAAAAGGCGGTCGGCATAGGCGTCGACGGGCGAGTCGACCGCGAGCACTATCGAAACCAGGCCGGCGTAGAACGCGACGCCGCGCCACCGCTTGACCGCAGCGCTCGCCGTTGCGCTCAGGCGTCCGCCGTGCAGGTAGAGAAGGGCCGTCACGACGACCGCGACAAGCGGCCACTCGAGCGGCCAATTCGACGCGCGCAGCAGGACGGTCATCTACAGGAGGTAGAGGATGATCCAGGTGACGACGCCGATGACTGCGAACACCGCCCAGTAGAACGCGAACGCATCGGCACCGGGGCCGATCAGCGAGATCGGCTCCGCGATGTCGTCACCGGTCCGGTGCGAATCGCCGGAGGCCTCGCCGGGCGCATGGCCGGACGCGCCGCGGCCCGCGTAGCGGAATGACGTCGCCAGCAGCGTCTCGAGCCAGTAGAGCGTGCAGACCAGGAAGACGAGGTACAGGCCTGTCCAGCCGAAGAAGACGCTCGCGTAGCCGCCCTCGGTCGGGCCGAACCCGATCGTCGACCACTCGACGACCTGCAGCACGATTGCGAGCACGCCGAGCACGAGGCCTCCCAAACCGGCAAGGCGCCATCCCGACTCGTCTCCGGTGCGCAGACGCGACGCTGCGACGACCACGAGCACCGCGCTCACCACGACCGACGCCGCGATCAGAGTCCCGAGCGTTACCGGAGCCTTCACCGCGTGGGGATGCCACTTTCCCTGCGAGTTGACCGAGCGGAGATAGAAGTACGCGAACAGGAACGCGAAGAAGAAAAACCCCGTCGAACTAGCCCAGAGGTGCGCGGCGACACGGAGGTTGCGGCCCATCAGCTCCGGCGGCTCGGCCTCGACCACCGAGTAAGGGGTGGAGTGCTGCGCGAGCTCGGTCACGGTGTCGGCCTCGCGGGAGCGACCATTGGACGCTGCGAGGTCCCGGCGTCGACGCCGTAGGGATACGGGTCACCGGCGAACGTGGGAATGCGGTCGAAGTTGTGCAGCGGGATCGGCGACGGAAGCTGCCACTCAATCGACTTTGAGCCCCACGGGTTCGCGCCCGCGGGAACGCGCGCGAACGCGAGCGAGTAGACGAAGTTCGCGAGGAAGATCAGCATCGACGCGCCGAGGACGAATGCCGACACGGACACCCACGTGTTTGCGCCCTGCAGGTAACCCGCGTACGTAACGGCGCGGCGCGGCATGCCGAGGAAGCCGATCACGAGCAGGGGGCCGAACGTCGAGTTGAACGCGAGGAACATCGTCCAGAAATGCACCTTCCCCCATCGCTCGTTCAGCCGGTAGCCGGTCATTTTCGGCACCCAGAAGTAGATGGCCGCGAAGAACGCAAAGAGCAGGCCGCCCATGATCGTGTAGTGGAAGTGCGCCATCGAGAAGAAGCTGCCGTGGGTCGTCACGTCGCTCGGAACGTCGGAGAGGAAGACGCCGGAGAGCCCCCCGATCAGGAAGTTGAAAAGCCACGCCAGCGAGAAGAGCATCGGGACTGCGAGACGAATGCGCCCCAGCCAGAGCGTCCCGAGTGCAGCGACGAAGATAAAGCCCGTCGGCAATGAGATCAGCTCGGTCGACAGCATGTAGAAGGGCCGCAGGTCGGCGTTGATACCGCTGACGAACAGGTGGTGCTGCCACACGAGGAATGAGAGCAGCATGATTCCAAGCATGCCGCTGACGGCGAGCTTGTAGCCCCAGAGCGGCTTGCGCGAGAACACCGGGATGATCTCGAGCAGGATCCCCATCCCGGGCAGCGCAAGAACGTACACCTCCGGGTGCCCGAAGATCCAGAAGAGATTCTCGTACAGGTACGGGCTGCCGCCGGCCGCGTCGTTGAAGAAGCCGGTCTGCGCCGTGCGGTCCATCGCGACCATCAGCAGCACGGAGATCAGGACCGGCGCCGCGAGCAGCATCAAGATCGACGTCGTGAACATTCCCCAGACGAAGATCGGCAGGCGGCCCCACGTCATGCCGGGCGCGCGCATCGTGATTACGGTCGCGATCATGTTCAGCCCGAGCAGCGTCATCGAGAGGCCCACGAGCGCGAAGAACGCGATGTAGGCGTCCATGCCCATGTTGGCCTGCACGTTCAGCGGCGCGTAGCCCGTCCAGCCGGTCGGGAAGCCGCCGAATCCGATCGCCGTCATCAGGATCACGCCGGCCGCCATCAGAAGCCAGAACGTGAGCGCCTCGACACGAGGGAAGGCCATCCGCCGCGCGCCGATCATCACCGGCAGCAGGTAGTTCGCGAACGGGCCGATGATTCCGCTCGACATCATCCCCATCATCATCGTTCCGTGCAGGCCGACGAGCGTCAGGTAGTTGTTACCGTTCCACGCATGCTGATTTGGCGTAATCAGCTCGAAGCGAATGAGCATCGCGTTCAGGCCGCCGATGAAGATGAACGCGCCGATGCCGATCAGGTACTGCATGCCAACGACCTTGTGGTCGGTGCACAGCCCGAAGTAGCGCGCCGCACCCTGGTCCTCTTTCTCGCGTAGCGAGGCGGGCTTTCCCAGCAGCCGCTGAACGGGGTAGTTGGCGAAGCCGAGGCCAACGAGGAAGCCGATCACGCCGACGAGGTACGCGATGAAGAGCGCGATGTCGTTCTGCCCGGTGTCCTCGAAATAGTCGAGACTCTCCGCCTTGAACAGGTGCCCGAGCCACCAGCCGACGTAGAAGCCGACTACCCCGAGGATGACGGCGGTGAGCAGGTTGAACCCGATCAGCTTGCGAAGTTTCATCCTGCGCGCGCCTCCGGGTCGGGTGAATACGACGACGCGTACTTCGGGAGGTACTTCTGCACGGGCGTGAACGCCTGCCGCTGTTGCGCGATCCATGTCGCGAACTGCGCGCCGTCGACGACGCGGCCGGTGTCGAACATGTAGCCGTGCCAAAGCCCGCAGAGCTCTGCGCATCGCACCTGGAACGTGCCCGTCTTCTTCGGCTTCACGAACGCGACGTTGTCGACACCCGGGTTTGCGTCCGCCTTGACACCGAGCTCATACGCCCAGAAGGAATGGATGGCGTCGAGCGAGGTCACATGGAATGCGATCTGCCGACCCACGGGCAGCACGAGTTGCGCGGTCTCGACCCCGCCGTACGTCGGGTAGCGATAGGTGAACTCCCACTGCTGCGCGATCACCTGTACGGGCAACGCGCTGCCGCCCGGCTTCGTCAGCGGGCTCGGGCCCGAGCCGCCACCGGAGCCGTTCGAGGCGAGCAGCTCCGCCGAGCCGAAGATTGCCAGGAAGAGGACGGCGATGGTCGTCGTGGCGAGCCACGCAATCTGCGACGGCACGTGACCGTGGATCGCCGGGCCGTCGCGCAACTCCTCCCCGCTCCGGGCTCGGAACGTGAACACCGCATAGAGGATGTAGACGAGGATGAACACGGTGAAGGGCGTCATCACGACGAGCAGCACCGTGTTGTCGTGCACCTGCGACGAGCCGGCGTTCGTGCGCTTGCCCGGCGGCATGTTCGGTCCGAGCACGAAGATGACGAGCGGCAGGACGATCGCCGTGCCGATAACGGTCAGCGCCGCGATGCGCCCGGCATGGCCCCGGAGGTTCATGTGAGCGTCTCAGACGACATTGACGAACCCGTCCATGTAGCCGATCGTCTGCATCGGACCGCCGAAGCCGTAGTAGAAGCCGGCGGCGCACGGCACGAAGCATTGCCAGCGGTAATGCCCGGGCTTGCCGGTACGGAAGCTGAAGGTGACGGTCTTGTGCGCCATCGAGACGTCGCACGGCGCGTATTCGCACTGGTTCTTGTCGTCGTCACCGATGCCGAGGATCGGAACGATGACGTTGAACGCTGGGATCGCGAACGTGTGCGATGCGGTGTCCGGGTCGAGCACCTTCATCGGCTTGCCGTCGACCTTGAATCTGCCGCCGTCGAGCAACCCGCGCGCCTGCGCCAGGAACGGATTACGCAGGCCGCTCTGGCCGTCGTAGTTGTAGATCGTCACGTGCACGACGGCGTTCGCCGGCAGCGTCCAGACGGTCGACCGGTGCCACGTGCCGTTCTCGCGAACGAGGTAGGAAACCCAGTTCTTGTTCGGCGAGAGCTTCGACCCCACCGCAGCCACGGTCTGCAGCGTGAGGTTTGCCGTCGGGCTCGTCGCCGCCTTGGCCGACGGGATCGTGTAGGGCGTCGGCCCGCCGGTGAGGAAGGTGACGTACGCGCCGATCAGGATCGCGACGATCGCAACCGAGCCGACGACGGCGACGAGCTTCTTCGCGGTAGCGCTCACGAGCGCCGGATATATCGCGCGGCGAAGAGCTCGCCAAGCTTTGTGACCGAACTGTCATTTTGGGGTCACCTCGTCGAGTTGTAGGGTCCCGCCGCGGATGCGGATCCTGGTCATCGAGGACGAACCCCGGATCCTCGGGTTCCTGCAGGTCGGGCTCGAGGCCGAGGGCTTTGCGGTCGACGGCGCCGCCGACGGCGTCGACGGCTACGCACTTGCGCGCGGCGAAAGCTACGAGCTCGTGATCCTCGACCTGCGACTGCCGAGGCTCGACGGCCTGCGGGTACTCGAGAAGCTACGCCGCTGTCGCCCCGAGCTGCCGGTTCTCATCCTTTCCGCCCGCAGCGACCTGCCGACGAAGCTCGAGAGCTTCCGTCTCGGCGCGACTGACTACCTCTCGAAGCCGTTCTCGTTCGACGAGCTCGTCGCACGTGTGCGCGTGCACCTCCGGCATACGAGCGAAGACGACGTGTCGAATGTTCGCGTCGGACGAGTCGAGCTAGACCTCGCACGTCGCCGGGTTACGGTCGACGGAGTCAGCGCGGATCTGTCCGACCGCGAGTTCAGGCTCCTCTACCACCTCGTCTCGCACGCGGGAGAGATCGTGAGCCGCGAGCGGCTGCTTTCGGAGGTCTGGGGTTACAGCTTCGATCCGGGTTCGAACGTCGTCGACGTCTGCATCCGGCGGCTCCGCAAGAAGCTCGGCCCGGCATCCCCGATCGAAACCGTGCGGTATGCGGGCTACCGGCTGGCTGTCGCCTAGCGCGCTCGACGTCGCGTGGGGCGCGCTGTCCGTCGCGTGCCTCGGCGTCATGATCGCCTCGCCCGCGTGGGAGACGATTCCGTTCCACGTCATCTGGATCAGCATCACGCTTCTCTACGGATTTCGGGTCTGGTCCATTGCGAAGACCTCCGTGATACTCGCCGCGGTCGTAATCGCGACAGGCGTGTCGATCATGGCCGACGCATTCGACGGATCCCAGCTCTGGGGCGAGCTCTTCGAGGTGCCGCTGATGTCGGCGATGTTCCTCGCGATGGTGTGGCACGCTCGGCGGCGCCAGCAGGCGCTGCGCATCGTCGAGGCGCTCGCCGACGACCGCGCGTCGCTGCTTGAGCAGGAAGAACGACTGCTTCACAATGTCTCGCACGAGCTCCGCACTCCCGTCACGATCGCGCGCGGCCATCTAGAGCTGCTCGCCCGACGGCTCGACGAAGAGCAGCCCGAGCTCGGAGTCGCGTTCGACGAGCTGGCGCGGATCGAGCAGATCGTCGACCGCCTGTTGCTCCTCGCCCGCGCGGAGCGGTCCGACCTGATCGTCCCAAGCGACGTGGCACTCGTCCCGTTCCTCGAAGAAGTCTTCATGCGCTGGGCCGGCGTCGCTCCGCGCGCGTGGCGGCTCGGCGCCGTCGTCGACGTCACCCTGCGCGCCGACGAGACGTGGCTGCGCGCGGCGCTCGACGCGCTCCTCGAGAACGCGGTGCACCACACGCCGGATTACTCGCGGATCGAGCTATCGGCCCACGGCGAGGAGGAGATGGTGGTCATCTCCGTCGAGGACGAGGGCGTCGGCATCGGTCGAGACGACCTGCCGATGATCTTCGAGCGGTTCGCCCGCTCCGATGAGTCCCGGTCGCAGCGCGCGCGCGGCGCCGGCCTCGGCCTTTCGATCGTGAGCGCCATCACCAGGGCGCACGGAGGCTCGTGCACCGCTCGCAGCCACGAGGGGCGCGGCTCGGTCTTCGAGCTGCGTTTTCCGCTCTCGCAGGCTTCGCACGCCGACATCGAGTCGGCGACGGATCCTGTGAGTCTGGCGCCTCCGGAGCTCTCCTCCGGATCTGCTTGAATCGACTCGTGGCCGCCCTCTACCGGAAGTACCGCCCCCAGACGTTCGCGGACGTCGTCGGGCAGGAGCCGGTCGTGCGCACGCTCACGAACGCAATAGAGCAGGGAAAGGTGCGCCAGGCCTACCTCTTCGCGGGGCCGCGGGGCACCGGCAAGACGTCGCTCGCGCGCATCCTCGCCAAGTCCGTGAACTGCGCACACGGGCCCACCGCGACGCCCGACGGCACCTGCCACGCCTGCGTGGCGATCGCGAGCGGCACCTCGCTCGACGTGATCGAGATGGATGCGGCTTCGCAGCGCGGCATCGACGACATCCGCGACATCCGCGACCGGGTCGTGCTCCAGCCGGTCGAAGGGCAATACAAGGTCTACATCCTCGACGAGGCGCATCAGCTCACCGACGCTGCATGGAACGCGCTGCTGAAGCTGATCGAGGAGCCCCCGCCGCACCTGCTCTTCATCTTCTGCACGACGGAGCTGCAGAAGGTTCTGCCCACCGTCCGCTCGCGCTGCCAGACGTTTGTCTTCCAGCGGCCGCGGCTGCCCGACCTGATCGGGAAGCTGAGGCTGATTGCCGACGCCGAGCGAATCGACGTTCCGGACACGGCGCTCGCGCTCGTCGCGCGAAGCGGACGCGGCGCCTACCGCGACGCCGAGTCGACGCTCGACCAGCTCGCGTCGGCGACCGGCGGGACGATCACGGTGCAGGACGTGCTGCAGCTGCTCGGCGCCGTCGAGGACGAAGTGCTGTTCCGCCTCTGCGACCTCGTGGTCGAGGGCGACACGGCAGGCGCGCTCATCTTCCTCGAGGAGCTCTCCGAGCAGGGGCAGGATCTCGGGCGGCTCGTCACCGATCTGCTCGAGCACCTGCGCCACCTGCTGCTCGTGCAGCACATGCACGACGTGCCGGACTCGCTGCCGGTCACCGACGAGACGCGCGAGCGGCTGCGCGAACAGGCGAACCAGCTGCCCGCTGCAACCGTCGTCCGCCTGATCGACCTCCTCGCCGTCGCGATCGACGACATGCGCCAGGGCGGCGACCCGCGGCTCCCACTCGAGCTCGCGCTCGTCAAGGTCACCCGGCCCGCCGCCGACTTGTCGCGCGAGGGCCTCGCATTTCGCCTCGATCGGCTGGAGCAGGGACATTCCGCGCCTCGCGAAACGCGAGCTCCCGCTGACGCAACGGAAGCCGCGGAGCCGCAGCAGGACCCGACGGCGGCGGAGCCGTTGCGCGTGGAGTTGGAGCAGCTGCAGGAAGCGTGGCGCAGGACGATCCTGCCCGCGGTCGAGCAGCGCTCGATCCCGATCGGGCAGACGCTCGGCGAGGCTCGCCCCGCCGCGCTCGCCGGCGACACGCTGACGCTCGAGTTCCCGCCCACGGCTGCGTTCCACCTCCGCGTCGCCGCGGACCCGAAGAACGCGACGATGCTGCGCGAGGCGCTGTACGAGGTGACGGGCCGCAGGCTCGCGGTGGAGTTCGAGCTCGGAGAGAAGGGAAGCGCTGTGCCCGAGGACGACGTTCCGACGAGCGAGGAGGACGTGCTCGAACTGGTGAAGAACACCTTCGACGCGAGGGAGCTGGATCAATGAGCTTCGACATGAACGCACTCATGAAGCAGGCGCAGGAGATGCAAGCGCAGATGCAAGAGATGCAGGAGGAGGCGGCGAAGGAGACGGCCGAGGCATCGGCGGGCGGCGGCATGGTCACCGTCGTCGCGACGGCCGGCGGCGAGATCAGGGAGCTGCGTATCGACCCGAAGGCGATCGATCCCTCCGACCCCGAGCTGCTCGCGGACATGGTGATGGCCGCCGCGAACGAAGCACTGCGCGCCGCGCACGCAAAGGTCGAGGCGAAGATGAAGAACCTCCTGCCGCCCGATCTCGGCGGCCTCCTCCCCGGCCTCTGAGCGAGCTCTCGCTGGACGAGAACTTCGTCGCGAAGCTGCTCGACGTCGGGTCGGAGCTCAGCTTTCCGGCGGGCCATGTCGTCGTCTCGCCGGAGGAGCCGCGCAACGGCTTGCTCCTGGTGATGCAGGGCATCCTGACGGTGGAGTCACCGTCGGGCGAGGACGAGCGCGGCCCCGGCAACGTGATCGGGCAGTGGGAGCGGCTCGACGGCAGCGATGACGTGCGCGTGGTCGCGCAGACCGACGTGCGGGTCGTCGCGGTC
>Ga0308176_10001990_pt1 | contig 12829 bp, 35 predicted proteins | sample PhyCR2_3_FD_203890 | JGI IMG/M metagenome (GOLD analysis project Ga0308176, IMG submission 203890) | Soil microbial communities from UC Gill Tract Community Farm, Albany, California, United States - DLSLS.C.R2 | ecosystem: Environmental > Terrestrial > Soil > Agricultural land | place: USA... | reverse complement strand
AGCTCGGCCGCCATCAGCACGTCCCGCACGGGCACAGGGCGCGCAGGCAGGCGCGCAGGCGGCTCATCGAGATGTCTCCGGCTCGGCGTGCTGGGAGTGCTCGAACGTGATCTCCAGCTGGCCCTCGACGGGCGCGTAGGGCACGCCGTGGTCGCGCGGCTCGCGGGCTCGACCCTTGCGCTCGGCCCGCAGCGGCCGGTTGACACGCTCGGCCATCACAGCTCGTCGGTGTCGTCGTGCAGCGCGACCAGGCGGCGACGCTGGACGGCGCGCTCGGACACGTAGACCTCGACCTCGCCGGTGAAGAACAGGGCCACCGCGTGCGTCCGGTCGCGGGCGCCCATCGCCTGGTAGAGCCGCTTGGCGTGGGTCTTGATCGTGTCCTCGGTCAGGAACAGCGACCGGCCGATCTGCTTGGCCGTCCAGCCCTTCATCGAACCGACCAGCACGTCGGCCATGCGCGGGCTCAGCGACACCTGGCGCGGCTCGCCCTGGAACAGCGGCGGGTACCAGCGCTTGCCCTTCGGGGTCGTGGGCGGGGTGTCAACCAGCTCCAGCTCCGGCAGCTCGACGGACTCTGCAACTGCGCTCTGCACTGGTTCTCCCCCGCGAGTGGATCATGCTCTGGGGTGAACATAGCGGTGACACAGTGCGTAGCCGACGACACGCCGTGGAGTCACAATGCGCTGACAAAGTTGAGTTGACCGCAATACTTTCTGCATGACGCAGAAGCTCGCTGATCTTGGTTCCCGACTCACCTCACGGCTCGCGCTGGCCTTCACGCTCGCGCTGCTCGTGGCCGCCACGCCCAGCCTGGAAGACGCCTGGTCCGACGGCGGCTCGGTGGAGGTCGTGATGCGCCTGGGCTACGTGATGGTGTTCGTCATCCGGGACCTCGTGCAGTCCCTGTGTTGACACTGTTGACACGACTGTGCATACTGGTCCCATGACGCAGACAAGCAACCCCCAGAGCTTCATCGCCGACCACGCCACGGTCAGCACCGAGATGGTCTTCGGCGACCCGATCAGCACCATCGAGGTCAAGTCCGGCGCCCCGGCCTGGCAGGCGACCACCGCCCGGGTCCACCTGAGCAGCCACGCCGCACAGTTCGTCCTCGCGCAGCTGGCGGAGCAGCTGGGCTTCACGCTGGTCAGCAAGGACGCCCAGCAGGAGTTCGGCAAGCTGTTCCGCGAGACGATCGCGGCGGCCGACGACCGCAAGACCGAGATCCTGGAGACCGGCCGGGGCATCGGCCTGGCCGACCTCTCCCGGATGACCGACGACATGCGCGACCTGCGCGACGAGCTGCGCCGCGCGGACATCATCAGCGGCTGACCCGCAACCGATCGAAGCCCCTCGGCAACACGCCGGGGGGCTTCTTTCGTTGACAGTGTTGACAAGTGTTGAGACGAGGGTGCATACTTCTGGCATGACGCAGAACGAGAACGAGATCCCGAACCTGGTCCGCGCCGCCGACGTGACGGCCGACCTCCTCCGCACCAGCGACCTGAACACCCTGGTCGTCGGCACCGCCTCGGGCGTGCTGCTCGGGGGCGGCTACTCCCCCGCCTCCCTGGCCTTCGGCCTCGGTAGCTACGAGGGCGACTACGAAGGCTTCGCGGAGTACCTGCGCAGCCTCTGACCCACCCGGCCACCCGGCCCCTCAGCCCTCGGGCTGGGGGGCCTTCTTCGTCTCCAGGCGGCGCACTGTCAACCGGCAGGGCAGCGGCGGGCAGACGCTCACGGGGACGGCGCCGCTTCGCGCAGGTCGGCCAGCTCGGCGTCCCGCCACTCGGCCCGGCGACGCTCGCGCGCCCGCTCGCGGCGCGGGGCGCTCCAGCGCCACAGGCCCAGCGCGTTGATCGCGCCGAACAGGGTGGCCGACACGATGAAGCCCCACTGCTGCGTGACGACCGCGTAGGCCGCCCAGGCGCCCTGTGCGGCCAGCCCGACCAGGAAGCCCTGGACCCGGCGCTCCAGGGTCACCAGCAGCCAGCCCAAGCCGCCCAGCGCGGTCAGCAGCACCGACCACCAGACCGGGATCACCGCTGTGCTGCCAGCTCGGCGGTCTCGGCGTCGTGCACGACCCGTAGCTGGACGGTGTCGGTCGGCAGCATCCGGTAGAAGGGCATCGGCTCGGTCCGCTGCTCCAGCAGCGCCGGGAACTCGACCGTCGCGGGCCCGGCATGGCGCCCGCGCTCCTTGCCGTTGGCCAGCTTGATGCCCTTGCCGATCAGCACCGCGATGCCGAACGCCACGGCGGTCCACAGCAGGATGACCAGGAGACCGATGGCTCCCCAGCCGACCAGGTACATCACGTCAGAAAGCTCCTCAGCAGTCATGGGGTGGCCCGGTGCCGGGCGGTCGCCTCTCTCGTCTCCACGGCCCGCACGCGACGCGCACGGGCCCTCTCGTTGCTCCAGTCCATGACCAGGGCCCCGACGATCAGGCCCAGCGCGAACGCCGCGCAGACCATGAACAGCACCCGCCCCTCGGAGTCGAAGTACTGGACCGTCAGCGGGTTGATCACCAGTCGCCGTCCCCCGCCAGCTGCGGCTCGGGCTCGGGCTCGCCGGTCCAGTCGTCGTCCACGATCTCGGCGTCGGTGATCTGCTCGGCCTCCGTGTCAACCGCAGCGGCGGCGATGGCCAGCGTCCCGGCGCGCAGCTCCTGGAGCCGGTTGCGCACGATCTCGGCCGGGGACAGCTGCTGGGTCTCCCCGCCCTCGTGCGGCTGGACCCGGAAGGTGACCTCCTTGGGCGGGGCGAGGCCGACCCGGTCCAGGATCGCCGTGCTCGCCTGGACGCGGGCGATCTCGGACTTACCGTGCTCGGCGATGTCGATCAGGGCCGTGGCCGCGATCGGCGCCCCTCCGGCCAGCAGCCGCCAGGCGTCCCGCACGTCGTCGGGCCCGCCCTGCTTGCGCGGGACGGCGACCTCGGCGTCAGCGTCGCCGGACTTCTCGACGCCCTGGCCCCACGGGTTGTCCGCCATGCCCCATAGTGTGGCGGAACGTGTCAACCAGAGTGCGGACAGTCACCGCTTCTCGTTGACTCTCGGCTTCCCCATCCCCATGTCCCGGTACGGCTCGGCCGTCGGGACCAGCCGGATGCCCTGCCCGCCGGTGTAGCGCAGCCCCTGCACGGCGGCCACGGTCACCGGCGGGTCCGGCACGTCGTCGCGCATCGGCGGCAGCGGGATGTGGCTCGGCAGGCGCGGCGGGCTCTGCCCGGCCAGCGCGTACCGGACCGCCAGCTTGGCACGGTCCTCGGCGTCGGCCGCGTCCACGCCCTGGGAGCGGCAGAACACGACCACCGCCACGTCGTACTCGTCCATCACGCCGCGCTCCTCGTCTGCCGCTTGCGCCACTCGTCCCGCTCGGCCTTCTTGCACGGATCGCACACGTCCTCGCCGCGCTCGCGGTGCTTGCGCGCCATGTACGGCGTCCCGCACCGGGCGGGCCCGCGCTCACGGAGACCTGCCTGGCGGCGCTTGGCGCGCTTGTCGGCCGCTCGGCGGGCCTTCTCCGCGTCGTGCCCAGCCACGCACTCCGCGCAGGGGTCCTCCCCGGACGCGCGGTGCCGTCGCCAGCCCTGCGTGGACCCGTGCACCAGCTCCCGGCCGTTGGGGTTGGCCCGGGACTTCCGCTTGTAGGTCTTCCGCTCGGCCTGCTTGCGCTCGACCTTGACCCGCTCGGCGCGGTTGACAGCGGGCGGCTGGAGGGTCAGCAGGGTCGGCGGCACGGTGCGGCGCCGCAGCCACTCGGCGAAGGTCAGTGGCTCGGGGTCGGCCAGCCACTCGTCGCGCAGGCTCATTCGGTCGGCTCCTCGGTCTCCTGGTAGCGATGCGCGCTGTCAACCGGTCCGCCCAGCACGCCCTTCAGCCGGGCGTCGCCGATCCACACGCCCTTCTCGACGTTGGTGGCCAGCAGGTTGATCAGGTCGGCGAAGTTCCAGCTCAGCCGGTTGAACACGGTGTCGGAGGTGCGCGGGTCGTCCAGCCGCGCCTTGATCGCCACGATCCGGTCCAGGCAGGCCGTGTAGGTGCTCGGCATCTTCGGGTGCGGGACCGGCGTGTAGCGGGCCCACAGGGCGTCCAGCTCGGCACGCTCGGCCGCGCTCACGCCCTCACCCTCGGCCTGCTCGCGCAGGTCGGTCATGCGCTTCACCCCGGTCAACCAGGCGTCGGCGCGGTCGCTCTGCTTGGGCATGGCGACCTCGATGCCCGCCTCGGCCAGCATCCGGTCCTGCCAGGCCTCGACGGGCTCACCCTCGCCCCACTTCACGGGCGTCCCTCCTCGTATCGGTGCGCGCTGTCGGTCACGCTCTCGATGACGGCCAGCGGCTGCTCGATCAGCCGGATCCCGCCCTTCTGGTTCTTGCGGACCAGCCGGTAGAGCTTGCTCAGGCTGGCCTCGTGCTCGGCCACCGGCGCCCCGCTCGTGGCGGAGGCGTGCTGCGCCGCGCGCCGTGTCAACCCGCGCCAGTCGCCCCGGTTGATCAGGTCCCCGCACCCGGCGCAGGCGGTCCAGTCCGACGTGCTGTGCTCGTCGTTGCTCTGGCCGGGCACCGGCGCGGTGATCATCGTGAAGTCGCCGACCGGCAGAACCCAGATCGGATCGGGCTCGGAGCAGAAGTCGCAGACCAGCCGGACGCGCTCCATCTCGTCGTAGGGCACGGGATCGGCCGGGTGGTTGACACCGCGCTCCAGGTCCACGGCGGTGTGCACCCAGGTGGTCCGGATCTCGCGGTCCTCGCCGGTCTCGGGGTTGCGCCAGACCTCGTCGTGGCGGGAGAGCACCCGCTTGCAGGTGCGGCAGGCCATCCAGTCCTGGCGGCCGGGGTGCTTGGGCCCCTCGGTCACCGGCCGGTCCTCGCGCGCTTGGTCAGGATCTTGGCCATCACCAGCTTGGCGGCGTCGTCGGGCTCCTCGATGCCCGCCATGCCGTGCTCGGCGGCCTCCTGGCCGCTGGCGAACAGCGGCACGTCGGTCGTGTACTCGGCGCAGGAGGGGTCCAGCAGGCCCTTCATCAGGCCCAGGCGCACGCCCAGCAGGTCGTAGGGGTCGCGGTAGCCCAGCCAGCCGGAGCACACGCACCCGTCCTGCTGGTGGCAGAAGAACACGCTCGGGTGCTGCTCGAAGGTCTCCCCGTCGTAGCCGGGCAGCTTGGCGTACTCCTCGGCGTGCCAGACGCCCGACGGCACGTCCCGCCGGTACGGGCAGGACGCGCACGGGCGCGGCCGGGGCTTGGCGGGCTCGGTCATGGCTGTGGCACCTCGGCGCCCAGGCGCTCCAGGGCCTGCCTCGACAGCTCGGCGTGCCCCTGCCAGCGCCAGTAGTCGGCGTTGGCCTCGACGCACTGGAGCAGGACGCGCAACGTCTCGCGCCGACGGCCCTGGAGGTAGGTGGTCAGGTCGGCCAGCTGCGCCTCGGCCTTCTCGGCGCGCTCGCGCAGCTCGGCGGCCTCGGCGTACTTCGCCATCATCGCCTCGTGAGTCCGGGCGGCCAGGTCCTCGGCCTCCTCGGCGCGCTCCCGCTGACCATCCCGCTGGTTGACAAGGTCCCGGACGCCGCGCGTGCCCAGCGGGTACTCGATCCCGGCCTCGCGCAGGATGTCGTCCAACTCGACGGCCGCCATCAGACGTAGTCCGCCAGGTCGTTGCGCAGCTCGTCGGGGATCTTGTCCCACAGCTCGCGCTCGTCCAGGACCTTCATCAGGTCCTGGATCAGCCCGCTCTGCTTGGCGATGAAGGCGTCCTTGTCCTCGACCACCTCGTCGGCCTCGTCCATCGCCTGGGAGTAGCCCTCCTGCCAGGCGTCGTCGGCGATGTCAGTGGCGATCCGGTTGACAGCGGCCTTGACGCCGTCGCGGGCGGCCTCGACCAGCCGCTCGATCACTGCCCTCATCAGTACTCCCCCGTCCAGCGCACGGTGATCTCGACCTCGGTCACCTGGGTGCCATCCATCAGCCGGTAGGCGACCTCGTGCGCGAGGTCCCCGGCGAACCCGGACAGCTCGGTGCCGCCGTCCGGCGTCTCGCCGGTGTAGCTCGGCTCGCCGGTCTTCAGGTCGCGGGTGATGTGGATGCGCTCGGTCTTCATCAGCCGATCACCTCGAAGCGCAGCCGCATGTCAACCGGCTCCAGGCGGTCCACGTTGTCGTTGCGCAGCACGGTCCAGGCGGTGAAGACGCCGTTCAGCCAGCCCTCCACCATCACGACGGGGTCGCGCCACTGCGGCGGGCCGTCCCGGCGGGTGCCCAGCGCGACCGTGAAGAACGGCGTGGCGTTGCCCCGCACCAGCTCGGCGGCCGTGACGACGGGCTGGTCCAGCAGGATCCGCTCGGCGGCCAGCGTCACGCGGCGGCCGGTGATCTTCAGCCCGTAGCTCGCGGCCGTGGCCCGCATGGCGTCGTCGGCCCAGCTCAGGGCGACGTGGCAGGTCAGCAAGCTCACTGGACGCCTGCCGCGTTCATCGCCGCAGCGGTGGCCCGGACGCGCTCCCACTGCCGCAGGATGGCCTCGGGGCTGTCGTCGGAGATGTCGATCTCGACCAGCCGGTCCTCGGTGCTCCAGGCGCCCGGCATCCGGTAGATCGTCTCGTCGGGGTCGTCGCTCTGCGGCTGCGGCCGGGAGGTGCCGGTGACCAGCAGGATCTCCTCGGGGTTCTCGCAGGGGATCTGCCAGCCGGTCTTGCCCTCCTCGGTGGCCTTGCACCAGTCGCGCAGCATGGCGTCGTCCAGGACGAAGCCGTCGCGGTCGCAGGCCACGGCGTGCCAGCGCGGCTCGGGGATGTCCAGCTTGTCCCCGCAGGCGGCGCAGTAACGCCCGCCCTCGGGGCCCTCGCTCTCGCGGATCTGCCAGGTCTCGTGCTGGTGGTCGCTCACAGCCCGACCTCCTTCAGCTCGCGCTCGCCGTGCCCGACCAGTCCGGCCACCACGCCCAGCGGCAGCCCGGTGACCTCGGCGAGGTCGCCCAGGGTGCGGGTACGCGCCTCGACGGCCAGCTTGGTGGACAGCTCGGCAGCCACCTGCTGCAACCTCTCGTCGTTCTTCTGCGTCATGCCGCCAACTATAGCGTCACTGTCAACGAACCGGAGACAGCAGAGAGGCCCGCCACCGGGGGGAATCGGGGCGGGCCTCTCTGTCACCGACTATAGCAGCCGGTAAGGGGATCAGTGCTCAGCGCTTGCGGAAGATCAGGTAGGTCAGCGCGAGGATGATGTCCACGATCACCCACAGGACCAGGATCAGCATGATGCCGATCCCCGTGCCCACGGCCGCCGCGTCGGAGCAGGTCTGGGCGTCCAGGCTGCCGCAGTCGGCGGATCCGCCGGAGTTGGACCCGGCGATGATCCAGATCAGGAACAGCACCTGGATGGCGAGGAAGACCCAGCGGAAGATCTTGCGCTTCTTCTTGGGCGGGGTGGACACGGCGTAGCGCTCGTCGCTGGTCGGGTAACTCGGGTTCGTCATGGCGCGGAACTATACGGGGCCGTGTCAACCAAGCACGGAACCCCGCCAGCCACGGGGGGAGCTGACGGGGTCCGGGTCCAACGGTAGGCGGGGCGGGTCAGGTCCCGCGCGGGGCGAGGTAGCGCATCCGGCCGTCCTCGGTGAGGCGCACGCACCCGCAGACCGGGCAGGTCTGGCGCTCGCCCTCGGCGGGGAACGGGGTGATCGGGTAGCCGTTCGGGCCGGGCTCGGCGTGCCCGCCCCAGTTGTGGCCCCGCTCGCGGCAGGTGTCAACCGGCGGCCAGGGGCCGTACCAGGCCTCGTTCTCGGCAGTCCAGGCTGGCATCAGACCTCCGACGGGTGGTTGTGCGGGAAGTCCCAGCAGTCCGGCGCCTCGGAGCACACCGGCTCCTCGGGCTCCTCCAGCTCGTCCTCCGGATCGCTGCCGTGGATGAGGCACAGCGGGTCACGGGGACCCTCGTTCAGCTGCGGATCGCAGCTACAGCGCGCCTTGGTCACTTCGTGGCCTCCTCGGTCAGCTCGGCGCCCCAGGGCCCGCACTCGACGTAGGGCCCGCGCGCCTCCCACATGGCGTCCCAGCGGCCGAACGGCTCGCAGCCGGGAGGCGCCCAGCCGCCGCTGGCGTGGCGCCGGGTGACGCCGCCGAACCGGTCGCGCATCCAGGTGCCCACCGGGGGCTCGGCCGGGACCGGCAGGCACGCCTTCGGGTGGAAGGCGTGCCCGCAGGCCGGGCAGACGGTCATGCCCACAGCGAGGCCTTCGCGGCGGCCTCGGCGGCGGCCAGGATCTCGGTGGTCTTGGCCTGCTGCTCGGCCACCAGGACCTCGGCGGCGAGCTTGGCGGCGGCCCGGTTGGCGTAGCACTTGGGCTCGGGCTTGCGGCTCCCGTCGGCGTTGAACGGGCGCTCCATCCAGTTGGTGACCATGTACCGCTCGTCGGGGCGGGTCTCGGTCCAGGACTTGGGCATCGTGGTCACGACCACGCAGGTCTGCCAGCGGGGCGTGTCGTCGCCGTCCTTGATGACCGTGGCCATCAGGTCGGTGCGCGGGCGGCCGTACTTGTCGCGGCGGGGCTCGGTCCAGGTGAAGGCGGGGGTTGCTGTCTGCGTCATGGGAGAACTATGACACGTCTTGTCAACAGTGTCAACAGTGGTTCAACACGGACAGGTCGGGCTCCGGCGGCGCGTGCAGCGCGGCCAGCTGGATCTCCTCGACGCGCTCGGCCATCTCGACGTTCTCGGCGACCGGCGACCAGATCTCCAGCTGCCGCCACTTCCCGCAGCCCTCGCACACCAGCGACAGCTGCCAGTGCGCCCACGGCTCCTCGACGCGGGGCGCATCCCAGACGACGCGCACCGGTTGACACGCCTTCACCGGCGTTTGCGCAGCTCAGAGCACCGGCGGCACACCTGGTAGCGCTCGGGCTCGGTCGCCCAGGCGATCCACCGGTGGCCCAGCAGGCGGCAGCGCAGCCCCTTGAAGGGTCCGGTGATCACGTCCAGGCCCAGCTCGCTCATCGCCCCGCCCTCCGCTCCCGCTCGGCCCACCGCGTGGCGCAGCGGCTCCGCCACCACCAGAACAGCCGCTCGATCATCGCGCGGCCACCGACCGCAGCTCCTCGGCCCGCGCCATCTCGGCCTCGGACAGCTTCCCGCCCCAGATCAGCGACCCGTCGGCCGACCGGTGCCAGCCGACGTGCCGCTCGGCCAGGCGGCACTCGACCAGCAGCCCGATGTCCAGCCCGCCGTGCCAGGCCTGCGGGCAGGGCCCGCGCTCCTCGATCACTGCGCCCATCCCTTCCCGCACGAACAGTCGTGCAGCAGGCCCTTGGCCCATCCATCGAACAGCGGCACCGACACCCGGCGGGTGTCAACCGTGTGCCCGCGCCGTCGATGCCACCAGATGGCCAGCCCGGTCACGCCGCCTCCTCGTCCTCGACCCGGTAGGCCCGCAGCAGCCCGGCGATCTCGCCCAGCACGGCCACCATGTCCGCCCGGCTCGCCGACCGCTCCCGGTCGGGGTCGTACTCGGTGATGAACCGGAACTCCTCCAGCGGCAGGGTCACCGTGACCCGCTCGGCAGGCTTCTCGGGCTCGTGGACCATCGGCACGGCCGCGTGCGCCCAGGGCCCGGCGCCGATGTGCCGCCACAGCGAGGAGACCGCGTCCGCTCGGGCGATCGGCCCCTTGCAGGTGGCGCAGCGGCAGATCGTGCAGGCCCGCGCCGTGTCAACCACGGCGCCGCCCGGTGATCGGCTCGCCGAAGCGCTGCTCCAGGCGAGGCCAGCTCACCCCGCTCGGCCCGGACCGGTGGTCGGTCTCGTGCCCGGGGTCCTCGGTGCACTGGAACTCGCCCAGCGCCGCCCGGTCCCGGATGGCCATCACGCTCGGGCAGAGAACCCGCTGAGAGGCCGCAGGAGCCCACAGGGGGTCCTGGGATACCGCTCCGGGGCTCTCAGCGGCTCCTGCGGGCAGCTGGGCCCCTTCGCTGGCCCCTCCCGTCGGCGGCTCCGGGTGCCGGATCGGCATCCCCAGGTGCGCGTCGCCGAACGGGCACGGCCGGACCACCACGACCGGCTTGCCCCCGTAGTGGATGCACCGGCACTGCGAGATCACCGTGCCGTGCTCGCAGACCTTGCGCTCGTGGCTCACGCCGTCTCCCCCTGCTCGTCGTTGCTCGATCCGCCCCGCGCCACCAGCGAGGCGACCACCGCGCGTGCCTGCTCCTCGGTCCAGCCATCGGCCACCATCACGGCCACCGCCTGGTTCATCGCCGCCGACACCTGCCGGATCGCGTCGGTCATCCCGGTGATCATCGCCAGCAGCTCGGCCGGGTTGGTGCTCACGCCCGCTCCACGTCCTGCCAGCCCCCGATGCCGAAGGCCTTGACCAGCTGCCCGTTCTCGTTGCGGAAGACCAGGACCCCGCTGTCGATCGACATCTCGGCCGCCTCGATCCGGTACTCCTCGAAGACCGGCTCGTCCTCGGTCGGGTTCGGGTTGTGGCTCAGGTAGGTCACCAGCCACTCCCGCTTCTGCCCGACTCCCCCGCTGCGGTCCAGCCTGTTCATCTGCGTCTCCTCGCTCGTCGTCGTGCCTTGGTCTCGGTCTCGGCCGCCCGGAACACCGCTCCGGCCGGTCGTCGCTTGATCGCCGCCGTCAGCAGGTCCCCCGGCCGGTAGCCGTCGGTCCACCGCGTCCAGCACTGCTCGCAGTGGCTCAGGTGTGCTCCCAGCAGCGCCACGGCCACCAGGTCGGCCTGTCCGCCCAGCGCTGCCCTCCGGTCCCCCGCGCCGTTGGTGATGCGCTCCAGGGCCGGTGTACGGCTCACCACGGCCCGCCGCACGCTCTCCCACACCCCGGAGGCGTGCTGCCAGCTCTCGATCGCCCCCGGACTCCACCGGCGCTCCAGCGGCCCGCCCAGGCGCTGTGCCACCACCCGGATGCCCGGCTCGCGCCGTTCCAGCGCCATCGGGGCCCCCGTTCCCTGGTTCGTCCTGGTTCGTCCTGGTTCGTCCACTGGTTCGTCCGGTAAAACCGCAGGTCAGCCCAGGTTCGTCCTGGTTCGTCCTGGGTTCGTCCATAAAGCTTGAAAGGTATTAGTAGTTTATCAACAAAATGCGCGTACGCGAGGACTACACGTAGTGACTTTCTGTAGTCGTCCTCGACCTCCCCCGCCGGACCCCGGGCGAAACTGGACGAACCTGGACGAACCAGCTCTGACCTGCACGTTTGCCGGACGAACCTCTGGACGAACCTGGACGAACCAGGGCCCGCCGGACGGACCAGCCGGACGGAGCAGACGAAGGTGCTCTGACCTGCACGTTTACCGTCCGCGCGGCGTCCAGACATGCCGAAGGCCCGGGAAGATGATCTTCCCGGGCCCTCGAAGTCCAACTACGCTGTGTGACTGCTCAGCCCGCCTGCGCCATCAGCGCGGCGGCCACCGCCCGCAGGTTGGCGATCGTCCGACGGACCGGCGCGCCCTCGGCGGCGAACTTGAACGACCGCTCCAGCGCATCGGCGCGGACCAGCAGCTGCCGCCCGGTGTCCAGCGCCGCGCCCTCGCCGTCCAGCTCGACGGTGATGGTCACGGTCTGCTTGGGGTTCAGCGAGTGCGCGCAGGTCTCGCCGTCCTCGCCGCAGATCTCGCAGACGTAGGAGGGGATCCCCGGAAGCAGCGCGGCGGCCAGCTGCGCGGTGGCCTGGCCGCCCTGGATCTTGTCGCCCTGGAGGTCGTAGGCCCACCAGTAGGCGGACTCGGAGCGGACGGTGCCGATCACCTTGCCGTCCTCCTGGAGGACCTGGTAGCGGCCGTTGGCGATCTTCTCGAAGGTGCGGTGGGTGGCGGAGGTGCTTGGCTGCGTCATGGGATGAGTATGCACACCTGATGTCAACAATGTCAACACCGCCCCCGACTACTTCTTCGGCACCGCTGCGTAGCCCGCCGCCGTCAGCTTGAACCGGTCGTAGGTCTTGCCCACCGCGTTGGCCTGCCCGCCGCCGATCCGGGCCACCAGCTTGCCCTCGGTCGCCAGGCCCTCCAGCGCCTTGCGCAGGTGCGCGGAGATCCCCGGGACCCGGCCGGAGGACGGCATGGACCGCCGTGCCCGCTCGGCGATCTCCCCGGAGGTGAACCCGGCCTCGGCGCTCGGTCCGTCGTCGCTCGACAGCGCCGCCAGCGCCTTCAGGACGGTGTGCGCGGTGCTCACGTCGGCGAAGGTGTGGTTCTTCATCATCTCGCTCGACACGGCCGCCTCGGCGTTCGCCGACCGGCGGAAGTCCATGACCTCGACCCAGCCCGACCACAGCCACGGCATGATCCGCGTCGCCACGTCCACGATGTGCCCCGTGTCAACCGTCAGCGCTCCGGGGTCGTCGGCCAGCGACAGCAGCGCGGCCAGGCGCATGACGTGGTCGGTGAACCTCGACACCAGCGGGTGGTACTGGTAGCTGACCCCGGAGTCCAGCGCGTCGGCCTCCTCCAGCGAGCGCCGCAGGTCCAGCAGCATGTTCTGCACCGCGACGAAGGCCTCCTCGCCCTCCTCGCCGTCCAGGTCGATCAGCTCCCGCTCCGGCTTGGGCAGGAAGTCCTCCTTGATGGCCAGGGAGGCGCCGTTGGTCTCCCAGGCGTACCGGATGCCCTTGGCGGCCCGGTACTCGTTGGAGCGCTCCACCAGCCGCTCCAGCGACTCCAGGGTGCGCAGCCGCGCCTGCATCAGCGGGGAGACCTCGCCGGTCTTGGGCTTCTTCTTGAAGGCGAAGGTGGTCGGGATCGACGGCTTGGGCATCTTCCACAGCCACGCGCGGCCGAAGACGCCCTTGTCGGTGAACTCGTCGTAGCCGTGCTGCGAGATC
>Ga0308176_10001989_pt1 | contig 12830 bp, 12 predicted proteins | sample PhyCR2_3_FD_203890 | JGI IMG/M metagenome (GOLD analysis project Ga0308176, IMG submission 203890) | Soil microbial communities from UC Gill Tract Community Farm, Albany, California, United States - DLSLS.C.R2 | ecosystem: Environmental > Terrestrial > Soil > Agricultural land | place: USA... | reverse complement strand
TTCTCCTACGAGTACCAGTCCTGCGTCGGAACGCAGAACACGTGGTGGGACGAGGGGCAGGCCAACTGGGCCGGCGACTACGTCTATCCAGACGATCAGTACGAGCACAAGTACGACGACGCATTCACGCACCCCGACAAGCCGCTGTGGACCGACGATTACGACGCATGGCCGTTCTGGTACTTCCTCACCAAGACGACCTCCGTGTCAACGCTCAACAACGTCTTCGCCGCCCTGAGGACGAGCACCAGCCGGGCCGCGGTCGACTCCGCCATCGGCGGCTACGCGACGAAGTTCCCGGAGTTCGTGCGCCGCTTGTGGAACAAGGAGCCGGTTGGCAGCTCGGGCTTCCCCGCCGCCGACGCGTTCAGCAAGTGGGACGGCGTCCCGGAGTCCCCGCCCGTTGTCGCCGACACCGTCTTCCCGCTCAACAACCTTCCCCAGCGCGCCGTCACGCTGAAGGTGCTCGCGCCCGGCACCGGCAACTTCTTCGCCCCAGACGCCGGCAGTGACGGTGGCCATTACGTGGCGACCAGCCTCGGGCCGCAGGCGGCGAGCTTCCAGCACGTCACGTTCCCCGACGCGAACCTGCGCCAGATCGTGTTCACGAACGGGATGGCCGGCATAACCGGCCAGCGGGTCGACGCCTGGATGCGGCTGGCCGACGGCAGCTGGAAGGTCGCGGATTGGAGCGCGGACAAGACGACGTTGTGCCGCGACAAGGCCGACGAGGACGTGCAAGAGCTCTACATCGTCTCGGAGAACGTCGCCGTGTCCGGCGACGGCATTCCGGCGGGCGGCATGGTGCACGTGCTGGAGGGCAACAACACCTGCGGCTTCCCCCAGCGCTACGACGGCACCTGGACGCGCACGTACACCGACACGAGCCGGGGCACGTGGAAGGAGACCCTCACGGGCTCGGCGTCGTTCCTGCGCAACCCGGTGTTCCCGCCGGAGGCGGACGCGTTCAGCTCGGTCCCCTACCAGCTACTGAGCGGCACGGTGGCCTGGGAGGTCACCGGCGAGCAGTCGTTCGGCTCGTGCTCGAACAGCTTCACCGGGAGTGGCAGCGTGGCGATCGTCGAACCGCCCTCCAGTGGCAGCGGGACCGAGCTGGACCTGGAGAAGGTGACGGGGCACGCGGGTGCGCCGGACCCCGAACCCGAGCCCTACTACTACGCCATCCGAGTCAATGGCCAGCAGGAGACGCCCTCGTACACGGTCCACCAGGTGTGCCCCCCCAACCCCGAAACGACGGGCGCGGAGCAGCTGCGCCTGCCCTACGAGGACATCGGCTGGGCGAATCCTCTGACCGCCGACACCCCGCAGTCCGAGGTTGAGAAGAGCGCGACTGCCGACACGCTCGCCGGTCACCGCGCCCGGTTCGACCCGAACGATCCGAGCCTGTTCGTGGAAGACACCTGGAGCTTCACGAGCGCGGGCTGACCGGCCGGCCGCGACAGGCGACTCGGCGAAGCGACTCCAAGCAGCGCGCCCGAGAGGATTCGAACCTCTGACCTTCGGTTCCGTAGACCGACGCTCTATCCAGCTGAGCTACGGGCGCAGCGAGCGGCCATTGTAGGGAACGACCGTTCAGCGGAGAGGGCGGGATTCGAACCCGCGATGGAGTGTGAACCCCATACTCGCTTAGCAGGCGAGTGCCTTCAGCCACTCGGCCACCTCTCCGGGCGCCAGCCAGTGTAAAGCGTCCACCTCGCAGCCCGAATTCACGCGAGGGTGCGTCACGCCTGTTTCCGGCGCGAGTGCAGCGGGGTACCTCTGTGTCCAGCGATGGCGGTCATGGAGCCCACTCGGACGACAGGCGAGGACACGGTCGAGTTCGCCGTCCTGACTCCCGTCGAGGCGATACCGCCTTCCAGGGCGGCCATCGAGCCCTTCCGCACGACGGCGTCCGCCCTCATCGAGTTCTTCGAGACGGACGATGCCGGAGCCCCGTGGTGGCACCGCGGCCGCGCGCAGGAGCTCCGCCGCGACGCCCTGTCCCACCCGGTGGCGGCAGTCGCCAACGCGTACCTCCGGGTCGCCGCCCGTCACGACGCGACGGCTCAGCTGCTCGAGGACCAGGGCGGCATCTGGGCCGAGACGGCCTAGTCGAAGCTCGCAGTCAAGCCAACCGGTCAGACTGCCGATGCCGACCACGGCCCCCTGTACCCGTCTCCCTGCCCATGCCCGAACCTCAGGTCAACGCGATCAACGCGGTCGCCCGCGTCATGGCTGCCAGCGTCGGCGGCCTGCAGGCGGACGCCGTTCGGCGGGCGATCGTGCGCGAGGCGCGCGACCTGCTCGGGACCGACGCCGCGCTGCTGCTGGCGATCGAGGCCGGCGAGGGCTTGGCGCAGGTGATCGCCAGTGAACCCGAGGACGGGCGCGAGCATCCGCGCGTTGCGGTCGCTGCGATCCCCGCGCTGCAGGAGCTGGTCGAGCTGCGCCGCGCCGCCACGCGCGCCGGCGGCGACCAGGCACGCGCACTGGCTACCGCGCTCGGCGCCGAGCTGGCTCCCGGGCTGGCGCTCGTGCTCCCGGTGCGCACGCAGGACGCGGTCGACCACGCGCTGATCATGCTCGCGGGCCCGGGCCGCTCGATCGAGCCGGGCGAGGTCGAGATCGCGGCAGCATTCGCCGGCGCATGCGGGGCACTGCTGGCGCAGACGCAGCTCGCCGCCGAGCAGGCGGTGCGCGTCGCGCAGCAGGCGGCGCTGGCGCGCGCGGCCAAGACGGTCAACGAGTCGCTGGACCTCGGCGACGTGCTTCGGACGATCTGCGAGGAGGCCGCGCGACTGCTCGACGCGGATGCGGCTGCGCTGTATCGGGGCGACGCTGAAGGACTGACGATCGAGGCGATAACCGGCCAGCCGTCGGAGTTGCTCGGGCTCCGCATGACCGCCGGGGAGGGACTCTCCGGCCGCGTCGCCCAGGCAGACCGGCCGATGCTTACGAACGACTACCAGCGCATGTTCGCCCCGCAGCCGGGCACCCCGTTTGCCGACATCGCCAGCTCGATGGCGGTGCCACTGCATTGGGACGGCTCGTTGCGGGGCGTGCTGAACGTCGGCTTCCGGAGCGCGCACTTCCTCACCGGCCAGGACCTCGCGCTGCTCGAGACCTTCGGCGAGCTGGCCGCCGTCGCTTGCCGAAACGCAAGCGCCGCCACCGGCCTGGCGCTCGCCGCCCACACCGATGGCCTCACCGGCTGCCTGAACCACGCCGCGCTGCACGACGGCCTGCGCCGCGAGATCGAGCGCTGCGCGCGGACCGGACAGGAGCTGAGCCTTGTGTTGCTCGACCTCGACGACTTCAAGCAGGTCAACGAGGCCCACGGCCATCTCGTCGGCGACGAGGTGCTGCGCCGCGCCGGCCACGCACTGCGCATGGCGACACGGCCCTACGACCTCGTTGCCCGCTACGGCGGCGACGAGTTCGCGATCGTCGCGGTCGACGCCGACGAGGAGGCGACGCTCGAGATCGCCGCGCGCGCCGTCGAGCGGATGACCGAGGCGATCGAGGACCTCGGCTCGAGCGGGGCGACCGCCGGCGTCGCCCAGTGGGACCCGTCGCAGACGCCGACGCAGCTGATCGAGCAGGCCGATCGCGCGCTGCTCTACGGCAAGCAGGAGCGCGGGCGCGGCACCGCGCAGCTTGCGTCCGACCTGCCCGAGCACTTCCGTCCCGGTCGCTTCAAGCGCGACGCCGACGGGCCGGCAGCAGCCGAGGCGGCGCCGCACTGGAGCGGGACGCACAACCCGGAATCAGACCGCCTGCAGCGGCGCACGCGCCAGCTCATCATGGCGAACAACCTGGGAACGCGGCTGTCGGCAATGACGCGCGTCGACGAGATTCTCGAGGCCGTCGTCGAAGAGCTGCATCGCGCGTTCGGCTACTACGTCTGCCACGTCGTGCGGCTGCTCGAGGGCGGCGTCGTTCGCTCGATGCAGGGCCGCGGCGAGATGTACGGGCAGATGACGGAGATGGAGTGGGAGCAGCCGGTCTCCGTCGGCGTCATCGGCCGCTGCCTGCGCGAGCGCCACGTGATCGTCGTACCCGACACGCGGCTGGACCCGGACTTCATCGAGAACGAGGAGATCGATCCGATGCCGCGCTCGGAGCTGTGCGCGCCTGTCTGGGTCGGCGACGAGCTGTGGGGCGCGATCAACGTCGAAGAGATCGAGGCCGGGGCGTTCGACGAGGACGAAGCGCGGCTGCTGCAGACGGTCGCCGACCAGCTCGGCTCGGCGCTGCGTTCCGCGCTGCTGTACGAGCAGCTGGACCGCGCCTATCTGGGCACCGCCGAGGCGCTGGCGGCCGCGCTCGAGGCAAAGGACTCCTACACCGCGCAGCACGCGCATTCGATCGTCAAGTGGGCCGAGGCGGTCGGCCGGCGACTCGGCCTGGACGGCCGCGAGCTGCGCGACCTGCGCTACGGCGCGGTCTTTCACGACATCGGCAAGATCGCGATCCCCGAGGCGATCCTCAACAAGCAGGGCCCGCTCGACGAGCGCGAGCGCGAGATCATGGAGCGCCACACGCTCGTCGGCGAGCAGATCCTCGCGCCGGTCGAGTTCCTCAAGGGTGTGCGGCCGATCGTCCGCCACGAGCACGAGCGCTGGGACGGCAACGGCTATCCCGACGGACTGCGCGGCGAGCAGATCCCGCTGGGCGCACGGATCGTCCTCGTCTGCGACGCCTACCACGCGATGACAACCGACCGCCCCTACCGGGCGGGGATGAGCGAGGCCGACGCCCGCGGCGAGCTGCGGGCCGGCGCCGGGACGCAGTTCGACCCCCGCATCGTGGACAGCTTCCTTGCCGTCCTTGACGCGGGCGTCGAGGCTTCCTCGCTCTAGCGGCCGACACTATCCGCGCAAAATGCGGCTGACCAGGGTGACTTCCGTTCTCAAGGTCAGGGGTGAATCGGCCGAAAGCACAGGTGTGAGCGCTGTCCCCGCCACACGGGTCGCCCGAGGACTCGAGGAGATCATCGATGCTGCCGCCGGCGTGCTCGCCGCGCAGTCGCTTCAGGCAACCCTGAAGGCGATGGCCTCAGCGCTGCATCCGATCGTCCGCTTCACGAGCCTGGCGGTCTACGAGGCCGATCTGGAGGCCCGCGAGCTGAACCCCGTGTTCGCGATCGGGCGCCACGTCGAGCAGACGCTGGCGTTCTCGCCGCCGCTCGACGCCTCGATCACCGGCAAGGCGTTCATGCGCGGCCGGCTCGTCCACCTCGAGCCCGGCCACCCCTGGCTCGGCTCCTACCAGCTTCCCGGCACGCCCGACGACGAGGAGGAGGCGCTGATCGTTGCGCCGCTCGTCGCCGCGGGCGCGCCGATCGGCACGCTGAACGTCTGGCGTGAGGGCCACAAGCCGAGCTTCGAGCGCGAAGAGGGACAGCTCATCCGCCGCTTCGCGACCCTCGCCGCGATGGCCTACGACAACGCCCGCCGCCGCGAGCAGCTCTCGCAGCTCGCGCTGACTGACGACCTCACCGGCCTGCCGAACCGCCGCCACTTCCAGGAGCGCCTTGCGGCCGAGCTGGCGCGGGTCGGCCGCGAAGGCACGCCGGTCTCCCTGCTGCTGCTGGACGTCGACGACTTCAAGTCGGTCAACGACACGCTCGGCCACCCCGCCGGCGACGCGGTCCTGCGCGATCTCGCCGGCGTGCTCCGGGACGGCGTCCGCACCGCCGACGTCCCCTGCCGCAGCGGCGGCGAGGAGTTCGCGGTGATCCTCCCGAGCACCGACAAGGCGGAGGCCCAGCACTGCGCCGAGCGTCTGCTGGAACGCATCCGCCTCGCCGGCGACATCCGCGTCTCCGCCGGCATCGCGAGCGCGCCTGACGACGGCCGCACGGTCGAGGCGCTCTTCCAGGTCGCCGACGACCGCCTGCTGGCGGCAAAGGCCGCCGGCAAGGACTGCCTCGTCGGGCCCGCCAGCGCGGCCGCCTGACCGCTACCTTCCGAGTTCCCGGAGGGGTGGCAGAGCGGTCGAATGCACCGGTCTTGAAAACCGGAGTCCGTTCACGCGGACCGCGGGTTCGAATCCCGCCCCCTCCGCTGCTTGGGATCGTCGATGTGGCTGTGATGCAGGACTTTTCGCCTGATTCGGGCGAGTGCGTATTGGTGGCCGTAGGGTCCGCTCAGGACCGCTGGGTACATCCCATGGCGATCGGTGAGGGGGCGATCGGGCCGCTCGCGCGACATGCGCGAGCCGACTCCTGGTCTTCGAGGAGGCCCTCGTGAGCGCGTGCCGCTTTCGCATGGAACGCGACCACGTGGGCCCTCTCCTGTCCGCATACCGGACATTGGAGGGCCCAGACCTGGCGTTCCCGCCCCCTCCGCTCCGCCTTGGCGATCGTCGAGGGGCAGACGAACGCGGGCCGCAGCTTCCCTCGCGTGAGGCGACCCCGCTGTGGATGAAGTCGACGAGCTCTGGGGTCAGGACCGGCGCTGCATCCCCCATCGCAGTAAGGTCCTGCACCTCCGCAAGATGCCGGACACCACCTGCCACATGTCGATCTCGCTCGACGGTTTCGTCGCCGGGCCCGACCAGACCCGCGAGCAGCCGCTCGGGATGCGTGGGCGCGAGCTCCATTCGTGGCATCTCGACGACGAGCGCGCCACCGACGCCGATGCGGCAGCGGCCGGCTGGCTCATGCGCCCGCGCGGCGCGTACGTCATGGGGCGCAACATGTTCGGGCCGATCCGCGGCGAGTGGGATGAGGACTGGCGCGGATGGTGGGGGCCCGAGCCGCCTTACCATGCGCCCGTGTTCGTGCTCACCCACCACGCACACGAGCCGATCGAGATGGAAGGCGGGACGACCTTTCACTTCGTCACCGACGGCTTCGACGCCGCTTACGCCCAAGCGCGCGAGACGGCCGGCGAGAACGGCGTGGACATCGCGGGCGGCGCGTCGACCGTGCGCCAGGCCCTCACCGCCGGCGTCATCGACGAGTTGGCACTGGACATCGCGCCGGTCCTGCTCGGCTCAGGGGAGCGGATCTTCGACGGTGTCGAGTCGTTCGGGTTCGAGCCCGTCGAGGTCCTGCATTCGCCGCTGGCGACGCACATCCGTTACCGCCGGACGGGTTGAGGCTCGTCGAGCGAGTTTCGCCACACGGCGGTCAACCAGGAGTAGCTTGCGCCCATGCGTGGGGCTGCGGTCCTGGCCACGGTGGCCGCGATGCTCGCAGTTGGAGCAACGGCTGACGCGAACATCATTGCCGCGGTCGAACAGCCCGCGGGCGGTTCGCGCAGCGACCTGGACATCGCTCTCTACGACGCCACGACGGGGACACGACTGAGTCTCCCCGCGAGCGTCAACACCACTGACGACGAGCTGCACCCGAGCCTCACACCCGACGGGCGGCTGCTGGTGTTCGAGCGCAGCAACGCCACGGCCGGCACCCACCGGATCGTGATCGTCAGCACCTCAACCGGCGCCTCTGCGGACCTGTTCTCGGGCTTCGAGGCGACGCAGGTGCCGCCGGCCACGCCGGCGATCTCACCGGACGGCAAGACTGTGGTCACCGGTCGCCAGACGGTGCCGAGCGGGGACGGCAACTTCCACCACCTGCTGACCGTGACGGACGTTTCGTCGTTCCCGGGCACGACGACGGGCCCGTTCGCGCACCAGACCTTCGATCCCGCGTCCAACGGCATCGGCACTGGCCAGACGCTCGAGCCGGCGCTCGGCTCGAACGGCCTCCTGGCCTTCGAGCCGCGCGTGTCGGGTGTGACGCCGGGCATCGGCGTCGCGACGCTCGGGACGGCGGGCGAGTGCGACCTCGACGACGGCGACGCGGAGCTCTCACAGCCGGCTTTGGCTGCTGCGAGCACGGCAAACATGCTCTACACCCGCCGGTCGGCGCCCGGTGCGGTTCATCCGGGCGACATCTGGTTCGCTCCGCTTACATCGAGCAGCATCTGCCGCGTCAGCGGCTCCCCGGCCAAGCTGCCGGCGATCGTCAACACGTCCTCCCAGGACGAGTCACGCCCGGCGCTCACCCCCGACGGTCGCTACGTCGGTTTCGTGCGACACCAGTCCGACTCCAACGGCCACAGCGTCCTGTTCATCTGGGACAGCCTCACCCAGACGCTCGTCAACAGCACGGGCATCGATCTCGGCGTCCTGACGCCGCGCGAGATCGACCTGGTCGCCGCACGCGGGAACCTGTCCCTTCGCGTCTCCCTCGTGCTGCAGCTCACGAGCATCTCGCTCTCAGGCGTTGTGAGCGCTCAGCTGGCCTCGCCGGCGGGCATCGGGATCCTCGTCCAGCGCGTCGTCGGCCACCACCGTGTGCTCGGCCGGCGCGCGCCCAGGCTGCGCCTCGTGGGCCGCGTGCCGCTGGGGCATTTCAAGCGCGGCCGGATGAGCATCCACTGGAGCCACAGGGTCAACGGTCGTTCCCTGCGACCGGGCCTCTATCAGGTCACGGTTCGGGCGCTCGCGTCCAACGACCGGATCGAGGATCTCGGCACACCGCACCTGATCCGAATCCGCCACCGCTCCGGTCAGCTCGGGGCCGGGCGCGCGTAGCGCTCGAAGACGACCGTCGACGCGAACGTCCGGGTCTCGACGAGTCGGAGCGGGATCGCGTCGGTGACGGGCGGCAGCAGCGGCGTGCCTCCGCCGACGACGATCGGATAGCGAAAGATGCGCAGCTCGTCGATGAGGCCGAGCTGGATCGCCTCAGCGGCGAGGCCGGCGCCGCCGATCTCGACGTCCTTGTCCGTCGCGGCGAGCGCCGCAGCGGCCTCCTCGGCCAGCGATCCCTGTGCGAGTCGAGCGTTGCCCTCGACGCTGTCGAGCGTGCGGCTGAAGACGATTTTCGGGATCGCGCACCAAGCGTCGGCGAACGCGATCTGGAGCTCGTCACTGCGCATCGACGGATCCGTCTCCCACGGCAGCATCGTCTCGTAGAGCCTGCGGCCGAACAGAACGCCGCCGAGCCCGCGCACCTGCTCGACGTGAAAGGCGAATTGCTCGTCGCTTGGGACCGACCACGAAAAATTCCCCTCCCGGTCGGCGATGAAGCCGTCCACCGAGACGCCCATCGAGAGGATCAGCATTGGGGCTCCGATAGCGTCACAGCATGGCGGTCAGCGACAAGGACGTCGAGTTCGTTCGGCGCGCGTTCGAGTCGTTCAACGCGACGGAGGGCGAGCGCGAGGACGACGCCGGGGTCCGCGCGCACTTCGCGCGCTGGTACGACCCCGACGTCGAGATCGTCAACGCCGACGACTGGCCGGTGGCCGGCTCGTACCGCGGGACCGAGGGTTACGTCAGGTGGTACCGCGAGAATTACGGCGCCTACGAGGACGTGCACTACGACGTCGACTTCCTCGGCGCCGTCGGCGAGCGAGTGGTCGCGCTCGTGACGATCAGCGGCAGGCCGCGGGGCGAGGAGACGCGGCTCGAGGTGCAGCTCGGCCTCGTCTACGGGATGCGCAACGGGCGCATCTCAAGCGTCGCGCTGCACCTCGGTCACGAGGGCGCGATGAGCTCCGCCACCAGCGCCGAGTGATCGGAGAGGCCCTCGTGGCGCCAGTCGTGGAGGTAGTGACAGTCGGGCACCGCGACGTCTGACGACACGACGAGGTGGTCCAAGCGCCAGCCACCACCCCAGCGCGGCCACTCCCACGTCGGCTCCTTCGAATCGAACCCGTGCAGCTCCCGGAACGCGTCGCGGAAGCCGAACGGCTCGAGGCCGCGGATCAGCGCGGTCTCGGCGGCGTCCCAGCGCTCACCGCGTTCCTCGCGCAGCCGGCCGTAGCGGTCGCGGGCGAACGTCCAGACGGTGCCGTCGGCGTGTTCCTTGCGCGGCGTGTTCAGGTCCCCGCAGAGCGCGCGCGGATGATCCGCCGGCGCGGACAGATGCGCGAAGACCGCCTCGTGAGTGGGCACCTTCACGTAGTCGCGCGTCTGGCTGATCGGCGAATGCATCCCGACCAGCTCGAACCCGGATTCGAAGCGCGCGGAGATCGCGCGCTCGGGCCACGGCACGCCGGCGATCGAAGCTCCCTCGAATTGCTCTCGCGCAGCGATCATCACGGCGAGCCGGCGCCCCGGTCCGGGCCGCAGCCAGAACACACAGGTCAGCCCGATCTCAGCGAACGTGTGCTCCCACAGCGGCGCCGAGTTCACGGTCACCTCTTGCAGGCAGACGACGTCGGGATCGAGCAAAGCAACCTTCGCCGCCTGCTCCGGCAGCCGCCCGAGCTTGCCCTGGACGTTCCAGCTCAGGAGATGCACGCCTCGGCCGCGAGCTTCGCCAGCGCCTGGCGCAGCACACGGGAGACCTGCATCTGGGAGACGCCGATCGCCGTGCCGATCGCCTCCTGCGTCATGTCATGTTCGAATCGCAGCGACACGATCTCGCGCTCGCGCTCGGTGAGGCACTGCGCGAGCTGCTGATACAGCGCGCGCTGCTCGGCCCGCTCGAAGCCGTCCTCGGGCGTGCCGATCGTGGCCTCGAGCGTGCTGTCGCCGTCGTCCTCACTGCCCCGCGGCGTCGAAAGCGACGTCGTCGACGCGGCGCGGCTCGCCTGCATCGCCTCGAGCACGGCCTCGTCCTCGAGCTCCAGCGCCTGGCCGATCTGCCGGACCGTCGGCGGCCTGCCCAGGCGGTTCGTCAGCTCCTCGGCCACCTTGTCGACCGACAGCGCACGCTCCTGCAGATCGCGCGGAGGGCGCACCGCCCAGCAGCGATCACGGAAGTGCCGGCGCACCTCGCCGGCGATCGTCGGGACGGCAAAGCTCGAGAACGCGACGCCGCGCGCCGGGTCGAACCGATCGAGCGCCTTGAGCAATCCGAGCGACGCGACCTGCACGAGGTCTTCGAGCGGCTCGGAGCCGCGCGCGTAGCGTCGCGCGATGCTGCGCGCGAGCGGGAGATAGCGCTCCGCCAGCAGCGCGCGCAAGTGCTCGTCGCGCGTTTCGGCAAAGGATGCAAGCAACGCGTCGTCGTCGTGGGCAAGTGGGAGCAGGGTCATACGGGGGACTCCTCACGGTGGTGGTGGATGAGGAGGCGCGCGAGCACCCGCGCGCGCCGGGCGGCGTCAACATCGCCCTCTATCGCCTGGACTACGGCACCCTTCATGATCAGGTGGCACGACTCGGCGACCGCGTCGGGATCGCGCAGGCCGGCGCCCTCGGCGAGCGACGAAAGCAGGCCCTTGATCGTCGCCATATGGCGAACGCTCGCGCGGCCCGCGGGATGATCGCGGCCGAGTTCGACAAGCACGTTCAGGAACGAGCAGCCCTCGTAGTCGTCGCGCCGGAACCACTCGTCGAAGAGGTCGAAGATCGCGAGCAGCTGCCCTTCCGGATCATCGGCGCGGCGCTCGGCCTCGGCGACGACCCAGCCGAACGTCCAACGCTCTTCACGCTCCTGCAGGAACGCGACAATGAGGTCGTCCTTCGAGGCGAAGTGGTGGTATAGCGTCGCCTTCGCGACGCCGGCACGCGCGACAACCTCGTCCACGCCAACCGCGCGAACACCGCGCGTGCTGAAGAGGTCGTAGGCGGAATCAAGCAGTTGATCGCGCTGGACAGACAGGTCTGTTCAGTTACCCCTCAGAGCAACCGACCTAACGGTCCGAGGTCGAGATTCAACTCCTCGGGAGTCAGGCCGAATTGCTCGCGCAGCTCGGTCATGCGCTTGTCGAGCTCCATGAACGTGGTGCCCATCCGCTCGACCTGGTCAGAAGTGAGACCACCCGCGTCGATCCGCCGCAGCGCCTGGCGCTCCATCAGCTGGCGCAGCAATTCGACGATCGTGAGGACGAGTTGCGCGAGCCCGCGCTCCACGGTCTCCGGGTCGGCACCGATGCGGTGCGCCGGAAGAGCGTCACGCGGCTCGCTGAAGCTGTATGGCGGCCACGGCCCGGTGACGCTGTCCGCACCAAGTGCATCGACCCGCGCGCGGAACGCGTCGGCCAGCGAGCGGTCGACGAGATAGGCCGCCGACGCGCGCTGCACAACCGTCTCGCGTGCGAGCCCGCGCAGCGCATCCAAGGCGACCGAGGGCGCGCGGACCGCGAACTCCACGGCGTTGTGCACTCGGTCCAGCGTGGCCAGGTACGTCTTTCGCCGTGCTGCCACCGCGCGCGCCGCCTCGTCGTCGTCGGCGAAGCGCGTGCCATAACGGACCGGCAGCAGATCGCGATCGGCCATGAGCTCCTCGACGACCTCCTCGTGGCGCCACAACGCCTCGGCGGTGACGTCCGGCTCCTCGTCCGGCGCGGGCGCGACGATCGCCGCCAACCCCTCGCCGGCCGCGACCGTGCGCAGCGGCGCAGGTGGCGGCGGCGCCGCTGCGCGCACGATCGCGACGAGCTCGATCACAGCGTCGGCGGCTCCTCCTGAAGCGACGCCACCGAGCTGATCAGCGCCCGCAGGCTGACGCGCACGAGATCGACATCGGCAACCGAGAGCGTGATGTCGCCCGCGATCACCACGCCACCGCCGAGCAGCCGGTCGACCAGGTCGATCAGCGCAACGTCCTGTTCGGCGATCGTCGTCGAAGTCACGCGAGCTGTGCCTCAGCGGCGCTCGTGACGAAGTTGTACGGCGGCCACGGGCCGGTCACATCGATGCGTGCGCCGTAAGCGGCGTAGCGCTCCTGCAGCGTCTCGACGCAGGCGCGCAGCTCGGCGGCGTCGCACACCAGGTACGCGGCATTGAGCACCATGTCGCCGCTGTGGCCGGAGAGCTCGCGGTTCTGCGCCGGCAGCCGGACGGCGTCGACGGCGACGACGCGCAGCGCTCCGTCCACCTGGTCGGCGAGCTGCGCCGCCACACCACGTGCCTCC
>Ga0308176_10001988_pt1 | contig 12837 bp, 11 predicted proteins | sample PhyCR2_3_FD_203890 | JGI IMG/M metagenome (GOLD analysis project Ga0308176, IMG submission 203890) | Soil microbial communities from UC Gill Tract Community Farm, Albany, California, United States - DLSLS.C.R2 | ecosystem: Environmental > Terrestrial > Soil > Agricultural land | place: USA... | reverse complement strand
TACGCGTATGCCACCGTGAGCAACGGCAGCAGCCATTTCGGCTTCGCGGCCTACCGGAGCCGGGACGGCGGGGCCCATTGGAAGGCTCTGCAGATCCTGCTCTCTTCCTTCGCCGTGGCTCCCTCGGACTTCCGGATCCTGTACGCGGTCGATCCCTTCCAGGGGCGCCTGTTGCGCAGCGCGGATGGCGGGGACCATTGGGACGTCGTCAACCCGTCTCTGCCGGCCGGAGTCGACACCTTCTTCGGGCCGATGGTGGTGGATGGGGGGGACCCGGATACGGTCTACCTGGGCTCGGCCCCGGGCGTCCAGGTCAGCCACGACGGCGGCGCCACCTTCGCGCTGGTCGACGCCCCCTTTGAGGCCGGGAAGCGGCAGGTGGGCCGGCTCTGGACCGATCTGAGCCGGCCCGGTTTCGTCTACGCCATGCCCGCCGCGGGGGGCCTGTTCGAGGGACACTTCGAATAGGCTGGGTTTTCTCGCGGAATCCAAGGAAACGAAGGGGATGGCCGGCCCCGACGCCAGCAATCCCCATGCCCGCGCGCCAGTGGGTACGTCCCCCTCTACGCGGAGCCCGGGGCGAAGTTTCGTCTTTTGACGGCTTTCGCGCACAATCGACGCATCCGCTATCAAGAGGAGATCGTATGAGCGGATCGCGCCTTTGCCGGACTCTCAGGAGCGGAGAGAGCTGGGACCGGATCTCCGATCGGCACCCCCTGAAGCTCGCCGCCCTCGGCCGGCAGGTCCTGCTCGCCGCCGATTGCGGCATGAGCCGCAGCCCGGACGGCGGCCGGACCTGGCGGCAGGTGATCGCCTGCAACGATCCCCACGGCTTTCCGAGATCCACGCTCTCCCTGTGGGCCGACCCGGAAGACCGCCGCACCGCCTATGTCCAATTCTTGATCGAGGGAGGGCTCTACTACTCCAGCTCCGAGGTCTTCCGGACCCGGGACGGCGGGGCCACCTGGACGAAGCTGGGGGGATTGAGGCTGCCGGGCCTGCTCGCCGTGGCGCCGGGCGACTCCCGGATCCTCTACGTGGTGGACGGCGGCTTCCCGATCGCGCGCCTGCTCCGGAGCCGGGATGGCGGGGACCACTGGACGGTCGTCTCCCGGAGCTTCACCGCCGGTCAGGGCAGCTCCTACGCCTCCCTGGCCGTGGACGCGGCCGATCCGGACACGCTCTACGTCGCGGCCAGTCCTCTCCAGATCAGCCACGACGGCGGCGCCACCTTCCAGGCGCTCTACACCCCCTTCGATCCCGGCAAGACAGCGGCCGGCCCGCTGTGGACCGACCGCGCCCATCCGGGCTTCCTCTACGCCGATGCCCTCGACGGCGGCCTGTTCGTGGGCCGCTTCGAGTAGGCCCGGCGGCGCGCTTCCCTCCTCCGCGCGCACCTTCTCTTATGAAGCCCTGGCTGACCCACGGACTCTCACCCGAGGAGGATGCTCGATGACGTTCCGCCGTCTGACCGTCCCACTGCTCGCCGCCCTGGCGTTCGCCGCCTTCGCGGCCGAGGCGGGGGCGCAACCCTGTCTGATCTTCGTCCACGGCAAACAGACCGACACCAACACCTACACCAGCTACACGGCGGCCCGCAACTACTGGGTGAGCGGCTCGAACGACTTCATCCGCACGGCGACGAAAAACTTCGCCACCTCGTACTACGTGGTGGGGTACAACGGCACCCGCCCCTACTGGGACGCCCAGGCGGCCGGCGAGGTGGCCAACGAGATCGTCAACGCCACCAACGGCGGCGCCGACGCCGGGGGGAACCGCTGCCGCCTCTCCTACGCCCAGGGGGGGACCTTCTGGGTGATCGCGCACAGCATGGGCGGCCCGGTGATGGACTACATCCTCGGCAACAACGACGCGTCCGATCCCAATTTCAATTTCAACGGTCCCTACGATCAGGTGGCGCAGCGCCTCAGCCTGGTGGTCACCGTCGGCGGCGCCCACCGCGGCTCGCAGGGGGCCGACGCCGTCTGCCTGCAATCGAACCTATTGTGCAGCTTCATCGCCATCTTCATCCAGAGCTGCGACGACGCCACCTACTGGCTGCGCAGCTCGGACGACGTCCAGGTACGCACCTATTCGAACGCCCCGGCGAAAAACATTTATCTGACCGGCGGCTATAAAGCGATCTTCGGCTCCAGCGCCTGCCTCAACGGCGAGGACGACGGCGTCGTGCAATACGCCTCGATCTACGCCTGCAACGGCAGCGCCACGGCGAGCTACGACAACACGAACGTCTGCGGCAATTCGAGCAAGCAGGAGGCGAGCGGCTTCCGCAACCTCGACGCGGCGCATGAGAACCACGACGAGGAGCGCAACGCCAGCAACGCCGACACCCGCAAGGCCATCCCGGGCGGCAACTGGACCTGCAGCGGCTCCCCCTGCGCCCCCAACACCACCGTCGCCACGGCCATGACCACGGCCCAGTACATCACCCTTCTTTATTGAGGAGACCGCACATGATCGACGCGAAGAAAAAGGTTGCCATCGCGATGGTGATGCTCGCGGCTCTGGGCTCGGGAATCCGGCCCGCCGCGGCGCAGGTGGAGCCGGGGAAGCTGGCCCGCGACACCGCCAAGGACTACCGGGAGGCCGCGCGCTATCCGGCCAGCTCGCACGCGCTCAAGAAGGGGGAGGCCGACCCGATCCAGGAGAAGCGCATCCCCACCCGCCAGACGCGGCGCGGGCCGGACGAGGCGGAGCCGGCGATCTCCGTCTGGGCCGCGAAGGTGAGCTTCGAGAAGGGGCAGCCTGTCGATCTCTACGCCACGCTGGAGACCAAGGGCAGGGCGGTGAGGAATCCCGCCGAGATCACCGGCGAGATCGTGGGCTCGACCGGCGGCGTGACCGCCCTCGTGGCCTACCGCGACGACGGCCAGGGCCCGGACCGCAAGGCGGGGGACGGCGTCTATTCGGCCCGCTGGACCCCCACGGGGATCGAGGACGCGCCGGCCGCGAGCTACATGGTGCGGGTGCGGGCGCGGCTCGCCAACGGCGACCTGCGGGAGGCCGCGGGCGGCTTCCTCTACAGCGATCCGGCCGCGCACCTCACCGGGCATTACCGCGATTTCCTGCGCGACGGCAACCTGGTGATCGCCGCCGAGGTCGATGTCGCCGAGACCGGCCGCTTCCACCTCGCCGGCACGCTCTACACGCTGGCGGGGGAGCCGATCGGCTTCGCCCAGGCCGCCGCCAACCTGGAGCCGGGCACGCACTGGATCGAGCTCTCCTACTACGGCCTGATCTTCCACGACCGCCAGGCCGCCGGCCCCTACCGCCTGGGCACCCTGGCGCTTTCGACCACCACCCGCATGCCCAACGCGCTGAACGACGTGGTGGCCGACGCCTACGTGACCCGTCCCTACCGCGTGGAGCAGATGCGCGCGGCCTCCTTCGAGCGGCCGCAGCTCATCGAATCGGCCCGGCGTCTGGATCTCGACGCCGACCGGGCCGAGCGCGAGGCGCGGGGGATTCAGCAGCAGTAGGCCCTCACTCCCCCAACCCCCTCTCTCCCGGCCCTCCACCCACCCTGCCGGGGAGAGAGGGGGCTCAAATAGTTTGACTAATTTCGGCTGACCACTCCCTCTTCTCCTCGGCAGGGTGGGTGGAGGGCCGGGAGAAGAGGGCCGGGAGAAGAGGGCCGGGGTGATGAGGGCCCTACCCCGCCTCCACTACCGCCGCCGTCTCCGCCGGCGACTCCGGCGCCATCGGCTGATTCCCCTTGCGGCCGCCGCGGGCGACCTTCTCGGGCTCCATCTGCGTGGAGAGCAGGACCTTCGCCGTGTTGACCGCGCGGCCGGCGAGCTCGCGCGCGGCCTGGTGCAGCGACTCGCTCTGCTGCACGTAGGCGACGTTGCGCTCCATGTCCTCGGCGGCCCAGCCGCGCGAGTGGGCGATGTAGGGGAACTGCGGGAACAGGCAGCCGATCTCGCCGAAGAAACCCATCAACTGCCCGGCCACCGCCTGCACGTTGTCCTGGCCGCCGGTGATGATGAACGCCGCCACCTTGTTGCGCAGCAGCACCCTGTTGCGGATCGTCACCTGGTTCTGCACGCAGTTCATCCGCTCGACCATCTTGTAATAGAGCGAGCTCGCCGACCCCCAGCGGATCGGGGTGGCGACCAGGATCGCGTCCGCCCAGTGGACGATCCCCTCGTAGACCTCAGTCATCTCGTCCGCGGGGTCCATCTGGGTGATCGAGCAGGGCCAGGTGCAGGCGTGGGCGCTCTTCGAGTAATACCCCTCGCAGGCGCGGAACGTGAGGTCCGAGAGCCGGAGGCAGCGGGCCTCGGCGCCCATCGCGCCGGCCTCGGCGAGCGCCGATTCGAGCAGCGCCTCGGAGGTGGAGTAGCGCGGATGGGCGGGGTCCATCACCGTGGTCGAGATCCCCAGCATGCGCACCGGCCCCTCCTCCCGGCGCACCGGCCGGGCGAGGGGATGCGGCTGGTGCGGCAGCTTGTTGCGGCGGGTGGCGGGCAGGAGATTGATCAGCAATCGCCCGCCCTCCTCCTTCAGCTCGTAGCTCGGCACGCAATCCTTTTCAAAGCCGGGCTCCCCCTCGCCCGTGCGGCAGTGGAACTTCCAGTGATGCCACGGGCAGACCACGTAGTCGCCGTCCAGCCGGCCGTCGCCGAGCGGTCCGCCGACGTGGTTGCAGGCCCCGGAGATCGCTCCGAAGCGGCCGTCCCGGCAGGTCAGGGCGATCTTGGTGCGGCCGATCGTGATCTGCCGCAGAGAGTGCCTGGAAAGCTCCTCGACGGAGCCGAGGTCGTGCCACCGCGCGTCGCTCATGTCGAATTCCCTTTCTTCGCTCAGGCCAGCAGTTGGCGGCAGGCGTGGACCGCCGAATTCAGAAAGCGTTCGATCCGCCCGCGCTGCGCGCCGTTCGAGCCCGCCGCGGTGAAATCCGCGGATTCCAGCACGGCGCCCAGCCACCCCTCGGTATTCCAGGCGCCGCCGTCCAGCGCCGGCAGGTCGCCCGTGGGGCGCGGCCAGGGGAGCACGTAGAAATAGGGCTCCGGCCGTCCCGAATCCCCTGGGCTGAGGCCCACGCCGATCGAGCGGGCCGTCTCGGGATCCGCCCCTGGGTCGAGCAGCATCAGCGTCGCGAGATCGAAGTGATGGGGCCAGCAGCGCACCGGCGAGGCGCCGGGATTGCGATCCCGGAGCCCGCGCAGCAGCCGGTCGCCGCCCGCGTAGTACCGCTCCAATTCGGCGGGAGCGGCGGACCCGGCGAGCGCGAACGGCGCGCCGGTAGCCACCGGATGCTCCGGGAGCCCCTCCGGCCGCTCCAGGGGCTTCGCGAGCGGCCGGCCGAGGAGCGCCTCGGCCTCTTGCCGCACCCATTCGTAGGCCTCGTCGAGCGTGCGCCCCTCGATGGGCATCCGGGCCAGGGCTTCGCCCTCCTCGTCGAGCAGGAGGAGCGCGGGCTCCGCCAGCCGGATCGCCGCGCGGAACGGCCGGGGCCCGTCCACCACCCCCTGCGCGAGCACGCGGGGCCCGGCCATCCAGGTGAAGCTCTGCTCGCTGAAATCGGGCTGGTGCGGCAGGAGCTGCTTGCCCACCGCCGCGACCGCCTGCGCTGCCCAGTGGATCTGCTGCCGGGCCTCGATCAGATTGCAGGGCTCTACCGCGCCCAGGGTCTCCCAATCGGACATCGCGCGTCCTCCTCTGCCGGGTTGGATGCCGGGGCCTGACGAGAAGTTTCAGCGAAGCTCTGGAGGCAAGTCTACGCCACCCGCCGGGCGATGAGGTAGGGGCGCTCCCCCTTTACCCCCACGTCCGTGATCATGAACCGCCCCTCCTCCGGGCCGACCCACCGCGCCAGGATCTCATCCGTGGCGTCCCGCCACCGCTCGGCTTCGGAGAGGTCCTGCTTCTGGAGCGCCGTCCAGTCCCGGGGGATCTCGATGGCGATCCGCGCCGCCTCCGGAGCGAAAGGGATCGCCCGGGGACCGTCGTTGACGATCGCCACGTCCGGCATCGTCTCCAGATCCAGAGTCTCCGCGGAATCTCCCGCCAGGGGCGGCAGCCAGGAGATCTCCAGCCGCGACGCCCGGGTGCGGTTCTGATCGCTTTTCAAGGCATAGTGCCCGGGCAGGAACCGGAAGGAGACCGCGCGCAGCTTCTTGAAATTCAGCCGGGCGTTGTTGAATTGCAGAGGATCGACGGTCCAGTTGACGATGTCGATCCCCTCGCGCCGGGCCTGCTCCCCCTGGAGCCTCTTGAGATGGAAACCTATGTTCTTCCCCTGATGGCGCGGATCGACGCCGGCCACCTGGGATTCGATGCGGAGCCCGTGATCGTACTGTTGCAAAACGCGAGGCAAAGGCGGACCGCCGAATTTATAGAAACCGAACAGAAATCCCGCGACGCCTTCATCTGTCCGCGCCACCAGCGCGGTCGCCGCTCCGAACGAGGTGGAGTAGAGATCGGAGGGATAGAGCCCGTCGTCATTCAGGGGTTTCCAGATCTCGCGCTGAAGATCGCGCGCCGCGATCGCCTCCGTCTCGTCGGGCCGGCCGTAGCGAAAACCGTTGTCATCGGTGAAGATCTCGGTTTTCTGATAGGGCTGCGGCGCGCGCGGATCGTAGAGGGTGAGATTGGCGTCCGGAAAATGCCGGGCCACGAGCGGGAGGATCTGGCTCTCCTCGATCTCGGAGATGGGATGCCAGCGGACAGTGTACGCTCGGAGACCGCGCGGGAAGAGGAAGGCATAGGCTGCCGGCTGGCCATCCCGCTCGATCGCCAGGGTGTGGCCGCCGATCTTCGGCAGGGCCGATTCCAGGAAGTGGGGCGGGAAGAGGAGCGGGTTGCCGGGGGCTCCGAGGCGGGCGCGGATCGCCGGGAGACCGTCCGGCGCGCATTCGATCGCGCGCTCAGCTCCTGGGATTGAGCCGTTCACTACTCTGGACTATAACGTACCCTGGACCTACGAGGAGGTGACGCCATGCGGATCGGAATCATCGGAGCGGGAAGCGTCGGAGGGGCCCTGGGGCGCGGCTGGGCGCGCGCCGGGCATGAGGTTAGTTTTGGGGTGCGGGACGCCTCGGACCCCAAGGTGAAGAAGCTCGTGGAGGAGACCGGCGCCAAGGCGGTATCCGTTGCCGACGCCGCGTCCGGCGCCGAGGTGGTCGTCCTCGCCACCCCCTGGGGCGCCACCCAGGACGCCGTGAAGAACGCGGGCGGCCTCGCGGGCAAGATCGTCTTCGACTGCACCAACCCGCTGGCGCCGAACCTCTCGGGGCTCACCCATGGGTTCGACACCTCGGCCGCCGAGCAGGTGGCCTCCTGGGCGCCGCAGGCCCGCGTGGTCAAGGTCTTCAACACCACCGGGGCCAACAACATGGAAAACCCGGATTACAAGGGCGTGGCGGCGACGATGTTCTACTGCGGCAACGACGCGGACGCCAAGGCCACGGCCGCCAAGCTCGCCGCCGACCTCGGGTTCGATCCGGTCGACGCCGGCAACCTGGAGCAGGCGCGCCTCCTCGAGCCGCTCGCCCTGCTGTGGATCCGGCTCGCGTACGCCCAGGGGCTGGGGCGCGACATCGCCTTCAAGCTGATGAAGCGGTAGGGAGACCACGATGAACGTCCAGGAAGCGCTCGACACCCTGAAGTCGCTCGGCACGGAGCAGTACCGCAAGACCTACCGCCGGCACGGCGCGGGGGAGGACGTCTACGGCGTCAGCTTCGCCCATCTCAAGGATCTCAAGAAGAAGATCAAGACCGATCACGAGCTGGCTGTGGCGCTGTGGGAATCGGGCAACCACGACGCCCGCGTGCTGGCCGGGATGATCGCCGATCCGCGGCGCCTCGACGCGGAGACGCTCGACGCCTGGGCCAAGGGGCTGCGGAACTACGTCGAGACCGATGTCCTGGGCGGCCTCGCCGTGCAGGCGCCGCACCCCCGCGAGACCATGGCGCGCTGGATGGCCTCCGATTCGGAATGGACCGCCGCCGCCGGCTGGCGCATCCTGGCGCACGTCGCGGCGGACGGGGACGGCCTGCCCGACGAGTACTTCGAGAGGTTCCTCACCACCATCGAGCGCGACCTCCACGACAGCCCCAACCGCGTCCGCCACCAGATGAACGGCGCGCTGATCGCGATCGGCATCCGCAATCCCGCCCTCCAGAAGAAGGCGGAGGCCGCCGCGGCGCGCATCGGCAAGGTGGAGGTCGACCACGGCGAGACCGACTGCCAGACGCCGGAGGCGATCGGGTATATCCGGAAGGCGGTGGCGCGGAAGGAGAAGAAAAAGAAGTAGGTGGCGGGGCGTCCGTGCCGGGCCCACCTTATCCCCTGGCCCCTGCTCCTGGAAGGAGAAGGGGGACGTAGCGGCAGGCTCGGTCTACAATAGGAGCAGGAGGTAGCGATGGCGACGTTGACGATCGAAGTCCCCGAAGGAGTGCTTTCCGCGCTTCGGCAGTCACCCAGCGAGGCGGAGAGAGACGTACGGCTGGTGGCCGCGATCGACTGGTTTCGGCGCGGGCTGGTCTCCCAGGGAAAGGCGGCAGAGATCGCGGGTATCCCCCGGGCGGATTTTATCGACGAGCTCGCAGCGCGGAAGATCGATGTTTTTCAGGTGGATTTCGACGAGTTGAAGCGGGAGATCGAGCTTGGCTGAGGCGCCTGCGGTCGATTCCTCGCCTCTGATCTACCTCGCCCGGACGGGCAACCTCCTCATCCTCAAAGCCCTGGCGCTCACCTTCCTCATCCCTGAGCCCGTTCTGGACGAGATCCGGGCGGCCCCATGGCTGTCCGTCGTGCCGCCTCCTTCCATTCCGCAGACGCTTCTGGCCTGGGATCTCGGAAAGGGAGAGGCCTCGGTGCTCGCCTGGGCTCTGTCTCGGCCGGGGACAATTGCCGTCCTCGATGACCAGAGGGCGAGGTCCTATGCCCAATGGCACGGAATTCCGGTCATCGGGACCCTGGGGATCGTCCTGCGGGCCAAGCGCCAGGGAATGATCCCTCTGGCGCGGCCCGTCATCCAGGACCTGATCGCGCGGGGCATGTACCTCTCGAAAGCGGTCGCCAACAAGGCGCTTGCGCTCGTGGGGGAGTAGGAGGCCGAGGCCGCGCGGCGAGGCCGCATTGCTCTGTTCCTCAGGGAGACGGCTCCGAACGGCAAAGACACGTGTACCGGCTATTGGTTTTTCGCCCGATCCTTGCAAACTGCACTCTTTCCTGTACACTCTACAATGTAGCAGTCGCCGTATGAGTTGTGGTTTCAACGAGAGCCGAGGAGAGGGCCCTATCCATCCGGCCATCTCTCCTCCCCGGCCAGGCTGGAGAAGGCCCTCTCCTCAACGATCCGGAGGAGGGAGCCGGGCTTCGCTGTCTGGAGGCCCGGGGCCAGCTTGGGCAGCATGAAAGAACGAGTCGTAATCGTCGATGATGAGCCCGCCATCCGGGCCCTGCTGGCGTCCCACCTTGCGCTGCTCCCCTTGGATTGCCGCCCCGCGAAGGACGCCGCCGAGGCGTTGCGTATCGCCGCGGAGGAGCCCCGGCCGTCGCTGGTGCTCTCGGACATCGAGATGCCGGGCCTCTCCGGCGTCGAGCTCCTGGAGCGGCTGAAGGCGCTCGACGAGACGATCCAGGTGGTGATGGTGACCGGCGTCCAGCAGATGGACACCGTCCGCCAGTGCGTGCGCGCCGGGGCCTACGACTACATCACCAAGCCGTTCGAGGCGGACGACCTGCTCGCCACCGTCGAGCGGGCGGTCGAGCGCGCCCGCCTGATCCGCCAGAACGAGGAGTACCGCCACAGCCTCGAGCGCATGGTGCGCGAGCAGACGGTGGAGATCCGCCAGACCCGCGACATCGCCCTGCTCACCCTCGCCCGTCTCGCCGAGTCGCGCGACCACGAGACCGGCCGCCACCTGGAGCGCATGGCCGAGTACAGCCGCCTGCTCGCCCAGGCCGCCAGCCGTGAATCCGCCCTGGGGAAGATCACCAACGAGTTCGTCGAGCAGCTCTACAAGTCGAGCCCTCTCCACGACATCGGCAAGGTGGGCATCCCGGACGCCATCCTCCGCAAGGAGGGGCCGCTCGCCCCCGAGGAGATGGCGGTCATGCGCCGCCACCCCGAGATCGGCGGCGACACGCTGCGCGACGTCATCGAGCGCTACGAGGGGCACCGCTTTCTGCGGATGGGTATGGAAATTGCTTACTGTCACCACGAGCATTGGGACGGCTCAGGATATCCGCGCGGGCTCATCGGACCCCAGATCCCGCTCGCCGCGCGCATCGTGGCTCTCGCGGATGCCTACGACACGATCACCAGCCGCCGGCCCTACAAAATCGCTTTGGAGCATGAAGAGGCGGTCCGCAGGATCGCGCGGGACCGTGGAGCTCATTTCGATCCGGTGCTGGTGGACGTCTTTCTCCACTGCCACCGGGATTTTGCCGAGATCCGTGGACGGCTCGCGGATCACGGGGAGGGTCAAGGGGGATGATCGCAAGGGATGACGCCCAGGAGCCTCTGCTCCTGGAGAGGCCCGCCCGCTGGGAGGTGGGCCGTTCGAACGAGGAGCGCCGCTCGCCCCGGCGCCGCACGCTCGCCGCCGTGCGCGTGCTGGAAGGCCCCGAGCTCGGAGGGGGCCTGATGGCGACCGATCTCTCGGCCGACGGCGCCTTCCTCCGCGCGCCCGTGGCGGTGGCTCCGGACGTGCGGCTGCGGCTGTCGCTGGAGATCCCCACCGATCCCCGGCCCATCCAGGTCACCGCCCGCGCCGTGCGCTCCTCGCCCGAGGGGATCGGCGTGCGCTTCGAGGAGGTCTCGGCGCGCGACCGCGCCCGCCTGCGCTCCCACGCCGGCTTCTACGAGATGGACGAGGCCATCGTGCGCGTGCAGCGGGCGCTCGGCGATCTCGTGCCGGGCAATCTCCTGCCGCTCGGCGAGCCGTCCGAGATCCGGACCCTCCTCCGGAGCGTGGCCGAGCGCGGGCTGCCGCTGACCGCCATCCGGCCCGGCCGCGGCTTCACGCCGGTCCCCTGCCGCGCGGTCGCCTGGGAGCCCGCGGGCCCCCACGGCGCCACCCTGCGGCTCGACGTCGCGGCGCCGCCGCGCACGCGCGTGCTCTATCTCGCCTTTTCCGACGCGCCGCTCTTCTACGCCCTGGAGGGGATCGTGCTGGCGGTCGAGGGCGGCGAGACCGAGGTGATGGTCCCCGAGCGCGTCTACCTGACCGAGCGGCGGGCGGAGCGGCGGGCCGGGCCCCGGGCCGCCTTCTGCGAGCTCGCCGCGCCCCATCTGCCGGAGGGACGGCTGCGGCTGCCGGTGATGGATCTGGGCGAAGGGGGAGCCTCGATCCGCCTCGCCGCCGGGGCGGCGCTGGTGCCGGGCGCGCGCCTGCCCGCCTTCACCCTGGAGGCGGAGGGGGCGCGGCGGGAGATCGCCGGCGCCACCGTGCGCTACCTCTCGGCGCTCGACGACGGCGGCGTGCGCGCCGGCCTCCGCTTCGACGAGGGGGAGGGGGAGCGGGACAGCTTCCGCGAGATCCGCCATCACACGGTGCGCGGGGGCTTCGCGGCGCGGATCTCGCGCACGGTCTCCCTGCTCGGCGGCAAGGTGGCGGCCTTCGTGCGCCGCCCCCGGCGGACCGACGAGGGCGGGGTCGAGATCGTCCGCTACAAGAACCGGCGGGGGGACGCGGTGGCGGCCATCGTGGACGCCAACTTCGACACCTCCGATCCCAACATCCGCCCCGACGTGGCGGTGGTGATCGCGCCCGCGATCCTCAAGCGCAAGGAGGTCTTCGGCCTGCTGGCGCGCACCATCCTCGACGACCTCGACCGCGACGGCCGCAAGGCGGTGGTGCTGCGCTTCGACGCCAGCCACATCGCCGGCGAGAGCGCCATGGACGCGCGCCTGGTGGCCGAGGAGCGGCCCTATTACAACTGGACCTTCGGCCATCTGGGGGACGACACCGCGGCGTCGCTGCGCTACCTCCAGCGCCGCTTCCGTCCGGCGCGGCGGACCCTGGTGAGCGTCTCCCTCTCGGCCATCCCGGCCCGCAAGGCGATCCTGGAGTGCGCGGCGGAGGCGCCGGTCGACCTCTGGATCGCCCCCTTCGGCTGCCCGGACGCCCAGGACGTGCTGCGCAACTATCTCGCCGGGCTCGACCTGTTCGACGCCTACCGGCGGGGCGAGGGGCCGGAGACGATCCTGATCCACGGCCGGCCGATCCGCGGCGCCTCGCTCTACGGCCAGGCCCTGGACGCCGGGCTCGCCTTCCTGGAGGATGCGCGGAAAGATCTCGCGCGGATCGCCGCGCCGGTGGTCTGGATCCTCGGCACCTACGACTGCTGGGTGACCCGCTCGCGGGTGCGGGCGATGCTCGACGCCCCCGGCGGCGGCGTGCGCGAGGTCTTCGAGTGCGCCACCGGGCACGTGCTGAAGAGCGGCGGCGAGGCGATCGAGCTGTTCAAGCTGGTGGCCGAGTCGATCTCCAAGCACCTGTTCGGCGCCGACCGCCCGGCGCGCGAGCCGAGCCTGGCCCGCTTCGCCCGCCAGAGCGAAGCCGAGTGGGGGAGGGTGCGGCGCCAGGAGCTGCGGGACGCCGAGGGGTTCTGGAAGGAGCACCTGTTCGGCGCGCCCGGCGACGACGTCGGCTACGACGTCTTCCTGGAGCACCCCGAGTACCCTCGCTTCCTCACCCGCCAGGCCGAGCTGCTCGATCCCCGGCCGGGGGAGCACCTGGCCGACTTCGGCTGCGGCACCGGGAACCTCCTGCTGGCCCTGCTCGACGCCTACGGACGGAACGAGGCGCCGGCCTCCCTCACCTTCCTCGACCTGGTGCCGGAGGGGGTCGAGCGGA
>Ga0308176_10001987_pt1 | contig 12844 bp, 13 predicted proteins | sample PhyCR2_3_FD_203890 | JGI IMG/M metagenome (GOLD analysis project Ga0308176, IMG submission 203890) | Soil microbial communities from UC Gill Tract Community Farm, Albany, California, United States - DLSLS.C.R2 | ecosystem: Environmental > Terrestrial > Soil > Agricultural land | place: USA... | reverse complement strand
GCGCGGGTCGTGGCGGCCGAGTCGGTGGCGCAGCCGCGCGCCGATCATCGCCGCTGGGGCATCTGCAGCCGCGCCAGCACGCGCACGAGCTTCCAGAAGAGCCAGCTGCCGGGCCCGATGATCGCGACGCACAGCACGACCGCGGTCAGGTTCGACGCGACCGCGAGTGAGAGCGCGGCGATGATGATCGTCACCGCCAGCAGCGCCTGGAAGCCCAGGACGGCCCAGTAGCGCAGGTTCCACATCCCCCAGGCCGCGACGAGCATCAGCACGGCGAAGCTGATCGCGCCGCCCGCGCTGGGCGCCTTGCCGCGGACGTCGGCGCCGGCGGCGTAGAGCGCCACGTTGGCGATGCCCAGCGCCGCGGCCACGACCGCGCCGGCGATCAGCGCGGGCGGCCGCTCGCCGGGGCGCAGCGGCTTCAGCTCCGCGCGGGCGGCTTCGTCGGCGGCCTCGCCGCGCACGCGTGGCTGGCGAGGAGGCCGGGGAGCCTCGGCCGCCGCCTCGCGCTGCCGGGCGCGCCTACCCAACCGGCACCGCCAGCGCGGCGCGCAGCGCGCGCGCCGCCGCCTCCGGATCGGCCGCCTCGCTGATCGCGCGCACGACCGCCGCGCGCGTGGCGCCGACCCCGACCACATCGGCGAGGTTCGCCGCGTCGATGCCGCCGATGGGGAAGAACGGCACGCGCCCGTGCGCGACGGCGTAGCTGACGAGCTCGAGCCCCACGGCCGGCCGCCCGAGCTTCGTCGGCGTCGCATGGACGGGCCCGACGCCGATGTAGTCCGCGCCTGCCGACGCATCGATCTGGGCCGGCGTATGCGTCGAGCGGCCGACGAGCAGGTCCGGCCCGACGATCGCGCGCGCGTCGGCGATCGTCATGTCGTCCTGGCCGATGTGCACCCCGTCGGCGCCGGCGGCCACCGCCAGGTCCGGCCGGTCGTTGACGATGAAGAGCGCCCCGTGCTCGCTGCACAGGCGGCGCGCGACGGCGGCCGCCCGCAGGAGCTCGTCGTCGCCGGCGTGCTTGTCACGCAGCTGGAAGATGTCGACGCCCCCGCGCAGCGCCGGGCCGACCGTGTCGAGCCGGTCGATACCGCAGATGAAGTACAGGCGTGCGGCGTCGAGCCCCATGCGGGCAGTCTCGCAAAGGGGACTACCATGGAAGTTCACGGGAGCCATAGTGGCTGAGAGGGCGGCACGACCGGCCGCCGACCGTCCGAACCTGCTCCGGGTCATGCCGGCGAAGGGAATGAACTCGACATCCGCCAGCGGTTTCGACGTCGCCGTCATCGGCGGCGGGGTGATCGGCCTGTCCGTGGCCTGGCGCGCCCGCGCGCGCGGGCTGAACGTCGTCGTGCTCGACCGCGGCGAGCTCGGCGGCGGCACGACCCGCGTGGCCGCCGGGATGCTCGCGCCCGCCAGCGAGGCCGACGCGCAGGAGCGCTCGCTGCTCGCGCTCGGGCTCGAGAGCGCGCGCATGTGGGGCGCGTTCGCCGGCGAGCTGCGCGACGTCACCGGGCTGGATGTCGGACTGCGGACACAGGGGACGATGGCGGTCGCGCGCGATGGCGACGAGAAGGCGGCGCTCGAGCGCGAGCTCGACCTGCGCGATCGCCTGGGCCTGCGCGCGCAGCGGCTGCTGCCCAGCGCCGCGCGCGCCCTGGAGCCTGCGCTGGCGCCGAGCATCCGGCTGGCCGTCGACTTCCCCGACGACCACTCCGCCGACCCGCGCGCGCTCGCGGCCGCGCTGGTGGCCGCCTGCGAGCGCGTCGGCGTCACGCTGCGCCCCGGAACGGAGGTGAGGTCGCTGGCCGACGTCGATGCCGAGCAGGTCGTCGTCGCCGCCGGCCCGTGGAGCGCCGGCCTGGCGCCACTGCCCGTGCGGCCGGTGAAGGGCCAGACGATCCGCCTGCGCGGCGCGGAGCTGCTGCAGCGCACGGTGCGCTTCGACGGCGGCTACCTGGTGCCCCGCGCCGACGGGCGCATCGTGCTCGGCGCCACGGAGGAGGAGCGCGGCTTCGACACCGCGATGACCGCGCTGGCGGTCCACGACCTCCTACGCGACGCCGCCGAGCTCGTTCCCGGGATCCTCGAGCTCGAGATCGAGGAGCTCGTCGCCGGCCTGCGCCCGGGCACGCCCGACAACGCGCCGCTGATCGGCCGCCTCGACGACCGCGTGGTCGTCGCGACCGGCCACCACCGCAACGGGATCCTGCTCGCGCCCGTCACGGCGAGGCTCGTCGCCGCGGAGCTCGCGGGAGCGCCCGAGGAGCACGCGTTCTCGCCCCATCGCTTCGAGAGGGCCGCGGTGTGATCACGGTCAACGGCGAGCCCCGCGAGCTGACCGGCACCGTGGACGAGCTGCTCGACGCGCTCGGCGTCGAGGCGCGCCGCGGCATGGCCGTGGCCGTCGACGCGACGGTCGTGCCGCGCGGCGAGTGGGCCACGACGCAGGTCGCCGACGGTGCCCGCGTGGAGATCGTCACGGCGGTGCAGGGTGGCTGACAACCTCAGGATCGCCGGCCGCGAGTTCGAGTCGCGGCTGATCCTCGGCACCGGCGGCTTCACCCGTCTCGAGACGCTCGCCGACGCGATCCGCGCGAGCGGGACCGAGATGGTCACCGTCGCGCTGCGGCGCATCGAGCCGGCGATGCAGGGCTCGCTCGTCGACGTGCTCGACGAATGCGGGGTGCAGGCGCTGCCGAACACCGCCGGCTGCTTCACGGCGCGCGACGCGGTCGTGACGGCCCAGCTCGCGCGCGAGGCGTTCGCGACCGACTGGGTGAAGCTCGAGGTGATCGGCGACGACCGCACGCTGCTGCCCGACGCCGTCGAGCTCGTCGCCGCCGCGGAGCAGCTCGTCGACGACGGCTTCACGGTCCTGCCGTACACGACCGACGACCCGATCGTCGCCAAGCGCCTCCAGGACGCCGGCTGCGCGGCGATCATGCCGCTGGGATCGCCGATCGGCAGCGGCATGGGGATCCGCAACCCGTACAACATCGGCCTGATCCGCGAGCAGACCGCGCTGCCGGTGATCCTCGACGCCGGCGTCGGCACCGCGTCCGACGCGGCGCTCGCGATGGAGCTCGGCTGTGACGCCGTCCTGTGCGCCAGCGCGATCAGCCGCGCCGAGGACCCCGTCGCGATGGCGACCGCGATCCGCCGGGGCGTCGAGGCTGGCTGGCTGGCGCGCCGCGCCGGCCGGATCCCGCGCCGCCTGTACGCCGAGGCCTCCACGCCGGACACGGGGCGGCCGGAGTTCTGAGCCGCGCGGACGACCTGCTGGCGGGGTTCCGCGACGCGCTGGCCAGCCGCGACCGCGCTGCGTTCGCGAAGGTCTGCGCGCCCGACCTGCACTACGAGGACCCGCTCTGCGACGAGCCGCTGAGCGGCCCGTATGAGCTGGCCGACCACGTCGCACGGCTGTGGCACGGCTTCCCCGACGCGCGCATCGAGGAGACGGCGAGGCCGCTGACGGACGGGCGCTTCATCTCCGCGCCGGTGAAGCTGCTGGCCACGCACCGCGAGGAGGTCGGCGGCTTCCCGGCGACCGGGCGCTTCGTGGTCGTCCACGCGGTCCTGATCTGCGAGCTGGACCCGCGCGGCGAGCTGATCTGGCGCGTGCGCGCGTTCTTCGACGTCTACGACGCGGGGATCCAGCTCGGCGTGTTCCCCCGCCGCGGCGGGCTGGGGGAACGCGCGATGTTCCTGGCGCGGGGCTTCGGCCTGCGCCGGCTCAGGACGTGACGGTCAGCGTCGCCTTCATGCCCGGGTGGATCGTGCAGACGTAGCTGATCGTCTCGGCCTTCTTGGGCGTGAACTCGAACGTCCCGCCCTTGCCGAACGTCTTGGAATGCAGCGGTCCGCCCTGGACGTTGTGCGGCGCCTCGTCCTCGTTGACCCACTTCACCGTCTGGCCGACCTTCACTGACACCGACGACGGGCTGAACTGGATGTTCTTCATGTCGATCGTGACGGTCTTGCCGCCGCCGGACGAGGTCCCGCCCGTCTCCGTGCTGGTCGCCGGGGCAGCCTCGCTCGAGGACGAGGACGACGAGGATTCGTCGTTGGAGCTGCCGCAGCCTGCCGCGGCGAGAGCGAGCACGGCGAGGACGGGCAGTGCGATGCGCTTCATGTCTACTCGGGACGACGTCATGGGGTTGATCCTTCCCGTTCGAGATCGATGGCGATGGGGGCGTGGTCGCTCAGGTGACCATGGTCCAGCGTTCGCGCCGGCGATGCGGCAGTCCAGCCGCGCGCCAGCACGCGGTCGACCTTGTGACCGCCGAGGTCGTTCAGCCCCGGGGGCTGCGGTTCCCGCGTGTTGAAGTCTCCTCCGAGCACGACGCGCGCGTCGCCCGCCCATGCGAAGACGTGAGCGGCGGCTGTCGCGGCGTCGAGCTGCGCGCGCTCCTCAGACCAGACCTGCGCGTGGACGTTGGCGATCCACGTGTCGCCGAGGCGCACGCCGTGCACGACGCGCCGCTCGGGGTGGGTGCGTAGCACGGCGAAGCGGTGGTCGCTGCCGCCATCCGCTCCCCGGATCAGGATCGCGTTGCAGCCACCGCCGTTGGACTTGATGATGTCCGGCCAGCGCTGCGCGAGGAGCCTGCGCACGGGCAGGCACAGGTTGCGCGACGTGAGCGCGTGGTGCTCGTGGGCGTCGCAGTCCTTCGCGAGCTGCGCCGGCCACCACGGCGGGCACTCCTGCAGCAGCGCGACGTCCCACGCCCACGGGGCGAGGGCGGCGGCGAACGCCGGGTACAGGTCGCGGCCCGCGGGCGGGACCGCGCGGCCGTGGTAGACGTTCCAGCTGAGGACGAGCACGGATCCATATCCTTCCCGTCTTGACGCGTCACCTGCTCACCGGTGAGGAGCTCACGTCCGACGACGTTGCCCGGATCGTCGCGCGGGCTGATGAGCTGAAGGCCGCGCCCGGGTCCTCCCACATCCTCGCCGGCCGGTCCGTCGCGCTCATCTTCGAGAAGCCCTCGACGCGCACGCGCGTGTCGTTCGAGACCGGCGTGGCCGAGCTCGGCGGCCACCCGCTCGTGCTGCGCTCGGGCGAGCTGCAGCTCAGCCGGGGCGAGTCGATCCGCGACACGGCTCTCGTCCTGAGCCGGCATGTCGCCGCGATCGGGATCCGCACGGGGCCCGACCGCGATGTCGAGCAGCTCGCCGAGCACGCGACGGTGCCGGTGGTGAACATGCTCACCGCCGGCCACCACCCGTGCCAGGCGCTCGCCGACCTGCAGACCCTGCACGAGCGCTTCGGCAGGCTCGAGGGGCTGAAGCTCGCCTACGTCGGCGACGGCAACAACGTCGCGCGCTCGCTGGCGATCCTGGGCGAGAAGGCCGGCGTGCAGGTGGCGGTCGCGTCGCCGCCCGGCTACGAGCTCGAGCAGGTGGCGAACGCCCAGCTGACGAACGACCCGGCGGAGGCCGTCGCCGGCGCGCACGCCGTCTACACCGACGTCTGGGTGTCGATGGGCGACGAGGAGACCGCCGACGAGCGCCGCGCCGCCCTGCGCCCATACCGCATCGACGACGCGCTGCTCGACCGCGCCGCGGATGGCGCCATCGCGCTGCACTGCCTCCCCGCCCACCCGGGCGAGGAGATCACCGAGTCGGTGCTCTACGGCGACCGCCAGGCCATCTGGGACCAGGCGGAGAACCGCCGCCACGCCCAGAAGGCGCTGCTGGAGCTTCTGCTCAGCGCCTGACCGGCCGATACAGGCCCGGGGATGGAGAGCCGGCGCCGCCACTTCGAGCTGGTCCATGCGCTGCGCGGCGTCGCCGCGCTCAGCGTGCTGCTCTACCACGCGCTGTTCAAGGCGTACCTGAGCCGGCATCCATCCAGCCCGCTGGCGCCGTACGCAGCGCACCTGGACGTCGGCGTCGCCGTCTTCTTCGTGATCTCGGGGTTCGTGCTGTATCGGCCGATGGTCGCCGCGCGCCTGGCGGGCGAGCCGCCGGTCGACGCCGACCGCTACGGCCGGCGCCGGCTGCGCCGGATCCTCCCCGGGTACTGGGTGGCGCTGATCGTCGCCGGGCTCGCCGGCGCGTCCTACGCCGGCTACCCGGAGATCTTCTCCGCGCAGGGCATCCCGGCGTACTTCGGGTTCCTGCAGATCTACAGCCCCGACACCGCGGGCGGCGGGATCAACGTCGCATGGACGCTGTGCGTGGAGATCTCCTTCTACGCGTTCCTGCCGCTGTGGGCGCTTGGCGTGCGCCGCGCCGCATGCCGCGGCGGGGTGCGCAGCGAGTACGCGGCGCTCGCGGTCCTCTTCGCCGCGTCGCTGGCATGGCAGGCGGGCGCCGTACACGCGACGGACGTGAACCAGTTCGGCGCGAGCGCGGCGCGCTGGATCGAGACGCTGCCGAACTTCCTCGACCAGTTCGCCGCCGGAATGGCGCTCGCCGTCGCGAGCGTGCACCTCGGCAACCGGCCGGCGGTCAGGCCGTGGGCCTGGTGGCTGCTGACGGCGCTCGCGTTCATCGCGCTCGGTGCGCTGATCGGCACGCGCGACCTGACGCCGGCCACCTATCTCCTGCGCCATCAGCTCCACACGCTCGTGGCGGTCGGCCTGCTCGTGCCCGCGGTCCTCGGCGCGCGCCGCACGCCACGCGTCCCCGGCGTGGCGTTCCTGGGGACGGTGTCCTACGGCGTCTACCTCTACCACGTGCCGGTCATGGTCCGGCTGGCGAAGTGGACGGGGCTGCCGCCGAGCCCCGCCTGGCTGGCGCTGTGGCTGGCGGCGACCCTCGCTCTCACCGTGGCGCTCGCCGCGCTCAGCTGGCGCCTGGTGGAGCGCCCGCTGATGGCGCGGGGTCAGCGCACGAGCAGCGGCCAGCCGGCGTTGCCCTGGTCGTCCACGGCGCGGACCCAGACGCGCCTGTCGGCCGGCACCGAGAGCGCCTGACGCGTCCCGGCTGCCGCCGGCTTCGTGGCCGATCGCGTCCAGTCGCCCGAGCCGCCGCGCACCTCGTAGTGGTCGGCCGTCCCGCAGAGCAGGTCGTCGCCGGGCGCCGTGATCGTCAGCAGCGTGCCGGCCCGCGCCGGGCCGGTCGGCCTGCCCGGCGCGATCGCGTCGCGCGCGAAGTCGCCGGAGTTCGCGGGGTCGTGGTGGAAGCGCGGCGACGACGACGGCGAGCAGGCCGGCGCCGCGGTGTCGTAGGCGAACACCCCGCCCAGGCGCGTCAGGTTGACCACCGTCTTGTGGGTGCCGTCGCCGAACGAGCCGATCAGCGGCGTCGCCACCGTCCAGTCGCCGGTCAGCTTCGGCCAGGCGCTGCTGACGGGCTGCCCGAGCGCGTTGAACGCCTGCAGGTCCAGCGAGGCGGTGCCGGCGACGATCTCCTCGCCGGGCAGGCCGTCGATGTCGGCGACGCTCGGCCCGGTCAGGAACGCCAGGTCGTTCTCCTGCGCGGGGAAGCCTGGGCGCATCTGGCCCGTGGCCGAGTCCCACGCGGCGGTGAAGTCCTGGCCGCCGACCTGGTAGTCGGGCACAACGAGGTCCAGCGCGCGCAGCAGCCCTGCGACGGGCGCCACGAAGGCCGGCTGCGTGCCGCCGAGGTCGCCGAACGCGGGCAGCCCGACCGCCGGGAAGACCGGGTGGTCGACCTGGCCGAGCCCCTCGGCGACGTCGGTCGACAGCGCGTTGTCGTGGCCGCCGGACTGGCCGTAGCAGGACGTGCCGTCGGCGTTGAAGACATAGCCGGGCCCGGCGTCCGGGATCACGCCGACCTTCACGCCGGCGCCGCCCGAGGCGCAGGTGAGCTTGGCCAGCACCGGGCTGCCGGTGATGCCCTCGCCGACGTCGGGCAGCAGCTCGGAGTTGATGATCCCGACCTTCGCCGGCCAGCCCGGCACCGGCTTGCCGACATCGGGGCCGGAGGCGTGCAGCGCGTACACGCGCGAGTTCGCGTAGCTGAGCACGCCCGCCTGGCCGATGACCGACAGCGACGTGGTGTTGACCGACCCGGCGTTCAGCCCGCCGTCGCTGTCGGCGTCGTACTCCTCGTTGGTGCCGACGACGATCTCGGGCCGCCCGTCGCCGTCGATGTCGCCGATCGCGGGCGTGTCGACGATCTTGCCCTGCATCAGCGCGCCGGCGTCGGCCCTGAACGCGACCTCGTCGGAATCGGGGTCGATCGACTGCACCTTCGAGCGGTCGACGACGAGGAACGGGAAGCCGCCGACGGCCGAGCCGTCGCCGTGCCAGGCGTAGACGTGGCGGTCGGCGCCGGCCAGCACGACCTCCGGCTTGGCGTCGCCGTCGAGGTCGGCGATCACCGGCGAGGCGAAGAACCCGTGCTCGGTGCGGTCGGCCTCGCCGTGGCGCTCGTTGACGAATGGCTGGAGCGGCTTGCCGGAGAAGCGCTCCTCGCTGTGGCGCGTCCACACGCGGTGCCCGCCGGCGTCCCACGCGTAGACGCGGCCGTCGTAGTCGGCCGCCACGACCTCGGGTGCGCCGTCGCCGTCGAGGTCGCCGACCGCGACCGAGCCGAGGATCGCGCCGCCCTTCGGCACGGGCACAGCGCCCGACCTGAAGGCCGGCTGACCCGTGTGCACCGGCGGCGTGTCGCCGTGCGCGGGCCAGCCGGTGAGCTCGCTGCCGTTGCGGCGCATGGCGTGCACGACGCCGTCGGAGGTGGCGAAGATCAGCTCGTTGCGGTTGTCGCCGTCGAGGTCGGCGAAGACGGGCGACGAGGCGCCGTCGGTCGTCAGCCACTTCGGGAAGCCCGCGATCGCGTCCCTGTCGCGATGCAGGTACAGCGTGCGGCGGTCCTCGCCGCGCGGCTCGCCGCTCGCCTTCGGGACCACGACGACCTTCGCGGTGAACGCGTAGGGCTCGGTGTTCGGGCGCCCACCGGCCGTCTGCGGCGTGCCGCCGTTCTCGTTGCCGGTGAAGTCGCGCCCGGCCGGGAACCAGGACTGCAGCTGCGCGGTCTGGATCGAGCCCAGCAGCACGTCGCCGCTGGCGCCGCTGTGCACGGCGCCGCCGTCGCAGAAGCCGCCGGTGACGAGGTGGAAGTCGCCGCCCGCGCCGGCGCCATAGGCGCCCGAGCCGTTGTCGGGTTGCACGCCGGGGCCGACGAGCAGCGCGCACGTGTAGCCGTCCTTCAGCCGGCGGCCGTCGACGTGGCCGCGCACGTCGATCGATGGCTTGGCGGGATCGAGCTGCGTCCACCAGTCGGGCGACTCGATCGAGGCGCCGGGGGGAATCGCGCCGTCAGCCACGGCCTTGACCGCTGCGCGGGCGTTCAGCCGGCCATAGCCGTAGAACTCGTCGTAGCCCCTGCGCGCGGCGTAGGGCTTGGTGTCCGCGACCGGCGAGATGTCGATCCGGTGGGAGATCGTGTTGAGGTTCGGGTCCGTGCAGGCCGGCAGGCCGTTGGAGCAGTTCAGCTCGGTGTCGGCGAAGTTCACGTCGTCGGCGGTGCCCTGGAACAGCTGGCGCACCTCGTCGGGGGAGAGCGTCAGGCCGCGGTCGCGCGCCTCGGCGTAGATCAGGCCCACGATGCCCGCGCTGCGCCCGGTCGCCTCCGACGAGCACGAGGAGCTCGGGACCGCGACGGTGATCTTGCTCATGAAGTTCGTGCAGCCGTTGAACTGCAGGTAGCTGCGCGGCTGCGGCGTGAACGTGTCGTCGTACTTCGTGACCGAGTTGACGAGGATCACGTGCGGCAGGACGCCCGGCTGGTTGTGGTGCTGGGCGGCCTCGTCGGCTGCCGAGGCGACGATCGTCAGGCCCTTCGCGTAGGCGTAGTCGATCGCGTTGCGCGCGAGCGTCGAGTTGTTCAGCGTGCCCAGCGCCTCCTGCACGATGGAGACGCGGTTGTCGGCGGCGTAGAGGACCGCCTGGGCGAAGCGGTTGACGTCGGCGATGAACGACTCGCCGACGCGCAGCGGCAGCACGGTGCAGTTCGGGCAGGTGCCGACGTCGCCGCCGTTGTCGGCCTCCGCGTTGGAGTCGCGCGCCTCGCCCGTGCCGTGGCCGTACTGCACGTCGTCGAACGGGTCGTTGTCGTTGTCGACGAAGTCCCAGCCCGCGATGTCGTCGACGAAGCCGTTGCCGTCGGCGTCGGTGCCGTCGGAGAAGGCGATCAGCAGGTCCTGCGGGGTCAGGACGCCCGCCGGGCCGGCGCGCCGCGGGTCGTCGAGGTGCACGCGCGAGTCATTGGCGTAGTCGTCCACGTTGACGACGCCGTCGCCGTTGCAGTCGTACTTCGTGCAGCCCTGCGGCAGCGGGAGCTCGGCCGTGTTGAGCCGCACCTTGCGGCGCAGGTCGCTCATCGCGCCCGCGTCGTTCCACTTGATGCCTGAGTCGAGCACGGCGATCGTCACGTCCGGGCGGCCGGTCGTGATGTTCCAGGCGGTCTTGGCGTCCGGCGAGATGTCGGCGGTCGCGTCGCCGCGCACGCCGCCGAGCTCCTGCGGGTCGGCGCGCACCGTGGCGTTCTGGGCCATGAGGACCGGGTTGCCGTTCGCGCCGCAACCCGTGTCGGGCTCGGGCGTCGCGGCCATCTTCCACGTGTCGCAGTGGATCTCGCCCGGCACGGTGCCCGGCGCGACGTGGTCTGCGTAGGGAAACGAGGCGGCGGCGGGGGCGGCGCACACGGCGCAGGCGAGCGCGGCAACGAGGAACCGGATCATGGTGCAGCTATGAACGCGGCCGTTCGCTGGAACTTGCGCGTACGCTTCGGGCCATGCCGCAACCCAAGAAGCAGGGCACCGCGAAGCGCTCGACGACGGCGAAGCGCTCGACCGCGACCAAGCGCTCGTCCGCGCCGAAGCGCGCGAGCTCCACGACGAAGCGCACGTCCTCGAGCTCGCGCAAGCGCGCGCCCTCCGCCAAGCGCGCCGCTCCGCGGCCGGCCGCTGCCATCGCCGACGATCCGCTGCGGCGCCTCAGCGTCCTGCGCGACGCGCTGACCAAGAGCGTGATGCTCACCGGCGACCGCATCCAGGAGGTCGTCGATGACGCCGTGAAGCGCGGCCGGATGACGCGCACCGACGCCGAGGACCTCGTGCAGCGGCTGATCTCGCTGGGGCGCCAGCAGACGGAGGACGTCATCTCCGACATCGAGCAGCTGCTCGGCCGCGGCGCCGCCACGGGCGGCGACCGCGTGCTGCGCCACGTCGACAAGGCGCGCCGCGCCGTCGGGATCGGCACGTTCCCGGTGCTCGGCTACGACGACCTGAGCGCGGGCCAGATCAACGAGCGCCTGACCGACCTGACGCCGGCGCAGCTGCGCAAGGTGCGCGACCACGAGAAGCGCAACGCGAACCGCAAGTCGGTCCTGCAGACGATCGAGCGAAAGCTGAAATGAGCGAGGTCCGCGCCGCAACCAGGCCAGAGCGCGGCGCGGAGCTGGACCTCCGGATCGACGGGCTCGCGTTCGGCGGCAACGGCGTCGCGCGCGCCGACGGGTACGTCGTGTTCGTGCAGGGCGCGATTCCGGGCGATCGCGTGCGCGCGGTCCTGACCAAGCGCAAGAAGGCCTACGGCGAGGCGCGGACGCTCGAGGTGTTGGAGCCCTCGCCCGACCGGATCGACCCGGTCGCCGACCACCCGGGCGCGCCCTGGCAGGTGCTCCCCTATGAGCGTCAGCTCGAGGTGAAGGCCGAGCAGGTCGACGATGCGCTGCGGCGCATCGGCAAGCTCGATGGCTACGAGCTCGAGCCGATCGTGCCGGCCGTGGAGCAGTGGCGCTACCGCAACAAGCTCGAGTACTCGTTCGGCACTGGCGACGCGGGCGAGCTGGTCTGCGGCTTCCACGCGCCCGGCTCGTGGGAGACGATCCTGCACCTCGAGGACTGCCTGCTGGCCTCCGAGCCCGGCAACGAGCTACGTCGCGCGGTGCTCGCGTGGTGCCGCGGCCAGGGGCTCGACGCCTACGACCGGCGCTCGCAGAGCGGCTTCCTGCGCAACCTCGTGGTGCGCGAGGGGCGGCGCACCGGCCAGTTCCAGGTCCGCCTGGTCACCAGCGAGGGCGAGCTGGACACCGATTCGCTGCGTGCCGCGATCGAGGTGCACTCGCTGCTGTGGACCCAGGTCCCGGGCGTGGCCGAGGTCTCGAGCGGCCCGACCGAGATCGTCGACGGCAGCCCCACGTTCGACGAGGAGCTCGGCGACCTGCGCGTGCGGATCTCGCCTGAGGCGTTCTTTCAGACGAACACCGAGATGGCCGAGCGGCTGTACGGCGTCGCCGCCGGATACGCGCAGCTGCAGGGCTGGGAACGCGTCTACGACCTGTTCTGCGGCATCGGCACGATCGGGCTCTCGCTGGCACCGCGCGCGGGCGAGCTCTTCGGGCTGGAGATCGTCGAGGAGGCGGTCGCCGACGCGATCGAGAACGCGCGGCTCAACCAGATCTCGGGCGCGCACTTCTTCGCCGGCGACGTGCGCACGTCGCTGCGCGAGCTGGTCGAGCGCGCCGGCCGTCCCGACGTCCTTGTCGTCGACCCGCCGCGCGCCGGCCTCTCGCAGAAGGTCGTGCGCCGCATCATCGAGGCCGCCCCCCGGCGGATCGTCTACGTCAGCTGCAACCCGACGACGCTCGCGCCCAACGCGGCCCAGCTCGTCGAGGCCGGCTACGCGCTGCGCCGCGTGCGCCCGGTCGACATGTTCCCGCAGACCCCGCACATCGAGTGCGTGGCGCTGCTGGAGCGCAGCTAGCCTGTAGTTCCGCTTTGCGGGCGAAGCGGGCGTTCCGGGCGCTCCGTTCGGGCGTGGTCGGGGCGCCGGCGTGGTCTGTCGGCATTGAGGGAAGGGAATCCCCGCCGCGCCCCGCGTGCCTAACGAAAGTGCTGCTCAGCGACACTAACGTC
>Ga0308176_10001985_pt1 | contig 12848 bp, 7 predicted proteins | sample PhyCR2_3_FD_203890 | JGI IMG/M metagenome (GOLD analysis project Ga0308176, IMG submission 203890) | Soil microbial communities from UC Gill Tract Community Farm, Albany, California, United States - DLSLS.C.R2 | ecosystem: Environmental > Terrestrial > Soil > Agricultural land | place: USA... | reverse complement strand
CAGCGATTGGACCGGGGGCAGGGCGCGCAGCCAGGCGCGGCGCTCGGCGGCCGCCTCGGCGGCGGCGGCATCGGTGCCCGGCGGCAGGAAGCCGGCATCGCGCAGCAGCGCGGCCAGCGCGTCCGGTGCGAGATGGTGCCAATGGCCGGAGACGTCGTGGTAGCCGGTGGCGACGCCGTGGCGTTGGCAGAGACGCTGCAGCGCCTCGGCCTCATCCATCGCCGGGCTCCTCCAGCGTGGCGCAGACGCCGCCCCGGGGCAGGCGCAGCAGGCTGCCGGGCGACGCCGACTCGTCGATGCGCAGCCGGTGGATGACGCGGCCGGGCGGCCAGGCCAGCTCGGCCTCGGCGGCGCCGAAATTGGCCACCAGGTGCAGGAAGGCGCAGGGGCCGGTGTCGGCGCCGAGCCGCCAGACCAGCCGCAGGGCATCGCCTTCGCAGGACCACTGGTGGGCTCGCGCCCCGCCCCCGAGGCGCGGCATCAGCTCGCTGCGCCGGACCCGCAGCAGCTCGCGCGTGCGGGCCAGCGCGGCCGCGTGCGGGGGCTGCGCCGGCTGGCCGGGGTCGAGCCGCGAAGCGGCGAAGGTGGCGGGGTCGTTGGGATCGGGAATGCGCGCCCGCGCGGCCTCGTCGGCAAAGGCCGCGAAGCGGCCGAACTCGGCCCGCCGGCCGGCCGTGACCGCGGCCGCCAGCTCGGGCCCGAAGTCGCAGAAGAACTGGAACGGCGTGGTGGCCGCGTATTCCTCGCCCATGAACAGCATCGGCGTGTGCGGCGACAGCAGCACGCAGCTGCGGGCGGCCAGCACCAGCAGCGGGTCGGCGAGGGCATCGATGCGCTCGCCCAGGGCGCGGTTGCCGACCTGGTCGTGGGTCTGCAGGAACGAGACGAAGGCGCCGAGCGGCAGGTGGGCGCAGGGCTCGCCGCGCGCCTCGCCGCCGCGGAACGCCGAAGGCTGTCCGCTGTAGATGAAGCCCTGCGCCAGCCCCAGCCCGAACTGCTCGAGCGGCCGCTGCGCATAGTCGGCGTAGTAGCCGTCGCGCTCGCCGGTCAGCAGCACATGGGCCGCATGGTGCAGGTCGTCGTTCCACTGCGCGGTGGCGACCAGCGGCGCGCCATCGTCGCCGCGTTCCAGCCGATGCGCCTGGTTGAGGTCGTTCTCGAGCACCACGTGCAGCTGCCGGCGGCGCCCCGGGCCCTGTTGCAGGGCGGTGCAGATCTCCTCGACGATGGCCGGCGTCGAATCGTCGCGGATGGCGTGCACCGCGTCCATCCGCAGGCCGTCGAAGCCGTACTCCTCGATCCAGTAGAGCGCGTTGTGGACGAAGAAGTCGCGCACGGTGCGGGCGCCGGCGCCGTCGAAATTGATCGCCGCGCCCCACGGTGTCTGGTGGGCCGGGTTGAAGAATTCCGGGCAGTAGGCCGGCAGGTAGTTGCCTTCGGGCCCGAGGTGGTTGTAGACCACGTCCAGCAGCACCATCAGGCCCAGGGCGTGGGCGCTCTCGACGAAGCGCCTGAGCTCGTCGGGCGTGCCGTAGCTGGCGTCGGGCGCGAACGGCAGCACGCCGTCGTAGCCCCAGTTGCGCCGGCCCGGGAAATCGGCCACCGGCATCAGCTCGACCGCCGTGATGCCCAGTTCGGCCAGGCCGGGCAGGCGGGCCCGGGCCGCCGCCAGCGTGCCTTCGGGCGTGAAGCTGCCAAGGTGCAGTTCGTAGACCACGGCCTCGTGCCAGGGCCGGCCGGTCCAGTCCTCGTCGCTCCAGGCGTAGGCCAGCGGGTCGACCACCTCGCTCGGGCCGTGCACGTCGTCGGGGTTCAGCCGCGAGGCCGGGTCGGGCACCCGCAGGCCGTCGGGCAGGCGGTAGCGATAGCGGTCGCCGGCGGCGGCCTCTGCCAGCCTGGCCTCATGCCAGCCGCCGTCGATTCGCTGCATCGGATGGTCCTGCCAGCCGGCGCCGCGCGAGCGTTCGAGCACCACCCGCTCGATCGACGGCGCCCAGAGCCGGAAGCGTACGCCGCCCTCGCCCAGGACCTCGGCGCCGAAGGGCATCGCGTGGCTGCGCTTCATGACGCGGCCAGGCTGCGGCGCAGCAGCGCCAGCGAGCGGCCCTGCAGCGGATAGGTGGTCTCGGCCAGCAGCAGCGACAGCGCGCTCTCCCGGGCGGTGTCGACCATCCGGGTCCAGCGGTCGCCCGGGCGCGTCGGCATCGTGAAGGGCACCGGGTCGTGGTAGGCGTTGAGCAGCAGCAGGAAGTCGTCGTCGCGCTGGGGCTCGCCGCGCGGGCCGACGTCGGTGATGCCGGTGCCCGAGAACAGCATGCCGAGGCAGCGCACATGCTCGCCCTCCCAGTCGGGTGGCGCCATCTCCTGGCCGTCGGGCCGCAGCCAGACCACGTCCTTGGTCTCACCGTCGCCAGCCGGCTGGCCGCGGAAGAAGCTGCGGCGCCGGAACGAGGGGTGCTCGCGCCGCACCCGGATCAGGCGGGCGACGAAATCGCGCAGCGACTCGGCCTCGGGCCGCGGCGTCCAGTCGAGCCAGCCCAGCGGGTTGTCCTGGCAATAGACGTTGTTGTTGCCCTTCTGCGTGTGGCCGCGCTCGTCGCCCGCCAGCAGCATCGGCACCCCCTGCGACAGCAGCAGGGTGGCCAGGAAGTTGCGCTTCTGGCGCTCGCGCAGGGCATTGACCCCGGGGTCGTCGGTCGGGCCCTCGGCGCCGCAGTTCCACGACAGGTTGTTGCTGTTGCCGTCGCGGTTGTCCTCGCCGTTGGCCTCGTTGTGCTTGTCGTTGTAGGAGACCAGGTCGTGCAGCGTGAAGCCGTCGTGGGCGGTGATGAAATTGATGCTCGCGTGCGGCCCCTTGCCCGACCAGCCGTACAGGTCCTGCGAGCCGGCCAGCCGGTTGGCGACCTCGCCGACCACGCCGGCATCGCCCTTCCACCAGCCGCGCATGCCGTCGCGGTAGCGGTCGTTCCATTCGGCCCAGCCGGGCGGGAAGTTGCCGACCTGGTAGCCGCCGTGGCCCAGGTCCCAGGGCTCTGCGATCAGCTTGACCCGGTTCAGGGTCGGGTCCTGGCGGATGGCGTCGAAGAAGCCGCCCAGGTTCTCGACCTTGCCGGCCTCGCGCGCCAGCGCCGAGGCGAGGTCGAAGCGGAAGCCGTCGACATGCATCTCCTCGGCCCAGTAGCGCAACGAGTCCATCACCAGCTGCAGCGCGCGCGGATGCTCCAGGTTGACCGTGTTGCCGCAGCCCGTGAAGTCGTCGTAGTAGCGCGGCTGCTCGGCATTGGCGATGTAGTAGGAGGCGTTGTCGACGCCGCGCATCGACAGCGTGGGCCCCAGATGGTTGCCCTCGCAGGTGTGGTTGTAGACGACGTCGAGGATCACCTCGAGGCCGGCGGAGTGCAGGGTCTTGACCATGGTCTTGAACTCCTTCACCTTGCCCGAGGCGCTGTAGCGCACCTCGGGCGCGAAGTAGCCCAGCGTGTTGTAGCCCCAGTAGTTCTGCAGGCCCTGCTCGGCCAGGTGGCGGTCGTTCAGGAAGGCATGCACCGGCAGCAGCTCGATGGTGGTCACGCCGAGCCGCTGCAGGTAGTCGATGACCGGCGCGCAGCCGAGCGCCGCATAGGTGCCGCGCAGCGGCTCGGGCACCGCCGGGTGCTGCATGGTGAAGCCGCGCACGTGCAGCTCGTAGATCACCATGTCCTGCCACGGCACCTCGGGCCGGCGGTCGTCGCCCCAGGTGAAGGCGGTCTCGAGCACCCGGCCCTTGGGCATGAAGGCGGCGCTGTCGCGGCGGTCGAAGGACAGGTCCTGGCGCTTGCTGCCCACCGAGTAGCCATACAGCGCGTCGCTCCAGCGCAGCTCGCCGACCAGGTCCTTGGCGTAGGGGTCGAGCAGCAGCTTGTGCGGATTGAAGCGCTGGCCCTGCTCGGGCTTGTAGGGGCCGTGGATGCGCAGCCCGTAGGCCATGCCCGGGCGCGCCTCGGGCAGGTAGCAGTGCCAGACGTCGTTGGTGCGCTCGCGCAGCACGATGCGCTGGCGCTCGTGGCGGCCCTTGTCGTCGAAGATGCAGAGCTCGGCCTTCTCGCCATGCTTGGAGAACACCGCGAAGTTCACGCCCTGGCCGTCCCAGGTGGCGCCCAGCGGGTAGGGCTTGCCGGGCCAGACGGCGGACAGCGGGGTGTGCGGGTGCTTGGTCATGGATGCGGGCGGTCGTCGTGCAGGTTCTGTGCCGGGCGTGCCGGCCATGGATGGGCCGGCGGCGTGGCGGCCGGGGCGCGCGGCGCCGCGCGCTCGGCGACCCGCTTCTTCCTCGGCCACCAGTCCTCGATCCGGTCGGCCGCCCAGTCCTTGCCGGCCAGGCCGAAGGCCAGCGCCAGCGCGAAGACCACGCCGCCGAGGATGATCAGGAAACTCTGGCGCACGATGTCGCCGCCGATCTTGACCTGGTCGAGCGCGATCAGCACCACGAACAGCAAGATGGCGTACTGCGCCACCTTGCCCAGCAGCACGGCGTCCTGGATCCCCGCATGGCGGCCATAGGTGGTCACGGCGTCGCCCACGAAGCGGGCGAAAAAGGCGCCCAGGGCCAGCACCAGCATGGCCACGAAGACATTCGGCACGAACCACATCACGCGGCCCAGCAGGTCGGCGACGTAGCTCAGGCCCAGTCCGTTGAAGGCCACCACCAGCGCCGCCAGGATCACCATCCAGTAGGCGAGGGCGCCGAAGACGACGCTCGAGTCCGTCACCATGCCGCCCTGGCGCAGGAAGTTGTCGATGCCGGCGCGTTCGGTCAGGACGTGGAAGTTGATCGCATGCAGCCCGCGGATGACCGCGAAGCGCACCACCTTGGCGATCAGCCAGCCGGCGATCACGACCAGGGTGGCGAACAGCAGGCGCGGCACGAAGGCGCCGATCTGGAACAGGAAGGCGCGCATCGGCTCGAGGTAGAACGTCAGGGTGTCCATGGATGCTCTCCGGGAGATGGGCGGGCGCTCAGTCGGGCCGCGGGCCGTGGCCCTCGAGCAGGGCCAGGATGCCCTGCAGCGGCACCGGCACCCAGTCGAGCCGATTGCCGAGTTCGTAGCGCAGTTCGTAGAGGGCCTTCTCGAACTCGAACAGCCGCAGCAGCTGCGGGTCGACCGCGCCGGCCTCGGGCGCCAGCGCCGCGGCGTAGCCGTCCAGGAAGGCGGCGCGGGTCTGGCGCTCCCAGTCGCGGGCGTCGGCGTCGAGCCGGGCCAGCTCGACCGCGTTCTGCGCCGCGCGCCGCAGCGCGCTCCAGCGCGCGTAGTTGAAAGAGCGCAGCATGCCGGCCACGTCGCGCAGCGGCGACTGCTTGGCGCGGCGCTCCTCGATCGGACGCGCCGGTTCGCCCTCGAAGTCGATGATCACGAAGTCGTTGCGGGCCAGCAGCACCTGGCCCAGGTGGTAGTCGCCGTGGAAGCGCGTGCGCCAGCCCGCGCCGCCTTCCGGCGGCAGGGCGTCGACGAAGGCGTCGATCGCGCTCTCGCGCGCCAGCAGCCGGCGCGCATCGTCCTGGGTCGCCTCCGGCAGCGCGCCCAGCTGGTCGCGCAGCTGGGCCAGCGTCGTCTGGCCCTGGGCGCGCACGCTGTCGCGCATCGCGCGCCGGTCGGCCGCGGTCATCGGTTCGGGGTCGAAGGCCGGATGGCCACTGCGCCGACGGAGCGCGTTGTGCAGTTCGGCGGTGCGCCGGCCCAGGATCGCGATCAGGGCCAGGAAGGCGCCGTGCGGCGCAGCCGGGCGAGGGCCGTCGGCGTCGCGCAGTTCCGCCAGCACGCGCTCCAGGTAGTCCAGCGTCCAGCTCCAGCCGTCGCCCTGGTTCGGCACGTAGGCCTGCAGCAGCGCGAGGGTGAACACGCTGCCGTCCTCGCCCAGGTATTCGAGCGCGCCGGCCACCGGCACGCCGTGCAGGAAGCCCGCCTCCTCGGTCAGGAAGCGGCCCATCTCGAGCTCGGGGTTGATGCCGCGGCGCAGTTGGCGGTAGCCCTTGAGGAACAGGGTCTCGCCCAGGGTCACGACGGTGTTGCTGCTCATGGCGGTCGGCCGGCTGACCGGCAGGTCCGCGATCGCCGAGAGCACCAGCTCGCGGCCCAGCGAGGTGGGTCGGAAATGCAGCCGGCCATGCGCGCTGGGCACCTGCATGTCGCTGACGATGGCGCGCACCAGCGCGCGGCAGAAGGCCTCGTCGAAGAAGGCGTCGCCCATCACGCCCACATTGGCCTTCTGCCGGACCTTGGCGATGGCCGCCGGCTGCAGGCTCTTCATGCGCTCTTCGTCGCGCTCTTCCCAGGCCAGCGCGAGCGGCATGAAATAGGTGGCAGTCTCGGGCAGCCCCTCGAGTTCCAGCAGCGGCAGCATCCAGCTCAGGCCGTCGATGTCCCAGATCGCCGAGTCCGCCAGCCGGGCCCGTGCGATGCGGGTGCCCTTGGACGCGTACCAGCGCTGGGCCTCGATGTGGGGCGGCAGCGTGTCGGTCTCGAACTGCTGGATCAGCCGGTCGGCGAAGCCGATGCGCCAGGGCATCACGCGGTCCCTGAGCAGGCTGGTCCAGCCGTCGAACAGCACGATGACCGGGCGGTCGAGCAGCGCCACGCCCTCCTGGTGCCAGCTCGGCATCGGGGCCTCGTCGGCCAGCTTGAACCAGTAGAAGCCGTGCGAGGGCAGGGTCAGCAGGTAGGGCAGCTCGCCGATCGGCGGGAACGAGGTGCGCCCGAGCATCTCGACCGGCACCCGGCCCTTGAAGGCCGAGAGGTCGAGTTCCACCGGCTGCGCGGCGCGCGACAGGTTGAACACCGACAGGATCGCGTCGTCGCCATGCTCGCTGATGTAGGCCAGGATCTTGCGGTTGCCGGGCTTCAGGAAGGTGCGCCGGCCGCGGCCGAAGGCGCGGCTGGTCTTGCGCACCGCCAGCATCCGGCGGGTCCAGTGCAAGAGCGAGCTCTTGTCGCGCAGCTGGGCCTCGACGTTGACCGCCTCGTAGCCGTACATCGCATCCATGATCGGCGGCAGGTAGAGCCGCTGCGGGTCGGCGCGCGAGAAGCCGGCATTGCGGTCGGGGCTCCACTGCATCGGCGTGCGCACGCCGTTGCGGTCGCCGACGAAGACGTTGTCGCCCATGCCGATCTCGTCGCCGTAGTAGATGATCGGCGAGCCCGGCATCGACAGCAGCATGCTGTTCATGAGCTTGATGCGGTCCTTGTCGTTGTCCATCAGCGGCGCCAGCCGGCGCCGGATGCCGAGGTTGATGCGCGCCTGCAGGTCGGCCGCGTAGGTGGTGTACATGTAGTCGCGTTCGCGGTTGGTCACCATCTCGAGCGTCAGCTCGTCGTGGTTGCGCAGGAAGATCGCCCATTGGCAGCCCTCGGGGATCTCCGGCGTCTGCTGCAGGATCTCGACGATCGGGTCCCGGTCCTCCTGCGCGATCGCCATGTACATGCGCGGCATCAGGGGGAAGTGATAGGCCATGTGGCACTCGTCGCCGTCGCCGAAATACTCGCGCACGTCTTCCGGCCACATGTTGGCCTCGGCCAGCAGGAAGCGGTCCTTGTAGTTGGCGTCGATCGCCGCCCGCAGGGCCTTGATGACCACGTGGGTCTCGGGCAGGTTCTCGTTCGAGGTGCCGTCGCGCTCGATCAGGTAGGGAATGGCGTCGAGCCGGAAGCCGTCGACCCCCATGTCGAGCCAGAAGCGCATGGTGCGGAACACCGCCTCGAGCACCTGCGGGTTGTCGAAGTTGAGGTCCGGCTGGTGGCTGAAGAAGCGATGCCAGTAGTAGGCCTTGGCGATCGGGTCCCAGGTCCAGTTGGACTTCTCGGTGTCGGTGAAGATGATCCGCGTGCCCTGGTAGAGCTGGTCGGTGTCGCTCCAGACATAGAAGTCGCGCTCGGGCGAGCCCGGCGGCGCCATGCGCGCCGCCTGGAACCACGGATGGGCGTCCGAGGTGTGGTTGATGACCAGCTCGATCACCACCCGCAGCTCGCGCTTGTGCGCCTCCTCCAGCATGTCGCGGAAGTCCTGCAGCGTGCCGTACTGCGGGTGCACGTCCTCGTAGGCGGCGATGTCGTAGCCGTCGTCGCGCAGCGGCGAGGGATAGAAGGGCATCAGCCACAGCGTGTTGACGCCCAGGTCCTTGACGTAGTCGAGCTTGCTGGTCAAGCCCTGGAAGTCGCCGACGCCGTCGCCGTTGGAATCCACGAAGGCCTTGACGTTGCACTGGTAGATCACGGCGTCGCGGTACCAGGTCGGGTCGCCCGAGGTGTCGATCTCGGTGGTTTCGAGGACCAGCTTCGGCAGCGGAGCATTCATGCGGCTTCCTGTGGCTCAGAGGTAGTAGTCGAAGTCGCGCTCGTCGCGTACCCGGCGGCGCACCACCAGCACGTGCGCCGGCACCCGCTCGGGTTCGAGCCGGATGAAGTGCCGCTCGCCCTGCCAGCTGAAGCGCTGGTCGGTCAGCAGGTCGTGCATCTGGAACGGCTGGTCGCGCGGCACGTCGATCGCCGAGGGGTCGAGCGACAGAAAGCCCCATTGCGCGTTGTGCGGGTCGAGGTTGACGATCGTGACCACCACGTTGCGGCCGTCGTCGGAAGCCTTCAGGTAGGCGATCAGCTGGTCGTTGTCGATCTCCAGGAAGCGCAGGCTGCGGTCGGCCTGCAGCGCCGGGTTGCCGTGCCGGATGCGGTTGACCCGGGCGATGAAGGGCCGCAGGCCGCTGTCGGGCGACCAGTCCCAGTGGCGCAGCTGGTATTTCTCGGAATCGAGGTATTCCTCGCTCGCCGGTCCGCGCGGCCGGTGCTCGAGCAGCTCGTAGGCCGGCCCGTAGATGCCGTAGCTGGCGGCCAGGGTGGCGGCCAGCACCAGGCGCAGCCTGAACATCGCCTCCTCGCCGCCCTGCAGCGCGGCGTGCAGGATGTCCGGCGTGTTGGGCCAGACGTTCGGACGGAAGTAGTCCGCCCCCGGGCCCTGCGAGAGCTCGGTGAAATACTCGGTGAGCTCGGCCTTGGTGTTGCGCCAGGTGAAGTAGGTGTAGGACTGCGTGAAGCCCAGCTTGGCCAGGCGGTGCATGACCTTCGGCCGGGTGAAGGCCTCGGCCAGGAAGATCAGCTCCGGATGGGCCCGCTTGCATTCGGCGATCGCCCATTCCCAGAACGCGAACGACTTGGTGTGCGGGTTGTCGACCCGGAAGATCGTCACGCCCTCGGCGATCCAGTGGTCGAGCACGCTCTTGAGTTCGCGCCAGAGGCCCTGCCAGTCCTCGCTCTCGAAGTTGAAGGGGTAGATGTCCTGGTACTTCTTCGGCGGGTTCTCCGCGTACTGCACGCTGCCGTCGGGCCGCCAGCGGAACCACTTGGGATGCGCCTTCACGTAGGGATGGTCGGGCGCGCACTGGAAGGCGATGTCCAGGGCGATCTCCAGCCCGTGGGCCCGGGCGGCCGCGACCAGGCGGCGGAAGTCCTCCGGCGTGCCGAGCGCGGGCAGGATCGCCTTGTGGCCGCCCTCGGCGGCGCCGATGGCCCAGGGGCTGCCGACATCGCCCGGCTCGGTGTCGAGCGCGTTGTTGCGGCCCTTGCGCTGCAGGCGGCCGATCGGATGGATCGGGGGGAAGTACAGCACGTCGAAGCCCATGGCCGCGACCAGCGGCAGGCGCGCCTCGACGTCGCGCAAGCTGCCGTGGGCGCCGGGCACCTCGCCGGCCGAGCGCGGAAACAGTTCGTACCAGGTGCTGAAGCGGGCCCGCTCGCGATCCGCGACCAGGGGCAGGTCGGCCGGGTAGCGCGTCTCGAGCAGGCGGTCCGGATAGCGGCCCGCGGTGGCTGCCAGGTCCTCGTCGAGCGCCAGCGCCTTCAGCGCCGCCACCTCCAGCGCCGGGTCCCGGGCGCCCTGTTCGAGCGCGAGCGCCCAGTCGGCCAGCGCCTCCCGGTCGCTGCCGGCCGCGCGCCCGGCGGCGGCCCGGATCTCCAGCGCGCCGACCTGCGCCGCCAGCCGGATGTCTTCGGCATCGACCCGCCGCACCAGCTCGTGGCGCCAGGACTCGAAGGCGTCGACCCAGGCCACCACCGTGTAGCGGTAGCGCCCGGGCGCCGGCGGCACGAAGTCCGCGTGCCACTCGTCGTTGTAGCGCAGCTTCATGGGCAGCTCGCGGTGGCGGGCCTCGCCGTCCTTCCACCACTGCAGCATCGCGCGCGGCGCGTCGTGGCCGTCGGTGAACACATGGGCCGTGACCCGGAAGCGCTCGCCCGCCACGCACTTGGCGGCGAAGCGGCCGCCGTCCACCACCGGCAGCACGGCGTCGACGACGGCGCGGCTGCGGCCGTCGGGCGCATCGATCGCGGCCGGAGCCCGGGGCGCGGCCGTCGTGGCGGGCGGCGGAATACTTTCAGGCATCGGCAACCGCCTTCAGGTAGAGGGTGGACAACGGCGGCAGGGTCAGGCAGAGCGCCTGCCTGTGGCCGTGCGCTGGCACGGGCGCGGCCTCGACCTCGCCGAGATTTCCCCAACCCGCGCCGCCGAAGGCCAGCGTATCGCTATTGAGCAGTTCGCGCCATATGCCGCCGTCGGGCACGCCCACCCAATAGTTGCGGCGCGGCACCGGCGTCAGGTTGCAGACCACCAGCACGGCCTCGCCGTTGCGGGCCCGGCGCAGGAAGGCGATCACGCTGTTCGTCTGGTCGTCGGCCTCGATCCACTGGAAGCCGTCGGGCGAGGCGTCGAGCTCGTGCAGCGCGCGCTCGCTGCGGTAGAGCCGGTTGAGCTCGCCCACCAGGTGCTGGACGCCGCGGTGCGCCGGCAGCCCGGCCTGCTGCCACTCCAGCTGGCCCTCGTGCGTCCACTCGCGGCGCTGGGCGAATTCGCCGCCCATGAACAACAGCTTCTTGCCGGGATGGGCCCACATGTAGCCGTACAGCAGGCGCAGGTTGGCGAACTGCTGCCAGGCGTCGCCCGGCATCTTGTCGATCAGCGAGCCCTTGCCGTACACCACCTCGTCGTGCGACAGCGGCAGCACGAAGTTCTCGCTGAAGGCGTAGACCATCGAGAAAGTCAGGCGGTTGTGATGGAAGCGGCGATGCACCGGGTCTTCCTTCATGTAGGCCAGGGTGTCGTGCATCCAGCCCATGTTCCATTTCATGCCGAAGCCCAGCCCGCCCATCTCGATCGGCCGCGACACCCGCGGCCAGGCAGTCGATTCCTCGGCCACCGTGAAGGTGTCGGGGTGCTCGCGGTAGACGGCCCGGTTGAGCTCGTTCAGGAAGGCGATGGCTTCGAGGTTCTCGCGCCCGCCGTGCCGGTTGGGGATCCACTCGCCTTCCTTGCGGGCGTAGTCCAGGTACAGCATCGAGGCCACCGCGTCGACGCGCAGGCCGTCGACGTGGTAGCGGTCGAGCCAGAACAGGCCCGACGAGACCAGGAAGCTGCGGACCTCGTTGCGCCCGTAGTTGAAGATCGCCGAGTTCCACTCGGGATGGAAGCCCTGGCGCGGATCGGCGTGTTCGTAGAGGTGGGTGCCGTCGAAGCCGGCCAGTCCGTGGGCGTCGTTCGGGAAGTGCGACGGCACCCAGTCGAGCACCACGCCGATGCCGCGCTGGTGCAGGTGGTCGACGAAGGCCATGAAATCCTGCGGCGTGCCGTAGCGGGCGGTGGGCGCGAAGTAGCCGGTGGTCTGGTAGCCCCAGGAGCCGTAGAAGGGATGCTCGGTGACCGGCATCAGCTCGACATGGGTGAAGCCCAGCGCCACCACATGCTCGGCCAGCATGCGCGCGAGCTCGCGATAGTTCGGCAGCCCGCCGTCCGGCCGCCGCCAGGAGCCCGGATGGACCTCGTAGATCGAGATCGGCGCATCGAGGCGGTTGCGCTCGCCGCGGGTGCGCATCCAGTCGCCGTCGCCCCAGTCGTGCTCCAGCGACCAGAGCCGCGAGGCGGTGGCGGGCGGCGCTTCGGCCAGCAGGGCCAGCGGGTCGGCCTTTTCGAGCACGCGGCCGTCGGCGGCGAGGATCCGGAACTTGTAGGCCTGGCCGTGGCGGGCCTGCGCGCTGCGGCCCTGCCAGACGCCGGTGCGGTCGGCACGCACGGTCAGCGGCTCGGCCCGCGGGTCCCAGCCGTTCCAGTCGCCGATCACCGACACCGAGCGCGCGTTGGGCGCCCAGACCGCGAAGGTGGCGCCGCGCCCGTCGGCGGCCAGCCGGCCTCCCAGGTGCGCATGGAGGCGGGCATGGGTGCCTTCCCCGAGCAGGTAGGCGTCCGTGTCGCCGAAGGTCGAGTCGGTGGAACCAGACATGGATGTGAGCTGCTGATGCCGCGGAAACGGGCCGGGGATCGGCCCTTGCGACAAAGCTCGGGTTTAGGCGATGCGGCCGGAAGCGAAATGCGTCAAAGCCCCCGTCCTCCTGTCGGACAGTGGCTCGCCGGCGATCAAGGCTGTGACGCCCGGCAAACTGAAACGCAACGTTGCAAAGAGCCCGGCCGCCGATCGAAGGCGGTAAATTGGAGCGTCAAGGAGGAAGCGCCATGGCGTATCCGACGATCTCTCCCTTCGCGGCGTCCGTGCCGGAGCCGGCGATGCAGCCGCTGCTGGCCTTTCAGCAGGCCTTTTTCACCGGGGCGCTGCAACTCCAGCAACTGCAGCTGCAGATGTTGACCGCGTGGCAGCGGCCCTTCGGCGCCGCCTCCCAGGAAATGTGGGATGTGTGGGTGGCGCATTTCGGAGGCGGCGTGCCCATCGACGCATGAGATGACGACCACCCCCGACGCGCCTGCGGCGCCTCCCCCTCCAGGGGGCGATACCAGCGGCCCGGCAAAGCCGGTTCCGCGGTATCCCTGGGATTCGGCTGCGCCTC
>Ga0308176_10001984_pt1 | contig 12849 bp, 9 predicted proteins | sample PhyCR2_3_FD_203890 | JGI IMG/M metagenome (GOLD analysis project Ga0308176, IMG submission 203890) | Soil microbial communities from UC Gill Tract Community Farm, Albany, California, United States - DLSLS.C.R2 | ecosystem: Environmental > Terrestrial > Soil > Agricultural land | place: USA... | reverse complement strand
GCGGAGCAGTCCAAATGGCAAAATGAAATCGCGATCCGTGTTTCGCGGCATTACGACGCGAGGTCAGCGGCTCACAATGCACATCAGCGAACTTGCACCGGGGCAAGCGCCGCACGCACCGGAACGCCAACCTCACGAAGAAGTCATTGTGATACGGGAAGGAACGCTGGAAGCCACCTTGAATGGCAAGGTTGTGAGGCGGCTTGGGCCAGGTTCGGTGAGCTTCTCTGCGTATAACGACTGAACGGATGGCGCAACGTTGGGACGACCCCGGCACAGTACTACGTGCTGTCTCTCGATAAGCATTCGTGAGCTATTCAGGACCGAACAGCGATGTCTTAGGGTAGCGTTCTCCGGCAAACACACCTGGCCGGAACGTCTCGTTTACCGCCCGCTTTTCGTCGTCTGAAAGGTTGAGGGACAAGGCTCGAAGGTTTTCCTCGAGATGGCCGGCCGACTTCGTGCCCGGAATGGCGAAGACTTTGTCGCCCTGAGCCAACACCCAGGCCAAAGCAAGCTGCGCGGGTGAACACGTTTTCCGCTCGGCGATTGCTAGCAAGGCGGGTAAGAGCCGGGAGTTTATATCGAAGTTCTCCGGCTGAAATCTGGGCAGATGGGTCCTGAAGTCCTCACCGCTGATGCTGTGCGGATTCAGCTTACCCGAGAAGAAGCCGCGTCCCAACGGACTGAACGCGACGAAAGCAATTCCTAGCTCCCGGCATAAGGGGAGCAGGTGTTCTTCGGGCTCGCGCGTCCATAAGGAGTATTCAGACTGAAGCGCCGCAACGGTGTGAACCCGGCATGCGCGACGGATTTGGTCCGGCGTAGCTTCAGACAGGCCAAGGTATCGGACCTTGCCTTCCCCAACTAGCTTCGCCATCGCTCCGACTGTTTCTTCGATTGGAATCTTCGGATCGACGCGGTGCAAGTAGTAGATGTCGATCACGTCTGTCTGCAGCCGTCCCAAGCTGGCTTCGCACGCGCGCCGGACATAATCGGGATGGCCGTTCAGTCCTATGGCTTTGCCGTTGTGATCCCAAGCGAATCCGAATTTCGTCCCTAGGAATGCCTGTCGGCGGCGGCCCGCCAGTGCGCGGCCAAGAAGCAATTCGTTCCGTCCGGCGCCGTACTCGTCGGCGGTGTCGAGCAGATTGCACCCGAGATCCAAAGCACGGTGTATGGTCCGAATCGATTCTGATTCGTCCGCTGGTCCGTAGGTGCCAGATAGACCGAAACAGCCCAGACCGAGGGGCGACAATTCGAGTCCCTCAGCTCCGAGTCTGCGCCTCGGGGCGGTTTGACTTTCCGTCACTCGGCTTAGACGCTTGCGAACCCCGAAGCGGTGTCGAACGGATGTTGGTTGTACCCGGAATTGCATACAATGCTCTTTCCGTGCTTCTGCAAGATAGGTCATTTCAGTCGCTAGTAAAACTCTCGACCAGTGTGGTCGCCGCAGGCATTGCTTCTGCAGCTTTTTACATTCCGTTTGCGTTTCCGAATCCCGAAGTGAAAAGCGTGATCGAGGCGACCGCGAAACATGATACGTCTCTGCCTTTGAGAGACATGGTGGCCCGGGAAACCGATGATGCGACCGACTGGGCCGGACAGAAAGCCGGATGTGGAATCTCGCCGCCCGATCCCGACGGGGAATTTGATCTGCTAAGGGCAATGAGTCCGGCGTCGATACACTCTGCAGCGGGAGCCTCAATCGAGCAGACCGTGCCGGGTTCGAGACCTCCAATGGCGAAGGTGGCAAGTTTCGACGGGCTCGGATTTGGCTTCTCTGGACCGCAGGGAACCGCCAAAATGCGAAACCCGTCGGACAATACTCTGGCGGTTGGGCCGAATCAGATTGTTCAGATTGTGAACTCCCGGATGGCCGTTTTTTCGAAGAAGGGCGCGCAATTCGGGCAGACGGGCAAAGTGCTCTACGGACCAGTTCGAACCAATGCGATCTTCGAAGGATTCGGAGGCCAATGCGAGGCGCAAACCAGCGGAGATTCAGTGGTTCGCTATGACCAACTAGCCGACAGATGGCTCTATGTTCTGCCGATTTTTCGCCGGCCAGCCAGTGACCCCAAAGGACCGTTCTACATGTGTTATGCCGTCAGCACCGGGCCCGATCCACTCGGCCCGTATCACCGCTACGCGTTCGAGCGGCCACTCTTTCCGGACTATCCGCGACCCGCTATCTGGCCGGACGGCTACTACATCCCGACAAGCACCGGCGACGATGTCATCGAGAAGCATGCGTGCGTCGCGAATCGCCAGAGAATGCTGAAAGGATTATCCGCAACCGAGCAGTGCGTGATCATCGAGGGCGTTAACTTTCTGAACAATGCCGATCTGGACGGCCGTGCTTTGCCGCCGCCGGGAGCTCCGAATAACATGCTCGCGGCTGGCGGTACGCAATTGAAGAAGTTATTCGAAGACGATGGGATCTACGCGTATCAGTTTCACGTGGATTGGAGTGACAAAGCCAAAACGAAGATCACAGGTCCCGTGAAGTTAAATGTGGCGCCGTATCACTATCTTTGCGACGGGCAGCTAACGAAATGCGTGTCGCAGCCCGGTACGGAAGTTCGCCTGGATCCGCAAGGCGACAAGCTCATGCAGCGGCTGGTGTATCGAAACCTCGGGAGCTATGAGAGTCTCGCCGTCGTTCACTCGATCAACACCAGTGCCGGGGGCGGCGGAGTGCGCTGGTATGAATTCCGGCTGGACAACAACCGCAATCCCAAGCTGTTCCAGCAGGGGACGTATGCGCCCGACAGATTCTTTCGCTGGATGGGAAGCATCGCGATTGATCACCAAGGGAATATCGGAATGGGTTATTCCTTCGGCGGAGATCCCAACTTCGCCGGACAGCGATTCGCGGGAAGGCTCGTGTCCGACAAGCCTGGTTCGCTTACGTTCCGCGAGGCCGTTCTTGCTGAAGGCGAAGCAGCGCAGACGAATACGCTGCGGTGGCAGGACTACACAACCACGGCTATGGACCCGAGCGATGACTGCACATTCTGGTACGTCGGCGATTATCTGAAGCGCGGGGCGGATGGGTACTCCACCCGCATCGGAGGTTTCCGCATGCCCGGCTGTCTTCACAGCAGCGTTATAGGGAGCGCTTACTACGATTTGAATCACGACGGGCGCCGGGAAACTGATGAGAGCGGATTGCCGAACGTGGCCGTACAGTCTTCCGGCTCCGCACCGAGCCGAGTGACAACGGACGGGCGAGGGCATTTTGAATTATCTTTGCCCGCGGACGCGGCGTACGAAGATCCGGTGTATACGATCACAGAAGAAGCGCTGCCCGGTAAGACGTGGCGGCGGACGCGCATTGCCGCGGCAAGTGCGTCAGGAATTGCTGTCGCACAGAACGGAACAGACTACACGGTTCACCTGGCGGAAGTGCAGGGCGTGGGCGGCGTTGACTTTGGGAACGTTTGCAACATCCGCAACAGCGACGCGAAAGACATCCGGTTTTGGTCGAAGAAGGGCAGTAATCTTCCGAGCGGCGACTGGACGACTGTTGGCGGCTCCAAACTCAAGCTCATAAATCGCGACGGGAGCCAGTTCGTTCTGTCGGTCTCAGGAATTGACGATCAGTTGCGCAGGTACCTGTCACATGCGGGCTCGCGTGGCCTGCCGGCTCTGTCAGCTCAACTTGTCGTAACGGCGTTGAACATCGCAGTTAGAAACCAGGATGGCAAGGCTACGATACATGATCCAGTAGTAAATGACTGGACACCCATCGAAACGGCACTGGAGAGAGCCAGTGGCCTAATCGGATCTGGTGAAGCCGGACGTGATCACGTCGAGCGATACCGCAAGCTGCTTGAAGATCTGAACCGGAATCGATTGGAGATTACGCCTTCAACACCAGAAGCGTGCGGACCGCTGAAGTAATTCGCGGCCCGCAATATGAGTCCTTAGCGGACTGCGACGGCTTGCCGTCGTGTTGCGAGGCTATCAGCGATCAGCTTCTTGGTTTGAGTAAGCTCATCGCCCGTCAAAGTGAGACGAGGCGGCCGGACGCGCTGGCTGCCCATCCCGACTTCTTCCTGGACGAGCTTGATCAATTGAACGAATTTAGGGACAGTATCGAGGCGGAGCAGGGGAAGGAACCAACGATACAGCTCAAACGCCTCTTGCGTCTTGCCGCTACGGGCGAGTTCGAATAGCCGGACCGACTCTTCCGGGAAGGCGTTCACGAGACCCGCAATCCAGCCGATGGCGCCAGCGTAGACAGCTTCTACGATCACGTCGTCGACACCGACTGCGATTTCAAGACGATCGCCAGCAGTGGCTCGGAGCGCTGAAACGCGCCGGACATCGGCACTCGATTCTTTGATCGCATGCAGATTCGCAAATTCGCGAAGCAGTTCGTTCACCTGCTCGGGTAGGAAATCGACGGTGTATGCGATGGGGTTGTTGTAGAGCATACAGGACAACTTCGTCTTGGAAAGGATGGCGCCGACATGGGCTTTCGTCTCGCGCCAGTCACCGATGTAGACATAGGGCGGCAGCACCATCAATCCGTGGCAGCCTCGCTCCTCGGCATTTTGGGCGATCGTGACTGCGTCAGCAGTGCTGAGTGACGAGATGCCAGCAACGACGTAGGCACGATCTCCGATCGCTTTAACGCAGGTTTCGAGGACCTGATTTTTCTCCTGCTGGGTTAGGGTTGCTCCCTCGCCGAGCGAGCCCAGAGCGACCACGCCTTTACATCCGTTGTCTATTAGCCATTTGCAGTGAGTGGCAAGGAAACCGTGGTCCACGGTTAGATCCGCGTTGAAGGGAGTTGTGATTGCGGGAAGGACTCCCCGCCAGTTCATTTGTCTCATTGTGGTATGGGTGCCGCCTCCTCTGGAACGGCTTCATCGATGACGAGGGTTCCAACCCTCGCCGGGAAGATGGGCGGTCGGATGGATTCCGCACGCCATCCAAAAAGAAACTGAGTCGCAGGCCCGCAAACACGGCCCTGACACGGGCCCATGCCGCACCGGGTATGCAGTTTCGCCGCGCGGAAGGACGATACGTTCTTCAGACGCCCGTACGTGACGTCTTCGCAGCGACATACAAACGTGTCATCTTTCGGGAGACCTTTCAATTCTCCCCGAAGGGCGAAGGCTTTGTTGAGCCGGTCGGCAAAGTGCCGTGCCCTCTTGCGTGCGGCAAACAAGCGGCGGGCACGATCATGGTTCCCAGACGCGGCGTATCCTGCAATTTCGCCCTCGACAAGCGAAAGATCAACGCCGCCGATACCCGTGCATTCTCCGACCGAGTAAACATCGTCGACGGACGTTCTCCCGAACTCGTCAACTACCACCACATCGTTTTGGATATGGCAATTCAGCAGGGACGGTAGTTCAACGTTGGGGTAGAGTCCGTAAGCGATTGCCGCGTAGTCGCACGGTTCCGTCCAACGCCGATTGCCCTTACGCAGATGCACGCGTTCGAGGCGTTCCGTTCCCTCGGCAGCTTCGACCCAGCAACCGTAACGATACGGGATGCCGACGAGCGAAAACTGCACAGCCACCGCTTGCATGAGCTTGCCCGGGTGACGAGCGAGGCCGAGTGCGAAACGCATCACGGACCACATCCGTGCTTGTTCGGCGATCAGCTTGACGCGCGCGCCTGACTTCCGGAGACTCGCAGCGACCGCTAAGAGCAGAGGCCCACTTCCGGCGATCACGACGGATTTACCGGCAATCGGCAAGCCCGATTTGACAAGCGCCTGAAGTCCGCCTACGCCCGCTATTCCTGGCAGCGTCCAGCCAGGGAAGGGAAGAAAGATCTCCCGTGCGCCGGCGGCGATGATGAGCTTTTTGTATCGGAATTCGAGGCCTTTGTCCCAGGTTTCCACCAGGAGGGCTTTATCCGACGCGGACGCCGAGACCACCTGTGCACCCGTTGTGACGGGTACGCCAGATTGGCGGAACCGCTCGAACCATCGGGCGGCCTGGCGTCCTTTATGAGTGCGCTGCCCTCCACGCCAAATTTGACCTCCGGCGTCCGGGTTGTCGTCAAGCACGAGCACATTTGCGCCGCTTTCTTGCGCACGAATGCTTGCGGCCATGCCGGCCGGACCCGCCCCGATCACAAGAACATCGGGGTTCGTCATGAGGTAGAGACTACCATTCCATTTCGAACCGGAACTTGACAGCTTCGGCAATCATGGCGACCGTCGATGGCGACACGGCATTCGAAGCAGATGCCCATTCCGCAGAGTGCTGCACGAGGCTGTCCGGTAACGGAAGTCCGGAATTGCACTCCGCCGCTTCGGAGTACAGCAGCCGCAACCGTAGTTCCCGGCTCCACGCCCAACTCGCGCCCATCAATGATAATGCGCAATTTTTCAGGTATGGGCAGCGTAGATCCTGTCCGGAACGTAAGGGTTCCGATCGATCGCGGAGGACCTTTCCAGCAACTCGTCCGTGAGAAGGCGCGCCGTCGCAAGTGACGTCGAGATGCCGAGTCCTTCGTGCCCTGTGGCCAGATATACATTGCGGAACCCCGGGCAGAGTCCAATCAGCGGCAATTTGTCCGGAGTGGCCGCTCGGAAGCCCGCCCAGGTACGGATGGCCGACAGCTCGGCGAGTTCAGGCATGTATTCGACCGCTCGATTCAGCATTCGCCGGAGCATATGCCGTTCAGCAGCCGGGTCTTCGACTCCGAACTGACGGGATGACCCAATCAGGATTTGCCCGGTCAGTCTCGGTTGCGCATTGAATGCCACTGAGTCCGAGGTCGAAGAATGTGCGCTCTTCAGGTACCCTAACTCAATCAGTTGATGGCGCAGAAAGCCCGGGCGACGATCCGTGATCAACAAGTGACCCTTGCGAGGCTTAACCGCCAACTCCGGGACAAGCCTGGCGGTTTCAACCCCGGCGGCCAGGACGATGAAGCGGGCGGAGAGGACACATCCATCCGCGCTTCGTATGCCGGCATCCGTGATGTCCATTGCAGGCGAGTTATAGAAGATCTCGCCACCTCTGGCGACGGTCTGTTCAATCAGGTAGCGGGCTGCGCAGGGCGGATAGCAAACACTGTCCCTCGGCATGAGCAGGGCGCCGGCTAAACCCGGGCGCAGGTGGGGTTCAGCTTCCCGCAATTGGTGGGGGTCGAGTATCTCCACCGAAACTGCGCGCTCGGAGTAGAACTTGTATTTACGTTCAACTTCGGCGAACTCCTCATCGTCTGCTGCCACCCAGAGAGATCCACAGGGAAGGTACTCGGCGTCGTTCGGCAATTCTTTTGCGAGTTGGATCCAGAGCTCTTGGGAATAGGAGGTAAGTGCGAACTGGGCGTCGGAGTCGTCCATGACGGCGATGTGGCCCATTCCGGCAGAAGTCGCACCGCCACCGGAGTAGTCATTGCGTTCGCAAACAGCTACGCGCATTCCTGCTTCGGCCAGTTCTCTTGCACAGGCTGCGCCGACTATACCAGCGCCCACAACAAGGGCATCGAAGGAACGCTCACTCATTGTATACAATGACGTATTCTATCTCGTCGTGACACCAGAACGCCGCATCCATATTGTCGATTCCCACACGGGAGGTGAACCCACGCGTGTGGTGATTGAAGGTGGTCCGCCACTTGGAGCGGGATCATTAGCCGAGCGTTTGGCTCGATTTCGAGATGACTTTGACCACTTTCGTTCTGCCATTGTGAACGAGCCCCGTGGATCAGATGCTGCGGTAGGTGCGCTCCTTTGCGAACCCGTGGACACTAGTTGCTCGGCAGGCGTAATCTTCTTCAATAACGCGGGATACCTGGGTATGTGCGGGCACGGGACGATAGGGTTGGTGGTAACGCTGGCTTACCTGGATCGGATCGCAATTGGTAGTCACCGGATCGAAACACCTGTCGGAGTAGTCGAAGCCCATCTGCACGCGAGTGGTGAGGTAACGGTCAGCAATGTTGCGAGTTACCGCACGCAAGCTAACGTTTCGGTGCAGGTCGACGGTTTTGGCACGGTGACCGGGGATGTGGCTTGGGGAGGAAACTGGTTCTTCTTAACCTATGACTGTCCATATGAGCTTGCGTTGGAAAACCTGGAGCGACTGACCGAGTACTCCTGGAAGATCCGGCAGGCTTTGGTATCGAACGGGATCACTGGACGGGACGGTGAGGAGATCGATCACATTGAAGTCTATGGACCCGCGACGTTACCGGGAGCAGATAGTAAAAACTTCGTCCTTTGCCCGGGCAAGAGCTACGATCGTTCTCCTTGCGGCACAGGTACGAGTGCCAAACTCGCCTGCCTGTATGCATCCGGCAAATTGACAGAGGGCCAAATATGGCGACAGGAGAGCTTAATTGGCAGCGTGTTCGAGGGGTCGATCACGGTCCACGGAGAGAGCGTTTTTCCTCATATTCGCGGTTCGGCATTCATCACGAGCGAGGGGCACCTGATTCTTGGCGCAACGGATCCCTTTCAATGGGGTATCCGGAACTCAGAATCGAGAGTTCCTGTGGAGATTGCCGGTCCGTAAACAGACGCGAGTCCGGACGTCTGTATTCGCCTGCCAACGGCGACGCAGCGGGAAAGCGCACCCCGGCAGAGCTTAAGAACTGGGAAACAAGCGGTAAACGCGGCCCGTTACTCGCGCATGTCGGTGTTATTTCCCAGCTTTCTTGCCGAACTGTTTCAGGATCGAGTTAACCGGGTTTTGATCCTGTTTCTGACCGTTCGATTTTTGATCCTGCTGTCCTCCCAGGACTTGATTGAGAACATTGCCGGCACCCTTCTTTCCACCGATGGCACCTACAAGACCCGAGGTGAGTTGACTGGGATCGCCAGATGTCGGTAAGAGGTTTTTGGCTTTCATCTGAGCCAGAGAGTGCACATCGGGTGTAAACACTGGATGACTTGTCGTCCCCGTGACAGTGACCGGAATGACCAGTTCACCGCTGGAGTTCGAGAGAGCGGTGCTCAAAAATCCTCCAATCCCAGATCCACCAACGGTCTGGCTGATCTGATTTGCAAGCACGGCGTTGACGTGCATGTTGAGTCCCTGATCCACCAGGCTGAGTTGCCCGGAAGCGGCTAACGAGCCGGCGTCTAAGGATGCTGTCAGATTGTTGGTTGACGCTACACCATTTTTGATCGTCAAGGTTCCAGCGAATTTGTGCAGGGCCGTTCCCGATCCAGACTGCGCAGGAGCACTGTTCAAGAATTTGCCGACTTTTGCTACTTCATTCAAGATATTAATGTTCTTAAGCTGGCCGTTCACAACCTGGAAATCGAGATTGCCATTCAGACTTCTGGCGAGATCAGTAGAGGGACCGAGCGTGAATGTCAGCGATGTATTTGCACCGAGGCTTCCGTATAACGTGTCGCGAAGCGAGCTTACGGCCGACAGAAGCGCATTCGCATCGATGCCCGAAAGCTTAGAACGAACCGAACAGACCGGTTTCGGAGCGCGAACATCGAGAGTGAGAGACCCATCTTGTTTGCCGCCAAACAGATCAGCAGTTAAAGGCGAGAGTTGGATGACTCCGTGGTCGAGCTTACATGACGTGTGGACGTTCGTGAGAACAATGTTGTCCGACTTGATCCGCGCAGCAGCAAGAGTACCGGATCCCGTGAGCTCGGTGAGGAGACCAGGTTGCTTATTGTTTTGAGGACTCGACGGTCTGCTTTGAGCAGTATTGGTGTCTAGACTCTCTAAGTCAGCGGTATCAATGTTGTCTGCGGTGAGCGCAAATTGCAGGTCCGGCGCGTCGAAATTCTTCACCGAAATGTTTCCGTGAACCTTTGTGCTACCGAGAGCAGCGTTCAGAGAAGTAATGGAGGCATTGTCTTGGGAGAACTGCATCGATGCTGAACTCAGCGTCACCGGTTTGGCGAGCGCAGGTGTCTTCAGGGTCACGCCCGAAATCGTGCCGTTTCCGCTGAAGGATAGGCTCGAGTTTTCGGCCTTGGAACTCTGGGCGCGAAGGTTCATTGAGACATTCCCGGTTGCTGACGTGCCAGCCAGCTGATCTGTGAGACCGATCCTAGCATTGTTCACCTGCAGGTTCTCCAGGGAGAATTCGTTTGAGTTGTTCGTCTTACCGCTATTCGTTCCGAGTGTCGAGAAATTCCAGACGCCCTTGGCGTTCTTGACGAGTTGGATCTCAGGTTTGTCGAGCAGCAGGCTCTTCACCTCGGGGCTACCGCTGATCAGAGAGAAGAGCCCGGCGCTCACAAATACCTCACCCGCTTGAGCGAAGGGCTTTCCAGTCGAGAATGCCGGATCCTCTCCGATCGTAAAAGATTCAATCTTCACCGAGAAGGGAAAGAGTCGAAGCCCAAGGTGCCCTAACGTAACCTGCCGGTTTAGCTTTCGCTGTAATTCGGACTGGATTTGTGGGCGGAATCTATCGACGGTGCTGGTAAGGATCGCGATCGCGATTACGACCACAGCGATAACTGCCAAAGCGGAAATAATTAGAGTGCGACGCATCAGCATTTAGACGCTGTACGGAGTGCAGCGATAACAACATTTGGGTGTGCCGAATTGGCGTCGCTGGGGTCTGCGCAATGCGGTTCTGGTTGATCACAACTCTCTCAGAAAAAATATCTCCTTTGAAGAGAACAAGATAGCTCTCGCCATCGCCGTGCGAGTCGCGGACCCCGATCTACAGTCGTTGGCGTGCAGGGAACGGATTGGCGAAAGTGCGGCATCGTGAGGCGGGAGAGCTAGATGATTGATATCGATCGAGAGCATCCCGATCACAAGCGGCGGCAGCACATGTTGCGCATGTACCGCGACCTGTACACGGGGGGCCTTGATTTCAAGCAACGCGCAAGCGAGTATCTGCTGCGAAGACAAAAGGAGCCCCTAGACGTTTACGGAGAGCGTCTTCAGCGAGTTTTCTACCAAAACTACATTGGCTCGATCGTTGATTGGTACGCTTCTACTCTATTCCGTCGCGAACCAAGCATCCAGTTCGAGGGTGGCCTGGAAAGCGGAAAGAACTTTCTTTCCGAGTTTGTAGACAATTGCGATCGGCGCGGCACCAGGCTGACGGACTTTTTCCGCCGGTGCCTGATTGACACGTTGATCGCTGGTGAGACGCACATCCTTGTCGATTTCCCACGCATCGCGAAGGTTCCCAACAACAGAGCGGAAGAGGATGCCACCGGCCTATCGCGCGCTTACGTTGTCCAGTATCAATCTGAAGACCTGATCAACTGGTGCGTCGACGAATGTGGTGACTATGAATGGATTGTTCTTCGTCAGAAAATCAGGCGGCAGCCACGAGTGGACTCTCCGGACGTAGTTGAGGAGACCTACTGGCGGTACTACGACCGATCTGAATTTCGAGTTTACCGTAGAGTCGAAGGCGAGAATTCCACCGGAATCGTCTTGGTTGATGGTGGCGCGCATGCGTTCAGCCGCGATCAGCGGGTCCCACTAATCACGATGCAGGTGAGTGACGGCCTGTGGTTGATGAACAAGGCAGCACACTTACAGCTCGAACACTTTAATAAGTCCAACGCTCTGAGCTGGGCCATCACGATGGGGCTCTTCGCTATGCCCGTTATCTACTCTGATCGGGAGTGGAATCAGATCGTAGGTGAGAGTTACTACATACAACTAGGCCCAACGGACCGGTTTGGGTGGACCGAGCCCGATGGTAAGGTCTACCAGATCGCCGCTGACAATCTCACAACGCTGAAGGAAGAGATGTATCGCGTGTGCTATCTGAGTCAGGCTTCGGGCGAGATGATCAGCGGGCATGCACAATCGGCTATCAGCAAACAGATGGACTTCGCGATTACGCAGGAAGTTCTTCGAACCTACAGCTCGGTCGTAAAAGAATCCATCCGTCAAGTATTGAATGCGATCAGCAGCGCACGACAGGATGGGATTCTGATTGCCGTTTCCGGACTGGACGAAGTAGATATCAGCGATTTCTCAACGGACCTGCAGGACGCAAGAGATCTCTTGCAGGTCGGCATCGACTCGCCAACACTGAAGCGTCAGGTGTATCAACGTCTGGCAGTTAAGTATCTGAACGATGCGCGGCAGGATACGAAAGATCAAATTGCGCGAGAAATCAACGCGCAATTCAGCATATAGGAAAGGACCTGAATGTTAGACCAAGGGCAGCAAGAATCTCATCCAACTAAGGCGATCGATGTTCGCGACGTTGTACGGCAGGCTCTCGAAGAGTTTGTCCGTGGTGAGCATCAGAAGTCAGAACCCGCTTACAAGGCTGAACTCGAGGACGAGCGGAGACGGAGAGAATCTCTCGAAAGTCGTCTCAATCAGTTGGTTGAGGAAAATCGGAAGACTCGCGCACAGGCCGAAGAAGCCGACCGGAACTCCCAAATCCGGACTGAGCTGCAGAAACTGGGCGTGGCCAAAGTCGATCTTGCATTCCGCGCGGTAAAAGACGACATAGTCCGAAGCGAAGACGGACGGTTACTAACTCGAGATAACGACAACAGCATGCAGGATTATCTTGCGAAGTTCGTGCAAGAAAATCCGGAGCTACTGCCGGCGCGGATTGCCGGGGGCAGCGGAGCACAATCCACCTCCAAGCCAGCCGCGGGCGTTTCTTCGGTGGATCTGAACTCCATTCGGCCTGGAATGAGCAAAGACGAACTCGACCAAGTGCGACAAGAGATATCGCGACTGGCTTCACAAGCCATGCGCGGCATCTAAGATCGGTCACTTCCGCTAACTCTGTAACCCGTTCCTGCTTGCCTGAGACTTCGGCCTAGGCGTGGGAACTTCCTGCGGCGGGAAGGTACGTCGCACTTTGAAACTAGGAGACCTATGTCATTAATCACATCTGCCAATCTGGCAAACGCGATTGTTAAGCTGGTTGCCGCCGATGCCTTACCAG
>Ga0308176_10001983_pt1 | contig 12852 bp, 11 predicted proteins | sample PhyCR2_3_FD_203890 | JGI IMG/M metagenome (GOLD analysis project Ga0308176, IMG submission 203890) | Soil microbial communities from UC Gill Tract Community Farm, Albany, California, United States - DLSLS.C.R2 | ecosystem: Environmental > Terrestrial > Soil > Agricultural land | place: USA... | reverse complement strand
CGCCCGAGGACGCGCTGGGAGAGATCAAGGTCCAGACGCACGAGCTCACCTCGGTCCTGCGCAAGCACCGCCTGCTGCGCCTGCCGATCATCCGCGGCGTGTTCGCCCTGGGCGAGTCGCTGGCGATCGGCTTCAAGGCGCTCGGCATCTCCGCCAACGCCCAGCTGGGCGAGGAAGAGGAGGAGATCAGCGGCGGCATGTGGTTCGGCACCGTCGTCGTCGCGATCGCGCTGGCCGTCGGGCTGTTCTTCGTCGTCCCCGTCGGCCTGACCTCGCTGATCAAGGACCAGCTGAACTCGTCGTTCCTGTTCTGGCTCGTCGAAGGGGTGCTGCGCACCGCGATCTTCCTCGGCTACCTGGTGATGCTCTCGCGCCTGCGCGACCTGCGCCGCGTCTTCGAGTACCACGGCGCCGAGCACAAGACGATCTCCTGCTACGAGGCCGAGCTGCCGCTGACGCCGTCCAACGCGCAGCGCTTCAGCCGCCTGCACCCGCGCTGCGGGACGAGCTTCCTGCTCGTGGTGATGATCGTCGCGATCTTCGTCTTCGCCCCGATCGGGCTGCCCGCCTGGTACCTGCTGGTCCTGACCCGCATCCTCGGCGTCCCGCTGATCGCCGGGATCTCCTTCGAGATCATCAAGTTCGCCGGCCGCAACCGCCGCAAGCGCTGGGTCCGCGCCGTCATGTGGCCCGGCCTGCAGCTGCAGAAGCTGACGACCCGCGAGCCCGACCTCGACCAGCTCGCCGTCGCGATCGCCGCGATGGACGCCGTCCTCGAGCGCGAGACGCCGGGCGAGCACAATGCCGACGATCTCGTCGGCGTCGAAGTCGTCGCCTGACGGTTACGCCGCGCTGCGCGGGCGGGCCGCCGAGCGGCCGCGCAGGAGCGCCTGCCAGGTCTCCTCGTCGAAGCGCGCCGGCTCGGTCGTGGCGATGAAGTCCGCCAGCGCCTCGGCCAGCGCGTCCGGGCGCTCGAGGTGGGGGAAGTGCGCGGCGCCCGGGATCGTGACGAAGCGGCTGCCGGGGACCGCGCGGTGGGCGGCCCGGCCGTGCTCGACGGGGATCGTGCGGTCGCGGTCGCCCCAGGCGATCAGCGTCGGCATGTCGCGCAGCAGGTAGAGCCGGTCGGTCGCGCTGACGCGCTGGCCGTGGCGGTCGATGACCGCGCGCAGCGACTGGACGAACGCCTCGCGCGCGCCGATGCTGCCCAGCGGGCGCAGTGCGCGCGCGATCGCCTGCAGCTGCACGCCGAGCGACGAGCCGCGGTCGCGCAGCGCGCCGCCCGCCCGGTCGAGGCTGTCGGTCAGGCGCGGGTGCCCGGCGAGCGAGATGAGCGCGCTCGCGCCCGGCAGCGCCGCGCTGCGCAGGAGCGGGCTCACGTGGTCGCCCAGGCCGCCGCTGCTGACAAGCGCCAGCCGCTCGACCCGCTCCGGGAACTGCCAGAAGAACACCATCGCGATGCCGCCGCCGAGCGAGTGGCCGACCATCGTGGCGCGCTCGATCCCGAGCGCCGCCAGCAGGTCGCGGATGACCGCGGCGTGCGCGCCGAGCGAGTAGTCCCCGCGCGGCGTTGCGGAGTCGCCGTGGCCGATGAGGTCCGGTGCGATGACGAGATGGCGTTCCGCGAGGCGCTCGGCGACCGCCGCCCAGTGCCGCGACGCGTTCAGCATGCCGTGGACGAGCACGACCGGCGGGCCGTCGCCGGCCACCCGGTAGACCACCTCGTGGCCGTGGAGCTCGATCTCCCACGCGTCGAACATGGCGGTGGCAAGGCTAGTCGCTACGCTCGGCGGGCCATGATCGAGTCGCTCGTCGAGCAGATCGAGTCGCGCTTCGGCGAGCTGTCGAGGCAGATGACCGACCCCGAGGTGATCGGGGACCGCAACCGGTACGCCGAGGTCGGCAGGGAGTACCGGCGGCTCGAGGCTGCCGCGAAGCTGGGGGAGGAATGGCGCCGCGCGAAGGGCGACGCGGACGGCGCGCGCGAGCTGATCGCCGAGGGCGCCGACGACGCCGACGTGCGCGAGATGCTCGCGACGGCCGAGACCGACCTCGAGCGCATCGAGGAGGACCTGCGCCTCGCGATGGTCGAGCGCGACCCCAACGACGACAAGAACGTGATCGTCGAGATCCAGGGCGGCGCCGGCGGGGAGGAGGCCGGCCTGTGGGCCGGCGACCTCTACCGGATGCTCAGCAAGTACGCCGAGCGGCGCGGCTTCAGCACCGAGGCGATGGACATCGGCGACGGCAAGTACACCTTCGCCGTCAAGGGCGACGGCGCCTACAGCGTCTTCAAGTTCGAGGGCGGCACGCATCGCGTCCAGCGCGTCCCGGCAACCGAGTCGCAGGGCCGCATCCACACGTCCACCGCGACCGTCGCCGTGCTGCCCGAGGCCGAGGACGTCGACGTGCACGTCGACCCCAACGACCTCGAGGTCGACGTCTACCGCTCCAGCGGCCCCGGCGGGCAGTCGGTGAACACGACGGACTCGGCCGTGCGCATCACGCACAAGCCCAGCGGCATCGTCGTCTCGATGCAGGACGAGAAGTCCCAGCTGCAGAACCGCGAGAAGGCGATGCGCGTCCTGCGCGCGCGGCTGTACGAGCGCGCCGTCGCCGAGCAGCAGGCCGAGCTGGCCGCCGACCGCCGCTCGCAGGTCGGCACGGGCGACCGCGCCGAGAAGATCCGCACCTACAACTACGGCGAGCGCCGCGTCACCGACCATCGCATCAAGCTGACCGCGCACAACCTCGACCAGGTGCTCGAAGGCGAGCTCGACGAGTTCACCGCCGGGCTCGAGGCAGACGAGAAGCGCCGGCGCCTGGAGGCGCAGGCCACCGCGTCGTAATGCTGGCGACCCCCGTGCGGGACGCCCTGGACTCGGCGCGGATCGCGATCGCCGCCGCGGGGTCGGACACGCCCGACCTCGACGCCCAGCTGCTGCTCGCCCACGCGCTCGGCGTCGACCGCGCGGCGCTCGTCATGGATCCGGACCGCCCGGTCCAGGGTGACGCGGTACGCGCCTTCCAGGACCTCGTCCGGCGGCGCAGCGCCGGGCGCGAGCCCGTCGCCTATTTGCTCGGCACGAAGGGCTTTCGCCACATCGACGTGCACGTCGACCCGCGCGTGCTCGTCCCGCGCCCGGAGACCGAGCTGCTCGTCGAGGTCGGCCTCACGCTCCCGCACCGCGCGCGCGTTCACGACGCCTGCACGGGCAGCGGCGCGGTCGCGCTGGCGCTCAAGCACGAGCGCCCGGACCTGCGCGTCGGCGGCAGCGACGCCAGCGCCGGTGCGATCGAGGTCGCCCGCGCCAACGCGCAGCGCCTGGGGCTCGACGTCGACTTCGTCCAGGCCGACCTGCTCGACGCCGCCGCCGGCGCCGACGCGGTGCTCGCCAACCCGCCCTACGTCTGCGACGGCGCGCGGCTGCCGCCCGACCTCGCCCACGAGCCGCGGGAGGCGCTCTTCGCCGGCCCCGACGGCCTGGACGTCATCCGCCGGCTCGCGGCCGAGCGCGCCGCGCCGCTGCTCGCCGTCGAGGTCGGGGCCGGGCAGGCGGACGCGGTTGCCCGGATGCTCGGCGGCGACATCGAGATCCTCAGCGATCTCGCCGGGATCGAGCGCGTGGTGGTGAGCCGCCGGTGATCACCGCCGAGGACGCGCAGACCTTCGAGCGCTGCATGGCCGTCGGCGGCTTCGCGGTCTTTCCCGCCGACACCGTCTACGGGCTGGCCTGCGACCCCGACGCGAAGGAAACGGTCCAGCGGCTGCACCTGCTCAAGCGGCGATCGATGGACAAGCCGAGCGCCGTGATGTTCTTCGACGCCGACCTCGCGCTGGAGACGCTCACCGAGCTGGAGGGCCCGGTCCGCGACGCGGCGCAGCGGCTCCTCCCGGGCGCGGTGACGCTCCTGATCCCCAACCCCGCACACCGCTTCCCGCTGGCCTGCGGCGCCGACCCCGGCACGCTGGGCCTGCGGGTGCCGAAGCTCGACACCGAGCTGCGGCGCGTGCGCTGGCCGGTCCTGCAGACCAGCGCGAACTTCGCCGGCCGGCCCGACCCGCGCCGGCTCCAGGACGTGCCGCTCGGGCTGCGCGACAGCGCCGAGCTCGTCCTCGACGGCGGCGAGCTTCCCGGCACGCCCTCGACCGTCATCGACCTGCGCGACTACGCAAACACCGGCGAATACGCGATCGTCCGCCAGGGACTCTTCCCGGCCGACGAGGTAGCGTCGCGCCTGCGATGAGCACCGCCTTCGTCACCGGCGCCTCCGGCTTCATCGGCGGCGCGCTGACGAGGCGGCTGGTCGCGGAGGGCTGGACGGTGCGGGCGCTCGCGCGCACCGAGAAGAGCGCGAAGGCCGTGCGCGCGAACGGCGCCACCGCTGTCAAGGGCGACCTCGACGACGTGCAGGCGATGCGCGACGGGATGGCGGGAGCGGACGTCGTGTTCCACTGCGCGGCGCACCTGGGCGAGTGGGGCAACCCCGAGGACTTCGAGCGCGTCAACGTCGCCGGCACCGGCAACGCGGTTCGCGCTGCGAAGGACGTGGGCGTGCCGCGGTTCGTCCACGTCGGGACGGAGGCGGCGCTGATGAACGGGCAGCCGCTGGTGAACGTGGACGAGAGCGCTGCGCTGCAGACCGGCTCGAAGGCGCTGTACCCGCGCACGAAGGCGCTCGCGGAGAAGGAGGCGCGGCAGGCGGGTGCGGTCGTCATCCGCCCGCGGCTCGTGTGGGGCCGCGGCGACACGACGATCCTCCCGGCGCTGACCGAAGCCGTCCGCCGCAAGCGCTTCGCGTGGATCGGGGGCGGCCGGCACCGCACCTCCACCACGCACGTGGACAACGTCGTCGAGGGCCTGCTCCTCGGCGCGCAGAAGGGCGAGCCGGGCGAGGCCTACTTCGTCACCGACGGCGAGCCGCAGGTCTTCCGCGAGTTCATCACGAGGCTGCTCGCCACGCAGGGCATCGAGGCGCCCGACCGGTCGGTGCCGCGCGCGATCCTCGGCGCGCTGGCAACGGTGGGCGAGGCGGCGTGGCGCGTGCTCCCGCTTCCGGGCCAGCCGCCGGTCACCCGGCTGGCGTTCTGGTTGGCCTCACAGGAGTGCACGATCGACATCTCGCGCGCACGCCGCGAGCTTGGCTACATTCCCGTCATCTCCGTCGACCAGGGCATGGAGGAGCTGCGAAGCACATGAGGATCGCCGTCGGGTCCGACCACGCCGGGTTCCACCTCAAGGAGCACGTCCGGCAGATGCTCGAGGCCGAAGGGCACGAGATCGTGGACGTCGGGACGGTCTCACCCGACTCCGTCGACTACCCCCGCTACGCCGAGGAGGCCAGCCGCCTCGTGGCCGAGGGGGAGGCCGAGCGCGCCGTTCTGGCCTGCGGGTCGGGCGTCGGCGTCTCGATCGTCGCGAACAAGATCGACGGCGTCCGGGCGGTCAACGCCCACGACGCGTCGGAGGCCGAGATGGCCCGCCGCCACAACGACGCGAACGTCGTGACGCTCAGCGGCGCGCGCCTGGCGCCCGAGCAGGCCGACCGCATCGTGGCCACGTTCCTGCGCACCGCGTTCGAGGGAGGACGCCACGCTCGCAGGGTCGGTCAGATCGCCGACGTGGAGCGCGGTCGGGACTCCGTGGTACCGTCGCAGTCAGCCGCCGCGACCGGCGCCTAAGGGAGGAGCACACCTCCGGGGAACGGTGGCCGATCCACCGCCGCGCGCCTGGGCAGCAACCCGTCCACCGGAGGATTCCGAGATGTCCGACCTGCCGCCCGACTTCTTCAACCGCCCCGTCGCCGACGTCGACCCCGAGGTCGCAGACGCGATGGCACACGAGCTCCAGCGCCAGCAGCGCACGCTGGAGATGATCGCCAGCGAGAACTTCGTCCCGCAATCGGTCCTGGACTGCCAGGGCAGCGTGCTGACCAACAAGTACGCCGAGGGCTACCCCGGCAAGCGCTACTACGGCGGCTGCGAGTACGTCGACGTCATCGAGCAGCTCGCGATCGACCGCGCGAAGGCGCTGTTCGGCGCTGAGCACGCCAACGTCCAGCCGCACGCGGGCGCGCAGGCCAACGCGTGCGTCTACCACGCGCTGCTCACGCCCGGCGACACGATCCTCGGGCTCTCGCTGCCGCACGGCGGCCACCTGACCCATGGCATGAAGATCAACGTCTCGGGCCGCCTCTACGACATCGCGCCCTACGAGGTCGAGCGCGAGTCGAGCCTGATCGACATGGACGAGGTCGAGCGCATCGCGAAGGAGCGCCGCCCGAAGCTGATCCTCGCGGGCTGGTCGGCCTACCCGCGCTTCCTGGACTTCGAGCGCTTCCGCGCGATCGCCGACGAGGTCGACGCGATCCTGATGGTCGACATGGCGCACTTCGCCGGCCTGGTCGCGGCCGGGCTGCATCCGAACCCGGTGCCGATCGCCGACGTCGTCACGTCGACGGTCCACAAGACGCTGGGCGGCGCGCGCGGCGGGCTCATCCTCTGCAAGGAGGAGTACGCCAAGCCGATCAACTCCGCGGTGTTCCCGGGCCAGCAGGGCGGCCCGCTCGAGCACGTGATCGCCGGCAAGGCGGTGGCGTTCAAGATCGCTGCGACCGAGGCGTTCCGCGAGCGCCAGCAGCGCACCGTCGAGGGGGCGAAGGCGGTCGCCGAGAAGCTGCTCGGCGCCGGCCATGGGGTGAACGTCCTGACCGGTGGCACCGACGTGCACCTCGCGCTGGTCGACCTGCGCGAATCCGAGCTCGACGGCCAGATGGCCGAGGACCGCCTGCACGACATCGGCATCACCGTCAACCGCAACGCGGTCCCGTTCGACCCGCGCCCGCCGATGGTCACCAGCGGCCTGCGCGTCGGGACCCCGGCCCTCGCGACGCGTGGCCTGCAGGCCGACGACTTCGCCGAGGTCGGGGACATCATCGCGACCACGCTGACGCCGGACTTCGAGGGCGCGAAGGACGACCTGGTGGCGCGTGTCTCGGCGATCGCGGAGCGCTATCCGCTCTACGAGCACCTGCGCGCGGCCGCAGCCGTCTGAGACCACAGCGAGAAGCACATGAGGCCCCACAGCGCCCGGGAGTGGTCCTCCTTCCGGGCGACATGATCGTCGAGCAGCTTGGCTGCGATCACCGGGTCGACGATCCCGGCCACCCGTAGCGCGTCGGCGGAGAGCGCATCGCGCGCCAGGTTCAACAGTGGGCCGCGCAGCCAGGCTGCGGCAGGGATGGAGAAGCCGCGCTTGGGCCCGTGGACCACGGCCTCGGGCAGCAGCGGCGCAACCGCCTGGCGCAGCAGGCGCTTCGTCCGAAAGCGGCGCACCTTCATCTCCGTCGGCAGGCTGTGCGCGAACGCGGCCACGCGCACGTCGCAGAACGGTACGCGCACCTCGAGCGAGTGCGCCATCGAGGCGCGGTCGCTCTTGGTCAACAGGTCGTCCGCGAGGTAGACGCCCTCGTCGAGGTCCTGCAGCCGGGCGAGATGCTCGGCCCCCTCCGTCTCGGCCCAGCGAGCGCGCAGCCTGTCGACCGGATCCGCTCGAGCCTGCGCCCCGAGCAAGCCGTCACGCGCTGCTGGGGTCAGGATCTCCTTGAATCCGTGTAGGCGCTCGACCGGTCCCAGCGCCGCCGCGCGTGCGAAGCGACGCGCCTTGTAGTCGAGGCTCACCCGCCGTGACGAGCTCGGGATGCGCTCGATGATGGGCAGCAGCGCGCGCGCAGGTCGACCGAACCGAGGTGCGAGCAGTGCGGCGACGTATGTCTGATAGCCGCCGAACAACTCGTCACCGCCCTCGCCCGACAGCGTCACCTTGACGTGACGCGCGGCCATCTCCGACACCGCGTACGTGGGCAGCATCGACGAGTCGCCGAACGGCTCGTCGTATGCCGCCACGACGCGCGGGAGCAGCGCTTCGGCGTCTGCCGCGGTGAGCACGATCTCGTGGTGGTCGGCACCGATCTGCATGGCGACCGCCCGCGCAGGGGCGAGCTCGTCGAAGCTCGGCTCCTCGAACCCGACCGAGAACGTGCGCAGCGGCTCTCGCACCTGCTCTGCGGCGAGGGCGGCGAGAGCGCCCGAGTCGATTCCGCCCGAGAGGAAGACGCCAACGGGCACATCTGAGACGAGGTGCGCTGCCACGCTGTCACGCAGAATCGCCCGCAGCTCGATCGCGAGGGTGTCCGCGTCCTCGCGTCGCACCGCCCCGGCGGGCGCCGGCGCCGGCCGGACCCAGCGTCGGACCTCGGGCGCACTCCCGGGGCGCCACTCGAGGAGGTGCCCGGGCGCCAGCTTGCGAACGCCGCGGAAGATCGAGAGCGGCGACGGGATCGAGTTCGTGGCGAAGTACGCCTCGAGCGCGTCCGGGTCGAGCTCCTCCCGGAACTTCGGCTGCCGGCGCAGCGCTGTCAGCTCGGAGGCGAACGAGAGCATGTGGCCGGCTGTCCGCCACAGCAGCGGCTTGATGCCGAACGGGTCGCGCGCGAGCAGCAGGCGCCGCTCACGCCGGTCCCAGAGGGCGATGGCGAACATCCCTCGCAGGCGCTCCAGGAAGGCGGTCCCGTATTCCTCGTAGGCGTGCACGAGGACCTCGGTGTCGCAGCGCGTCTCGAAGCGGTGCCCACGGGCGAGCAGCTCGTCTCGCAGCTCTTCATGGTTGAAGATCTCGCCGTTCTGCACGACCAAGACGTTTCCATCCTCGTTGCGGATCGGTTGGTGACCGTGTTCGAGATCGATGATCGACAGCCGGCGGGCAGCCAGTGCGACCGGGCCATCCGTCACCTGCCCGGCATCGTCGGGGCCGCGGTGCGCGAGCGCCCGCGACATCGCGTCCAGGCCAGTCGGGTCCACCTCGCGCCCGTCGAGCGCGACCAAGCCGCAGATGCCGCACACGTCAGGATCCGGAGCGCCCGCGAACCGCCGCCGGCACCTCGACCATGAGCCGCTTGACCAGTCGCCCGGCGGTCGCGAACAGCAATCGCACGTAGAGGCCCACGGACCGGTCCGCGAGGTACTCGAGGTCGTGTGCGAGCTTCTCGGCCCAGGACATGTCACGGCGCATTCTCAGTTGCGCGAAGCCGGTCAGGCCAGGACGGACCACCAGCCGCTGCCAGTACTGCGGGATCTCCACGCACAGTTCCTCGAAGAAAACCGGCCGGATCGGCCGTGGCCCGACGATGGACATCTGGCCGCGCAGCACGTTCCAGAGCTGTGGCAGCTCATCGAGCTGGGATGCGCGCAGCAGTGCACCCAACCGCGTCGTCTCGCTCTCGGTGAGCTTGTCGAGCTCGGTCGCCTGATAGGGACCCAGGCGCATCTCGGCATCGGGGCGCAGGGTGCGCAGCTTGTACATGTGGTACGTGCGGCCGCCGCGGCCCACGCGCGCGCCGGCGTAAAGGACCGGCCGCCCTGACGTGAGGAGGATTGCCAGCGCGAGCAAGACGATGATCGGGCTGAAGACCACCAGCAACAGCCCGGCAATCAGGACGTCAAAGCCGCGCAGAACCGCGTCCACCGGTCGCGGCGAGAAGGTGTGCGCGAGGTCCGCGTAGCGGATCGCGATCGTCTGGCTGACCTCGAGCTCGGTGGTGCGCTGCGCGTCTCTCTCGGTCTGCGGCTCGGGCTGGACCGCGGCGAACGTCCCCGTGCTCATGCGGCGGCCTCCAGCATCAGGTCCACCAGCAGGTCCGGGTCACGGCGTTGTGTCGGCCGGCGCTCCGGCTGTTTGACGAGCTCGATCGCCCGCGGATCCGTCAGCGGCCGCAGCTGTCCGCTGCGGATGAGGGCCTCGTCGACGCCGCCCAGCCGCCCTCCGTATGTGGTGTACACGGGCGTGCCGAGTGCCACCGCCTCGCGGTTCATCGAGCCTCCCGCGGAGACCACGAGGTCTGCGAGCGCGACCGCGCTCTGGCCGTCGACCGCCGTGTCGGGAACGATCAAGGACTGCAGGCCCAGAGTGCGCACGTATTCTCGTTGCTCCTGCGTGCGTGGAAGCACGACGGCATGGACACGCTCGTCCGACCCGATGTGCTGGAGCACCTGGGGAAACAGCTGGTTGGACTTGCGGTGGTACAGCGACACGTCTGGCGGCGGGCGGACGATGACGACGACCCGGCTCTGGTCTACCCCGAGACGAGCCAATGCCTCCGGATCGGGCTCGAAATCCCAGAGGTAGTACTCCTCCTTGAGCCCCGGGTACTGCACGAGCTTGCCTCGATGCACACCGTAACGCCGCAGTCGCTCCGGCGGGATCGTCTCTGGGACGAGGACCCTCCGCGCACAGCGGCAGCCGATGTTGTGCTGGAGCGTCGCCCACTCATAGTCGAACGTGTTGACCGCCGGGATCTTCAGCGAACGGGCAGCGAGCGCGAGGTCGTTGGAGCCGTGGCCGATCGCCAGGTCGAAGTCGCGGTCGCGACCGAAGCGCTTCATCTCGCGCGTGCGCGAGGTGAGCGACCGCAGCTTGCTGAGCCGGCCCGCACCACCGTGCCTCCCGATCTGGGTGACCTCGAGCCCCTGGATGCGGCAGATCTCGAGCGTCTGCGCATAGTCGCGGGCCGTCATCTCCACCTCGTGCCCGCGGGCGCGTAGGCGCTGCACGACCGGCCGCAGCACGATGGGATGGGCCGAGGCGCTGAAGTCCATCCAGACGCGCATCAGGATCGGGCGTCCGCCGGGCGCACCCGCGCAGTCTATGCGTCCCTACGGCAGGATCGACCTGCTCGCCTGGGAGACTCCCCGCATGCAGAAGACGGCGCTCGACGCGGTTTTGGCTGCGCTGGTGGCCGGGACGGTCACGTTCATGTTGACCCCCATCACGGCACGGGTCGCTGTGCGGGTGAGGGCGGTCGACCAGCCGCGGGACCGGGGGCTGTCCGACCGTCCGACGCCACTGCTCGGCGGGATCGCGATCTTCGCCGGGGTCGCGGTCGCGATGCTGCTGTGGCTCCTCGGCGGTAGCCACCAATGGACCGTGATCCTGTGGGGCGCCCTGATCATCACCATCGTCGGCGCCGTCGACGACATGGTGGACCTGCACCCGGTCATCAAACTCGCCGGCCAGGTCGGTGCGGTGTTGCCGCCGGTTCTTGGAGGGGTGCGTGTCGACAACTTCACGCTGCCTTTCGTGCACCGCGTCGACCTCGGCGGCGGCGGCGAGATCCTGACGATCGTCGGCCTCGTGGCGATCATCAACGTCGTCAACCTCTCCGACGGGATCGACGGCCTCGCCGCCGGCGTCTGCGCGATCTCGGCGATCGCGCTGTCGATCATCGCGTTCGACCTCGACAAGGGCTCGGCCGCCGTGCTGGCCGCGATCACGGCGGGCGCCGCGATCGGCTTCCTGGGCCACAACTTCCACCCGGCCTCGATCTTCATGGGCGACTGCGGCTCCAACCTGCTCGGCTACCTGCTCGGGGTGGTGTCCGTCCAGGGCTCGCTGAAGACGAACGCCTTGGTCGCGGTCGTGATCCCGCTGATCGTGCTGGCCGTGCCGTTCCTGGACACCACGTTCGTCGTGCTCAAGCGGATGAAGTACGGCAGACCCGTCTACGTCGCCGACGCCAACCACTTCCACCACCGCTTCAGCCGCATCGGCTTCAGCCAGCGCCGCACCGTCCTCTACCTCTACGCCTGGACCGCCTGCCTCGCCGGCCTGGCGCTCGCCGTCCGCTTCGTCCCGTACTCCGACAACCACGGCCACCTGCACGCCGGCTGGACCGCGGTCATGGTCGCGCTCGGCCTGCTCGTCCTGCTTGCGAGCGCCTACCTCGTCTACGTCCTCGAGATCCTCAAGTTCCGCCGCTTCGTGCGCACACGCGACGCCGGCAGCACCGACGACGAGGTCGACGCCGAGGTCCAGCGGTCGCTGGAGACAGGCGAGTTCGAGGCGCTGTCGGGCCGCTGAGCCGACGGCCTAGTGCGTCGGTGGCGCGTAGTGCTCGGCGAAGACGCGGTGCACGAGCTCGCCGCGGCTCGCGACGCCGACCTTCTCGAAGATCGCCTTGACGTGGTCGCGGACGGTATGGGGTGAGAGGTAGAGGGCGGCGGCGACCTCGGTCGTGCTCAACCCTCGGGCGATCGCACGGGTGACGTCGAGCTCGCGGGTGGTCAGGCCGTAGGCCTCGACGATCAGCGGCGCGACGTCGGCGGACTTCGCCGGCTCGATGACGAGCGCCACCTGGCCGGTGCCCTCGAGCACCGCACCATGCATGAGCAGCCAGACGCCGTTGCGGGTACGCAGCCGGGAGCGGATCTGCGGCTCGCCGTCGTCGTGGGCCGCGCGCACGCGTGTGGCGAAGCCGTGGGCGTGGAAGGGCAGCTGCATGTCGCCGACGTCGGACATCAGCAGCTCCGCGTCGAGCTCGTCGAACCACTCGACGGCCTCGCGGGTCGCGGAGGCCACACGACCGCCGCCGTCGATCAGGACGACGCCCGGGCCGCGGAAGAGCGTGGGGGAGGAGGCCGGCTGGGCCACGATGGCCCTGCGCAGCCCGCGCCCGATCGTCGCCGCGGCGCGCTCGAGCCAGTCTTTCTCGTCGTCGTTGAACCGCCCGCTGACGCGGTTGAGCTGCGCGATGCCCCAGGCCGCGTCGCCCACGGTGAACGCCAGGCGCACCTCTGAGCGATATCCCGTCGCCGCGCTGAACTGCTTGAAGCGCGGGGAGCGCTCGGGCCGGCCACCCGTCGCGTCGTGGATGTCGGCGACGCGGCGCCCGCTGCGGGCGATGTCGGCGAACTTCATGTAGTCGGGGACCAGGAACTCGTAGTCCCAGTGCGGCTGGCACTGCTCGGCGGGCAGGTCGCGGACGATGCCCGTGCCGATGGCCAGCGTCGTCTCCGGA
>Ga0308176_10001982_pt1 | contig 12854 bp, 7 predicted proteins | sample PhyCR2_3_FD_203890 | JGI IMG/M metagenome (GOLD analysis project Ga0308176, IMG submission 203890) | Soil microbial communities from UC Gill Tract Community Farm, Albany, California, United States - DLSLS.C.R2 | ecosystem: Environmental > Terrestrial > Soil > Agricultural land | place: USA... | reverse complement strand
GCCCAAGTCGACCACCTCGTAGTTGTTGCACTGCAGGACGACGCCCACGATGTTCTTGCCGATGTCGTGCACGTCGCCCTTGACGGTCGCCATCAGGATCTTGCCGGCGCTCTCGCGCGGCTTGCCCTCCTTCTCGGCCTCCATGAACGGCAGCAGGTAGGCGACCGCCTGCTTCATCACCCGGGCCGACTTCACCACCTGCGGCAGGAACATCTTGCCCGAGCCGAACAGGTCGCCGACCACGTTCATGCCGTCCATCAGCGGGCCTTCGATCACGTGCAGCGGCCGCTCAGCCTTCGCGCGCGCCTCTTCCGTGTCGGCCTCGATCCAGTCGGTGATCCCGTGCACCAGGGCGTGGCTGAGGCGCTGTTCCACCGCGCCCTCCCGCCAGGTCAGGTCCGGCCCCTTGGCGGCCTCGCCCTTGCCGCCCTTGTACTTGGGCGCAAGCTCCACCAGCCGCTCGGTGTTGGTCAGCGCGGGGTCCCGTTGCGGCCGGTTCAGGATCACGTCCTCGACCGCCTCGCGCAGCTCCGGCTCGATCTCGTCGTAGACCGGCAGCTCGCCGGCGTTGACGATGCCCATGTCCATGCCGGCCGCGATCGCGTGGTAGAGGAACACGCTGTGGATCGCGCGGCGCACCGGCTCGTTGCCGCGGAACGCGAAGCTGACGTTGCTCACCCCGCCGGAGATCCGCGCGAACGGCAGCGTCTCTTTGATCGCCCGCGTCGCCTCGATGAAGTCGACGGCGTAGTTGTCGTGCTCGGAAAGCCCCGTCGCGACGGCGAAGATGTTGGGGTCGAAGATGATGTCCTCGGCCGGGAAGCCCACGTCGTCCACCAGCTTGCGGTAGGCCCGCGTGCAGATCTCGATCTTGCGCTGCGCGGTGTCGGCCTGGCCCTGCTCGTCGAAGGCCATCACCACCACGGCGGCGCCATAGCGCAGGCAGGCCTTGGCCTGCTCCACGAACTTGCCCTCGCCCTCCTTCAGCGAGATCGAATTGACGATCGCCTTGCCCTGCACGCAGCGCAGGCCCGCCTCGATCACCTCCCACTTCGACGAGTCGATCATCACCGGCACGCGGGCGATGTCGGGCTCGGCGGCCAGCAGGTTCAGGAACGTGCGCATCACCGCCGCCCCGTCCAGCAGGCCCGCATCCATGTTCACGTCGATGACGGCTGCGCCCGCCTCCACCTGCTGGCGCGCGACGGAAAGCGCCTCGGGATACTCCCCGGCCTCGATCAGCTTCCTGAACTTCGCCGACCCCGTGACGTTCGTCCGCTCGCCGATGTTGATGAAGGTCGGTCGCATCTAGCTCTGCACTTGATGGGGTTCGAGCGCTTCCGAATGAAGCGCCCCCTCCTCCTCGATGGAGGAGGGGTAGGGGTGGTGGTGTATCCGCTGCGGCGACGCAGATAGCGCAAATTGGCGCCGGCGCCGAACGGCTCTCAGTTCATCATCGCTGTGCGCCCACCACCACCCAACCCTCCTCCATCGAGGAGGAGGGCTTTGGAGAACGATCGCGCAGCTTTGCGAAGCCCATGTCACGCCAACTCGAACGGCTCCAGCCCCGCCAGGCGCATGGCCCGCGGGCGTTCCGGCACGGCGCGGGGTTTCAGGCCCCGCACCGCGTCGGCGACGTGCTTGATGTGCTCCGGCGTCGTCCCGCAGCAGCCGCCCAGGATGTTGACGATCCCCTGCTCGGCCCACGCGTGCAGCATGTGCCCGGTCTCGTCCGGCGTCTCGTCGTACTCGCCCATGGCGTTGGGCAGGCCGGCGTTCGGATAGGCGCTGACCAGCGTGTCGGCCACGCGGCTGAGCTCGGCGATGTGCGGCCGCATCAGCTCCGCGCCCAGCGCGCAGTTCAGCCCCACCGCGAACGGCTTGGCGTGCTTCACGCTGTTCCAGAACGCCTCCACCGTCTGGCCGGATAGCGTACGCCCCGACCGGTCGGTGATGGTGCCGGATATCCAGATCGGCAGCGGCTCGTAGCCCTGGTCTTCCAGATCCAGGATCGCCTTGATCGCGGCCTTGCAGTTCAGCGTGTCGGTGATGGTCTCGATCAGGAAGAGGTCGCAGCCGCCCTCGTGCAGCGCGCGCACCTGCTCCGAATAGGCCTCGTAGACCTGTTCGAACGTCACCTTGCGCGCGCCGGGATCGTTCACGTCGCTCGACATCGACAGCATCACCGGCAGCGGTCCGATGGACCCCGCCACGAACCGCGGCTTGCCCGGATCCTTCGCCGTCCAGCGGTCGGCCACCTCGCGGGCGATCTTCGCGCCCTCGAAGTTGATGTCCCGGACCGCCGCCTGCAGCCCGTACTCGGCCTGGGCGATCGACGTCGCCGAGAAGGTGTTGGTCTCGCTGATGTCGGCGCCAGCGCCAAAGTACTGGTCGTGCAGGTCGGCGATGATGTCCGGCCGCGTCAGGCAGAGGACATCGTTGTTCCCCTTCAGCTCGCCCTTGGCGTCGGCGAACCGCGCCCCGCGGTAGTCGGCCTCGGCCAGCTTGCGCCGCTGGATCATCACCCCCCAGCTGCCGTCCAGGATCAGCACGCGCTCCTTCGCCGCCGCCTTCAGCGCCGCGATCCGTTCGGTCCTCGTCATGCGGCAGCCTCCTTCTCGTCTGGCGCCGTGGGTTCGCGCACGCCCAGCACCCGGCAGATCGCATAGGTGAGGTCGGCGCGGTTCAATGTGTAGAAGTGGAAGTCCGAGAAGCCCTCTTCGGCCAGCCGGGCGCACATCTCGGTCGCCACCGAAGCGGCGATCAGCCTGCGCGTCTCCGGGTCGCCGTCCAGGCCGTCGAACAGGTTGCCGAGCCAGGCCGGCAGCTGGACGCCCATCGGCCCGCACATCTTCCTCAGGCCCTTGAAGTTGCTCACCGGCATGATCCCCAGCGCCACCGGGATCGTCACGCCGGCCGAGCGGACCTTGTCCATGAACCGCAGCAGGCCTTCCACGTCGAAGAAGAACTGGGTGATCGCCCGGGTCGCGCCCGCGTCGATCTTGGCCTTCAGCACGTCGATGTCGTGGTCCGCCGACGGGCTCTCCGGATGGACGTGCGGGTAGAGCCCGACGCTGATCTCGAAGTCGCCGATCGCGCGGATGCCGGCCGCCAGCTCGGTGGCGTTGGCGTAGCCGTCGGCGCGCGGCGTGTAGGCGCCGCCGATCTGCCCCGGCGGGTCGCCGCGCAGGGCCACGATGTGGCGGATGCCGGCGTCCCAGTAGCCGCGGATCACGTCGTCAACCTCGCCGCGGCTGGCCTCGACGCAGGTCAGGTGCGCGGCGGGACGCAGCTTCGTCTCGCTCAGCATCCGCAGCACCGTGCGGTGGGTGCGGTCGCGCGTGGAGCCGCCGGCGCCGTAGGTAACTGATACGAATTCGGGGTCCAGCGGCTCCAGGCGACGGATCGCCTGCCACAGGTTCTCTTCGGCCTCCGGCGTCTTCGGCGGCGAGAACTCGAAGCTCACGTTGGGCCGCGCGCCGGCCAGGCCCGCGCGCCGTGCGACGGGACCCAGCACCGCATCGCCGTAGTCAGACGTCCGGCGTCTCATCCTGCTTTGCTCCTGAAAGGAGCTTCGAAGGATTTCGCGATGAAGCCTTCGTAGCCTTGGCGCAGGAGGCTCATGCGGCGGCCCTCTGGCGCTCGGGCGCCCGCTCGGCGGTCCAGACCTTCACCGTCAGGCCCTCCTTGCGTGTGGGGGGAAGGGCTGCGACGCGCACGTCCTTCAGGCCCGCGTCGGCCAGCCAGCGGGCCATCTCCGGCTCGGCGAAGCCCAGCCGGCGGTGCTGGTGCTGCTCGCGCAGGAACTCCAGCTTGTGCGGCGCGAAGTCGGCGATCAGCAGCTTGCCGCCGGGCGCCACGATGCGCGCGGCCTCGCGCACCGCCGCGGCCGGGTCGGCCAGGTAGTGCAGCACCTGGTGGACCACCACCAGGTCGGCGGATTCCCCCGGCAGGCGGGTGGCGAAGATGTCGCCGTGGCGCAGTTCGCAGCGCGCCAGACCGGCTTCGGCGACATGGGTCCGCGCGAGGTTCAGCATCTGCTGCGACAGGTCCAGGCCCACCGCCGCCTCGGCCTGCGGCCCCAGCAGCGTCAGCATGCGGCCCGTGCCCGAGCCCAGGTCCACCAGCCGGCGGAACGGCCCGGGCCCCGCGGCGGCCACGATCGCCGCCTCGACGTCGGTCTCGGCCACGTAGAGCGAGCGGATCTCGTCCCACCGCGCGGCGTTGCGCGCGAAGTACTCGCCGGCCTCGGCCAAGCGCTCGGCCCAGACCGCCGACAGCCGCTCGGCGTCGCGGGTCAGCACGGGGTCGCCCGGATCGATGCGCGCCAGCACCTCGCCCACCACCGCGTCGGCCTGCCCGCCGCCCGCCAGCCGGTAGAACACCCACGCCCCGTCCGGAAACCGCTCCACCAGCCCCGCCTCGGCCAGGAGCTTCAGGTGCCGCGAGACCCTGGGCTGGCTCTGGTCCAGCACCCGGCTGAGTTCCAGCACCGCCAGTTCCTCGCGCGCCAGAAGTGCTAGGATGCGCAGCCGCGTCGGCTCGCCCGCCGCGCGCAGCACCTCCACCGCCTGTCCCGCCGATAGGCTCATGGAGCGCATAAAGATATCTTTATGTCTTTATGTCAAGTTAAAGGACCGGGCTGAGCAGCGAGGCCCCTGCCAGGAAACATCCCACATTGTCGATCGCCTGGCCGATCATCAGCGGGATCGCCGCCTGGCTCGAGCCGGCGTGGTGCGGGCTCAAGACCGCGTTCGACACGTCGGCCCACCGCTCCGGCGGCGTCGGCTCGGTGGCGAAGACGTCCAGCGCCGCGCGCCACAGCCGCCCCTCCCTCAGCGCCGCCACCAGCGCGTCCTCGTCGACCAGCGAGCCCCTGCCGACGTTGACCAGCAGCCCCTGCGGCCCCAGCGCCTCGATCACCGCCGCCGAGATCAGCCCGCGGTTGGCCGGCTCGGCGCGCGCGGCCACCACCAGCACGTCGCTGGCCTCGGCGAGCGCCAGCACGCTCTCGGCCCGTGGCCAGGGCGCGTCCTTCGCCCGCGGACCCCACCACTGCACGCTCATCCGCAGCGCTTCGGCCCGCCGGGCCACCGCCGCGCCGATGTGGCCCAGCCCCACGACCCCCAGCGTCTTTCCGCCCAGGCTGGGCTGCGGCCGCAGCCGGTCCTCGTGGCGCCAGCGCCCCTCGCGCACCAGCCGGTCCAGCGCCGGGATGTCCCGCCACGCCGCCAGCATCAGCCCGATGGCGTGGTCGGCCACGTCCTCTGCGTTCAGGCCGCGGGCGTGCGTGACGTCGATCCCGCGCGCGCGGCACCACGGCACGTCGACGCCGTCGTAGCCCACGCTGACGCAGGCGATCAGGCCCAGCGACGGCAGGCTCTCCAGGAATTCGGGCTCCAGCACGAACTCGCCCCCGTGCACGATGGCCCGGACGTGCGGACGCTGGTCGTCGGTGAGCTCCCAGGCCCGCGCCGTCGCAAACCCCTTGGCCTGCAGCATCGGCTCCAGTCCCGCCAGGAACACCACCGAGATCATCACCAGCGGTTCCGCCACGCCTTCGCCCCTCGCTCAAGGTCCAGGGCTCTATAGCCGCGTCCCGCCGCGGCGGTCATCCGCCCTCGCCCCGCAAGCTTGACTTGGCGAACGCCGGTCGGCACAAGCGCGCCCACGGTGGGCGGCTGCGGCGGCCTGAAACACTAGCCCGCCTACATTCCGCCCGTCGACCGCGACGCGGCGGCGCTCGCGGCCGCGTGGCCGTTCCTCCGTCGCCAAGTTCCCATGACCCCTGACGCTTCCCCGCCGGCCGGCGCGCTCATGCGCCACGCCGACTTCCTGCGCCTCTGGGCTGCCCAGACCGTCTCCGACTTCGGCGCGCGCATCACCCGCGAAGGCCTGCCGATGATGGCCGTGATGACGCTGCAGGCCGCGCCGTCGCAGCTGGGCGTGCTGGCGGCGCTCACCCATGGCCCATCGATCCTGGTCGGTCTGGCCAGCGGCGATTTCGTCGACCACACGGCGCGCCGGCCGATCCTCATTGCCGCCGACCTGGCGCGCGCCGCGATCCTGGTCACCCTGCCGCTCGCGGCCTGGCTGCACATGCTGTCGATGCTGCAGGTCTACGCCGCCGCCGCCCTGGTAGGCGCCGCCAGCGTGCTGTTCGACATCGCCGACCACGCCTACCTGCCCGGCCTCGTCGGCCGCGCGCTGGTCACCGACGCCAACGCCAAGCTCGCCGTCACGGAGTCGGTGGCGGAGATGGGCGGCCCAGCCTTGGCCGGGATCCTTTTCCAGTGGCTGACGGCGCCGTTCGCGGTGGCGGTGAACGCAGCCACCTATGTCGCCTCGGCGCTGTTCCTCGCCCGGATCCAGAGCCCGGAGCCGCCCCGCGATCCCAGCCAGAAGCGCCGCGGATGGGTGGACGGCGTGGTCACCGGCTGGCGCTCGGCGCGCGGCGAGCCGCGCGTGCGCCCGATGCTGTTCATGACCGCGACCGGCGGCCTCTTCGGCGGGTTCTTCAGCGCGCTCTACATCGCCTACGTCCTGCGCGGCCTGGGCCTGAACCCGTTCCTGCTGGGCGTCGGGGTGGCCGCCGGCGGCGTGGGCGCGCTGGTGGGATCGCTGGTCACCCAACCGCTCGCGCGGCGGATCGGCGTGGGGCCGGGGATCTGCGTCATGGGCGTGCTCTCCAGCCTCGCCACGATGATCGTGCTGCTGGCGCCGAAGGACACCCTCGGCGCGACGGCGGCGCTGGTGGTCTCGCAGTTCTTCGGCGACCTCTTCGGCGTGATCCCGCTGATCCTGGCGTCGAGCCTGCGCCAGGTAATCCTGCCACAGTCCCTGCTGGGCCGGGTCGGCGCGACCTTCCGGGCGATCAGCGGGGGCGCCATCGTCATCGGCGCATTGGCGGGGGGCGTCCTGGGCCAGGTGTTCGGTCTTCGTCAGGCGCTGCTCTGGGCGATCGCCGGCCTGATGATCGGCCCGGTGTATGGCCTGTTCTCGCCGCTGGGACGGGTGCGCGAGATGCCCGTGGACGCCCCGGCCGGCTGACCGCCGCGAAGGGCGGAAACTTTGCCGCTGGCTGGGCAGTTGTCCTGCAGCGCCGCTTGCCGGCGTCCAGAGGGAGACTCCGATGAAGACTGTTCTGCTGGCCGCGGGGGCCGCGGCCCTGGCCCTCAGCGCCGGCCAGGCGCTGGCCAACACCCACCACAAACACCATAAGGGCGCCATGGCGTCCGCGGCGGGCCCGAAGCAGCCGATCCCATATTCCGAGCTCAGCGCCTACCTGAAGGCTTCGCCGTCGCAGCGCGCCAAGAAGGACTGGTGGTCCGGCCAGTCCGCGGTGGCTTCCAACACCTCGGCGGCGAGCTCCGGCGCCAATGCGTCGGCGACCACGTCCGGCACGGCGGCGCCGACGCCTAGCCCGAGCGCCAGCGAAACCAGCCCGGCTCCGGCGGCGAATCCATCGAACCCGGCGCCGTCCAGCACCAGCGGCTCGGCTCTGCCGCCGCCGTCCGGCGCCACCCCGCCTTCGGACACGCCGCCGTCCAGCAGCGCCCCGCCGCCGACGAGCGACACGACGCCACCGAAGTAACCGCTATCGAGCGCCTCCCGCACCCACGCGGGAGGCGGCTCAGCCCAGGAAGATCGTCCCCGGCGGCAGGGACGAGGCCTGCACGCCCACCAGGATCAGCTGGTCGCCGTTGCCCATGTCGACCACCGTGTCGGCGCCGACCTGGCTGACATTGAACGTCGTGCCCGGGTCCAGCATGACCCGGTCGCCTTCGCTGACGTGGAAATCGAGCACGCGGTCGATGCCGGCGCCGGAAAAGCTGTGGAAGATGTCGGCGCCCGCGCCGCCGACCTCGGTGTCGTTCCCGCGGTCGCCGCTGACGTAGTCGTTGCCGGCGTCGCCAAACAGGATGTCGTCGCCCTGGCCGCCGCGGATCTGGTCGTCGCCCGCGCCGCCCTCCAGCGTGTCGTTGCCGAGATTGCCCCAGACGATGTCGCTGCCGCCGCCGCCGAACTGCAGGTCGTCGTCCTTGCCGCCCACGACCCAGTCATCGCTGACATTGCCGACGATGGTGTCGTTGCCCTGGTTGCCGTTGATGTCGTTGAACCCGTCCCCGCCCACGATGAAGTCGTTGCCGTCCTCACCGCGCAGGTAGTTCGGACCGGAGTGCGTCTGGGCGTTCGCCAGGATGATGTCGTCGCCAGCCCCGCCGTACAGGCTGTCGGGCCCGCCGTTGCCGAAGATGACGTCGTTGCCGCCATAAGCGCGGATCACGTCGGCGCCGGACACCGTCAGGCTACCCGGGGACGATCCGACGATTGTGTCGTTGCCCGCCAGGATGGTCGACAGCGCCCCGTTGGCGTCATTGGTCGCCACCCAGGTGGCCAGCAGCGGCGCCGAGAAGTGCGGCGTCTCGGCGCTGAATGAGATGAACTGGCCGGGCAGACTCACGTCGTAGACGAGATGGGTCACCGTCCCGCCGACCAACTGGCCGTTCGAATAGGTCAGGCCGATCCCGTTCACGCCGATCAAGAAGTGAGCCCCTTGGCTGGTGTCGAGGACGTCGCTGATCTGGAGGTTGGTGTCGGTCGCCTCCACGACGAACTTCCCGATCAGGTCGCCGGGATGGATTAGCTCCATGTCGCCGGACACGATGACGCTGGGGTTCTGCGACACGTTCGGCATCCCCGGTGTCGCTGGCTCCGAGATGGGCAGTGGTGGCGGCGGGGGCGGAGGGGGCGGTGGCGGGGGAGAGAACACCGGCGGGGGCAGGGCGTCGGCGGGGATCACGTCGAAGCTCGTCGAATCGATGTCGGCCAGCGTGCGGCCCTTCAGCACGACGGCGTCGTCCGCGGCTACGACATCGTGGTTGGTGTCGACGAAGACGACCACGTCCGGACCGATCTGGACCGACACGATCTGGGCGCCGGCGTGCAGGATCCGGTCGTTGGCAAGCGCCAGACCGGACGCGAAGTCGGACGCGGTGAGCTCGTACTCCGTCCCGCTCCCGGTCGGCCGGATGCACAGCGTGTCGCCGGCTTCCCAGTCGAGGATGACGTCGGTGTGCCCGGCAACGACGCCGGACTCGCCCGGACGGACGAAGAAGTGGTCTGCGCCGCCACCGCCACTCAGCGTGTCGGCGCCTGCGCCGCCGTCCAGGGTGTCGTTCCCGGCCTCGCCGCTCAGGCTATCGTTGCCCGCGCCACCGTATAGGACGTCGGCCTGCCCGGCCCCATCGATCCACTCGCCGGCGGTCGTGCCGATGATGATCTCCGAGCCGCCCGGGAAGGTGATCCGCTCGCCACCCAGGCCCGTCCCGAAGTCAACGGAGCGCGCGCTGGCCCCCACCACCTTCACGGTGATCGTGGGCGGGCTGAACCCGCTGGCGGGATTGAACAGCACCCACGTGTTGTCGATGCCGGCGCGATCGAACACCAACGCGTCGCGGGAGGAATCGAACTCTCCGGCCTGGTTATCCGTGATGGTCTCGAAGTGGTACGTCGTCCCGGTCAGCGGGAACGGCGGCGGCGGCAGCGTGGGCGGGATCGGGATCGGCGGCGGCGGCGCCTGCACGTCCGGCGGCGGCATGGGCGTGGTGTGGCCTGTGCCGACGAAGATGCTGGCGAAGACGTCTGTCGAACTGACGCCCTTCAGGATCACCGCGTCGTCGGCCGTCCCATTGTCGTTCTTGTCGTCCGCGAAGACGATCACGTCGGATCCGACAGCCACGGCGACGACGTCGACGGAACCGGTTGCGATCTGCTGGTTGGCGAACGCCAGGGCCGCGTCGAAGGTGGCCGCCGAGCCATGCGCGAAGCCCGCGCCCACGCCCACCAGGCCGTTGAAGCTGATCTGGCAATTGCGCGTGTAGTTCAGGACCACGTCCATGCCGGATTGGGTGGCCACCGACTCGCCGGGATCGAACACGAAGGTCGCCGAGCCGGACACCAGGGTGTCGGCCCCAGCGCCGCCATCGAGGACCGACGCGGACCCGCCGATCAGCTCGTCATTGCCCGGGCCGCCGTAGACCCCGCTCTCGGAGCCTCCGGCCTGCAAGGTGTCTGCGCCGGCCGTGCCGATGATCAGCGCCGAGTGCTGGACGACCGAGAAGTCGGTGAATGAAGCGCCCATGGCGCCGGGGCCGAATACCACGGTCCGCCCGTTCTCGGTGATCGCGACGGCGCTGTTGCTGAACCCCACCGCGCCCGTGGCGCCGGTGATATCACCCGACTGAAAGAACAGGCTGTCGACGTTGTGGTCGAAGTTCAGCGCCTGCGCCGCGGTGATCGTCTCGAAGAAGTACGAGGCCATGCCCGCGCCCCTAGCCGAGGATCAGCCGGTCGGCGCGCGGACGGACAAGGCCGGGGCCACGCGAAGGCGCCCCTTGAAGGTCACAGCTGGTCACGAACGCCCCCAACACTCGGCGGGTCGATCCTGACGTAACGTACGGCGGCGCGTCAACGGTGAGGCTTGCCGTCGCTCGCCCGAAAGGCGAGTTGCGCGGCTCATCCCAGGAAGATCGTCCCCGGCGGCAGGGACGAGGCCTGCACGCCTACCAGGATCAACTGGTCGCCGTTGCCCATGTCGATCACCGTGTCGGCGCCGACCTGCGTGACGCTGAAGGTCGTGCCGGGGTCCAGCATCACCCGGTCGCCCTCTGACAGATGGAAGTCCAAGACGCGGTCGGTCCCCGCGCCGGAGAAGCTGTGGAAGATGTCCGCGCCCGCCCCGCCGGTCTCGGTGTCGTTGCCTCGGTCGCCGGAGATGTAGTCGTTCCCCGCTCCGCCGGAGATCGAGTCGTCGCCCTGGCCGCCGCGCACCTGGTCGTTCCCATCCCCGCCGTCCAGCGTGTCGGCGCCCAGGTTGCCCCAGACGATGTCGTCGCCGGCGTCGCCGAATTGCAGGTCGTTGTCCTTGCCCCCGACGACCCAGTCGTTCCCATCGCCACCGCTGAGCGTGTCGTCGCCCTGGTTGCCGTTGATGTCGTCGAAGCCGGATCCGCCCGCCACGGAATCGTCGCCCGCCTCGCCGCGCAGATAGCTCGTCGCGGCGCTGCCGGCCTGCACGGTGTCGTTGCCGTCGCCGCCCATCAGCGTGGACGCGCTGCCGCCCCCCACCATCAGGTCGTTGCCGCCGAAACCCAGCGCCGTGAAGCTCGTGTCGGCGCCGGGCGTCGGGCTTCCCCTGACCGTGATCAGGTCGTCGCCGGACAGCAGATGGGAGATCGAGTAGTTGGCGTCGTTCGAGAGATAGGCCTGGCCAAGGATCGACCCGTCGGTGTGGGCGCCGGCCAGCACGAAGTGGCCATTGGGCGAGGTCACCTCCACGCCGGTCACCGTGCCGCCGGTCAAGGTCCCGTTGCTGTCGTACGTCAGGCCTACGCCGGTGATCGACATCTGCGCGGCGCCGCCCGCGAACGTCAGATGCTCCAGCGTCGGCGAGCGGGTGACAGTTGCGTTCGCAAGCTGGCTCTCCTGGAACGTCCCCATATCCGAGCCGTCGTAGAGATCGACGGTCGCGCCGGCGTGGGCCGGCGGTGGCGGCGGCGGTGACACCGGCGGCGGTGGAGGCGGCAACAGGGGCGGCGACGAGAACCGATCCATGCCGACATTCGCCCCGGATATGTCGTTCAGGGTCCGGCCGCTCAGCACCACCGCGTTCGCAGCGCCGAACACGATCACGTCCGGGCCCACCTGCACGGCGACGTAGGGGTGCGCGGCAGTGTTCTGTAGATTTCCCGCCAGAACGGCCGCCTGGACGAAGTCAGGCGCGGTGGTTTCGATGTAGTTGGCGCCGCCGGTGTTCGGCCAGCCATTGGGGAAATACAGGTAGTCGCTGCTCGTCCAGTCGGTGATGTGGTCCAGGTGGTTGGCGCGGTCCGCCGGGCTGCCGCCGCTGTTCAGGGCCTGCACCTCGTCGCTGTCCAGCCCCGCGATCTCGAAGACGTCGGCTCCGCCGCCGCCGGTGAGGGTGTCGTAGCCGGCGCCCCCGACGAGCAGGTTGGACCCGGCGTCGCCGACGATCACATCATTGCCGCGGAAGATCGTGCCAATGAGGCTCCCCGCGTCCAACTCGCCGGCCAGGGTTGCGGCTGGGAGGGAAAGGCCCGTGACGTCGAGCCCGGCGCCGCCCACCAGATGGAAGTGGAGGCTGGTCAGGGTCCCGGCGACAAGGTCACCGTCGCTGTCCAGCGCGAAGCCGGAGCCGCCCAGCGTCATCGACGACGCCCCGTCCGTCAGTGACAGCAAGATCGAGGAAAAGCTGACGACGCCGTTGTTGATCAGGTTCTCCGCCTGACTGAGGTCCAGATTGCCTGAGCCGCTGATCGTTGCGGTCACGCCCTGACCGGGGATGACCGCCGGCGGAGGCGGTGGCGAGATTGGCGGGGGGGAAACGGGCGGCGGGGAAACGGGCGGCGAGCTTGACGGCGGGAATATCGCGGTCGTGACGATGTTGCTGGCGTCGATGTCGGACAATGTCCGTCCGGCCAGGGTGACGGCATCGCCGGCCACGCCGTGGTTACTGTGGCTGTCGGCGAAGACGATCACGTCCGCGCCAACCTGTACGGCGACGTATTCGACCGTCCCACTGGCGATCTGGGCGTTGGCGAATGTCTTCGCGCTCGCGAAGTCTGCCGCCGTGCTCTCCACGTAGCTCGACGGCACAGTGGGGCCGAAGAAGAAGGAAAGCCCGTCGCTGGACTGCCAGTCGGTGATCGTGTCCATCTGTCCGACGACGGGTGGCGAATCCTGGTCGAATATGAACAGGTCGCGGCCCGCGCCGCCCGTCAGGAGATCGGCGCCTGGGCCGCCCTGCAGGGCGTCGTCGCCGCCCCCGCCGA
>Ga0308176_10001981_pt1 | contig 12855 bp, 10 predicted proteins | sample PhyCR2_3_FD_203890 | JGI IMG/M metagenome (GOLD analysis project Ga0308176, IMG submission 203890) | Soil microbial communities from UC Gill Tract Community Farm, Albany, California, United States - DLSLS.C.R2 | ecosystem: Environmental > Terrestrial > Soil > Agricultural land | place: USA... | reverse complement strand
GCGGGTCGAAAAAGCCCGGCGCCGGCGGCGACGCCACGGCAAGCTGCGGCGCCATGGCCTCGAGCGGCGGCAACGGTGTGGGGGTGGCCGGCGGCGGCGGCTCGAACAGCGGCAGCGCGGGGTCGTTGGCGGGGGGCGGGGCCAGTACCGGTGCCGCCAGCGTCGCATCCACCACAGCCTGCAGCAGGTAGTCGCCGATCAGGACGCGGTCCCCATGGGCCAGCGTCGCCTGCTGGCCCTTGCCGAGCGGCCGGTCATTGACCACGCTGGCGTTGCTGCCCAGGTCTTCGAGCACGAAGCCGCCGTCCTGCGCCAGCACGCGCGCGTGCACGCGCGAGATGTATTTGCTCGGGTCGTCCAGCACCAGGGCATTGTCCAGGGAACGGCCGATGCTGCCGCCTTCAGGCCCGAAGGCGACGGCGGGCGCCGGCGGCACCGGCTGGTTCCGGTAGCTCAGGATGCGTAGTATCAGCTGCATTGTGCTCTTCAGTTAATCTGCACCAGGGCACCGCCGATCGTCATGACCGCCACCGACTTGATCTCCATCGTCCCGCCGGCCTTGAACCTGGCATTCGCGTCGGCCGCGATCTCGATTTCCGGCGACTTGACGGTAATCTTCGCTGCCTCGATCTTGATGCTGCTCGATCCCACCTTCAGCTCGATCGAGGTGCCGGCCTCGATGACGATGGTTGTCCCTACCTTCACGTCCTGCTTGCCGTCGATCTTGACCGCCTGGTCGTGGTCGACCTCGAGCTTGTCGTCATGCTTGACCAACCGCAGGAAATCCTTTTCGGCATGCATGAACACCTCTTCGCTGCCCTTCTTGTCCTCGAAGCGCAGTTCGTTGAAGCCCCCGCCGCCTTTCGAGGACTGGCTCTTGACGGTCGACTTGGTCTGCTCGGCCGGCAAGGGGTATGGCGGCATCGCATCCGAGTTGTAGAGGCAGCCTGTCACCAATGGCCGGTCGGGGTCGCCTTCCAGGAAGCTGACGATCACTTCCATGCCGATCCGCGGCACGGTCATGGCTCCCCAGCCCTTGCCGGCCCAGCCCTGCGCGACGCGCGTCCAGCATGAGCTGTTCTCGTCGCTCTGGCCCACGCGGTCCCAGTGGAACTGCACCTTGACCCGCCCGTACTTGTCGGTCCAGATCTCTTCGCCGGCCTTGCCGACCACGATCGCCGTCTGCGGCCCGCGCACGACCGGCCTGGGCACGGTCGGCAGCGGCCGGTACGGGTGTTCCTTGCCGACCGCGCCGACCAGGCACTGGAAGTCGAAACCACCCTCGCCGCTCGCATAGTCGTTGCCCGTCATCTCGTAGCGCGCCGAGGTGACGAGGTAGTCGCGGTTCTGGTCATCGCGCGGATGGTCGGCGAGGGTAAACAGGCCGCCCGGGTGCAGCCCCCGGGCGTTCGTGACGGCGGCGATCCGCTCGCACTGCCCGTGCTGGGCTTCGATGCGCGCGCGCGCCAGCGCATTGCCGGCAGCCACTTCGGCATAGTTGCCTGGGTAGTCGAACATCTCATAGGACGCCTGACCGAACCCGGCCGCCACGTTGGCCGTGGCCAGCAGGCCGCCGCTCAGGCAGTTGGAGGTCTTCTCGAAATCGAAATCGCTCAGCACGTATCTGCTGCTCGCAATCGTACCGGTCGCCTCCCATGAAGAAACGCTCTCGTCCGCCCACTGTCCCTTGCGTTCGGCGCGGGCGAACTTGAGGCCGTCGTAGCCCTGGATCGGCGCGTGCGCGCCGTAGGAATCGGCCAGTACCATCGTGTGCTTGTCGGCCTCGTGGGTAAAATAGAAATAGATACCGGCCTCCTCGAGCAGGCGGCAGACGAAGTCGAAATCCGCTTCGCGGTACTGTACGCAATACGGCAGGGCCGCATAGTCGCCGCTGAGCGAGGAGGCCGACAGCGACACCGCGCCGCCATAGGCCTGGCATACCTGCCTGACGATGTCGGGCACGGCGAGGTCCTGGAAGATGCGGCAGTTCGACGAGCGCTTGAGCAGCCACAGCCACGGGTGGACAGTCGCTTCATAGCTCGCCAGCTCGCCGCGCCAGCCGGTGCTGGCGAAGCGCGTGACGATCCCGTTAAAGTAGCGCACTTCGCCGTCCTCGTTCGTCTTCAGTTCCACCGTCAGCGGCTTGCCGAGCACGTCGGCGATCCTGACGTTGCCGTCGGCCGAGAGCAGCCTGATGGTGAACTCGAACAGGCGCCCGAGTTCCTCCACTCCGCTCATGCCGGCAAACAGCAGGACGTCATCCGCCAGGGCGGTGCTGACAGTTGCTTCGCGATTCGCTTGTGTGGCATCCATAGCTTCAGGGGATCATGGTCTTGGTCGTGCCGGAGGTCGTGAACGAAATCACGCCGCCCCAGTTGCACATGCATTTGGAGACATTGTCCAACGCCGGCATGCTGGCGATCAGTACCGTGGGCGCACCGGGCACCCACGGCGTGCTGGTCGCTGGCACGCAGGGCATCGGCGTGAGCACGCCTAGCGCGGCAGCGGTGGCCGCCGCAACGGTGGGATTGCCCATCGAGCTGCACAGGCCGAAGGGCGTGATGTTCGCGATGGACACGTGGTCCATGATGTTGGCGGCAGGGGGCCCCTCGCACAACACCTTGTTCCTGGGCAGGACGACCAGCGGCGCCGGCGTCGCGCCGAAGCTGCATGTCATCATTGCGCCCATGGAAACCTGGTTTGGCATGATTACTCCTGGCTCCTCAGGTGCTCACCGTAACCCCGGCGTGGAACTGGTCGGGATAGACGGACGTGATGAACAGCGCGTCGCCGTGCGCCCGCATGTTGAGCGCCACCGTCTTGAGCTTCTTGAGATCGGTCCCTTTCTGTTCGTAGCCGTACCACGGTTTCGAGACCGGTAGTGAGGTTCCGCCATGCAGCCACAGGCCCGCGGCGACGGTCGGGTTATCATCGAGCCATTGGAGCGCTGCCTTGCCGCCGGTGCTGGCGAGGACCTCGACGATGACGCCGACCATTGTCTGGTTGTCCTGGAACCGCGATTTTTTCCCGGGCCCAGTGCGCTGGCTGAGTTCCTCCCGTTCCGCTGTGTGCATGTAGACATGGCCCACACCCTTTCCCGACGCGTTGTAGGGACGCGTCGCCGGATCGGTGGCGGGGCCATATTGCATCCCGTCGAGTTTTACTCCGGTTGAACGGAAAAGTACGCTCTCGACCATGGCGATGTCGTAATCGGTATCGGCAACAGGCATGTTAATTCTCCCAGGTTGACTTCATTGTTCGGTTCTCGGTTCATTGGGGCTTCAGAAGTCGTAGACGAATGCGCCCTCCTCCACGCCGACCTGCACCCGCTCCGCCGCCCTGCCCTCCATCATCCGCGTCAGGAACTCCCGGCTGACGTCCGGCAGCATGGTGTTGGTCAGGATCGCGTCGATCATCCGCCCGCCCGACTCGCTCTCGGTGCAGCGCGACACCACCAGCCTGACCACGTCCTCCGAATACTCGAACGGAATCTTGTAGCGCGCTTCGACGCGTTTCTTGATGCGGTTCAGCTGCAGGCGCACGATCTTGCCCAGCATCTCGTCGGATAGCGGGTAATACGGGATCGTCACGAGGCGGCCCAGCAGCGCCGGCGGGAACACTTTCAGCAGCGGCTCGCGCAGGGCCTTGGCCATGCCTTCGGGATCGGGCATCAGGTCGGGGTCCTTGCACAGGCTCGCGATCAGCTCGGTGCCGGCGTTCGTGGTCAGGATGATCAGGGTGTTCTTGAAGTCGATGAAGCGCCCTTCGCCGTCTTCCATGAAGCCCTTGTCGAACACCTGGTAGAAAATTTCGTGGACGTCGGGATGCGCCTTTTCGACTTCGTCAAGAAGCACTACTGAATACGGCTTGCGGCGCACGGCCTCGGTCAGTACGCCGCCTTCACCGTAGCCGACATAGCCGGGCGGAGCGCCCTTCAGCGTCGATACCGTGTGCGCTTCCTGGTACTCGCTCATATTGATCGTGATGAGGTTCTGCTCGCCGCCGTAGAGCGCCTCGGCCAGCGCCAGCGCGGTCTCGGTCTTGCCGACCCCCGAGGTCCCGGCCAGCATGAACACGCCGATCGGCTTGCCTGGGTTGTCGAGCCCGGCGCGCGAGGTCTGGATGCGCTTGGCGATCATCTCCATCGCGTGGTCCTGGCCGATCACGCGCTCGCCCAGGGTCGAGGCGATGTTCAGGATGGTCTCCATCTCGTTCCTGGCCATGCGCCCGACCGGGATGCCGGTCCAGTCGCCGACCACGCTTGCCACCGCCTGGTAATCGACGGTCGGCAGGATCAGCGGGTTTTCACCCTGCAGTTCGGCGAGCTTTGTCTGCACCGTCTTGAGCCGGGCCATCAGTTCGCTGCGCTCTTCGCGCACCATCGCGCCAGGCTCGGCGCCGGCGCCCGCTTCCAGCCTGCTGCCGGTGCCCTCGACCGGGCTGGCGCCATCGCGCAGTCGGGCGCGCAGCGACAGCAGTTCATCGACCAGCGCACGCTCGCCGTTCCAGCGCTCTTCCAGCGCCTGCAAGCGACTGCGCTCGGCGCCAAGGAGGTCGCTGGCTTCGCTGGCGCGCTTGCCGATATCGATGCCGATCGCTCCCTCGCGGCCAATGATCGCCAGTTCCGTCTCCAGCGCCTCGATGCGCTTGCGGCTATCGTCTACCTCGGCCGGCGTTGCATGCAGGCTTACCGCGACCCGCGCGCAGGCGGTGTCGATCAGGCTCACCGCCTTGTCCGGCAACTGGCGGGCCGGGATGTAGCGGTGGCTGAGCCTGACCGCCGCCTCCAGCGCCTCGTCGAGGATCTGGACCTTGTGGTGCTTTTCCATGGTCGAGGCGACGCCGCGCATCATCAGGATCGCCTTCTCCTCGCCCGGCTCGTCGACCTGGATACTCTGGAAGCGCCGTGTGAGCGCCGGGTCCTTCTCGATGTGCTTCTTGTATTCGGAAAAAGTGGTGGCGCCGATGGTGCGCAGGGTGCCGCGCGCCAGCGCCGGCTTGAGCAGGTTGGCGGCATCGCCGGTGCCGGCCGCGCCGCCCGCCCCGACCAGGGTGTGGGTCTCGTCGATGAACAGGATGATCGGGCGGCTAGCCGCCTGCACCTCGTCGATCACGGAACGCAGACGCTGTTCGAATTCGCCTTTCATGCTGGCGCCGGCCTGCAGCAGGCCGACATCAAGCGTGCGCAGTTCCACGTCCTTGAGCATGGGCGGCACGTCGCCGCGCGCGATGCGCTGGGCAAAACCTTCAACGACGGCAGTCTTGCCGACGCCAGCTTCGCCAATCATGATCGGATTGTTCTGGCGCCGCCGCATCAGGATGTCGACCATCTGGCGAATCTCTTCGTCGCGTCCGACGATCGGATCCATCTTGCCGCTGCGCGCCTGTTCGGTCAGGTCGACCGTGAATTTTTTCAGCGCCTCCTGCTTGCCCATCGCGGCCGGCGCGATGGCGCCACTGGCTTCGCCGGGAGCGGCGGCGGTGAAACCATCGGTGGCCGCCATCGCGCTTTCCGGCGAGGATGCCAGCAGCTTCGCGAAGTTGTCGCCCAGGTGTTCCAGCTTGATTTTCTCGAACTGCCTCGACATGCCGTACAGCGTGTTGCGCAGGCTGGTCGTCTTGAGCATGCCGACCACCAGATGGCCGGAGCGGATCTGCGATTCGCCGAACAGCAGCGTGCCATAGACCCAGGCTCGCTCGACCGTTTCCTCGACCTGCGAGGACAGGTCGGTCACTCCGGTCGCGCCACGCGGCAGGCGGTCGAGCGCCGCCGTCAGGTCACGCGCCAGGGCCGCGGTATCGAGCTCGTACTGCCTGACGATGCGCACCAGGTCCGAGTCCTGCAGCTGCAGGATCTGGTGCAGCCAGTGGACGACCTCGACGTAGGGGTTGCCGCGCAGCTTGCAGAACACGGTGCTGCTTTCGATCGCCCGGTAGCACAGGCTGTTCAGCTTTCCAAACAATGCGACACGACTGATTTCGGCCATGATCATCTCTTATGGTTGTGTTTCGATGCTGTTCCGGCTGATCCGCATCTGGTCCGGATCGCGCGGCAAGGCGGCGCTCGCGAGCCAGGTGCTCCAGCCCATCCGGGTCTGGCCGCCCAGGCGCAGCGGCGGCACCTCCGCCCTCTTCAGGATCAGGCGCACCTCCCAGTCAAGCGCCAAGCCGCAATACGTCCGGACCCATGCCCGCAGGCGCTTCAAGCTGTCTCCCCCCGGCATGAAGCGGCGGTAATCGTCGTAGCCGACCGGACCGATGACGATCCGGAAGCGGTTCTGGCAATCCCACACCTTCCGCCCAAGCACCAGCGAAGCGCCGAGCCGGTTGCCGTCGCCCGATGCGCCAACCCGGCTCTGGACCTCGTCCGGCAATACCATCCAGTGGCCGGCGAACTGCTCGATGCGCAGCGGCAGCCGGAAGTACTCGCGCAGGATGCTGGCCAGTCCCGAGGCTGGGCGCGCGCGGTTCGCCAGCAGGCCGGCGAAATGCAGCTTGGCGAAGTCGCCGATCTCGTCGCGCTCGCGCAGGGCCGGCGCGCCGATCCCGAACATGCTGCCCACGAACGCCGAAAAGCGGTCGCCATCCTCGCGGTCCAGGCTGATGACCGGCTCGGCATTGGCGCGCGCCCGGTAGAACAGCGACAGCATGCGGTGGTGGAACACGTCGAGGAAGGCGCGCAGGGTGGGGTCGCCGCCGTGGCGCAGCCGGTCGCGCACGTATTCGGTGAGATGCAGAGGCAGCGGGCCGTTGGCGCCCAGCAGCCCGAAGAAGTTCACGGCCAGGCGCGACCGCGCGTCGGGCCCGGCCCTGGTGAAACCTTCCAGCGCATTCTCGTGGAAGGACAGCGACGGGTCCTGGCCCAGGCCCACCGCGTCGTCGCACGGGCGCAGCGAAGTGCCGATGCGCGGCAGTTCGGGATGGGCGTTCTCGATCAGGCGCAACACCTGGAAGAAATCCATCCTGGCCGCATTCCTCTCCAGCTCGGCCTCCAGCGCTACAGGATCGCGCATGCGCCCTCCCTGGCCGGCCAGCGCATGATGGTTCCACGCGCCAGCGTCCTGACGACCGTCTCGGTGAACGAATTGATCGATGCGTATTCGGCGAAGAACTCGGCCAGCACCGCCCCCAGCAGGAAGGCGCCGGCACCCTCGAAGGCGGCGTCGTCGAAGGTGACGGCGACTTCGATCCCGCGCCCGAAGGTGATCGGCCCCGGCGACGGCATGCGGCGCGTGACCGGCCGCGACGAAATCGATCGCAGGCCCTCGACCTGGCGCTGGGCGTACGCGTCGGCCGGGTGGCAATACAGCGCGAGCATCTCGCGCAAGGCCACGGCGCCATGTTCCAGGTCGGTGTCCAGCAACGAGAGGTAATTCAGCGACAGGTGGTTCAACAGGCGCCACGCTGCGCTGCCTTCGGCGAAGGATGGCTGCGGCTCGCTCGGTCCGGCGAGGCAGCGCACGGCGACGACCGGGGCCCCGGCATCGAGGATGAAATCCGTCTTGCCGACGCCGAGCGGCATCGAAAGCGGCAAGTCCCGGTTGGAGCACCATACCGTGAGTCCTAGCTGGCGCAGGTCGATGCCGTAGGGCGCGCGCGCGGCGTCGACAATGGAAATGAAGGTTTCGCTGCCAATATAGCTCGAGCGCGGGCCGTCGCGCTTCTGGCGCTGCGACGGCACTCGCTGCTCGCGGCGAACCTGGAAGAAGGCCTGGCCGGGATCCGGCATGCCCAGGTCGCGCGCCGTATAGAAAGGCCGGAACGGCTGCTCCGAACCCGGGCCGCTGCCGTAGCCGGTCACTGACTCGACCTGGAAAACCTCGTAGTCCAGCGGCCGGGTACGGTCGACCAATACGTGGTACTCGAGTTGTTCGCCGGACAGGTTGATGCGGTCGGCGCGGCGCTGGAAAAGGTTGATCGCGGGCGTGCAATGCAGGGCGAAATGGCGGACATCGAGCGTTTTTTCGAGCTGTGCGTCACCGCGGTTCAGGAGGATCGTCACCTCCACTTCCTGCTCGACGCAGCGGCGCAGCCCGGCCTGCAGGCCCGACAGGTCGACGAACTGGTAGCGCTGGGGGAAAGCGAAATATTCCTGCAGCAAACGGTAGCCGCTGAAGGTACGGCCACTGGCGGGCAGCAGCGCGTCGTCCGCACCAAAGCCGCGTGGGCGCACGGCGGTCTTCGGCAGGAGCGTGTGCCAGCCGGCGGGGCGCGCGAGGGGCGTCACCAGCACGCCTTCGATGCTGCCGAGCAGCAATTCATAGATACGTACCGGCAGCGCATCGGCGCCGCGCAGGTGCAGGCAAAGGCGGTCGAGCGGCAGGTCGCGGAAAGCCGGCGCGCTTGTACGCAGGCGCAGGCGGATGCCGGCCTTCGCGGCCGGCGGACAGGGGATGCCTGTCTGCGCACCGCCCAGTGTGACGAACCTGGCCTCGACCAGTTCGATCGGCCACAAAGTCAGCTCGTGGGCGCTGCGGTACTCGCAAGCGGTGTTGTCGTCCTTGCCGAGCACGCTGCGCATGGCGCAGCCGCGCTTGACCACGAAGCCCTTCAGCAGCGCAGGATTGCTCAGGTCCGGCTGCAGCTGAACGACCGCCATCGAGGGCGTCGGCGCCAGGAACTGCGGATACACGAGCTCCGACAGGTGCTGGGTAAAGCGCGGATACTCGGCATCGATCTTCATTTGCACGCGCGCGGCCAGGAAGCTGAATCCTTCCAGCAGCCGCTCGACGTAGGGATCGGCGCATTCGAAGCTATCCAGGCCCAGGCGTCCAGCGATCTTCGGGTAGTCCCGGGCGAACTCGCCGCCCATTTCGCGCAGGTGCTGCAGCTCCTGGCTGTAGTAACGCAGGAAGCGCGGATTCACGGTGCGCTCCTGGCGCCGGTCTCGGCGAGCGTGACGGCGCCGCACTCGAGATCGAGTTCGGTGCGCAGGAACAGCCGTTCTGGATAGGGCTGGGCCCACATGTCGGCCTCGATCTCGAAGGTGAGCTTGTTATGGTCGGCATTCGTGCCGGACAACGCGCGCACATTGACCGTCGAGCGGATCAGGCGCGGCTCGAAGTCCCAGATCGCCTGGCGGATGGCCCGCTCCAGCCGCGCCAGGTTGAGGCTCGAGATCGAATTGCCGGACAGGCTGGGCACGCCGTAATTGAGCACGGAATTGGCCACGTGCGGCAACTTCGGCGCGTCGACCGCGGACATCAGGTTGCTCGTGTTCAACAGCCAGGCGAGGTCGCGCAGCACTCCATCGCGCAGCATGCGCAGCGTCAGGACGCGGCGTTCGCGCGGTTCGGTCTTGGCGCCCGGCTCGTCGTCGGTCAGGCGGTCGAGCAGCGAGGGCTGCAGCCGTTCGCGGGGCGCCAGGTCAGCCATTGTTCACCACGTCCCCGTCGTCCGCGACCTCGGCGCCCTCCGGCAGCGCGTCGAAGTCCACTTCGCGCGCATTCATCAGGGGGTGGTCTCCGTGGTCGCTGACCAGCATGCGCTGGCCTTGCACCTCGTCGCCGATCCACTCAGTGCGGCGCGCCAGCAGCAGGCCGTCGTCGCCGGTCTCGACGGTGCCGCTATAGCGCGTCGGGATCAGGCCGACGCCCGATGCGCCATTGGTCCAGGTGAAGGTGGCGGCGGTCCAGACCGTATCGCGAAGGTCGGCCGGTGCTTCCAGCCCGATGTGCGCGATGCGGCACATCGGGATCCAGAAATAGCGGCCGTTGACGATCGCCTCGAGCACGGGGCCCAGGCGCATGTCGGCGTCGGCCAGCCAGGGAAACGGCGCGCCGTCGATGCTGCCGGGCGACGCGGGCGCCGCCTCATAGGCCTGTTCGCGCGCGGCCGCGGCGCGCGGCGGGTCCGTGCCATCGTACTTCAGCGCGTCGATGAGCAGGGCCAGCCAGGGCTGCGGCTCGCCGAACACCGTCGGCGTGCGCCTGCCGGCGAAGATCTCGGCTCGCAGCGCTTCGCATTGGATCGCCTGGCGATAGGTCTGCACCATCGGCAGCGTGGCGGCGTCGAGTTCCCCGGCCACGTTGAGCTGGTTCAGCGCCCTGTTCCACTGGCCCATCACCGCCAGCAGCTGGAACAGGAAGACTCGCAACCTGACGTCGGCCGCGTCCTTGCGGACTGCATCCTGGAGCGCGGCCAGGGCCGCGCCGAGGTTTCCTTCACGAACGAGCTGTTGCGCAAGCATTCATACGCTCCTCATGCGGATTTCGATGAGCGCCCTTGCTGCAAGCCACGCGGCAAAGGCTGCCCTGGCGGACTCAGGCCACGTTGCCGTGGTTTTCGGCGATATTCCAGGTGAAGGTCTTGTCGCCGGAAACCGTGCCTTTGCTGTCCTGCGGCGTGTAGGCAAAGCTGACCTTGCCAAAGTTCAGCGTGACGTTTTCGGTCAGGCGGTCTTCACCGCCGCTGCCGCCGGTCGAAATCGACGTTACCAGCACCTCTTCCATCGTGATGCCGAGGTACTTTTGCTGACCCTCGCCCGCCTTGCGGACGAGTAGTTCGACCTTTTCCAGGTGCTTGCCCTGGGCGAGCGCATTCATCAGCGCGTTCGACGAGCTGTCGAGGTACTTGGTGAACGAGAGATCCTGGAAGTTGGCCTTGCCCGCACCACCGCCGCCACCGGTATGGGTTGTGCCCGACTGGCTCATGCCCCAGCTCCATGCCAGGATGTCGATCTTGTCCTTGTTTTCCTTGTCGCGGGACTCGCCCTTGATCGAACCCATGTCGACAAACATATCTAATGCCATGTCACTCTCCGGTTATGCCGGGCATGTCGTCCCGGCGTGGTTGCACACCCCTGCGCGGACGGCCTACCCGCCCGCGCGACACAAATATGCGCCGTCAGGCCTTCGCCGATGGCAGCTTGGACACCAGGCGCAGCGACACCGTCAATCCCTCGAGCTGGTAGTGCGGACGCAGGAAGAACTTCGAGGTGTAGTAGCCCGGATTGCCCTCGACTTCTTCCAGGACCACCTCGGCCGCCGCCAGCGGCTTCCTGGCTTTGGTCGACTCGCTCGAGCTGGCCGGATCGCCGTCGACGTACTGCATGATCCATTTGGTCAGCCAGCGCTGCATCTCGTCCTTTTCCTTGAACGAGCCGAGCTTGTCGCGCACGATGCACTTGAGGTAGTGGGCGAAGCGCGTGGTGGCGAACAGGTAAGGCAGGCGTGCCGCCAGATTGGCGTTGGCGGTGGCGTCCGGGTCGTCGTATTCGGCCGGCTTGTGCATCGACTGGGCGCCGATAAAGGCGGCGAAGTCCGTGTTCTTCTTGTGCACCAGCGGCATGAATCCGTTGGCCGCGAGTTCGGCTTCGCGCCGGTCGGAGATCGCGATCTCGGTCGGGCACTGCATGTCGACGCCGCCTTCGTCGGTCGGGAATGAATGGACCGGCAGGCCTTCGACCGCGCCGCCGGACTCGATGCCGCGGATCCGCGAGCACCAGCCGTATTCCTTGAACGAGCGGTTGATGTTGACTGCCATCGCGTAGGACGCATTCGCCCAGGTGTAGTTCTTGCTGCCCGGGGCCGAAGTGTCTTCCTCGAAGTCGAATTCCTCGACCGGATCGGTCCTGCTGCCGTAGGGCTGGCGCGCCAGGAAGCGCGGCATCGCGAGCGCCACGTAACGCGAATCCTCGGACTCGCGGAACGAGCGCCACGCCGCGTGCTCCGGCGTCTGGAATATCTTGGTCAGGTCGCGCGGATTGGCCAGCTCCTGCCACGACTCCATCAACATGACCGAAGGCGCCGCCGCGGCGATAAAGGGCGCATGCGCGGCGGCCGCCACTTTCGACATCGAAGTCAGCATCTCGACGTCGGGCGCGCTGTTGTCGAAATAGTAGTCGGCGACGATGGCGCCATACGGCTCGCCGCCGAACTGGCCGTACTCTTCCTCGTACATCTTCTTGAAGATCGGACTCTGGTCCCAGGCCGTGCCCTTGAATTTCTTGAGCGTCTTGCCAAGATCGTTCTTCGAGATGTTCAGCACCCGGATCTTCAGCATCTCGTCGGTTTCCGTGTTGTTGACCAGGTAATGCAGCCCACGCCAGGCGCCTTCCAGCGTCTGGAACTCGGGCGTGTGCATGATCAGGTTGATCTGGTCGGTCAGCTTCTTGTCGAGCGCGGCGATCAGGCTTTCGATCGTCGCCAGGACGTCGCCCGACACGACCTTGCTGTCCCTGAGCGCCAGCTCGGCGAGCGTGCGCACGGCAGTCTCGACCGATTCCTTGGCCTTGTCCGACTGCGGTTTGAATTCCTTCTGCAGCAGGCTGCCGAAATCGCTCACTTCGAGCGAGCCGCTGTCCTGCTCCATCCGTTCTTGTAGTTCGGCCATCGTCGCCTCCGCGCTTGTCAGGTTGATTCTTGTGGTTTCGGCGCCGAGGCCAGGGCCTGCATCAGGGCCGGTTCGGCGAGCAGCTTGGCGATCAGTTCCTCGGCGCCGGTTTTGCCGTCCATGTAGGTCATTAGATTGGAGAGCTGGGTACGCGCTTCGAGCAGGGTGTTGAGCGAGCCGACCTTGCGCGCGATTGCCGCCGGGGTAAAGTCGTCCATGCTTTCGAAGGTCATCTCCACCGCGAGATTGCCTTCCCCGGTCAGGGTGTTCGGCACCTGCACCGCCACCCGCGGCTTCATGGCTTTCAGGCGCTCGTCGAAGTTGTCGACGTCGATTTCAAGGAACTTGCGCTCGGCGGCCGGCGCCAGCGGATCGGCCGGCTGGCCCGACAGGTCCGCCATCACCCCCATCACGAACGGCAGCTGGACTTTCTTTTCGGCGCCGTAGACCTCGACGTCGTATTCGATCTGCACACGCGGCGCACGATTACGCGCGATGAACTTCTGGCTACTTTCTTTGCCC
>Ga0308176_10001980_pt1 | contig 12856 bp, 12 predicted proteins | sample PhyCR2_3_FD_203890 | JGI IMG/M metagenome (GOLD analysis project Ga0308176, IMG submission 203890) | Soil microbial communities from UC Gill Tract Community Farm, Albany, California, United States - DLSLS.C.R2 | ecosystem: Environmental > Terrestrial > Soil > Agricultural land | place: USA... | reverse complement strand
GCCGACAAGCTGGGCAGGGTGCTCGGCCCGACGCTCGGCGCGCTGCGCCCCGGCGCCCGCGCGCTCGGCCCGTCGCTGAAGCAGACGCGCCCCTTCCTGAAGAACACGACGCCGGTGATCCAGAACCAGCTGCGCCCGTTCGCGCGTCACGCGCTGCCCACGGTCAAGATCCTGCGCCCGGCGGCGCGCGACCTCGCCGCGCTGACGCCCGACTTCACGTCGGTGCTCACGACGGCCAACTACCTCCTGAACACGCTGGCCTACAACCCGCCCGGCGACGACGAGGGCTTCCTGTTCTGGACCTCGTGGCTGAACCACGTCGGCCCGACGGTCTTCGCGACCCAGGACGCCCACGGCCCGATCCGCCGCGGCGCCCTGTTCTTCAGCTGCTCGGGCCTGGGCATCCTCGACACGCTGACCCGCAGCAACCCGCAGCTGGGCACGATCATCGGCCTGACCAACGCGCCGGCCAAGAGCGACGTCTGCTCGAACACGGCCCAGGCCCCGAACACGAACACGGGCGGGTGAGGGCCTCGTGAACAAGCAGGTCCCCAGCGTCGGCAAGATCCTCATCATGGTCGGCTTCGCGCTGTCCTGCTTCTGCCTGCTGCTGTTCCTGTGGCTGGCCTTCGGCGGCCCCACGCCGCTCAAGCCGCAGGGCTACCGCTTCAAGGTGAGCTTCGGCGAGGCCACGCAGCTGGCCCACGAGGCCGACGTCCGGATCTCCGGCGTGCCCGTCGGCAAGGTCAAGGACATCGAGACGAACTCCACGACCGGCCGCTCGGACGCCACGATCGAGCTCAAGCCCGAGTATGCGCCGCTGCCGGCCGACGCCAAGGCGATCCTGCGCCAGAAGACGCTGCTGGGCGAGACCTACGTCGAGCTGACGCCGGGAACGCCGAAGTCGAAGGCCGTGCCCGACAACGGCCGGCTCGGCACCGGCCAGGTCGCCGACACCGTCGAGCTCGACGAGATCCTGCGGGCGTTCGACCCCAAGACGCGGGCCGCGTTCCAGACGTGGATCCAGACCCAGGCGCAGTCGATCGACGGCCGTGGCCAGGATCTCAACGACGCGCTGGGCAACCTCACGCCGTTCGCCGAGGACACGACCAAGGTCCTGCAGATCCTCAACGCGCAGAAGGCCGGCGTGCGCCAGCTCGTGCGCAACACCGGCGAGGTCTTCGACGCGCTGTCGGAGCGCGACGGCCAGCTGGCCGGCCTCATCACCAACTCCAACCGGGTGTTCGCGACGACCGCCGCGCGCGACGCCGAGCTGCAGGCGACGTTCAAGGCGCTGCCGACCTTCGAGAAGGAGTCCTCGACGACGCTCAGGCGCCTGTCGCGATTCTCGGCCAACGCCAACCCGGTCGTGACCGACCTGCGCCCGGCGGCCAAGGAGCTCAGCCCGACGCTGGTGCAGCTGTCGGCGCTCGCGCCCGACCTCAAGGCGCTGTTCCGCTCGATCGACCCGCTGGTGGCGGCGTCGAAGAAGGGCCTGCCGGCGACGACCGAGTTCCTCGACGCGCTGCATCCGGTGCTGGCAAACTTCGACGGGCCGCTCAAGCAGCTCAACCCGATCCTCGACGGCGCCGGCCTCTACAAGAACGAGATCACCGCCTTCTTCGCCAACGCGACGGCGGCGACCCAGGCGACCACGCCGGTGGCGGGCTCCTCGGAGCCGGCCCACTACCTGCGCACCTCCAACCCGCTGAACCCGGAGATGCTGGCGCAGTATCCGAAGCGGCTGGCGACCAACCGGACCAACCCGTACCCGTTCCCGGGCGACTCGCTGAACCTCAAGGACGGCCTGCCGTCGTTCGAGACGCGCCAGTGCAACGGCTCGTCGCCGGCGCCCAACCCGACCCTCGGGCCGGCGGTCGAGGGCGCGCTCACCGAGGCGCTGCGCAACGGCGTCCTCAAGTTCGCGCTCAACGGGGGCACGGTCACCGCGCCGCCGTGCAAGCAGCAGGCGCGCTTCAACCTGCACGGCGGCACGCTGACGCAGTTCCCCCAGCTCCAGCCGAGCGTGCAGGGCGTCCAGGCGGGTCTGCCGCAGCCCTAGGCCGCCGGGTCGGCGACCCGGCGCGCGACGGCGTGCGTGCAGGTACTCTGATCGGCTGATGGGTCGGCTGCCGCGCATCCTGGGCGCCGCCATGGGCACGGCCGCCCGCCGCCCGCTGGTGGTCGGCCTCCTGGTGACGGCGCTCGCGCTGGCGGGCGCCGCGCTGGCGCTGCGCCTCGCCCCGACGACCGCGTCGCAGACGCTCGTCGGAACCTCGTCGGCGTCCTGGCAGGCGACCGAGCGCGAGCACGAGCTCTTCGGCGAGGACGCCGTCTACGTGCTCGTGCGCGGCCCCGTCTCCAAGCTCGTGCTGACCTCCGACCTCGAGCGGCTGATCGCGCTCGAGGGCTGCCTGGGCGGCAACGTGCCCGCCGGCGCCACGCCGGTCGGGGGATGGCACTCGGCCTGCGGGCGGATCGGCAGGACCAAGCCGGCCAAGGTCGTCTTCGGGCCGGGCACGTTCCTCAACGAGTCGGTCCTGCAGATCGGCGACCAGTACACCAAGCAGCTGGCGTCGATCAAGGCCGAGGCCGACCAGCAGTACCAGGCCGCATACCAGCTGGCCCGCGCGCGGAAGTACCCGGTCGCCCGGGCCAAGAAGGTCGCCGCCCAGGCTCGGGAGCTGGCCCAGTACCAGGCGCTGGCCAACGCCATGAAGCTGGCCCTGAAGTACGGGATCCTCAAGCAGCCGCAGATCAACGACCCCGGCTTCATCGCGCAGATCGTCTTCGAGGGCGGCAAGCCGGCGGGCACGCCGAAGGCCAAGTTCGCCTACCTGTTCCCCAACGCCGACAGCTCGCTGATCCAGGTGCGGCTCAAGCCGGGGCTGTCGGACGGCGAGCGCCAGGACGCGATCGCGCAGGTGCGCCGCGCGGTCGGCATGAAGGACTTCCAGCTGCGCAACGGCGGCCAGTACGTCGTGACCGGCGCGCCGGTCGTGCTGTCGGACCTGACGACGAAGGTCACCGACGCGATCGTCACGCTGCTCATCGCCGGGGTGCTCGTCATGGCGCTCGTGCTCGCGCTGGTCTTCCCGGCGCGCCGGCGGCTGCTGCCGCTGGTGGTGGCGCTGGCGGCGGTCGCGATCACCTTCGGGGCGCTGTCGCTCATCGGCGCCTCGCTGACCATGGCGTCGGTCGGGGTGGTGCCGGTCCTCATCGGCCTGGCCGTCGACTACGCCATCCAGCTGCAGGCGCGCATCGCCGAGCGGACCGCGGGGCGTGACGCCTCGCGGGCCGAGGTCGTGGCGGCCGTCGGGCACGTCGCGCGCAACGGCGCGCCGGCGGTGGCCGTCGCGGCGACCGCGACGGCCGCGGGCTTCCTGGTCCTGGGCGTCTCGCCGGTGCCGATGGTCCGCGGCTTCGGCCTGCTGCTGGTGGGCGGGATCTTCATCGCGCTGGCCACGGCGCTCACGCTCGGCACCGCCGCCCTGGTGGGCACGACCGGCCGCCGCCGGCGGCTGCCCGGCGCCGTGGCGTCGGCCGGCGCCATGCTGGGCTCGGCGGCGCGTGGGGCGGGCGAGCTCGTGCGCGACAACCCGGGGTCGCGGTTCGTGGCCGCGCGCGGCCGGGCCGTCCGCCGCTCGGCGCTGGGCGCCGCGGCGCGCCGGCCGGGGCGCGTGCTGGCGGTCGGCCTGGCGATCGCGGTCGTCGGCTGGGTCGCGGACACGCAGACCAAGGTCGAGTCCGACGTGACCAAGCTCGTGCCGCAGGACCTGCCGGCGCTGCAGGACCTCCAGGCGCTGCAGAAGTCGACGAGCGTCGGGGGCCAGATCGACGTGCTCGTGCGCAGCGACCGGCTCACGACGCCGGCGACGCTGAACTGGATGTCGGACTACCAGGCCCGGCTGCTCAAGCGCTTCGGCTACACCGACAAGCGCGGCTGCGGCAAGGCGGAGCTGTGCCCCGCGTTCTCGCTGCCCGACCTGTTCGGCGGCGACGGCGGCAACGGGCGCGTGACGTCCCAGGCCCAGGTCGACCAGCTGCTCGACGTCGTCCCGGCGTACTTCTCGCAGAGCGTGATCACCGCCGATCGCCGGACCGCGACGATGGCCTTCGGGATCCGGCTCATGCCGCTGGATCGCCAGAAGGAGGTGATGGACATCATGCGCGAGGAGCTGCACCCGCCCAAGGGCGTCAGCGCCCAGCTCGCCGGCCTGCCGGTCCTCGCCGCCGACGCCAACGCCGCGGTGTCGTCGCCGTGGCGGCGGGTCCTGACGCTCGTGCTCGGCCTCCTCGCGGTGGCCGGGGTGTTGTTGGTGGCCTTCCGCTCCTGGCGCCGGGCCCTGACGCCGCTCGTGCCGATCGCGCTGGCCACCGGCTGGTCGGCGCTCGTCCTCTTCGCCATCCGCGTCCCGTTGAACCCCATGTCGGTGACGCTGGGCGCGCTGGTCATCGCGATCTCCACGGAGTTCAGCGTGCTGCTGGCCGAGCGCTACCGGACCGAGCGCCGCGGCGGCCTCGATCCGGCGGCGGCACTCGAGCGGACGTACCGGTCGACGGGCGCCGCGGTGCTGGCCTCGGGCGTGACGGCGATCGCCGGCTTCGCCGTGCTGGCGCTGAGCGACATCCGGATGCTGCGCGACTTCGGCGCGGTGACCGTGGTCGACCTGACCGTGTCGTTGTTGGGGGTCCTGCTCGTGCTGCCCTCCGCGCTCGTGCTCGGCGAGCGCTGGCGGCCGTCCGCCGTCCGGCTCGGGCGGCTGCGTCCGCGGCGCCGCCGCCGGCCCGCCGCCGCGCCCGCGGCCGCGCCCGCCGACCGCGTCCCCGTCGCATGAGCGACGACCGCGAGGGCGGTCGGCCGGACGTCGACGAGGACCACGAGACGCCGCCGGCGCCGCCGCGCGGCCGCGGCCCACTGGACTTCGACGACGAGGCGGACGCCACGGCGCCGCCGGCGCGCTCGCCGCTGGTCGGCGCGCCGCCCGCCCGGCGGGCGGATGCCGGTCAGGCGCGGCGCCGCCCGCCGGCCGCCGGCACGGGCTACCTCTGGGTCGTCGGCGCCGCGGCCGTCGTGCTCGTCCTCGTGCTGCTGGCCACCACGCTGCGCCACGGGACCGAGCGCGGCGCGCGCGGCATCCCCGACGGCGAGGTCATGCCGCCGTTCGCGGTGCCGCTCGCGCTCGGCGGCCTGGACGGCGACGCCAACGTCGCCCGGCACGCCGGCGAGGGCCAGGCCGGGCGGCGGCCGGCGTGCACGGTGCGCGGGCCCGAGATCCTCAACGGCTGCGCCTTGCGCGAGTCGGGGCCGGTCGTGCTGGCGTTCTTCGTCATCCGCGACGGCCGGTGCGTGTCGCAGCTGGACGCCATGCAGCGCGTCGCGGGACAGGTGCCCGCGGTGCGGTTCGCGGCGATCGCCATCCGCGGCGACCGCGACGACCTGCGCGCGATGGTGCGCCGCCACCGCTGGAGCTTCCCGGTCGGCTATGACCGCGACGGCGCGCTGGCCAACGCCTACCACGTCCAGGTCTGCCCGCAGCTGACGTTCGCCCGCCGCGGCGGCACCGTCGCCGCGACGACCTTCGGCCAGCTGGCGCCCGGCGCGCTGGCCGCCAAGGCCCGCAGCCTCACCGCGTCCTGAGGCGCCACGCCGCCGGGCGTGCCCCCGCCCGACATGCGATCGTCTGCCCGTGCGCGAGGAGGTGGGCGAGGAGCCGGGCGACGAGCCGGTCGAGGGCCGGGTGGACCCTGAGCTGGCCGCCGAGCTCCCGGGGCTGCGCCTGCGCTGGACGGTGGTCGCCGCCGGCGGCGGCCGGACGCCGCGCGCGCTGCGGCGCCGACTGGAGGATGTGACCACGCGCTTCCGCGGCGCCGATGCGATCGCCGTCCGCACGCGGCCGGTGCCGCGCGCCTACCGCGCGTTCTTCCGCCAGGTGGGCCTCGACCCGGACGTCGAGCGCACGCCGGTCGAGCAGGCCGCCGTCGAGCGCCTCATCCGCGGCGAGCTGCACAGCGGCGACCGGGTCTCGGACGCGCTCGTGCTCGCGGTGATCGAGACCGGTGTGCCGGTGGTGGCGTTCGCCGAGGCGGCGCTGGACGGCGACGTCGTGCTCCGTGCCGCCCGGGCGGGGGAGACGCTGCCGACCGGCGACTACGCGCACGACCTGCCCGCCGGCCGGCTCGTGCTCGCCGACGCCGGCGGCCCGGTCGCGGTGCTCTTCGGGCGGCTCTCGGACCGCCACGCCGCCGGCCGCGAGCGCGCAGCAGTGCGGCTGGTCGCGGTGCAGGTCCCGGGCGTCCCGCGCGTGCACGTCGACGAGGCGCTGTGGCTGGCGGCCGGCGGGCTGGCCGACGAGGACGCCGGCCGCCCGGCGCGGTGACACAACCCGTCGCGTGCGACGTCGGCGCGGGGGTATCCTGGCCCCGAGGAGAGAGGAACCGCCGTGGTTGTGATCGACCAGCTCAGCCCTGACGCGCCCCCGATCGCCCGCTCTGCGGGCGTCGCCCTCGACGAGCGCGCGGCGCGCCGCACGCTGCGCGCGCAGATCACGCGGCTGGAGCGCGAGCTGGGCGAGACGATGGTCGCCGCCTTCCCGCACGTCACCGATCCGCAGGGCGCCCCCGCGGTCGGCGGGCCGCGCCTGCTCGGCCTCGGCGAGCTCGAGCGCGTGCGCGACGACCTGGCCGAGCGCGTGCGCCGCGCCCGCCTCGTGGTGGCCCGGCGCGCCGACCTGGAGGCCGGCAGCCGCGCGCTCCTGGAGGAGATGCTGCGCGAGCCCGCGCGCCACAAGTGGGTGCGCCTGCGGGTCGCCGACCTCGGCGAGCGCGGCTGCGGCGCCTACATGGTCAGGCCCCGCCTCGGCATCATCGGGATGCTGATGGGTTGGTGGCACGTCAAGCTCAGCTCCGGTTGTCCGCGAGCCGCGCCGGCGTGAGGCCGGCCTCGCCGCACTAGGATCCAGCGACCGATGGGACGTCGCAGCCGCAAGCGCGCCACCGCGCCGCCACCGCCGCCGGCACTGCCCGTGGCCGAGGACGCGCCGGCCCGGCGGGCGGCGGCCTCCGGCGCCCCGCGGCCGGCTCCGCCCGCCCCGCGCACCGCGACCTACAAGTCGCGCCGCGAGGACGCGCCGCAGCCGGCGTGGGCGCCGTTCCCGCTGACCGAGCTGTGCATCCTGCTCTCGATCGTCCTGATCGTCCTCGGCTTCTTCTCGCACGGCGACCGCCGCGGCGTGCTGCTGGCCGGCGGCTTCGCGCTGGTCACCCTGGCCTCCGGCGAGCTCGCCGTCCGCGAGCACTTCGCCGGCTACCGCTCGCACTCGTCGCTGCTGGCCGGCATCTGCGCCGTGATCGCGGCGATCCCGTTCTGGCTGCTGCCGCTGCCCCAGGAGCTCGTGCTCGTCGTCGGGCTCGTGGTCTTCGCCGGCGGGCTGCTCGGCTTCCGGCGCGCGTTCATGCGTCGCAGCGGCGGCGTAGGGTTCCGCGCGTGACAGACGACGCGTCCCTTCCCCTGCCGCCCCAGCAGACATCGCCCGGCGAGCGCCGGATGCAGCTGCGCGGCCTGCATCACGTGACGGCCATCGTCGCCGACCTCGACCGCACCACCGCGTTCTACCGCGACGTGCTGGGCCTGGCCCTCACCGAGGAGGGTGACAACAGCGACGACCCGGGCTCGCGCCACTTCTGGTTCGGCGACGCGCTCGGGACGCCGGGAACGCTCGTGTCGTTCCTCGAGTACCCGCAGATGGACGAGGCGCGCGAGGGCCGCGGCGGCGTCCATCACTTCGCGTTCCAGGTCGGCTCCGCCGAGGAGCAGGTGGCCTGGCGCGACTACCTGCGGGGACGCGGCGTGCCGTGCAGCGAGATCTTCGAGCGCGGTCGCTTCCGGTCGATCTACTTCCGCGATCCCGACGGCAACCTGCTCGAGATCGCCACCACCTAGGCGAGAGGGTGGCCGCGACGCGGCGGGCGTCCTCAGGGCGCCCGCCGCGCGCTGCGCATCAACCTTCTACGCCGGCATGCCCTCCAGCAACCGCGCGAGCGCCTCGCGCTGGCGCTCGGTCATCGACCCGATGTTCTTGTTCTCGGACATCGGGATCGACTGCAGGAGCTTGCGGCACCGCGTACTGCCCCAGCGCCGCTGGCTCGTCAGGAGGTCGGAGACCGTCATCGAGGCGGCCTCCCATGGGCACTCGAGGATGACGTGCGCGGCGCTGATCTCCCCGTCGGCCACCTGGCGCTTCAGCTCCGCGCGTGCGAGGCGGACCTCGTTGGCTCGGGCCAATGCGCGCAGGTGTTGCGGCGCAGGGGCGATCGTCGCTGCTGCGTTCATCTGTCCTCCCACCGCCTCACCCCAGCGTGAGACGGCAATTCGTGTGTTGTTGCGTGACGGAACGCGCCCGCACGGAATCGCCTCAGGGATAGACCATGCGTGCACCGGGACGACGAGCGGGCGTCTCCTCAAACGAACTCCGCTCCTCGATCCGGACCATCCACTCCCCGGAACGTCCGTGTCGAACGCTCAGCGAACGTATGCCAGGCCGCCACGCCCGATCAAGGTGCGAAGCCCCGCAACCTTCGCTCAGAGCGCCTTTTTTCTTCTGTCTAGAACACGCCGATGTCCGGCCGGGACAAACCCGGCCGGGGGAGGTCGGGAAGGGGTCGATTCGTGCTACGGGGAGTTGGTGAAATCGCCTTGAGCAAGAGTTCGGGAAAGCGGCCGGGCGTCAGCGCGTTCTGCCGTCCGCCGGCGTCGGGACGGGCGGTTCGCGGCCGAATCGGAGATCCGGGTCGTCTCGGACGTCACATGGACGTCGAAAGCGACCCGGATCGCTCGTTCGCCGCCGAATTGCGGTGCGACCAGAGCAGCACGACACCGGTCCCCGGGGGCCGCCGGCCCGCGCCGCCCACCGGCTCAGGAGGCCCGGCGGCGGCCGTGCTCGCCCGGCCCCGGCAGGGGGCCGTGCTGGGCCTCGAAGTCGGCCTTGGCGGCGCTGAACGCGTCCAGGGCCTGGTCGAGCGTCGCGCGGTCGTGCGTGGCCATGACGCTCGTGCGCAGCAGCGCGCCGCCCGGCGGCACCGCCGGGTGCAGCGCGGTGTTGACGAACACGCCGGCCTCGTAGAGCGCCTTCCACATGATCCCGGCCTGCCAGTCGTCGCCGATGAGCACCGGGATGATGGGCGTGACGATGTCGGCGCCGTAGGGATGGCCCTCGGGCAGGACCTGGGGCTCGACGACGGCGAAGCCGCGGTCCTCGAGGCCGTCGCGGAAGTAGCGGGCGTTGTCCTGGACGGCGCGCAGCAGCGGGGGGCCGTCCGCTCCGCGCACGACGCGCAGGGCGGCCAGCGCCGCGCCGGTCGCCGCGGGGACCGCGCTGGCCGTGAAGAGGAACGTGCGCGACTGGATCCGCAGGAACTCGATGACCTCGGCGCTGCCCGCCACGAAGCCGCCGCAGGAGGCCAGCGACTTCGAGAAGGTCCCCATGCGCAGGTCGACGCGGTCCTCGACGCCGAAGAGCTCGCTGGCGCCCGCGCCGCGGTCGCCCAGGACACCGGCGCCGTGAGCCTCGTCGACCATCAGCCGCGCGCCGTAGGCCTCGCAGAGGTCGCAGATCTCGGGCAGCGGCGCGAGGTCGCCCTCCATCGAGAAGACGCCGTCGACGACGACGAGGACCCCGCCGCCGTCGCCCGCCGCCCGGTCGAGCATCCGCTCGAGCTTGTCCAGCTTGTTGTGGCGGAACGGGCGCAGCTTGGCCTTGGACAGCAGGCAGCCGTCGAGGATCGACGCGTGGTCGCCCGAGTCGACGATGACCGTGTCGCCCGGCGCGAGGATCGTGCCCAGCGTGCCGACATTGGCCTGGTTGCCGGTGGTGAAGACGATCGCGTCCTCGGTGCCCATCCAGTCGGCGATCCCGGCCTCGAGGTCGAGGTGCATCTGCGTCGTGCCGTTGAGCAGGCGCGAGCCGGTCATGCCGGTGCCGTACTGTGCCAGCGCCTCGCGGGCGCCGTCGATGACGCGCTCGTCCTCGGTCAGCCCCAGGTAGTTGTTGCCGCCGAGCATGATGCGCGCCCGGCCCTCCATCTCCACCACCGGGCGGGCGGGGCTCTCCATGACCCGGAAGTAGGGCACCATGTCGACCTCGCGCGCGGCCCGGAGGATCTCCAGGCGCTCGTGGCTGCGGGCCTTCTCGAAGACGTCTACTTGGGCGCGTGCCGGCACGGGCAGAGGGTATAGGTCGGCGCCCACGGGGTCGGCTGCGGGCGGCTCCGCTAGGGTCCTGCGCCTCATGTCGCTCGTCGTGCGTCCCGCCCGATCCTTCCGCGACGTCGGGGCGTTCATCGACCTCCCGTACCGGCTGCACGCCGGGACGCCGTGGGTGCCGCAGCTCAGGCTCGAGCGCCGCATGTTCCTGAGCCGGCGGCCGCGCCTGGGGCCCTACGCGCGCCGCGTCGACTTCGAGCTGTTCGTGGCCGAGCGCGAGGGCCGCGTCGTCGGCCGCATGAGCGCGCAGGTCGACCACGCCTACAACCGCCACCACGACGAGCGTCGCGGATGGTTCGGCTTCTTCGACAGCGAGGACGACGTCGAGGCGACGCGGGCGCTCCTGGAGGCCTGCGAGGGGTGGCTGCGCGCCCGCGGCCAGACGCAGATGACCGGGCCCGCCGACTTCACGATGAACGACGAGTCGGGCATCGTCGTCGAAGGCCACGACCTGCCGCCGATGATCCGCCAGCCCTGGCACCCGCCCTACTACCGGCGGCTGATGGAGGAGGCGGGCATGGACAAGGTCGTCGACCTGTTCATGTGGGAGCTGGACATCTCCGACCGCGAGCAGATGCTGCCGATCCTCCCTGAGCTGGCCGCCGAGGCGCGCGAGAAGCACGGCGTCCGGATCCGCCGCATGACCCGGCGCCACCTGCGACGCGATCTCGACATCTTCGGCGAGATCTACAACCGCGCGTGGCGGCGCAACTTCGGGTTCGTGCCCTACGACGCGGCCGACCTCGACCAGTATGCGCTGGAGATGCAGCTCGCCTTCGACCGCGACTGGATGATGGTCGCCGAGATCGCCGGAGAGCCGGTCGCGATCGCCATGACGTTCCCCGACCTCAACCAGGTCCAGCGGCGGATGAAGGGCCGGCTGCTGCCCCTGGGCTGGTGGCACTACCTGCGCCGCAACCACACCATCGACAAGGTCCGCGTCGGCTTCCTCGGCGTCAAGCCCAAGTACCAGCACACGGGCGCCGCGGCGGCCCTGTACGTCGAGCACTTCGACACGTCGGCGGCCCACCCGCGCATCAAGGGCGGCGAGATGGGGTGGATCCTGGAGACCAACCGCGCCATGAACCGCGGCATGGAGGCCATGCACGGGCGGATCGTCAAGAAGTACCGCGTGTACGGTCGCGATCTGTGATGGTCTAATCCTTTATGTGCGCGTGCAATCAGGTTGCACTGCGCGATAAGGTTCGCCTAATGGCACGGTCCGACGATCTCAAGGCCTCACCGCCGATGTTCGAGAGCCGGCTGCTGGATCGCTTCACGCGCGTCCACCCGTCGGTGCCGCCGCTGCTCTTCGGCCCGATCATCGCCCTGCTCCTCGTCACGGGGTTCGGGCGCGTCGGGGCCTTCGAGGGTGTGCTGCTGGCCCTGGCCGGTTACGTCTTCTGGACGCTGTTCGAGTACTGGCTGCACCGCGTCGTCTTCCACTTCGAGCCCTACGAGAGCCCGCTGGGCATGCGGCTGCACTGGATGATCCACGGCGTCCATCACGACCATCCCAACGACCCGCTCCGCCTGGTCATGCCGCCCTCGGTGAGCGTGCCGCTCGGGGCGCTGGTGCTCAGCGGGTTCTGGCTCGCCCTCGGCTACGACGCGGCGCTGGTGTTCGGCGGCGGCTTCCTCGTGGGCTACCTGGCCTACGACATGCTCCATTACCACGTGCACCACCACAAGCCGCGCACGGCGCTGGGGCACAAGCTGCGCGAGCTGCACATGCGCCACCACTTCCAGGACGACGAGCGGGGCTTCGGCATCAGCGCGCCGTACTGGGACTACGTCTTCGGCACGGCCTCGCAGGAGTCCGGCAAGCGCGCGACGGCGCGGTCGGGGCGCCAGCAGGCGGGCGGTCCGGGCTCGCACGACACCGCATCGGGCGCCACCTGAGCGCGTTGTCCGCGTGCCGCGTCGCGCTCGTCGAGCCGATGCGGCATCCTAGGAGGCCGTGAGCGACCCCGTGCGCCAGGAGCCCACCGCCGACGCCGACGACGCGGAGGTGGTCGACGCCGTCCCGGTGCCCGAAGGCCCGAGCCCCGTGCCCGCGCCGGCGAGCGCCCGCGGCGGCCTGGTGGCGGTCGGCCCGGTGGCCGCCCAGGCGGCCGCCGTCGCCGTGACCGGCTTCGCGGCCGGCGCCGCGACCGTCGCGGTCGTGCGCCACCACCGCGCCAAGAAGCAGCTCCGCCGGCGCCGCAAGGACCGCAAGGCGCTCGGCGAGGTCCGGGCCACGCGGTCGTTCCTGGTGGACATCCACCTGCTCAGCCGGGATTGAGCGCGGTCTGACACGCGGCCGTCTGCTCCGGGGCGTACGCTCCGGCGCCCGATGATCGAGGTCCGCCGTGAGATCCGCCCCGCCTGGCCCTTCCGGCTGCCGGGCGCCGGCGGCCTGGACGGGGTGGCCCGCCGCCGCGGCGGCGTCTACGAGCGGCTGCTGCACGTCGACGACGACCCCGTGGTCCTGCGCGCCGCGCAGCCGTCGGCCGACCGCGTGGTCATCGGCGCCCGCGGGGCGCGCGCCGACCTCTGCGAGGAGGCCATCGCACGCCTGCGCCTCGCCTTCGGCGTCGACGAGTCGCTGCACGA
>Ga0308176_10001979_pt1 | contig 12857 bp, 15 predicted proteins | sample PhyCR2_3_FD_203890 | JGI IMG/M metagenome (GOLD analysis project Ga0308176, IMG submission 203890) | Soil microbial communities from UC Gill Tract Community Farm, Albany, California, United States - DLSLS.C.R2 | ecosystem: Environmental > Terrestrial > Soil > Agricultural land | place: USA... | reverse complement strand
CATGATCACGACCAGGATCACGAAAAAGAACTCGGCACTTGCAGCTTGCTGGTAAGAGATGACCAGGACGAAAAGAAAGAAGTTCTGTCCCGTGATGGAACGAAAGGACTGAAGGTCGCGCAAGGAAGCAAGTCCAAGCGCTTTCAGAAGAGCTAAGACTGTTGCGATCCGATCCATTGTAGGTCTTCACCTGGAGCGTGTTCGATCAATTCGAAGTAGAAGCTCTCAATCGATTGGGACAGATCGTTAACAGCGCTATCAAGAAGAACTTTGCCATGGTTGATCATCACGATCTGATCTGCCACGCGATCGACCAGCGAAAGGATATGTGACGTCAGAAGAACCGTTACGCCTCGGCGAGCCATCGCGCGAAGCTGAATGCGAATGGTCTCGGCTGTGACGGGATCAACACCTTCGAACGGTTCATCGAGAAACAGAGCCTGGGGGTTCGGCAAAAGCGCCATGGCCAATGCCGTTTTCTTCTTCATGCCATAAGAGCACTGTTGTATGAACGTTCGCCGGCCGTACTCCAGCCGCAAAATACGTAAGAGCTGATCCGTTCGGGACTGGACCTCCGGACGTTTCAGCTTGTATACGGCTCCAGTGGATTTTCCCGCTCCGTTCGGTCCGAGCGAAGCACAAACGCTGCCTCCTTCGATCTGGAAAGAAACATCCGAGACAGCACGAACGCTGCCGTAGTTCTTTGCGAGGGCGTGGCAGGAGATCATCTCGACTGAGTATCGGGCAATCCTTTGAACGGTTCAATGATGCGCGGGCTTAGAATCCACTGAACCGGACCCAGAAGCTTTCACGCCAGGTTCCACCGGGAGCTACGGTCTGCAGTTCGGGATATTTGCCGTCGTGGGCGAGGTTGATGCCGTTTGTGACGGCAGTCATAGGTTCGAAGCAGATGAAGTTTTGATTGGGCGGAGCGTAAACGACACCGACCTGGTATTTGGGCCCGTAGATAACCTCAATTTTTTTGGCGCCTGCCTGTACCGAAAAAATCGCACGGCCATCGCTGCCTCGTATGAGGTCCGTGAATCCATCATCGAAGGTGTGGTCCCTGAGAGAGACCTGATCGGGCAGGTCATTTGCTGTGAACTCGCCGGTCGCTACCAACTGCGGATTTGTCTCCACATGCTTTCGAGCCGGTATGTGAGCGACGGCGTGTGAGCGCGGCACATCGGGAATATTGAAGTAGGGATGGAACCCGAGCACAACCGGCATGGGCTTGGCGCTCAGATTTTTCACGGTTGTAGTGACCTGGAGAACACCATCGGCGAGGGTGTACGTCACTTCGTACTCATGAGCGAAGGGCCAGTTCGCCAGGAGGTCCGGATATTTCCAGAAGAGAAGCCGACTGGTGACGTGCGCGGATTTGCCATCGGATCCGAGATCCGTGACGTTCCACAGCGGCGAGGAGGTTAACATGCCGTGGATGGCAGTGCCGTTGGGACTTACGCGGACCGTGCCGAGATCGGGGTTGAAGACGTATTTGTGACCATTGGCCCAGAAGCTTCCGCCAGCAATGCGATTCGCCCAGGGAGCGAGGAACGGGATGCCGTTCAACCCCGGCTGTTTACTGTTTTTGAAGGCGGCCACATCGGGAGAAGGGAAGTAAAGAAGATTCTTTCCGTGCACCTTCAGCTCGTAAGCACGATTGCCAACCGAAGGCACGATGGAGACTTCGACGCCGCGGGCGGTGTCGGCGAGGCGAATGATTTCGACGCCGTGATCGGTGCGCTTTTCCGCGCTATAGGTACCGGCTGCGTTCGCGAGGAGGGGCAGCAGGAGCAGTAGGAAGTAGGGTCTCAAGTGGTTCCTTTCAGGGGCTTCGCCGCTTGTTGCTTGGCGAGTTGGTTCTTGAAATTCTGCTCGGTTTCGTTTACAAAGGCTTGGTATCCGGCGGGATCGATGAAGGGGTTGGGACCTCCGTCATTCATACGCTTTCGCTTTTCGTCGAGGTTGAAGTATACGCCGTGAGCTCCGAGGAAAAGATCGCAGGGCAAGGAGTGGAGGACTCGGAATGTCTGTTCGTAGTCTTTCGCGATGGCTGGATACTGCGGGTTTGCGACCAGACGGTAGTTGGGGCCGATAGTCGTACTTCCAATAATGACGGCGTGGTGAATCTGTCCGTTATCCACGACGTCGGTGGTCCAAGTGGTGCAGCCTTTTGTATGACCGGGCGTGAGATGCGCAACGAGGGTAGTTCCGCTAAGGGTGACCTTGTCGCCATCGTGTAACACGCGGTCGACCTTTGCAGGAGCCCAACGCGCGTGATAAGCGAAATCGCCGGCGCCGCCGGTTTCGATGAGGGGAACGTCCTGTTCCATAACCATCAGACGAGCGCCGGATAGCTTTTTGGCGACGGCGCACCCGGCGGCGTGGTCGTCGTGCGCGTGGCTGATGAGGATGATTTTGATATCAGAAAACTTGTGCCCTAGTTGAGCCACGCTCTTCTCGATCAGCGGAACGGACTCGGTGTAGTCGGGATTAATGAGGATGTCGCCAGCGGGGGTCGTGATGAGATACGAGGCGAGATAGTTCGTGCCGACGTAGTAGATGTTCCCGGCGATGCGAAATGGCGGTGTCGGCTTATTCCATTTTGGGACCACCTGCGCAGAGATTACCGGTGTAAGGAGAAGGGAATAGAGGAGGGCAGGGAGGAAGGGAAGAGGGCGACGCACAGTTCGCAGGATACAGTATCACTATCGGCTGACTTGTATTTACAGATCGAGTCCAGAGGCTCGGCGCGTGTGTCAAGTCCGCCGCAAAACCAGGATGACTTATTTGCTGCTGATGGTTGCCGGTTTCGGCGCTGGCTTCATCAATGCGCTGGCCGGTGGTGGAAGTTTTCTCACGTTTCCCGCACTGGTGATTAGCGGTGTTCCGGCCGTGATGGCGAACGCGTCGAGCACGGTAGCTCTGGTGCCGGGGGCGTTTACCAGTGCTGTGGCGTTCCGCGAGGATATCCGGCGCGTGAATGAGAATCAATGGAAGGTTTGGCTGACCGTTAGTCTGGCGGGCGGGATATTGGGAGCGTGGTTGCTGCTGGTGACGTCCGACCGGACATTTCGTGAGATTGCTCCGTGGCTGCTGCTGTTTGCGACGCTGGTTTTCGCGTTTGGCAGGCACATTGGTTTAGTGATGCGCGGGCGATTGCACGGGAACCGGATTTCGATGCTGTGCCTTTTGTTTCCGATCTCGCTTTACGGCGGATACTTCGGGGGCGGCATCGGGATCATGTTCATGGCGGCGTTCGGTTTGTATGGAATGACAGACATGCACGCGTCGCTTGGGGTGAAGGCGATTCTCGGCGCAAGTTTGAATGCGATTGCGGCGATTCTTTTTATCGCGATGCATAAGGTGGACTGGATTCCAACGCTGGTGATGATGGCGGCTGCGACTACCGGCGGTTTGGTGGGGCCGATGTTTGCGCGGCGGCTGAAGCCGGGTACTATTCGGGCGATCGTGATTGGGGTGGGGTTGGTGATGACGGCGTATTTCTTTCGGATGACGCCGTAGGATGCGGTGCCAATTTACGCGCGGTCAACGGGGCGGAACGTCCAAACGGTACGGGATGGCTGGGCCGGATCGAAGCGTGGAAGAATAGTGGTGCCGATTCATGGTAGGCGGCCCTGGCGCAGCGGAATCGGCGATAACTAGCCGGAAAGGAAGTTACGCGATGCGTGGCGAGCAAATGAACCGCGTGAGCGGCCATATCCATAAGTGCCCTGTCTTTTATTGCGTTACTTGCGGTGCTCAGCGGGTACGCTCAGCCGCCGCAACCGGACGAGGGCGCAGGGGCACATCTTTTTCAGTTGTCGATCGTGGCGCTGGTGCCAGTGAGCTTGGTTTTTCTCGCCACAGCGGATTGGAGAGAGCCGCTCCGAAGTGCGCGAGCGTTGATGGTTTCTGCCGCCGTATTGGTGGTTGCGTTCGGCGCGCTGTATTGGCTTGAGCATTATCGATGAAGGGCGATACAACTGGGGTGAACCGGACCCGCAGCTCGCTGACATCTGGCTCGATGAGGGCAAACGCCGCCCGTATTTACGTTTTAGGTTCCTGCAGCTTCTGCACTATGCTCTTGATTGTTGATTTTCGCCAACGATAGAGCTTCAGCATTCCTCGAACAGGCGTGATAGGCTCACCTGATGGATATAGGAACGCCCTTCATACAAATCGGGAAACACCTCATCAATATGAACGCAATCGTAGCGGTCGTCGAAACGAAAGACGGCCATCTCCGAGTGATAACTACCGCGATAAGAAAAGGCGGCGCTTCGCAGGTATTTACAATCCCGGCAGGAGAGAATGCAGTAGAATTCAGACGTCAAATCGACCCGTATATTGGGGTTCATGCCGAGACTGTCGAAAGTCAGGAGGAGTAGCTATCCAGCGCTCTCGGGGTGAGCCGCTATCAACTGGGCATGGGCCCCATCGACACGATCCAGCGCTTGATACGCAGGAAGATGGCATTAAGGCGTTCATATATATCCCGCCAGGATGTCACGGCAACAGCAAAATGCTGCCGCCATGCCAGATCAGACAAGCCGCCAAGATCCAGCCGGGGATGCCGATCAACAATCGCCGTCGCTGGCGATACCAATCACGCCGGAACCAACAGAACAGACTCCGGATTAGTGAAGTATATTTGTACCCTGGAAGTGGTATAAATATACTTGACTGACAGAGCGGTTTCAGGCATACTTGATATATGGAACGCGCTCCTAAGACCCTCCAAGAAGCCATCGTCTACTTCTCCAACGCGGACAACTGCCACGAGTTCATGACGAAGCTGCGTTGGCCGGATGGCAAGGTGCGTTGTCCTCATTGCGGTTCCGATGACGTTGCATACCTTCCCAACGCCAAAGTCTTCAAGTGCTACGAGAAGCATCCCAAACAGAAATTCTCGCTGAAGGTCGGAACCGTCTTCGAGGATTCTCCTATCGGCTTAGACAAGTGGCTACCGGTCATGTGGCTCGTTGTGAACTCCAAGAATGGTATCTCTTCTTGGGAGATTCACCGCTCTATGGGCGTGACCCAAAAGACCGCATGGTTTGTGCTGCAACGCGCTCGGCTGGCCATGCAGGATGACCGTAAAGGCGGCAAACTCTCTGGCGAATGCGAGGTGGACGAATCGTACATAGGTGGCAAAGCGCGGAACATGCACAAGGCGCGCAAGCTAAAGAAGCTCGAAGGCAAAGGCGGCGGTGTTGCAGGAAAGATCGGGGTGCAAGGCATTCTTGAGCGCGGCGGAGAGATTCGCGCTCATGTCATCGACAACACCCAGTTTCAGAACGTTGTTCCCGCCGTTCGTGAAAATGTGGAAGCCGGTTCCCACGTCTACACCGATCAACTGCGATCCTATTTCGGTCTTCAGGCTGAATATGCCCACGGCGTCATCAATCACGCTGAGACGTACGTGAATGGTCAGATTCACACCAATGGTCTGGAGAACTTCTGGAGCCTCCTGAAGCGCGGCCTAGGTGGCACCTATATTTCGGTCGAACCATTCCATCTATTCCGCTACGTGGATGAACAGACATTCCGTTATAACCACCGCAAGGATGCGGATGACGGTGAACGGTTCGTTGCGGCCATGAAGCAGATCGTCGGTCGGAGATTGACCTACAAGGAACTGACCGGGAAGGAGGGAGAAACGGAAGCTTTCTGAAAAGGAAGCTAAACGTCAGGGACGTGGGAAGCGAAATGCACACGGTTAAACGCCATGCGGGTGTACTACCATGCCGTGTATGGCCTCCCCCTTCTGGATAATCACCGACAACGACGGCGAGGTACGCCTAATCAACCCAGACCTCATTCGATTCGTTGATGACATGCGTTCCGATCACCTGCTGATCCATTTCGATAGCGATCACGTGCTTGAACTTGAGGGACGTGCAGCATCTGAGACGATTGAGTTTTTGCAACGCCACGCTTACCTCAAAAACAAGCACACAGCGGATTTGCACGAGAAGATCAGCGTCAAACCGAAGTAGGCTTCTTTCTGAGTTCAAGATCCGGAAGCATAGCGAGCGCAGCCTTAAGCGCGCATTCAGCTTCAATCTGATTAGGTGCAGCGTTTTGAACGAGGTCAAGAATCTGCAACGCCAGTAAAACGGCAAGGCGATCTTTCACGCTGTCGCTGCTCATCCGGATGTAGTTTCCTTCTTGCCCTTCGGCTTTGGCCCGCGCTTGTTCGGATTGAGCGCTGCCTCCTTGCGGTGCTCCTCAATGCGCTTCTGAATCTCAGCCTTCGGAACTGAAAGCACTTTCTTCATCGCGTTCTCAAACCGCGTGAACGCTTCCGTTCCTTCGATCATTTCCGTGTTAGGCTTCACTGTTTCTATCATAGAGCCGAAAGTTGCATAAGATTTTTGTTTTAGAGAGCGAAGCCACTCGACCCGTAGCGAGTGTCTGAGGGACGCAATCTCACCGTGACAATCAGGCGCACATCGTTTCTATCGATTAATCCTCCGGTGACTGGCTCCAGAAGCAAGTCTGTTTGAACGCTCACTTGGGAAATGAGGCGATCATCCTGTAGTAGGCAGTAGAACGGTATCTCGTCTTCAGTAGGACGATTCCCGCCGAGTTCATTCGTATCTGGTCCAGGCATTCTGAGAGCATCGAATAGGGTCTTCAGCCTGCCATCAATATCTCCTGATTTGATGAGTGAACCGGGAGGGTCTGGCCTGAGCATCAAGATTTCTAGCCCGCAAATCAGCGCCAAATCCTCTGTAACAAGGGGCACTAGTCCGTATTCGCCACAGCGGAACCTTTCAGGAAGCTTCTGCAATCGGTTCTCGTATGGCCCTGCGTTGATCGTTATCGCGTGTTCAGGCAACGGATCAAGCAGCGATTTCAGGTTGTTGGTTGCCCTCCAAAGATTCCTGAGTTGCGGGTGAAATACTCTTCTGATGTCGTGTTTGTGCCCGGCACGAGGGTTGCTGTTACCGGATGCATAAAGCCTGCCCGCATATGAAAGGCGGAATTCCACGCTGTCTCCTGACAGATCCATGTAAGGGTCGGACCAGAGGACGTCTTCCGCAAAGAAGTCCCGCCGCCGGGCCTTTTGCGGAAGGATCACCGTAGACCCTCCACGTCCAGCCTAGCATGTTCTGTCAGTGAAGTATATTTGTACCCTGCAAGTTTACATAATATCAGTTATCGGCCACGCCATTTTCAGCCGAAATAAGGCCCCTAGATTGTCAAGGCGGCCTTTAGTGCAGCGATGTTGTTTTCGTTAGTCCTTGGAACGAATGACAAAAGTGACGCCGTGCCGGCGATTTTCCTCAACGGTCGTCGGCAGGTCGAACAACTCCAAGGGAATGATTATGGAATTGCCGTTAACTGCGACATAGCGGAGTTGGACACCGCCTTCAAACCAATAGTCCGTTGCGAGCCTTCGATTGCCGTCCCGCAGCACGAGTACCGTACGGGATGAGGCTGGCAACTGCGGATACCGCACGAGCTGAGCATCCGGAGATGGCGCCGCAACCGGGGGCGCGTACGACATGGGCTCACGTTGTCTGAAGCCGTACGGAGGTTGTGGAGCACTGGATTGAGGATAGTACGGCGCCGGAGCAGCGGATTGAGGATAGTACGGCGCCGGAGCAGCGGATTGAGGATAGTACGGTGCGTAGGTGGCCTGCTGGGGAGACGGAACGCCAAAGTCATCCATGACCTTCAATATCAGCCGAGTTTCGGCCTTGAGGATCGGGCGCGGTCCCCGCCGTGGCAGGTTCAGAAGATCGATCGGCCAGAGGACGGGAATGGACCACTCGACGATGTCCCGTACGGGATGGCCTCTCCCAAGGATGCGTCCTTGCTTATCGGTTGTATACTTCGGCACGTAGACGACCTTGGCTGACATGGGCAAGATCTGGTCAGGCGGCAACACCATCCGTTCAAATTTCAACTCCATCCAGCCCTTCCCCACAAAGTGCCCTGGATCCTTGTAGTCCTCAAACCGGCCGACCAGATACGTGCCGTAAGGAATAATGGAACGCCCGTAGGGTTCAATGTGATTTATTTGACAGAGAATCGGGTCGCCAACGTCGACCGTTTTCGAAGAAAGTTTTGGTTCCGATATGGTGCAGTGAATCAGAGAACCGGCCGGTATCAGCCGCTCCGCAGCACGCGTCGTTAATGGCGCAGCGATAAAACTCAAGGCAAGAAGTGCGTAAAACTTGCTCTTCATGGTTGAACCTCCTAGCGAACAAAACCGGTAAGGCCAATTCCGTTGATTTCGCTGTGGCTCGCCGACACGGCAAGTGCTGTGAATCGGTGGTCACTTGGCCCTCCCCAGTCAATAGAGCGCCTCGACCCTAGGCCCTCAATTATGCCCAAGGTTCTGGTCGCCGTCAAGGCACTGAAGCACAGGTTACTTGGCAGGACATAATAGAGCGAGAACCGTTACGAATGACACCTGCATCCGGACTGGACGACACGACTGAGCGCTATTTAGACGATCTCTGCGAGCAGGCGCGGCCTCCTATGCCTAGACGGGTCCGGCCGGTGGTGATCGCAGGCTGCGGCGGGATTGTTAAAGATGCACATCTGCCGGCTTACCGGATGGCGGGGATACCGGTGGCGGCGTTTGTGGACCGCGAGATGGAGAGGGCTCGGGCGGTTCAAGCGATCCAAGGATCGGGACTCGCGACCGACTCGGTGGAAGAGGCGATCCGCTATGCCCCGCCCGAGAGCGTGTTCGATGTGGCGGTTCCGGCGGCGAAGACGCTCGATGTTCTGCCGCTGCTGCCGGATGGCGCGGCTGTTCTGATTCAAAAGCCGATGGGCGAGACGCTGGCGGAAGCGGAAGCGATTCTTTCGCTGTGCCGGCGCAAGCGTCTGGTGGCGGCGATCAACTTTCAGCTGCGGTGGGCTCCGGTGATGCTGGCCACTTCCCTTCTGATGAAGGCCGGCGTGCTCGGACGGGTGCATGATATGGAGGTCCAGGTGAGTGTGCACATGCCTTGGGAGCTGTGGAGCTTTCTGCGAACCGCGCCGCGGCTGGAGATCCTGTATCACAGCATTCACTATGTCGATCTGGTGCGGGCGTTTTTGGGAGAGCCGCAGGGCGTTTATGCCAAGACCGTGCGCAGTCCGCGGACGCCTGAGTTGGCGGCCACAAAAAGTACGATCGTGTTTGATTACGGCGAATGGACGCGCGCCTACATTGCGACCAATCACAGCCACGACTTCGGCCGGGAGTGGCAGCGGAGCTATGTGCAGTTGGAGGGAGAAAAGGCGGCGCTCCGGGCACAGATGGGCGTGAATTTAAATTATCCGGAAGGCGAGCCTGATACGCTAACTTACTTGCCGCGAGGCGGCAAGGCGAGGATTCTGCCGACACGGGGAAACTGGTTTCCCGATGCGTTTGTCGGCTCGATGGGGTCGCTGCAGGCATACGTGGATGGCGTGACGAACGAGCTCCCGACGGGTGTGGAGAACGCGATTCATACGATGCGCGCGGTGGAAGCGGCTTACCTTTCGAGCGAGCGTGGAGGCGAGCCTTTGCCAGAACTGAAAGACGGGAGTGAAGAGCGGAAATGACGGCAGGTTCACGCGAGCGTTACCGGCTAGACGGGAAAGTGGCGCTGGTGACAGGCGGGGCAAGCGGAATTGGAGAGGCGACGTGCCGCGAGCTGGTCTCGGCGGGCGCGCAGGTGTGGATTGCGGACCTGAATTATCAGGCGGCCGAGGCGTTGGGGCGCACGCTCGGAAACGCGAAGCCGCTGCAGATGAATGTTGCGGACGCGAAGTCGGTGAGCGATGGCTTTGGACAGCTGACGAGCCTGGACATTTTGGTGAATAACGCGGGGATTGGGTTGGTCGGAGATGTTCTGCACACCGCCGAGGAGGATTTCCTGCGAGTGATGAATGTGAACGTCACATCGGTTTTTCTGGTGACGAAGGCAGCGCTTCCGCTTCTGCTGCAGAGCCACGGAAGCATTGTGAATCTCGGTTCGGTGGCAGGCCTGGTGGGCGTGAAGCAGCGCTTCGCTTATTGCGCGAGCAAGGGAGCGGTGGTTGCGATGACGCGGCAGCTGGCTGTGGACTATCCGAAAGAGCTACGGGTGAACTGTATTGCGCCGGGCACGGTGCAGACCCCGTTTGTGGAGGGTTACCTGGACAAGTACCACGCGCATGAAAAGGACAAAGTTCGCGGCGAACTGGTGGCACGGCAGCCGATTGGACGGCTGGGTACACCGGAAGATGTGGCTGGGCTGGTCCGGTATCTTTGTTCAGAAGAAGCTTCCTTTATGAACGGCGCGGTGCTGCCGATTGACGGCGGATGGACTGCGGCATAGCTGAAGAGCAGCCAGAGGAAAACACGTGAAAGACATTCGGATTACCGGGGCGCGCTTACTGGACGTGCGCTTCCCTACTTCGCGCGAGAGTATCGGCTCGGACGCGGTGAACATAGCACCCGATTATTCGGCGGCGTATTGCATTCTGGAGACCGATGCGGGTCTGGAGGGGCACGGGCTGACGTTTACGCTAGGACGCGGCACGGAGCTTTGCGTGATGGCTCTGGAGTATCTGTCGCGAAGCGTAAAGGGACGCACGCTCTCCTCTATTACGGAGGACCTAGCGGCATTTTCGCGGCAATTGACCGATGAGAATCAGTTCCGCTGGCTGGGGCCCGAGAAGGGCGTAATTCATCTTGCGAGCGGCGCATTGGTAAACGCAGTTTGGGATCTGTACGCGCGCGCGGAGGGCAAGCCGCTCTGGAAGCTGCTGGCCGACATGACGCCGGAAGAGATTGTGCGGGTCGTGGATTTCCGGTATATTTCCGATGCCCTTCCGCGCGAGGAAGCGCTTGCTTTGTTGCAGGAGCGGCAGCGGGGCAAGTCGGAGCGGCTCGAAGAGCTGCAGGCGCAGGGATACCCGGCGTATACGACGTCGGTGGGCTGGTATGGATTCACCGATGAGGCGGTGCGCAGGCTTTGCCGGGAGGCGCTGGCCCAAGGCTGGACGCGATTCAAGTTGAAGGTGGGCGGCGATGCGGTGGACGACTTGCGGCGGGCGCGCCTGGTGCGGGACGAGATTGGACCGCAGAACAAGCTGATGATGGATGCCAACCAGAAATGGGGCATCGAAGAAGCGATTGCGCGGACCAGAGAGCTGGCGGAGTTCGATCCCTGGTGGATGGAGGAGCCGACCAGTCCCGACGACATTCTGGGCCACGCGAGGATTCGGAAAGAGGCAGCTCCGGTGCGGATCGCGACAGGCGAGCATTGCCATAACCGCATCATGTTCAAACAGTTCATGCAGGCCGGAGCGATGGACGTCTGCCAGATCGACAGCTGCCGGCTGGCGGGCGTGAACGAAAATGTCGCGGTGATTTTGCTGGCGGCGAAGTTCGGGATTCCGGTTTGTCCTCATGCGGGCGGCGTGGGCTTGTGCGAGTACGTGCAGCATCTTTCGATATTCGATTATCTGTGCGTGTCGGCATCGCTGGAGGATCGGGTAATTGAATATGTGGACCACCTGCATCAGCACTTTCTCGATCCGGTACGGATCCGCAACGGGCATTACCTGGTGCCGCAGAAGGCCGGGTACAGTATCGAGATGTATCCGGAGTCGCTGGCCAAGTACGCTTTTCCGCACGGCGAAGTCTGGGCGCAATAATGCAGATCGCTTTGTTAACGGACTTGCAACGGGCAAGTCTACAAAACGATGGCGGAGTCCAAGACTAGTGTTTATGTGTCGGTCGGATGCGATTTTGCGATTGCAGCCAGTAAGTTTGTAGCAGCGGCGATTACGGGGAGTTCCGCAATGGCGGCCGAGGCGATCCACTCCGTGGTGGATTCGTTGAATGGGCTGGTGCTGTTGTGGGGCATGCGGGCCAGCAGGAAGCCCCCTGACGCAAATCATCCGTTTGGATATGGCCAGGAGTTGTATTTCTGGACGTTCATTGTCGCCGTGCTGATCTTCTCCATCGGCGGCGGCATGTCGATTTACGAGGGGATTGGCCACATACTGGGCAAGCACCACTCGAGGACCGGCGTCTGGGACTATGGCGTGCTCGGGTTCGCAGCGATTTTCGAAGCAATCACCGTAGTGATCGCTTACCGCGATTTTAAGCGCCTGGAGGGAAAGAAATCGTTCTGGGTCAGCTTGCGAACCAGCAAAGATCCCACCGTGTTTACGGTGCTGCTGGACAATCTGGCCGCTCTGGTAGGACTGCTATTTGCGTTTCTGGGGATCTTTCTAGGCAGTCTGCTGAACCTTCCGATTTTAGACGGGCTCGCCTCGATTCTGATCGGGTGCACGCTGGCTGTCGTGGCTATCGTGCTGGCGATTGAAAGCAGAGGGCTGCTGATTGGCGAAGGTATGGATAGGCGGACGCTGGACAACATCCGCCGGCTGGCGCAGAGTGACCCCGGGGTGGCGTTTGTGGGCACGCCGCTGACGATGTACTTTGGGCCATTCTCGATTTTTCTGGCGCTGGAAGTCCAGTTTCGGGAGAGACTTTCGGCGGCTGAGGTCACGGCGACCGTCGACCGGTTAGAGAAAGCGATACGATCGCAGTACCCGAAGATCCAGCGGATCTTCATCGAAGCGGAATCACTACGACAGGGAACAAACGCGGCGCCGCAGGTGGGAGCGGTTCCCTACTCTCCGATTTAATATGAGAGAGATTGAAAAAAAGTAATTACGCGCATGGGTTCAGGATTAAATTCCTCCCTAATTAATTGGTTTTAGCAATACTAACTGCCTTTCCAGGACGGAATAAGCAGTACCTATTGAGTTGGGTTCTGCTTCTATAACCTGCGTCTGCCCCATATAATCAGACCTATCCGACAAAACAGTTCCAACATAAGGACGACAACCAAATGTGT
>Ga0308176_10001978_pt1 | contig 12860 bp, 9 predicted proteins | sample PhyCR2_3_FD_203890 | JGI IMG/M metagenome (GOLD analysis project Ga0308176, IMG submission 203890) | Soil microbial communities from UC Gill Tract Community Farm, Albany, California, United States - DLSLS.C.R2 | ecosystem: Environmental > Terrestrial > Soil > Agricultural land | place: USA... | reverse complement strand
CCTGGACGGCCGACGAGCGGCTGCGCGCCGCCGCCCGCCAGCTGCTCCTCGCCGCCGCGCTCGCCACGCGCGCGCGTGCCGGCTACCACGGCGCCCGGCACCGGTCGGCCGCCGCGACCCTCCTGGAGAACGTGCTCGTCGGCCACGGCGCGGAGGGGCGCCGGCTCACCGCCTTCGTGCCCGTGCCCACCGGCCGCCCGCTCGCCGTCCGACTCCACCAGGCGCTGTACGCGGTCCGGGAGGCCATCGACTACCAGCGCGCCACCGGCGGCATGGACGCCTTCGACGGCGCCGTCGAGGCCGGCGCCAGCCGCGAACTGACCGACGCGCTCACCACTCTTGTGCGCGGCACCGAGGGCGCCCGCGTCGCCGTCGCCTGGGCGCCCGGGGCCGGTGTCCCCGAGGGCTGCGCCGCCCCGGCGGAACCCGTCGAGTTCTCACCCGGTGACCTGCCCGCCCTGCGCGCCGCCGGCGCCCGCTATCTGCGCGACGAACCCTCCGTACCGGTCCGGATCACCGGCGCCGTCGTCCGGCTGCGCCGCTCCGGACCGTTCGGCGAGGGCGCCGTACGGCTGCGGGTGCTCGCGGGCGCCGACGTCCCGCACGTCCGCGTCACCCTGAGCGAGGAGGACTACCGCATCGCCGGTCACGCCCACCTCGTCGGGCTCCCGGTCCGGGTGCACGGCCGGCTGGAGCGCCGGGGTGGCTTCCGCAGGCTCACCGGCGCCGGCGGAGTCGTACCCGTCCAGGTGGACGACGCCGAGCGGGACCGGCTGATGAAGTCACTGCACGAGAATCTCGACTTCTTCGAGGAGGCGTGCGGGGAGGCGTACCGGGACGGGGACTGAGGCGTTCCGGGACGGGGGATCGAGGCGAACCGGGACACGGGTCCGAGGCGTACCGGGAGAGAGACTGAAAGTAACCGTTTCGCGGTCGGCGGTCCCGGGTCGGTACGATCCGTTGTGCGCGCGCTCCGGGTATGGCGCCGCACCCACCTTCAGTCAGGAGAGACCGGTGTCAGACGTCCGTGTGATCATCCAACGCGATTCCGAGCGGGAAGAACGCGTGGTGACGACGGGGACTACGGCCGCCGACCTCTTCGCGGGCGAGCGCTCGATCATCGCCGCGCGCGTGGCCGGTGAGCTCAAGGACCTCAGCCACGAGCTGTCCGACGGTGACGAGGTCGAGGCCGTCGAGATCTCCTCCGAAGACGGCCTGAACATCCTGCGCCACTCCACCGCGCACGTCATGGCGCAGGCCGTGCAGGAGCTCTTCCCTGAGGCCAAGCTGGGCATCGGCCCGCCGGTCAAGGACGGCTTCTACTACGACTTCGACGTCGAGAAGCCGTTCACGCCCGAGGATCTCAAGGCCGTCGAGAAGAAGATGCAGGAGATCCAGAAGCGCGGGCAGCGCTTCTCCCGCCGCGTGGTCACCGACGAGTCCGCCCGCGAGGAACTGGCCAACGAGCCGTACAAGCTGGAGCTGATCGGCCTCAAGGGCTCGGCGTCGCACGACGACGGCGCGGACGTCGAGGTCGGCGCCGGTGAGCTGACGATCTACGACAACCTGGACGCCAAGACCGGCGAGCTGTGCTGGAAGGACCTCTGCCGCGGTCCCCACCTGCCCTCCACCCGCCTGATCCCGGCGTTCAAGCTGATGCGCAACGCGGCCGCCTACTGGCGCGGCAGCGAGAAGAACCCGATGCTCCAGCGCATCTACGGCACCGCCTGGCCGTCCAAGGACGAGCTGAAGGCGTACCTCGACTTCCTCGCCGAGGCCGAGAAGCGCGACCACCGCAAGCTCGGCAACGAGCTGGACCTGTTCTCCATCCCGGAGCAGATCGGCTCCGGCCTCGCCGTCTTCCACCCCAAGGGCGGCATCGTCCGCCGGGTGATGGAGGACTACTCGCGCCGCCGGCACGAGGAGGAGGGCTACGAGTTCGTCTACACCCCGCACGCGACGAAGGGGAAGCTCTTCGAGACGTCCGGGCACCTGGACTGGTACGCGGACGGCATGTACCCGCCCATGCAGCTCGACGAGGGCGTGGACTACTACCTCAAGCCCATGAACTGCCCGATGCACAACCTGATCTTCGACGCGCGCGGCCGCTCCTACCGCGAACTGCCGCTGCGCCTGTTCGAGTTCGGGACCGTGTACCGGTACGAGAAGTCGGGCGTCGTGCACGGCCTCACCCGTGCCCGCGGTTTCACCCAGGACGACGCGCACATCTACTGCACCCGTGAGCAGATGTCCGAGGAACTGGACAAGACGCTCACCTTTGTCCTCGGCCTGCTGCGCGACTACGGCCTGACCGACTTCTACCTGGAGCTGTCCACCAAGGACCCGGAGAAGTTCGTCGGCTCGGACGAGGTCTGGGAGGAGGCGACCGAGACACTGCGCCAGGTCGCCGAGAAGCAGGGCCTGCCCCTCGTGCCGGACCCGGGCGGCGCCGCCTTCTACGGCCCGAAGATCTCCGTGCAGACCAAGGACGCCATCGGCCGGACCTGGCAGATGTCGACCATCCAGCTCGACTTCAACCTGCCTGAGCGCTTCGACCTCGAGTACACCGGCCCCGACGGTGCCAAGCAGCGCCCGGTGATGATCCACCGCGCCCTGTTCGGCTCCATCGAGCGGTTCTTCGCGGTGCTCCTCGAGCACTACGCGGGCGCCTTCCCGGCCTGGCTCGCCCCCGTCCAGGCGATCGGCATCCCGATCGGGGACGCGCACGTGGAGTACCTGGAGAAGTTCGCGGCCGCGGCCAGGAAGCAGGGCCTGCGCGTCGAGGTGGACTCCTCCTCGGACCGCATGCAGAAGAAGATCCGCAACGCCCAGAAGCAGAAGGTGCCCTTCATGGTCATCGCGGGCGACGAGGACATGTCGGGCGGTTCGGTGTCCTTCCGCTACCGCGACGGCTCGCAGGAGAACGGCATCCCGTTCGACGAGGCCATCGCCAAGATCGCGAAGGTCGTTGCGGAGCGGGCCCAGGTCTGATCCGCACCACCCGAAGGGCCCCTGGGGGATCACTTCCCCGGGGGCCCTTCGTCGCCCTCGCGGGCGAAGGTCTGCATCAGCCACGACGAGAACGAGCCCGTCACCGCGCCGAGCAGGCCGAGACCGCCGGCCATCATCCCGGTCGCGATCACCCGGCCGAGCCGGGTCACCGGGGTGATGTCGCCGTAGCCGACCGTGCTCAGGGTCGAGGCGGCCCACCACACGGCGTCGCCGAACGTCCGCATGGTGGCGCCGGGTGCCCCGCGCTCCTGCTGGTAGACCGCGAGAGCGCCGGAGAAGCCGAGCAGCAGGGTGGACAGGCTCGCATACGCGATCACGCGCGCGTACAGCGAGAGCCGGGGCTCCCCCTGCCGGCGCTGGATCACGTCGTAGAGCGGAACGATCCGCAGCGGGCGCAGCAGCGGCAGGACCACCACGACGGTGTGCAGGAAGTGCGTGCTGACGAAGCGCAGGAACCGCTGACCGCCGAGTCGCCAGCGCACCAGGTAGTCCGCCGCGAACAGCACCCAGAGCGTGAGCATCGCGGCCAGGCACAGGTTCCGCCAGAAGGACGGGATGCTCACGGCCAGGACGCGGGTGGCGTAGGCGGCGATGAAGAGCAGTGACCCAACGAAGAGCGGGATCTCGGTGCGCTGCTCCCAGCGGGCCGCGGGGTTGTCGTCGTCCACCGGCCCAGCTTGTCCGGTGACGGCGTTCCGGCCGCCCCGGCGACACGCCGCGAACGGGCGAAGCCATATGCTGCCTTGCATGACGAGTGAGCCGGAACAGCAGATCGGAGTGGGGACGCAGGACGCGTTCCAGCGCCTGTGGACGCCCCACCGGATGGCCTACATCCAGGGCGAGAACAAGCCGACCGGTCCGGGGGCCGACGACGGCTGCCCCTTCTGCTCGATCCCGGCCAAGTCCGACGACGACGGCCTGATCGTCCGCCGCGGCGAGCACGTGTACGCGGTCCTCAACCTCTACCCGTACAACGGCGGCCATCTGATGACCGTGCCGTACCGGCACGTGGCCGACTACACGGACCTGACCTTGCCGGAGACGGCCGAGCTGGCCGAGCTGACCAAGCAGGCGATGACCGCGCTGCGCACCGCGTCCGGCGCGCACGGCTTCAACATCGGCATGAACCAGGGCACGGTGGCCGGCGCCGGCATCGCCGCCCACCTGCACCAGCACATCGTCCCGCGCTGGGGCGGCGACACGAACTTCATGCCGGTGGTCGGCCAGACGAAGGTGCTGCCGCAGCTGCTGGCGGACACCAGGAAGATGCTGGCGGAGGCCTGGCCGGCGCCGGCGTAGACCCAGTAGACCCACCGGTGCCCTCGGTCCCGAGGGCACCGCTCACGCGTCGTACAGGTCGGCCTTCTTCGGCGTCGGGTCCTGCACCAGGCCGCTGAGGACGGACGAGCGGTTGCCGAACTTCTCGGTGTCCACGCCGTTCTCCCGCAGCACCCGGATCGCGGCCGAGTGCACCACCCGCAGCACCGGGGTGGCCGCGCGCAGCGCGTCGTCGGCCATGAAGCGGTGCCGCCACGGCTGGTCCGCCCAGGCGTGCCGCAGCCCGAACGGCTCCGGCAGGACGAGCGAGCCGCCGAGCCACTTGAGCATCGGCGGGTACCAGGTCAGCGGGGCGCGCGCGGTGAGCCGTACCACCTCGTCGGTGGGCACCAGGGGCAGATTGACCGTGCGGTTCTCCCAGGGCTTGAGCGACTTGGCGACCTCCTTGATGGGCGCCGTCGGCTTCGTGGTGAACAGCGGGTTCACCGGTCCCAGGGCGTGCCCGGTCACCTCGATGCGCAGCGTCTCGTGGAGCACCGTCACCGTGATCATCATGGTGATGACGAGCTGCCCGTCCCACAGGGTCCACTGCACGCCCAGGTAGTGCCGGTCACCGCTGCCGAACTGCTGCTTGTTGCATATGTCCTGTATGGCGTGCTGCTTGATCTGGAACGCCTCCACGTCCGTGCCCTCGGGCCGGGACACCTCCTTGGCGTTCTCCCCGATCGGCGTGACGATCCAGTGCCGTATCGACGGCCGGGGGAAACCGCCGGTGTTCAGCGGACCCCGCTCCAGCATGCGCAGCTTGTCGTGGATGGAGCGTATGACGTCCCAGCTGCGGAAGGGATGGATCTCCCGGGAGGGGTCGGCGGGCTCGAGGTCCTCGGCGAGCTGCCAGGAGCCCCAGCGGGTGCCCATGCCGAGTATGCCCTTGGGCCCGGCGTAGAAGACGGAGTTGGACCGCTGCTCGGCACCGAGCCGGGCCAGTGACTGGCGCAGCTGCTCGGCAGCGGTCTCGCCCGGGGCGCGCGGCACGGCCTCGGGCACCTTGGCGCCGACGCTGCTGCCGGAGAGCAGGCCTTCCCAGCGCGCCCGCAGATCCCGGGCGCTGCGCTCGCAGATCCGCTTGGCCCAGAACCAGCCGAGCACCGGGATCACGACGCAGCCCCGCGCGTACCATCCCCAGAATCCGCCGAAGGGCATCTTCAGCAGGAAGAGCGCGGCGAGCACACCCACCCCGGTGAGCAGGACGGTGGCGAGCGTCCCGGCGCGCTTGTCGTCGCGCCTGGCGACGAGCGTGCGCACCTGGAAGACGAGCAGCCAGCCGATGAACCCCGGCAGGAAGATCAGGCCGCACAGCACCACGACGACGGACAACCGGTTGTCGCGTTCGCGGCGGATGTTGTTCGCCGCGAGCGCGTGCTCCACCACGACCTGGGGCTCGGTGCCGAAGGACTGGATGAGCGGCTTGCGGCCCGGGGCGAGCATGCGGTCGACCACGGCCCGCGAGAAGGCCTCGCCGAGATTGGGCTTGAGCAGGGATATCCGGCCGGCCTTGACGGTCGACTGGTGCCATTCGTTGTCGGTCTTCTTGATGTCCTCGATCACGTTGTCCCGGTAGGCCGCCGAGGCCAGCGCGTACGTCGCCGCCTGTCCCTCGTCGCCGGAGACGGGCACCTGCGGTCCGTCCCACTCCATGCCAACCGACATTCCCGCCCCCTCGCCGCCGGTGTCGCTCCTGCGGCCTTCCCGACTTCACTGCCCCGCACACCTGTTGAACAGGCCAACCTGCCGAATCGGCAGGACAACCGCACGAGTTCGGCACGACGTGATCAGGAGATCAGCGTATCCGCAGCCACCGACAGCGCGCCGGTGGACGGCTGAAGCCACCCACCGGCGCACGGAGTCGACCGGTGTGGGTTACGGCGTCTCGCCCGCCTGTTCGCGGATCCGCTCGGCGATCTGCGGCGGCATCGGCTCGTGCCGGGCGTAGGCACGGTCGAAGCGGGCCGTGCCGTGGGACAGGGAACGCAGGTCGATCGCGTAGCGGCCGATCTCGAACTCGGGCACCTCGGCCCGGATCAGGGTCCGTCCCGAGCCCACCTGCTCGGTGCCGAGCACCCGGCCGCGCCGGCTCGACAGGTCGCTCATCACCGCGCCCACGTAGTCGTCCGGGACCAGCACGCCCACCTCGGACACCGGCTCCAGCAGATGGATCCGCGCGTCGGCCGCGGCCTCGCGCAGCGCCAGCGCGCCCGCCGTCTGGAAGGCGGCGTCGGAGGAGTCCACCGAGTGCGCCTTGCCGTCCAGCAGCGTGATCCGGACGTCGATGAGCGGATAGCCCGCCGCGACGCCCTTGGCCGCCTGCGCCCGTACGCCCTTCTCGACGGACGGGATGAACTGGCGCGGTACGGCGCCGCCGACCACCTTGTCCACGAACTCGATGCCCGAGCCGCCGGGCAGCGGCTCCACCTCGATCTCGCAGATGGCGTACTGCCCGTGCCCGCCGGACTGCTTGACGTGCCGGCCGCGCCCGGCGGCCTTCACCGCGAACGTCTCGCGCAGGGAGACCTTGTGCGGTACGGCGTCGACCTGGACGCCGTAGCGGCTGCGCAGCCGCTCCAGGGCGACGTCCGCGTGCGCCTCGCCCAGGCACCACAGCACCACCTGGTGGGTGTCCTGGTTCTGCTCCAGGCGCATCGTCGGGTCCTCGGCGACCAGGCGGGCCAGGCCCTGCGAGAGCTTGTCCTCGTCGGCCTTGCTGTGCGCCTGGATGGCGAGCGGCAGCAGCGGGTCGGGCATCCGCCAGGGCTCCATCAGGAGCGGGTCGTCCTTGGCCGAGAGGGTGTCCCCGGTCTCCGCGCGGCCGAGCTTGGCCACGGACACCAGGTCGCCGGCGACGGCGTGCGTCACCGGGCGCTGGTGCTTGCCGAACGGGGTGGACAGGGCGCCGATCTTCTCGTCGACGTCGTGGTCCTCGTGCCCGCGGTCCGCCAGCCCGTGCCCGGAGACGTGCACCGTCTCGTCGGGGTGCAGGGTGCCGGAGAAGACGCGGACCAGGGAGATGCGGCCGACATAGGGGTCGGAGGAGGTCTTCACGACCTCGGCGACCAGCGGGCCGTCCGTGTCGCAGACCGTCAGCTCACGCGCCCTGCCGTCGATCGTGGTGACCCGGGGCATGGGGTGCTCGAACGGCGTCGGGAACCCACCCGTGATGAGCTCCAGCAGCTCCACCGTGCCGAGGCCCTGCCGGGCGCCCTCGGCGGCGGGGGCGGCGGCCAGGACCGGGAAGAACGTGCCGCGTGCCACCGCCCGCTCCAGGTCCTGGATCAGCGTCTTGACGTCGACCCGCTCGCCGCCCAGATAGCGGTCCATGAGGGTCTCGTCCTCGCTCTCGGCGATGATCCCCTCGATCAGCCGGTCGCGGGCCTCCTCGATGTCCGGGAGCTGGTCCTCGCCGGGCTCGGACTCCTTGCGCTCGCCGGTCGAGTAGTCGAACAGCTTCTGCGACAGCAGGCCGACGAGGCCCGTCACCGGAGCGTGCCCGTCCGGGCCCTCGGGGCCGCGCAGCGGCTGGTACAGCGGCAGCACGGCGTCGGGGTCGTCGGCGCCGAACGCCTCCGCGCACACCCGGGTCATCTCCTCGAAGTTCGCGCGCGCGCTCTCCAGGTGCGTCACCACGATCGCCCGGGGCATGCCGACGGCCTGGCACTCCTCCCAGACCATCCGCGTCGAGCCGTCCACCCCGTCCGAGGCCGAGACGACGAAGAGGGCCGCGTCCGCCGCGCGCAGACCGGCCCTCAGCTCCCCGACGAAGTCGGCGTACCCGGGGGTGTCGAGAATGTTGATCTTGATGCCGTCCCATTCGACCGGGACCAGCGAGAGCTGCACCGAGCGCTGCTGCCGGTGCTCGATGTCGTCGTGGTCGGAGACGGTGCCGCCGTCCTCCACGCGGCCCGCCCGGTTCACCGCCCCCGCGGTCAGCGCGAGGGCCTCCACCAAAGTGGTCTTGCCCGATCCGGAGTGGCCGACCAGCACCACATTCCTTATGGACGCGGGGTGGTCGGCCGCCCTTGCCCTGCCGGCGGCTCCGGGATGTGTCTGTGCCTTGTCGCCCATGATCCTGCCTCCCGTGCACGGTGAGGTCACTGTGGGCGCGGACACGCGGGACCCGCGTGCTCTGGCGGCTCCGGCGACGCCCGCGGTCCTTCGAGCTTTCCACTCCCGTAACGCCGCGTCCATACGAACGGCCGCGAAGCGGCCACGGCGGCCCGGGCGCGCCGGGCGTGCCCCGGCCGGGTGTGCGCGGGGCGGCGGTGCGGGCTCGTGGGTGCCCGCCCGTCACGCACGCGCACGCGTGACTACGATGGGCCAGCCGGAGGCCACCAGGGCCGCGGCGACAACGACCGTCGGGAAGGCCATGCTGAACAAGTACGCGCGTGCATTCTTCACGCGTGTCCTCACGCCGTTCGCCGCGTTTCTGATCCGCCGGGGCGTCAGTCCCGACGCGGTCACGCTCATCGGCACCGCCGGTGTGATGGCGGGCGCGCTGGTCTTCTATCCCCGAGGCGAGTTCTTCTGGGGCACGGTCGTGATCACGCTCTTCGTCTTCTCCGATCTGGTCGACGGCAACATGGCCCGCCAGCTCGGCCGCTCCAGCCGCTGGGGCGCGTTCCTGGACTCCACGCTGGACCGGGTCGCCGACGGCGCGATCTTCGGCGGGCTCGCGCTGTGGTACGCGGGCAACGGGAACGACAACGTCCTGTGCGCCGTCACGATCTTCTGCCTGGCCAGCGGCCAGGTGGTCTCGTACACCAAGGCGCGCGGCGAGTCGATCGGGCTGCCGGTCGCTGTCAACGGGCTCGTCGAACGCGCCGAGCGGCTGGTGATCTCGCTGGTCGCGGCCGGTTTCGCGGGACTGCACAAGTTCGGTGTACCAGGCATCCAGTGGCTGCTGCCGATCGCCCTGTGGATCGTCGCCGTGGGCAGCCTCGTGACGCTGATCCAGCGGGTCGTCACCGTCCGCCGCGAGTCCGCCGAGGCCGAGGCGGCGGCCGGGGAGAACGCCCCCCAGGGGAGGGAGACGGCGAAGTGAGCACCGCGGACCGGCTCACCGACGCGCTCTACGGGCTCGGCTGGAGCACCGTCAAGAACCTCCCCGAACCCGTCGCGGTCCGCCTCGGCCGGACCGTCGCCGACCTCGCCTGGAAGCGGCGCGGCAAGGGCGTACAGCGTCTGGAGGCCAACTACGCGCGCGTGGTGCCCGACGCCGGCCCGGAGCGGCTGGCCGAACTCTCGCGCGCGGGCATGCGTTCCTACCTGCGCTACTGGATGGAGTCCTTCCGGCTCCCGGCCTGGAGCCCCGAACGCGTCAGGGCCGGCTTCGAGGCCAAGGACCTCCACCACCTGACCGACGGGCTCGCCTCCGGCCGCGGCGTGATCCTGGCCCTGCCGCACCTGGCCAACTGGGACCTGGCCGGCGCCTGGGTCACCACCGAACTGCGGACCCCGTTCACCACGGTCGCCGAGCGGCTCAAGCCCGAGACCCTCTACGACCGCTTCGTCGCCTACCGCGAGGGCCTCGGCATGGAGGTGCTCCCGCACAGCGGCGGCTCGGCCTTCGGCACCCTGGCCCGGCGGCTGCGCGACGGCGGCCTGGTCTGTCTGGTCGCCGACCGCGACCTGTCCGCGTCCGGCACCGAGGTGGACTTCTTCGGCGCCCGGGCCCGGATGCCCGCCGGACCGGCCCTGCTGGCCCAGCAGACCGGCGCGCTGCTGCTGCCCGTCACCCTCCGGTACGACGACTCCCCGGTCATGAAGGGCCGCGTGCATCCCCCGATCGAGGTACCGGAGGCGGGTACCCGGGCCGAGAAGACGTCCGCCATGACACAGTCGCTCGCCGACGCCTTCGCCACCGGGATCGCCGAGCACCCGGAGGACTGGCACATGCTCCAGCGGCTGTGGCTCGCCGACCTCGACCCCACGAAGGGACCCTCGTGAGAATCGGGATCGTCTGCCCGTACTCCTGGGACGTGCCCGGCGGCGTCCAGTTCCACATCCGTGACCTGGCCGAGTACTTCATCCGGCTCGGCCACGAGGTCTCCGTCCTCGCGCCCGCCGACGACGACACCCCGCTGCCGCCGTACGTCGTCTCGGCCGGCCGCGCGGTCCCGGTGCCGTACAACGGCTCGGTGGCCCGGCTGAACTTCGGTTTCCTGTCGGCCGCGCGCGTGCGCCGCTGGCTGCACGAGGGCGCGTTCGACGTGGTCCACATCCACGAGCCGACGTCCCCCTCGCTCGGCCTGCTGACCTGCTGGGCCGCGCAGGGCCCCATCGTGGCCACCTTCCACACCTCCAACCCCCGCTCGCGCGCGATGATCGCCGCGTACGCGATCCTGCAGGCCGCGCTGGAGAAGATCAGCGCGCGGATCGCGGTGAGCGAGTACGCCCGCCGCACCCTGGTCGAGCATCTGGGCGGGGACGCCGTGGTCATCCCCAACGGCGTCGACGTCGACTTCTTCGCCGAGGCCGAGCCCAGGCCGGAGTGGCAGGGCGACACGATCGGCTTCATCGGCCGCATCGACGAGCCCCGCAAGGGCCTGCCGGTGCTGATGGGGGCGCTGCCGAAGATCCTGGCCGCCCGTCCGCAGACCCGGCTGCTGGTCGCGGGGCGCGGCGACGAGCAGGCGGCCGTCGAGGACCTGCCCGCCGAACTGCGCTCGCGCGTGGAGTTCCTCGGCATGATCAGCGACCAGGACAAGGCCCGCTTCCTGCGCAGCGTCGACCTGTACGTCGCGCCCAACACCGGCGGCGAGAGCTTCGGCATCATCCTGGTCGAGGCGATGTCGGGGGGCGCCCCCGTCCTCGCCTCGGACCTGGACGCCTTCGTCCAGGTCCTCGACCAGGGCAAGGCCGGTGAGGTATTCGCCAACGAGGACGCCGACGCACTGGCACAGGCCGCCGTGGACCTGCTGGCGGACCCGGAGCGACGGGCCGAACTGCGGGAGCGGGGCAGCGCGCACGTCCGCCGCTTCGACTGGTCGACGGTCGGCGCCGACATCCTGTCGGTCTACGAGACCGTCACGACCGGAACGGCGGCGGTGGCCACGGACGAGCGCCCGGGCCGGCGTTCACGGTTCGGGCTGGCCCGGGACTGAACCCACGGGGGCGACGGCACGGCCGCGGGGTCCCGATAGCCTTCGCCCGTGACCGCAACCCTCATCTGGATCCTCCTCGCCCTCGTCGCCGTCGGCGTGTACCTGAGCTGGACGGCCGGGCGGCTGGACCGGCTGCACGTGCGCATGGACGCCGCGCGGGCCGCGCTGGACGCCCAGCTGCTGCGGCGGGCCTCCGTGACCCAGGAACTGGCCACCTCGGGCGTCCTGGATCCCGCCGCCTCGATCGTGCTCTACGAGGCCGCGCACGCCGCCCGGCAGGCGGAGGAGGACCAGCGGGAGGTCGCGGAGAGCGAGCTGAGCCAGGCCCTGCGCGCGGTGTTCGAGGACCCGCGGCAGGTCGAGGTCGTCCGGGACGCGCCGGGCGGCGACGAGGCGGCCCACGAGCTGGCCGAGGCGGTACGCCGGGTCCCCATGGCCCGCCGCTTCCACAACGACGCCGTGGGGGCCGCCCGCAGGCTCCGCGAGCACCGCAAGGTGCGCTGGTTCCGGCTGGCCGGCCACGCCCCCTTCCCGCTGGCCTTCGAGATGGACGACGAGCCGCCCGCGGCCCTGGTGGAACGGGCCGCCTGAACCGGGCGCCGTGACCCGTCGCCGGACAAAAGGATCCACCGGGTCCCCATTGGCCCTTGCTGTGGACTGGTCCTCTCGCGTTTCCTCGTCGGTGCAGTCACCCTTTCCACTTCAGTGAGGTCACCCGTGTCCACCACCGAGAACCAGGCTCCCGAGACCGGCACCGCCCGTGTGAAGCGCGGCATGGCCGAGCAGCTCAAGGGCGGCGTGATCATGGACGTCGTCACCCCGGAGCAGGCGAAGATCGCTGAGGACGCGGGCGCCGTCGCCGTCATGGCCCTTGAGCGGGTCCCGGCCGACATCCGCAAGGACGGCGGCGTGGCCCGCATGTCCGACCCGGACATGATCGAGGGCATCATCGAGGCCGTCTCCATCCCGGTCATGGCCAAGTCCCGCATCGGCCACTTCGTCGAGGCCCAGGTCCTGCAGTCCCTCGGCGTCGACTACATCGACGAGTCCGAGGTGCTCACCCCGGCCGACGAGGTCAACCACTCCGACAAGTGGTCCTTCACCACCCCCTTCGTCTGTGGTGCGACCAACCTGGGCGAGGCCCTGCGCCGCATCGCCGAGGGCGCCGCGATGATCCGCTCCAAGGGCGAGGCCGGCACCGGCAACGTCGTCGAGGCAGTCCGCCACCTGCGCCAGATCAAGAACGAGATCGCCCGCCTGCGCGGCTTCGACAACCACGAGCTGTACGCCGCCGCCAAGGAGCTGCGCGCCCCCTACGAGCTGGTCAGGGAGGTCGCCGAGCTGGGCAAGCTCCCGGTGGTCCTCTTCTCCGCCGGTGGCGTGGCCACCCCGGCCGACGCCGCGCTGATGCGC
>Ga0308176_10001977_pt1 | contig 12860 bp, 11 predicted proteins | sample PhyCR2_3_FD_203890 | JGI IMG/M metagenome (GOLD analysis project Ga0308176, IMG submission 203890) | Soil microbial communities from UC Gill Tract Community Farm, Albany, California, United States - DLSLS.C.R2 | ecosystem: Environmental > Terrestrial > Soil > Agricultural land | place: USA... | reverse complement strand
ATGCCGACGGCGATCCCGTAACGCTTCCACGGGCGCAGCTTGCGGAACAGGCGCAGCGTGAAGCCGCCGCGGTCGATGGTGATGATCCGCGGGTAGCGGCGCTGCAGCACCTTGTAGGTGACCGGGGCCCTGACGGTGACCAGGCGGGTGTGGAGGCGGCGCACGACCGGGTGCGCGGGGGCGGTGTCCAGCGCCCTGTCGATCTGCCTGGCCACCCGCTTGCTCGCCAGCCGCAGCCCGGTGTGCGAATGGCTGACGATCATCCGCCGCACCGTGATCCGCAGCTTCGCGTCGCGCGGCGCGTGGTAGACGCGCCGGGCGACCTGCGCGACGAACGCCTTCACCGCCAGGTGCGAGTGGCTCAGCACGAGCGGGACGTCCGCCGGCGCCGTGGCCGCGAGCGCGTGCTTCGCGGTCGCGTGCGCGTCGAACTTCAGCTTCGCCTGCTGCATCGTGAGCGTCCATGGCACGCCGCCCGCCCCGAGGACGAAGTCCGCGCCGAGCGGCGCCTGCAGGCTCGACGCCAGCAGCCCCTCGGCCTGCTCCTGCGTCAGCCCGCTCAGGTCCACGCCACCGGCCGTCACGCCCTGCACGATCGTCGCCTCCGGCGCCGGCTGTGGCGTTGGCGCGGGCTGGGGGTCCTGCGCGGCGGCGGGCACCACGGCGGCGAGGGCGCAGAGGATCGCGGCGCAGGCGAGGCGCATGGTTCGAGGGTAGCGAGCGCCCCTGGAAGCGGTGCAACTACGCGACCACGCGCAGGCGCCGCTGGTCCTGTGCCGGCGCGGCGGCGAAGAAGTCGTCGAGCAGGCGCCAGGTCGTGCCCAGCGCGGAGCGGCCGGTGAGGACGCCGAGGTGGCCGCCGGGGCAGGTCTCGAGCTGGACCTCCGGCGCGTTGGGCAGCAGGTCGGCGACGTGATGCACGGCTGACCGCGGCGCGAGCGTGTCGGTCGCGCCGGCGATGCTCAGCACCGGGACGCGCACGTCGGCGAGGTCGATCTCGTGGTCGCCGAGGTCGAGGTGCCCGTCGGCCAGGTCGTTGACGCGGAAGAACTGGTGGTAGAGCTGGCCCATCGTCCGCCCCGGGTAGGCGTGCATGTTCGCGATGAAGTCGTCGACGGCCTCGATCTGCGCGAGGAACTCGCGGTCGTCCAGGTGCGAGAGCACCGCCAGCGGCTTCGTCAGGTACTTGTCGATCGAGCTCAGCTGGAAGCCGCGCCGGACGAGCGGCGCCGGCGCGCCGCCGAGCAGCCGGTACAGCGCGGTCCCGAGCATCCCGTTGGTGACGTTCGCCACACCGCGGATCGGCGCGAACATCCGCACGTGCGTGAAGTCGAACGGCGACGCCACCATCGCGACCGACTCGACCGGCAACGACTCGTCGGCCGCCAGGGCCAGCAGCGACATGATCCCGCCCAGGCACCAGCCGAGCACCTGCACGCGCCCGCCGCCGTTGTCCTCGCTGACGCGCCGGATCGCGTTGGGCACGATGTCGTCGACCCAGTGCTCGAGGCCCAGGTCGCGGTCCGAGAACGCGATGTGGCCGTACTCGAGCAGGTACGTCCGGTGCCCGGCCTGCAGCATGTGCTCGGCCAGCGAGCAGCCGCGGCGCAGGTCGAAGCACGCCGACGGCGCCGCCAGCGGCGGCACCAGCAGCAGCGGCAGCGCTCGCTGCGGCAGGTCGTCGTCGGGCGGCAAGTAGCGGTAGACGGTGCGCTTCGGCGCCTCGTCGATGATCTGCGCCGGCGTGCGGCGCAGGTCCGCGACGCCGCCGCGGACGACCATGTCGAAGACGTTGGCCGCCGCCAGCGAGACCGAGTCCGGTGTCGGGATCAGCTGCATGTGAAGCTCAGCATGCTCGCAGCTAGCCGCTCGGGCATCTCCACCTGCGGGCAGTGCCCGCAGCCCTGGTACAGCTCGTAGGCGAAGTCGTCGCGATGCCCGAGCGCCTCCACGAGATGCCGCGAGCCGCGGTGCGTGACCATGCGGTCGCGGTCGCCCCACACCAGCAGGATCGGCGCCGCGATGCGCTCAAGCTCGAAGCAGCCCTGCAGCTCCGGCAGCAGCCGCCGCCCCACGTCGAGGAAGCGCGTCGCGTCGGCGCGGCGGCGGTGGTGGCCGGCGAACGTTCCGACGACCGCCGCGGGCGCCTCGCGCGGGCGCGCGAACGCCAGCTGGCGGTAGGCCTCGCCGACGGCGGCGTGCACGACCTGCTCGGGCAGCGGCGCCGCGAGCAGCGCGCGCACGAGCGGGAACGACTCGATGATCCGGAACCAGACGGGATGGTCGAAGCCGGCGGGCGACACCGGCACCGCGCCGCGCAGCGCCGGCACCGGGTCCTGCACCGCGCGCAGCGCCATGCAGCCGCCCAGCGAGTTGCCCGCGACGATCGCGGGCTCGCCCGCCTCGCCGGCAGCGTGCTCGACCGCCGCCGCGGCGAACGCGTCGAGCTGCGGAAGCACCGGCCCGGGCCTCAGCCGCCCCGCGGTCGCGAAGCCCGGCAGGTCCAGCGCGATCGCCCGGCGCCCCGCGCGCGCGAGCCGGTCGAGCACGAGCCGCCACGTGTCGGCGCTGTCGGCGAACCCGTGCAGCAGCACCAGCGGTGGACCGTCCCCCTCCAGCTCCAGCACCCGCGTGTCGAACCCTGCGAGCTCGAGCCGGTGCTCGACCAGCGGCTCCCTCATCCGGCTGCGGCAGCCTCCGGCGCGCCATGTACGACGAAGTCGCTCTGCCGGGTGAGCGCGAACGCCAGCACCCCGGCCACGAACGCGACGATCGCCGTGATGACGAACAGCTCCGACAGCGCGTCGCTGTAGGCCACCAGGTAGGCGTGGCGCGGCACGCCGCGCACCAGGTCCGGGTTGCCGGTCGCGAGCACCTCACCGGGAACGTGCGCGATCTTGCTCGTGAGCAGGCCCTGGAAGATCGCGCCGAGCCCGGCGATGCCGGTCGCGATCCCGACCTGGCGGAACGTCGAGTTGATGCCGCTCGCCATCCCCGACCGCTGGGGCTGGACCACGCCCACCGCCGCCTGGGCCAGGCTCGGGTTGACCATCCCGATGCCGGCGCCCGCCAGCAGGAAGCCCGGCAGCAGCGCCGTCCACTTCGAGTCGGCGTCGATGCCGCTCATCAGCAGCAGCCCGAGCCCGACGAGCGACATGCCGAGGCCGAACAGCACGCGGACCGGCACCGTCCGGCTGATGCGCCCGGCTGCCGGGGCGACGAAGAAGCTCACGACGGTCAGCGGCAGGAACCGCAGCCCGGTCTCCTGCGGCGAGAACCCGAGCGTGTTCTGCACGTAGAGCGTGATGTAGAGGAACATCGCGAACATCGAGGCGCTGAGCCCGAAGGCCGCGATCGAGGCGCCGCCGAAGGCCGGCTTGCGGAAGAGCGTCAGGTCGAACATCGCCTGCTCGCGCGCGCGGCGCTCGATGAACACGAACGCGGTCAGCAGGGCAGCCGAGCCGATGAAGAGCGCCAGGATGAGGGTGCTGCCCCAGCCCTCCGCGTTGCCACGCACGAGGGCGAAGATCAGCAGGAACAGCCCGCCGCTGAAGCTGATCAGCCCGGGCACGTCGATGCGCTGGGCCGACGGCGACCGGAACTCGTCGACCTTCGCGAGCGTCACGAGCACCGCGCCGATCCCGATCGGCACGTTGACGAAGAAGATCGACTCCCAGCTGATCTGCTCCGTGAGCACGCCGCCGACGAGCGGGCCGATCGCCACGGCCGCGCCGATCGTCGCCCCCCAGATCCCGAACGCCGTGCCGCGATCCTGGCCGCTGAACGCGTGCGCGATGAGCGACAGCGACGTGGCGAACATCGCGGCCCCGCCGATGCCCTGGAACCCGCGCGCCAGGATCAGGAACGTCGGCCCGGTCGCCAGGCCGCACAGGATCGACGCGAGCGTGAAGGCGACCATCCCGCCGACGAAGATCCGCCGGTGCCCGAAGCGGTCGGCGAGCGTGCCCGTCGTCAGCAGCAGGCTCGCCAGCCCGAGCGCGTAGGCGTCGATGACCCACTGCAGGTCGCTGAAGCTCGTCTTCAGGTCCTTCGCGATGTCCGGCAGCGCGACGTTCACGACCGTGATGTCGAGCAGCAGCATGAACGTGGCGACGCAGACCGCCGCGAGCGTCCACCACCGGTTCGGGTGCTTCTCAGGCACGGCCGTACACCGGGACCTCGGCGCCGCTGATCGGGGCGGAGGCGTCGCTTGCGAGGAAGTGGATGACCTCGGCGATGGCGGCCGGCGTGACCCACGCGTCGTGGTCGGCGTCGGGCATCGCGGCGCGGTTGGCGGGAGTGTCGATCACGGAGGGCAGCACGGCGTTGCAGCGGATCCCGTCATCACGGTACTCCGCGTCCAGCGCCCGCACGAAGGCCAGCACCGCCGCCTTGGACGCAACGTATCCGGCTGCCCCGGGGAACGGCTGCAACGCGGCGCGGGTCCCCACGCAGACCACGGCGCCGCCGTTCATGCGCGGGATCGCGGCGGCGGTCACGAGGTAGGCGGGGCGCAGGTTGAGCGTGAACTGGCGCTCGAACTCCTCGATCGGGGTCTCGTGGACGCGTCCGCCCTGGGCGAACCCGCCGACGAGGTTGACGACCGCGCGCAGGTCGTCGCCGGCGCCGGCGACCACCTGCTCGACCGCGGCCTGGTCGAAGAGGTCGGCCTCGGCGAAGCGGACGTTGTCGTGATCGGTTCCCGGCCGTTTGTCCACGCCGACGACGTCCCAGCCCTCGGCTGCGAAGCGATCCACCACCGCCCCGCCCAGCCCGCCGGTCGCTCCCGTGATCAACGCGGTTCGTGCCATGTCAGCTTCATCTTCGCGCACGCGACTCCTTGGACATGGTTCCGTCCCGAATGTCGTCCGCGTCGCTTGCAACGTTTCCGAACGTGTTGGTGCGCGACTTCCAGGACGGGCTCGAGGTGGACCAGGTGCTGCTGGTCCGCGGCGCCGAGGCGCGCTCCAAGCGCGACGGCGGCGAGTTCCTGCGCCTGACGCTGGCCGACCGCACCGGCTCGGTCGTGGCGATGGTCTGGGACGACGTGGACCGCGTGCGCGTGCTCTGCCCGGCCGGCTCGCCGATCCACGTGTCGGGCCGTTTCCGCGTCCATCCCCGCTTCGGCGCGCAGATCGACCTGCTCGGCCTGCGCGAGCCGGAGCCCGGCACGTTCGACCCCGCCGCCCTGTTCGACGGGCCGCCCAAGCCCGCCGACCGGATGGAATCCGACCTGCGCGAGCTCGTCGCCACGATCCAGGAGCCGCACCTGCGCACGCTGCTCGAGCGCGTGCTGGGCGAGGGCACGCCGACGTGGCAGGTCTACCGCCGCGCCCCCGCCGCCAAGCACTACCACCAGGCCTACGAGCACGGCCTGCTCGAGCACTGCCTCTCGGTCGCCCAGGGCGTCAGCGCGATCAGCGCCACGTTCCCCGGCATCGACCGCGACGTCGCCGTCACCGGCGCGCTGCTGCACGACATCGGCAAGCTCGAGGCCTACACGACCGACCCGGCCGCGATCGACCTGACCGACGCCGGCCGCCTGCAGGGCGAGATCCCGCTGGGCTACTACCGCATCCGGCGCGAGATCGAGGAGATCGACGGCTTCCCGCCCCGCCTCGCCGAGGCGCTCCTGCACATCATCCTCAGCCACCACGGCACGCTCGAGCACGGCTCGCCGGTCGTCCCCTGCACGCGCGAGGCGACCCTCGTGCACTTCCTCGACAACCTCGGCGGCCGCCTCGGCTCCTTCGACCGCCTGCAGAAGGAGCTGCCCGCCGGCGCGACCTGGTCGGGCTTCGACCGCGCCCTGGGCGCGTCGGCCTTCTTCGGCGCGGCGGCGGACGTCGCGTCGCGCATCGAAGCCGCCTAGTCCCTCGCGGATGAGCGATGTGCGGCTACCGCAAGCCGAGCAGCTACTGCTAGCACGACAGCTCGAAAAGCATTCCGCCGATCACTTCGGGTTGAACGACGTTTACGTTTTCCGCCGCGGCGATCAATACCGAGCTCGCATGAAGAGGTACTGGGAAGACAACCCGACGCGACGCTGCTACGCATGCGGCACCAACTCCGGCCTCCAGTTGCATCACCGGACATACGCACGATTCGGTGAGGAATTCGATGACGACCTGGTTCCATTGTGCGCCGCCGGTCATACCGCAGTGCACTCACTAGCCGACGAAGGCCATCCACTGAGCGACGCACATGTCGAGCTCCGTCGGCGAGTTCTTGCGACATGTCGTACAGAAGCGGAGCGCCGACATGTGCGCGAGATCCAACGCGCATGCGACGAGCTCCGACGGCCCGGGCTGCCGTGCCAGCTCCCTCCCCGACTTTGTGGTGAGCCACGGACGGGAAACGTCCTTCGTGTGTCCCTATAGGGACCACTGAAGAACGTTTGCCCGCCGGAGGGCCCTGGATTCTCTCCCGCGGTGACGAATCGCCGAAGGGGCCGACGCCGAGTTGCACAAAGCCCCATATCCGGCCCGGAACGGGCGCAACGAGGTGATTCCCTCTCCCTCATGCCGACGGACCACGCCGGCGCCCCGCCCACGCCTGAGCGGAACGCCTCCTTCGCATGCCGCCTAAGCCGCTCCGTCCTGCCCGGCCAGCCGCCGGGAGCGCTCGTCGTCGAGGATCGATTTCATCTCGCCGGCGGCAGCGGCGATCCGGGTCACGTACTCCTCGCGCTGCTCCGGTGAGAGCGTCGCGCCGCGCCGCGCGAGGAGGTCGGCGAAGCCCTGGACGATCGTGAGTGGGGTGCGGAGGTCATGGACGAGCGTGACCAGGCGCTCGTCGTGGCCGTCGCTCATCAGTCGCCGGCGGAGTGGTCGAGCGCGATCTCGCCGCGTTCGAGGGCGATGGCGATCGCGTGCACGCGGTTGCGGGCCTGCAGCTTGCGGATCACGTTGCGCACGTGGGTGCGAACCGTCTCGACGCTCACGCTGATCTCGTCGGCGATCGCCTCGGCGGTCCGGCCCTCGGCCATCAGGTGCATGATCTCGCGCTCGCGCGGCGAGAGCTGGGGCACGTGCGCGGTCGCGCGCGGCGACAGCAGGATGCGGTCCAGCCGCGGGTCGACGTAGGAGCCCCCCTCCTTGACGCGCTCGATCGCGGCCAGCAGCTCGTCCATCGAGCCCGCCTTGAGCGCATAGCCGCGGGCGCCGCTGTCGAGGCCGTCGTACAGCAGCTCGGCGTCCGAGTCGCCGGTGTAGAGGATCACGCCGAGGTCGGGGCGGCGCGCGAGCAGCTCGCGCGTCAGGTCGATGCCGCTGCCATCGGGCAGGCGGATGTCGACGATCGCCACGTCGGGATGGGTGTGGTCGACGAGGTCCACGCCGGCTGCGACATTGCCCGCTGCTCCCACGACTTCCATACCGCCGTGGCCGAGCAGCGCTGCAAGCCCCTCCCGCAGGGCCTCGTGGTCATCGATGATCACGAGCTTGGTCATGCAACCGTGAAAGCTACCCGCAAAGTCCGGCGAAAGTGAGTAACGCGGAGCGGACCCCGCTTTCGCCGCGCTCTAAGGTGAGGCGCGATGGCCAAGGACACCGAGAAGCTCATCCGCCAGCTGTCGCTGATCTCCTACCTGATGGCGGAGCGCCGGCCGGTCACCGCCCTGGAGATCCGCCGCGACGTCGAGGGCTACTCGGGGATGAACGAGGACGCGTTCGCCCGGCGTTTCTACGCGGACCGCGCCGAGCTCAGCGATCTCGGCATCCAGCTGACCATCGACAAGCCGATCGACGGGGTCGCCGAGCAGGAGAACTACTCGCTGCGCCCGGAGAACTTCCATCTCCCGGCGATCGCGTTCACCGACCAGGAGCTCGCAAGCCTGCAGACGGCGCTCGCGCTGCTCGACGGCGAGTTCGCCTACGCCGAGCCGCTGCGGCTCGCGCTGCAGCAGCTCACGTGGGGGCGGCCGTCGCCCCTGGGCGCGCCCGAGCAGACGTCGGTGGCGCTCGGCATCACCGCGTCGGCCGGCGGCCACGATCTCTCCCAGCGCCTGGCGAAGATCGAGACCGCGATCTTCCGCAACAAGACGATCACGTTCGAGTACCACACGATGGAGCGCGACGAGGTCGGCGCGCGCAAGGTCGACCCGTACCACCTGCTCTACCAGGGCGGGCAGTTCTACCTCCTCGGCCACAGTCACGAGCGCGGCGCGCTGCGCGTCTTCCGCCTCAGCCGCATCAAGGGCAAGGTCGCCTACGCGACGAAGGCCGAGCACGACTTCCGTCGCCCCACCGACTTCGACCCGCGGCCGTACGCGGCGCGCGCCGACTGGCAGTTCGGCGAGCCGGACGGGACCGCCGAGATCTGGGTCTCGGAGCGGATCGCCTGGCTGGTCGAGCGCCACTTCGGCCGCTTCGGCGAGATCCGGCACGAGGAGGGCAGCGAGGACGTCGTGTTCGTGACCGACTACGCGTCGGTGCGGATGCTCGTCTCGTGGGTGCTTCGCCTGGGCGAGCACGCCCGGATCCTGTCCCCGGAGGCGGTGGCGACCGAGCTGGACGAGCGCGCGGCGCGGCTGGAGCAGCTGCACGCCGAGCCGCTGGAGCTGGCGGGCCCGTCGCGCCGCAAGGCCGCCGAGGCGCCCGTCAACGGCGCCGGTGGCTCGGCGCGGCGCGAGACCGCGATCCGCCCGGAGCGCTTCGCGCGCCTCGTCACGCTCGCCTCGATCCTGATCGACGCCGGCCGCCGCGCGGAGCGCCTGCAGGTCGCCGAGCTGCTGGAGCGCCTGCAGATCTCCGACCAGGAGCTGCGCGAGGACGTCAACGTCCTCAACGTCGTGAACTTCGGCGGCGGCTCGTACGTGCTCTACGCCGAGGTCGACGAGGCCACGGGCGAGATCGAGGTCGACCCGGAGCCCTACTCCGACAACTTCGCCCGTCCTGCGCGCCTGCTGCCGGTCGAGGCGAAGGCGCTCGTTGCTGCGATCGACCTGATCGGCGACCACCTGCCGGCCGGCTCGCTGAGCTCGGCGCGCAAGAAGATCGTCGACGCGCTCGGCGCCGACCCGATGGAGCAGGGCCTGCAGGTCGCCCGCGCCGCCGGCGACGACTCCGTGATCGCGCGCGTCGTGTCGGAGGCGATCAAGCGCCGCCGGCTGCTGCGCCTGGACTACTACAAGCCCAACGAGGACGAGTACACCGAGCGCACGGTCGAGCCCTATTACCTCGTCAACGGGCGCGAGGGCTGGTACGTCGCCTCCTACGACCCGGCCAAGGAGGACGTGCGCCACTTCCGCCTGGACCGCATCCGCGAGGCGGAGGTCCTGAGCGACAAGTACGTGCCGCGACCCGAGGTCAAGCCGAGCGCCGACCTCGAGGGCTGGACGCGCACCGGCGAGGTCGAGGCCTCGCGCACCGCCCGTGTCTGGATCTCACCTGACCGTGCCCGCTGGGCGCGCGAGGAGCGCACCGTCGCCCAGGAGCTCTCCGACGGCTCGGTCATCGTCGAGCTTCCGTTCGCCGGGTCGGACTACCTCGTGCGCGAGGTGCTCAAGGAGGCCGGCGATGCCGCCGTGCTGGAGCCCGAGGACGCCCGCGAGGCGGTCCTCGAAACGGTGCACCGCCTCCGCGCCGAGGCCAAGGCCGCGCACTGATCACTACCCTGCGCCGCGTGAGCCGGCGCAGCCTGATCACGATGTCCGACGAGGAGGTCCTCGGCTTCCTCGAGGCCGAGCGCGTGGTGACGTGCGCGACGATGGGGCCGCGCGGGTGGCCGCACCTGATGCCGCTCTGGTACGTCATCCGCGGCGACACGCTGTGGTCGTGGACCTATGGCAAATCGCAGAAGGTGAAGAACCTCGAACGCGACGCGCGCTGCACGCTGCAGGTCGAGGCCGGGCGCGACGTCTACCACGAGCTGCACGGCGTGACGTTCGAGTGCGAGGCGGAGATCCACCGCGACCTGGAGACCGTCACGGGCGTCGGGATGGAGCTCGCCGGGCGCTACGGCGGCGCGGAGCCGTCGGTGGACATGCGCGCCGCGTTCGAGCAGCAGGCGGCCAAGCGGGTGGCGCTGGAGTTCCGCGAGCGCCGCCGGGCGACCTGGGACCACCGCAAGCTGGGGGGCCAGACCTATTAGGGGATTGATCCTCAGCGGGGGCAAGGGCACGCGTCTGCGCCCGATCACGCACACGAGCGCCAAGCAGCTCGTGCCCGTCGCCAACCGGCCGGTGCTCTTCTACGGCATCGAGGCGATGGCGAACGCCGGCATCACCGAGGTCGGGATCATCATCGCGCCGGAGACCGGCGACGAGATCCGCGCGGCCGCAGGCGACGGCTCGCAGTTCGGCGTGAGGATCACGTACATCGTCCAGGACGAGCCCGCCGGACTCGCCCACGCGGTGCTGACGGCCGAGCCGTTCCTCGGCGCCGACCCGTTCGTGATGTACCTGGGCGACAACCTGCTGCAGGGCGGCATCGAGGACCTCGTGCGCGCCTTCGAGGCCAACGACCCCGACGCGCTCATCCTGCTCACGCCCGTGCCGGACCCGCAGCACTACGGCGTCGCCGAGCTCGACGGTGACCGCGTCGTCGCGCTCGCGGAGAAGCCGCCGGAGCCCAGGACGAACCTCGCGCTCGTCGGCGTCTACCTCTTCGCGCCGATCATCCACGACGCGGCGCGGGCGATCGAGCCCAGCGCCCGTGGCGAGCTCGAGATCACCGACGCGATCCAGCACCTCGTCGACACCGGCAGGCGCGTCGAGCCGCACATCGTCCAGGGCTGGTGGAAGGACACCGGGCGCCTGGAGGACATGCTCGAGGCCAACCGGCTGATCCTGGACACGATCGAGCAGCGCATCGATGGCGAGCTCGTCGACTCGCAGGTCGAGGGCCGCGTGATCGTCGAAGCCGGCGCGCGCCTGGAGCGCGCGACCGTCCGCGGCCCGGCCGTGATCGGCGCGGGCGCCCACCTCGTCGACTGCTACATCGGCCCCTACACAGCGGTCGGCGAGGGCTGCCACGTCGACCGCGCGGAGATCGAGCACTCGATCCTGCTGGCCAACGCGAACGTCCACGAGCTCAACGGGCGAATGGAGTCCTCGCTGCTCGGGCGCAACGTGAAGGTCTCTCGCGACGTCGGGCAGCCGCGCGCGTTCCGGTTCATGGTCGGCGACAACTGCGAGATCGCGATCCCATGAGGCTGCTCGTCACGGGCGCTGCCGGGATGCTCGGCCATGAGGTCGTGGCCGCGGCCGAGCGGCTCGGGCACGAGGTCGCCGCCTGGGACCTGCCGGAGTGCGACCTGACCGACGAGCGGGCGACCACCGATGCGGTCCGCCGGCTGGAGCCGCGCGCGGTCGTCAACTGCGCCGCGTACACGAACGTCGACGGCGCCGAGGACGACGAGGCCACGGCCGAGCGGGTGAACGCGGGCGCCGCCGGCAATCTCGCGCGGGCCTGCGCCGCCATCGGCGCGCGGCTGGTCCAGGTCTCGACCGACTACGTCTTCGACGGCTCGAAGCGAGAGCCGTGGATCGAGTCCGACGCGGTCGCGCCGCTGGGCGCCTACGGCCGCACGAAGCTGCACGGCGAGGAGCAGGTCGCCGAGGCGCTCGCCGACCACGCCATCGTGCGCACCGCATGGCTGTTCGGCCCGCACGGCCCGAACTTCGTCTCGACGATGCTGCGGCTGGCGGAGGAACGCGACGAGGTGTCGGTGGTGACCGACCAGGTCGGCTCGCCGACGTTCGCCGGTCATCTCGCGCCCGCGCTCGTCGACATGGCCGAGCGCTCGGACATCGGGGTCTTCCACGGCGCCGGGGCAGGTTCGTGTTCGTGGTACGAGCTGACGCTGGAGGCCTACGACGCCGCGGGCGTCGCCTGCCGCGTGCTGCCGACCACCGCCGAACGGTTCGCGCGGCCGGCGCCGCGCCCCGCCTACAGCGTGCTCGGCTCCGAGCGCGAGCACCCCATCGCGCTGCCGCCCTGGCAGGAGGGCGTGCGCGCCCACCTGGCGGCGCTCAAGGAGGTGGCACCGCGATGAAGCTGCTGGTCTGCGGCGGCGCCGGGTTCATCGGCTCCGCCTTCGTCCGCGTCCGGCTGGGCGCCGGCGACGAGGTCGTCGTCCTGGACAAGCTCACCTACGCGGGCCGCCGCGAGAACCTGCAGGACCTGGAGATCGAGTTCGTGCACGGCGCGATCGAGGACCCCGACGCGGTCGCGCGCGCGATCGAGGGCTGCGAGGCGGTCGTGAACTTCGCCGCCGAGACGCACGTCGACCGCTCGATCGCCGAGCCCGACGCGTTCGTCCGCACGCACGCACAGGGCACCTACGTGCTGCTCGAAGCCGTGCGCTCGGCGGGCGTCCGCTACGTCCAGGTCTCGACCGACGAGGTCTACGGCTCGATCGAAGAGGGGTCGTTCACCGAGTCCTCGCCGCTGGCGCCGTCGTCGCCCTACAGCGCCACGAAGGCGGGCGCCGACCTGCTCGTCGCCGGCTACGTGCACACCTACGGCCTCGAGGCGTGCATCTGCCGCGGCTCCAACAACTACGGGCCGCGCCAGTACCCCGAGAAGCTCATCCCGCTGATGATCCTCAACGCGCTGCACGGCGACCCGCTGCCGGTCTACGGCGACGGCATGAACGTGCGCAACTGGATCTACGTCGACGACTTCGCCCGCGGCATCGGCACGGTGCTCGAGCGCGGCGTCCCCGGCGAGGCCTACAACGTCGGCGGCCCCGACGAGGCGCCCAACATCGAGGTCGTCAAGCGGATCATTCAGCTCACGGGCGCCGACGAGTCGCTGATCGAGTACGTCACGGACCGCCCCGGCCACGACCGCCGGTACTCGCTGGCCTCCGAGAAGGTCCGCGCGCTGGGCTGGGAGGCCGAGGTCCGTTTCGCC
>Ga0308176_10001974_pt1 | contig 12864 bp, 16 predicted proteins | sample PhyCR2_3_FD_203890 | JGI IMG/M metagenome (GOLD analysis project Ga0308176, IMG submission 203890) | Soil microbial communities from UC Gill Tract Community Farm, Albany, California, United States - DLSLS.C.R2 | ecosystem: Environmental > Terrestrial > Soil > Agricultural land | place: USA... | reverse complement strand
TCGAACGTCACCTCGTCGAGAGCCGTCTGGCCCCCGGGGTACCGCTTGCTGACGTGGAAGAACTGGATCAAGACGAAGGGGGCCGGCGGCTACTCCCGGACCGGCTCCTGCTCCAGGGCCTGCCGCATGAGCTGCTGCACCGTCTTCGGCTCGGCGCGGCCGCCCGAGCGCTTCATCACCTGGCCGACCAGGAAGCCCGCCACCTGCACCTTGCCGGCCCGGTACTGCGCCACCTGCGCGGGGTTCTGCTCGACGACCTCCTCGATCCAGAGCTCGATCTGCGAGCTGTCCGAGACCTGCGCCAGGCCCAGGCGCTCGACCGCCGCCGCCGGGTCCTCCCCCGCCTCGCCGGCAGACGCCACGGCCGCGAAGACCTCCTTGGCGGCGCTGTTCGAGATCTTCCCCGCGTCCACCATGCCCACCAGGGTGGCCAGACGCCCGGGCGGGATCGTCTCCCCCAGCTCCACCTTGCGCTCCTTGACGTCGCGCAACACCTCGCCCTGCACCCAGTTGGCGATCCCCTTGGGATTGCCCGGGAGAGCCGCTACGGCCGCCTCGTAGTAGTCGGCCAGCTCGCGCGAGCCGGCGAGCACCTGGGCGTCGGCGGCCGGCAGGCCGTACTGCGAGACGAGACGCGCCCGCCGCCGCCAGGGGAGCTCGGGCAGGGCGGCGCGGATCTCCGCGACCCGCTCCGGCGCCACCACCAGCGGCGGCAGGTCCGGCTCGGGGAAGTAGCGGTAGTCGTGCGCCTCCTCCTTGCTGCGCATCAGCCTGGTGGTGCCGGTGTCGGCGTCGAAGCTCCGCGTCTCCTGCGCCACCCGGCCGCCGGCTTCGAGGATCGCGATCTGGCGCTCGATCTCGTGCTCGATCGCCCGGGCGACGTTGCGGAAGGAGTTGACGTTCTTGACCTCGGCCTTGGTGCCGAGCCTGGTCTCGCCGCGCCGCCGCACCGAGACGTTGGCGTCGCAGCGCAGGCTCCCCTCCTCCATGTTGCCGTCGCTCGTCCCGGTATAGAGGAGGAGCTGGTGGAGAGTCTGAAGATAGTCCTGGGCCTCGGCGGCGCTCGCCATGTCCGGCCGGGAGACGATCTCGACCAGCGGCACGCCGCAGCGGTTGAAGTCCACCAGGCTCTGCCCCGGCAGCGCGCCGCCCCCCGGCGCCTCGTGGAGGAGCTTGCCGGCGTCCTCCTCCAGGTGCAGGCGCTCGATGCGCACCCCCTTCTCCGATTGCGAGAGAGGGAGCAGGCCGTCCTCGGCCAGCGGACGGTCGAACTGGCTGATCTGGTACCCCTTGGGGAGGTCCGGATAGAAATAGTTCTTGCGGGCGAAGACCGACGTATTGCGCACCTCGCACCCGATCGCCAGCGCCAGCCGCACCGCGAGGTCGACCGCGTGGCGGTTGGGCACCGGCAGCGTGCCCGGATACCCCAGGCAGACCGGGCAGACGAGCGTGTTCGGGGCCGCCCCGAAGCGGTTGGGGCAGCGGCAGAACATCTTGGTGGCGGTCAGGAGCTGGACGTGCACCTCCAGCCCGATCACCGCCTCATAGTCGGCGTGCGCCATGCGGGCTGATCTTACCGCAGGTGATAGCATCCGGCCGATGGAGAAGCGGGGACAAGCCACGGACCGCCACGGACGGGTCTGGACGGCTCAGGTCGTCTCTCTGGAGGAGGCGGAGGAAGCGGATTTCCGTTTCTGGTACGACGAGCTGACCCCCGAGGAGCGGGTCCGGGCCGTCGAGGACTGCCTGCTCTCGTCGCTCAAAGCGAAAGGCATCCATGAGATCCCGCGACTACGCAGAGATGTTTGTCGAGTCGTTAAACGCAAGCGGCGCTAGGCGTCGTCAGGGCGGGCCCCCCGGCGCCCGCTCGATCTCCACCTTCACCGGCGGCACCCCCACGATCTCGTAGGTGCCCGAGGCGATCCCGATCCCCGCGGCGTCCAGGCCGTCCAGGATCTCCCGGCTCATCCGGTCCTTGAGCTCGCGGATGCCCCGGGTCTTCGCCACGAACCGCACCGTCATCTCGATCCAGTTGTCCGTGAGGCGGAGGTAGACCTTGGGCTCGAGGTCGACCGAATCCACGAAATAGCGCCGGCGCAGCTCCTCGAGATCCTTCTCGGCGATCTCCTGGATCTTCACGGTGTGGCGCCGCACCACCTCCAGGAGGATCCGCTCGGCCCGGTTGCGGTCGTCCTTATAGGAGATGGGCAGGTGCATCTCGTCCCACAGATAGGGGAATTCGCCGCTGTAGTTGTAGACCGGCTGCTCGAAGATCTTGTCGTTGGTCACCGTGACGATGCGGCCGGTGTACTGGCGCGATTGGACCCACACCGCCGGCTCGTCCTGCTGCTCGCCCGGCGGCTGGCCCATCTCCATGATCGTCGTGCGCACGAAGCCGAGGGCGATCACGTCCCCCCGCACGCCGCTCATGGCGATGCGGTCGCCGATGTGGAAGACCTTGCCGCGCAGGATCACGAAATAGGCCGCCACCGCCGTCACCACCCGCTGGAGCGCCACGGCGAGGCCGGCCGACAGCAGGCCGGCGACGGTGGTCAGCCGGGCGGGGTTGTCGAACCAGATCGAGATCAGGCCGACCACCAGCACCAGCACCGCGAAGAGCTTGATGATCTGCTGGGTCCAGAACTGGATCCGCCGGTTCTGCCACTGATGGAAGACCACCCCGGCGAGCGCCTGGAGCCCCCGGCTGATCAGCAGGGAGAGCGCGACGAAGAGGAACGTCAGCAGGAGCTTGCGCCCGTTCTCCGGCGTCAGGCCGACCAGGTGTACACCCAATACCTCCATGCCCGTGAGCGCCATGCAAAAACCGGACACGGACAAACACGGACCGACAAGGACAGATCCGTCCGTGCCGGTCCCTACCCGTCCGTGTCAGTCCGGGTTCTTCCCGCTCAGATGCCCCAGCGGCTTCTGGGGATCATGCGGAGCGACGGCCGGCCCGACGGGCTCGTACAATCCTGTACCGTGCGAAAAATACTCCCTCTACTAATTTCCGGTGTCCTCCTCGCCTGCGGGCGGCATGTCCCCAACCTCGACTCCCCTGGCAAGACCATTGTCTGCCTGGGCGACTCGATCACCTCCGGCGTGGGCTCGGGGCCCGGCGAGGCCTACCCCGAGCGCCTCGCCGGGCGTCTCGGGACGGAGGTGATCAACGAGGGGGTCTCCGGAGACACCGCGGCGCAGGGGCTCGCGCGCCTGGATCAGGTGCTCGCCGACGACCCCTGGATGGTGATCGTGGAGCTCGGCGGCAACGACATCCTCCGCCAAGTGCCCCCCGAGCAGACCGAGCGCTCCCTGCGCCAGATCCTCGACCGTCTCCTCGCCGCCCGCGTGGTCCCCGTCCTGGTGGAGGTCGACGCCCCCTTCGGCGCCTCCTACAAGAAGATCTACGAGCGGCTGGGGGACGAGTACCGCGTCCCGGTGGTCGAGGACGCCCTCGGCAAGATCCTGCGCGACCGCTCGCTCAAGAGCGACACGGTCCACCCCAACGCGGAGGGCCAGAAGGTGCTGGCCGAGGCCATCGCGGAGGAGATCGCGCCGATCCTCAAGGCACGGCGGCGCGGATCACGATGAAATCGCCCCGCGCGCCGTCGCTGTGGCTCTGGACGCTCACCGGATCGAATCCAGCGTCCGCGAGGATCGCCTCGATCTCCTTCGGGTCCGGCGACCAGTAGCCCAGCGAGCCGATGCCGATCTTGTCCATGGCCGCCTTGTCGCGCAGGCCCAGCACCAGCACCCCACCCGGCCGCAGGACCCGCCGGAGCTCCCGCATGCCCCGCGCCGGGTCCGGCCAGTAGAACAGGGAGTTGACGCTCAGAGCCCGGTCGAATTCCCCGTCGGCCCAGGGGATACTCTCAACCGTCCCTTGCCGGACCGCCATCCGGCCCTCGGCGACCCAAGGGGCGAATCTGCGCTCGGCGGCCCGCACCATCTCCGGCGAGGCGTCCAGCCCGCCGGCGTAGCCGCACCCTTTTTCCCGGATCAGGATCTCCAGCGTCGCTCCGCCCCCGAACCCCACCTCCAGCACCTGCTGGCCCGGCTGGACGTCCAGCGCCTCCAGAGAGCGGAGGTTGACCTGCTTGTTGCCGCCGTTCATGACCGCCGCGAAGACCCCGGCCAGCAGGCCATGGGGGCGGGCGAACTGCGACATCAGGTAGCGGCCGAGAGGCATGGGGATTATGGGATGTCGAGAGAGGTTTTGATCGCTTGGCTTACGCCTAGGAGCGCGACCTGCGTCTCGGCGACCTCCGAGCTGTCCAGATCCGTGATTGCAGCGGCATCGAGATAAGCCTGAACGGCCTCTTCCACGAGCACGCTCACGTCCCGGCCCTGCTTCTTGGCAAGGTCCCGAAGTTGCTCCTCGACGCTGCCTGTGAGTTCGATAGTCATGCGGATAGTCTACATAAGGACCAGAGCCCTCGCTGGCTGCTGTCCGAACGCTTGAGCTCTCCGATGGTGTAGCATACAAATCTTCAAGGAGGCCACAACATGCAAAAACACTCTCGTGCTCTCCGTTCCCTACTCCTCACCATCTTCCTGGCCGTCTTCGTCCTCCTGCCCGGCTTGGCGACCGCCCAGCAGAGCCAGCCCGCGAACGTGACACCTCCACCGCCCTCGCTCGCGGTCTTTCTCGCGACCCTCAGCGCCACACCGGATACTCCACCGGAGGGGATCATCGCCTGCTCCAGCAGCGGGTGTCCCTTAGGGCAGTTCTGCTACTACTGTTACGGGAATTATTACTGCTTCTATCCACCGGAAAACGGCGAAACGCCGAACGGCTGTCAGGACAGCGGACCCAAATAGCGGCATTGCAACCTAGCCCGGATAATTCGTGGGGGGGCTGACAAAGGGGGCGCCAATCGGATAAGTGTAGTTCTGCCAAGAAGCTACATGAACCCGAGAAAGGACGCCCCCCGTGACAGAGTGTATCCCACAACTCAGGCTTTGTTTCCATCCAGAGCTGCCGGTCGTCGTTGAGTTCGATGCCCCGGAGATCTCTTCCGATGGCGGTGCGCTGCTGCTACGGCAAGTCGATGAGCAGTTGGGATTGTCCGCCGGCTTCTCGGCTTGCTTGTCGGAAACGCGAGAAGGCCAGCGCGTTCAGCACTCTCGCCACGAGCAATCTCGCCAGCGCATCTTCCAGATCGCCTTGGGCTATGAAGACTGCAACGATGCCGACCGCCTGCGCCACGATCCCCTGCTGAAGACGGTCTGCGATCGGACGGCGCAGGACCGGCAGGGTCTCTCCTCTCAACCCACCCTCTCGCGATTCGAGAATGCTCAGGACGGGGCGGTTCTTCGGCGCCTGGTCTGCTTTTTCGAAGAGCGCTACGTCCAAGCTCTATCCGCTGATACCCAACAGATCATTCTCGACATCGATTCAACGGACGACGAGACCCATGGTGCCCAGCAACTGTCTTTTTTCAGCGGCTTTTACCGCCATCACATGTACCATCCGTTGATGATCTTCGATGGGGAGAGCGGGCAGTTGGTCTCGGCTCTGCTCCGCCCTGGCAAGGCACACGCCAGCCGTGGGGCCGCAGGGGTGTTGCGCCGCGTGATTCGTCTGATCAAGCAGCGCTTTCCTCAGGTGCAGATTGCCGTGCGTGGCGATTCTGGCTTCTGCACACCGCATCTGCTGGAGACGCTCGAACAACTCAACGTCGAGCTCGGGGATGTGGAGTACCTGTTCGGCTTGGCCAAGAATCCGGCCCTGCTGAAGAAGGCCGCTCCCGCCATGAGCCTGGCGGAGGAGCTGTTTCGACGCCAGGGCGAGAAGTCCCAGTGTTTCTCCAGCTTTTCCTACGCGGCCCAGAGTTGGCCGCACCCTCGATTCGTCGTGGCCAAGGCCGAGCACAGTGCTCTGGGAGCCAATCCGCGGTTCGTCCTTTCCAGCTTGCAAGGGTTTCCCCCGGATCTGCTCTATCGCGCCTACTGCGAACGCGGGCAGTGTGAAAACCTGATCAAGGATTTAAAGAATGCTTTGCAGGCGGATCGACTCTCCTGTTCAAGCTTCCAGGCCAACTTCTTCCGTCTGCTCCTGCATACGGCGGCCTATCGTCTCCTTCATACTCTGCGCCAGCAGGTCGCGGCTCACTCGGGCGGGCTGGGCCGGGCTCAGTTCGATACGCTGCGGCTACGCTTGCTGAAGGTTGCGGCCTGGGTCACCCAATCGGCACGCCGCATCCTGGTCCGCCTGCCCAAGGCCTTTCCTGGAGCCGAAATGTTTTGCCGCCTCTCTCTGGAGTTGCAGAGACCTGCGGCCCCAACTTGATCCCCGGCGGTCGGTGTCCCTTCAGAAAGGCAGATCCTGGGTCGCCCAGCCGAAGTGTGCCCGAGCTTCGCCCAACTCGGGCTCGCCAACCGAGGGGAGCTTCCAAGCCGGGCTCTCTCGGCGGACCGGAATCACAATTTACGCCTGGGTTACGCAAACGACCGAAGAAGCCTCCTCAGAGACTCCTCCGGCCACGGCAGGTAAGCGGCTCGTGAATAATCCGGGCTAGGGGGGGCCGGACTGGTTTCGGCCCCTCACTTTATCGGCGGCGGAGTATCGTTCAGCGGAGCCTCTTGCTCCGGCTCGTCATTCTCGCCTGTCATAGGGACCCGCTTGCGGAGCAACTGCTCTTCGAATTCCGTATAGTAGGCGAGTACTCTTGCTGGATCGTGGCCGAATTCAGCGGAGATCTGATGGCGGACCTCCCGAATTTGGTCAAGCGCAGGGTCATTGATTCTCTGACTCTTCGTCGTCATCGTCAAGCGCCCATTCGGAATAATAATCAAAATCGAGCATGCCTTTCACTATCTGATTGAACGGCTCGCGCCCGCCGAGCTTCTCGACAATTTTTTTGAGAGAGCATGTATAAACATTAGAGCTAAACGCTGGCCTCCGCTCGCCTTCCCATGTCTCCAAAACGCTTTCATGAGCAATAATGAACCACTCATCTGTCAGGTCTACGAAGTGGCCACGGACCTGAGCGCGCAGTGGCCCATCTCCCACGTGGTCCTGGAACCTATGCTCCAGGATAGACATCATATTGCCGGTATGCCTCCTGCCATTGTGAGATACGCCACAGCCTGAAAGCCACTCCTCGTCAATGCGTGACTTACTCAGACGGGCGGTCCCAAGCTTCACCTCAAAGGGGACCCCCAAGGTGGGGGTCAGCAGCACTACCACATCGACTCGGCTGGCTCCATCAAAGCTTTTGCCTCCATAGGGCAGAAGCTTGGCTTCTGTGTAGGCGATCGGTCTGCCGGTCGACAGCACAAAGTCGCGATCACATGCCTGAGCAAGGTTACAGACGTCCAGAAATCCCAGGCGCATCTGATTGGCCATGCGCGCGATCAGATCTTCACCTAAATGCGACAAGGAAACGGCCACGATTACCTCCACATCTACGATCGAGCCGTCGAGTTGTAAGCCACGACGACTCTGTCCTGAAATCTAACGCCAAATCCTCCTCTAGTAAACGCCACCAGACCCGCTACAATCCCCCTCCCATGCCCTTCCCCCTCCTCCAAGGCCCCACCCTCCAAGCGGACACCTGGGTCTGGCGGACCCGCCATGGGGACGTCGAGGTCCGGTTCACGGGACGGGGACCGGAGGGTGAACGCGAGGAGATCCTGCGGCGGATCGCGCCCGAGGCGCCTCCGATGGCCTGGGCCAAGCAGATCCACTCGGCCGTGGCGCTGCCGGCCCGGCCGGGGTTCTGCGGCGAGGGGGACGCCCTCTACACGGAGGAAAGGGGGCTCGCCCTGTCTGTGATGACCGCCGACTGCGTGCCCGTCCTGATGGCGGGACCTGGCGGCATCGCCGCGATCCATGCCGGTTGGCGGGGGATCGTGTCCGGCGTCATCCCGGCCACGCTGGAGAAGCTGAAGGGCCGGCTCGCGGAGTGGACCGCCTGGGTGGGACCGGCCATCGGGGTCTGCTGCTATGAGGTGGGCGAGGACGTGGCCGCCCAGGTGGTGGCTGCCAGCGGGCCGGAGATCGCGGTCCCCGGACCGGCCGGCAGGCCCCATCTCGACCTCCCCGGCGCCGCCCGCCGGCAGCTCGCGCGGGGCGGCGTGGCGGACGTGATCGTCCTGACCCGCTGCACGCGTTGCGACGAGGAGACGCTCTGGAGCTATCGGCGGGAAGGGAAACAGGCGGGCCGGGACGTCGGATTCATCTGGCGACGCGCAGGCGCTTCGTCGTCCCCGCTCGTCGCTGCAGGGCAAGATTCCGTCGCCGGAGGGGAAACGCTCCCCTAAAAAGGGGAATGTTCTGACCTGTGGGACGAACGTTTCCCCAGATTGGACCATGTTCCACCAGCTTTGGGGAACGTTTCCCCAAAAAGTTGGAACATTCCCCCAATTTGGGGAAACGTTCCCCAAAGCTGCCGGAACATTTTCCCAACGGGTTGGAACATTTTCCTCGCTGGATGGAACATTCCCCCAACGTCTGGAACAATCCCCGGACGACAGAAGCTCCCTCCCCGTTCCGGCGACGGCTCCCCAGCTCCCCGGGATGGACGAAACCTTCTCCCGCCGGGAGGGACGATCGTCCTGAATGGATGGGGCATTCGGCTCCGCGGAGAGCCTTTACGGCGATGGCTTCGTCCTTGCCCGCACCCCCCGCGGATCGCGGCCGAAGGCCCGGAGCTGGCCGCAGGCGGCGCTGACGTCGTCGCCGCGGCGGCGGCGGACGGTGGCGATCCAGCCGCGCTGGCGCAGGCGCTCCTTGAAGGCCTCGATGGTGGCGTCGTCCGGCGGCACCATGCGGTCGCCGAGGACCGGGTCGGGGTTGACCGGGATCAGGTTGACCTTGGCGCGCAGGCCGGAGAGGAGACGCGAGAGCCGGTCGGCGTCGCGCGGCGAATCGTTGACTCCCCGGATCAGGATGTACTCGAAGGTGAGCTTGCGCCCCTTCTCCAGCGGATAACGCTGGAGCGCCGCCATCAGCTCCGCCAGCGGATAGGTGAGGTTGACCGGCATGATCCGGCCGCGGCTCTCCTCGTCCGGCGCGTGGAGGGAGACCGCCAGGTTCGGCCGCCGCTCCCAGCGGGCCATCTCCTCCAATCCCGGCAGGATGCCCACGGTCGAGACGGTGATCCGGTGCGGGGAGATCCACTCGGTCAGGATGTCCAGCGCCGCCTTGACGTTCGGCAGGTTGAGCAGCGGCTCGCCCATCCCCATGAAGACGAGGTTCAGCCCTTCCATCGGCAGCTCGCGGTCGGCGCGGATGGCCAGCACCTGGCCCACGATCTCCCCCGCCGTCAGGTTGCGCCCCGCGCCCCAGTAGCCGGTGACACAGAAGGCGCAGGCCAGCGCGCAGCCGGCCTGGCTGGAGATGCAGAAGGTGTGGCGGCCGCGGTCCGGGATGTCCACCGCCTCGATGGTGGCGCCGTCGCGCAGGCGGAAGAGGTACTTGGCTGTGCCGTCCGCCGAGAGGTGGCGCGAGGCGACGTCGGGGAGGCCGACGCGGAACCGCTCGTCCAGCCGCTCCCGCAGCTCGCGGGGGAGCTCGGTGATCGCGGAGAGATCCCGCACCGCCCGCTCGTGGAGCGCCTGATAGATCTGCTTGGCGCGGAACGGCCGGTCGATCACCGGCGCGAGCGTCTCCGCGAGGGCCTCGCGGGAGAGGCCGAGCAGGTCCGGACGCGCGTCGATCGCGAGGGTATCCGCGGGCGTCTCGGCGGTGGGGCGGATTTCAGTGGTAGAGATCATGGCGCTCCAGGCTCGGAGCGGCGTGACACGGGGAAGGAGGCCGTCAGCTCGTGACCTTGCGGCGGCGCAGGCGCCGCGTGGGGTCGATGCCGATCGACTTCAGGAAGTTGAGGTCCCGGACGTCGATCTGGAACGCGGGCTCGCCCGACGAGGGCCAGCGCGGCGCGGTGAGCGGCACCGCCTCGGGGTCGTCGATCTCGCGCTTGCAGTCCACGAGCAGATAGAGGGAGTACCCCTCCTCGCGGATCTTGCGCAGCGTGCGGTTGATCTCCGACGACTCCGAGATGGCTTCGGAGAGGGCCCGCCGCAGCTCGCGCAGCATCGAATGTAGCCTTTCGTCCAGCTTCGATCCCTCCAAGGGCTCCGTGGAGCGGAGACGAGGCGATTATCCGCTTCGCCCCCCAGGGTGTCAAACCGTTCCGCCGCCTTCAACAAAGGGCGCCAACCCCCCATTCCCTCTGGGTTTGAGCGTGGTACTCTACCCGCTTCCTGTTCGAGTCGACCGCAGGTCAGGAGGAGGATGGATGACTCAGCCGATCGCGTCCGGGCCGATCGCGTCCGCGGCGAATGAGCCGCGACCCTGGCTCACCCTCGAGCCGCCCCCGCGCGAGATCCAGCCGCTGACGGGGGACATCTCCCCCCGCCGCTACTTCCGCGTCGTGCTCGCCGACGGCGCCACCGCCATCCTCGCCAACTATCCCGAGGAGGTGCGCCCGGCCTGCGAGCGGTTCCTGCGCACGACCGCGATCCTGGGGGGCGCCGGCGTGCGGGTGCCGCGCGTGCTGGCCGGCGACTGCGCGGCGGGGTGGATGCTGGTCGAGGACCTGGGGCCCCGCACGCTCGGCGAGTGGGGCCGGGGGCGCCCCTGGAGCGAGCTCGACGGCTTCTTCGGTCACGCCCTGGAGATCGCGGAACGGATCTCGCGCCTGCCCGCGGCCGGGCTCGCGGAGCTCAATCCGGTGCTGGGTCGCGAGCTGCTCGCCCGCGAGCTGGCGCAGACCTGGGACCTCTACCTGGAGCCCCAGGGTCTGGTGGGCGATCCCGGGCTGGCCTCGGACCTCCGGGCGGCGCTCGACGCCCTCTGCGCGGCGCTGGGCGGCGAGCCGCCGGTCCCCTGCCACCGCGACTTCATGGTGCGCAACCTGATGCCCCTCTCGGACGGCGGGCTGGCCGTGCTCGACCACCAGGATCTGCGCCTGGGGCCGCCGCTCTACGATCTGGCCTCGCTGCTCAACGACACCCTCTTTCCGCCCGTCGAGGCCGAGGAGGCGCTGCTCGCCGTGGCCGCGGCGGGCCCCGGCGACCGCGTCCGCTATCACCGGGCGGCGGCCCAGCGCACGCTGAAAGCGGTGGGGACCTACGCCAAGTTCGCCCGCCTGGGCGCGGACCGGCACCTGCCGCTGATCGGCCCGACCCTGGCCCATTTCGTGAAGCATTTCGCCCGTGTCCCGGAGGGGGAGGCCATCGCGGCACGTCTCCGGGAGGCCTGGAGCCCTGTCCTGGAGGCTCCCCGGCTCCCCTGATCTGTTACACTGGCCTTCGCCATACAGGCGGCCTTGAGGGGCGTAGACGCAACGCAACGCCCCGGGAGAACGTTATGCCTTCCCTCGGTGTTCCTGAGCTCGCGATCATTTTCCTGATCATCATCGTGCTTTTCGGCGCCAACAAGATCCCGCAGATCGGCAAGGGTCTCGGTGAAGGGATCCGCAACTTCAAGAAGGGGATGAACGACGGCGAGAACGACGCCGCCCAGATCCCCGAGAAGACCGGCCCGAAACAGTAGATTTCCTGCGCTGAAGAGCTTGAAGAAGCCCCTTCCCGTAGGGGCGGCCCTGCGCGGCCGCCCTGGGTGGGTGGGCTTTGTCCGGCGGCGGGGATTCCCCCCTGCCCAGGGCGGCCACGCAGGGCCGCCCCTACAAAATCGGATTTTTACAGCCCCGATGCCGCTCTGGCAGTCGTACCTGCCGCTTTGACGCCGCGGGCTTCGAGCTTCCGGTTGTACGTCGCGTACTGGGCCAGCACGTCGCGCACGAAGCTGCGGGTTTCGGCATAGGGAGGGATCCCCTTGTAGCGGTCCACCACGCCGGGGCCGGCGTTATAGGCCGCGAGCGCCATCTCGAGATTCCCCTTGTAGTCCTTCAGGAGGCCGCCGACGTAGCGGCTGCCCAGCTCCACGTTCACGGAGGGGTCGAGAAGGTCTCCCGTGACGCCGTAGTCCTGGGCCAGGTCGGGGATCACCTGCATCAGGCCCAGAGCGCCCTGGGGGGAGACGGCGCGGGCCGAGAAGTCGGACTCCACCTCCACGATGGCCGCCAGCAGCAGCGCGTCCACGTGATGGCGCTCGGCGGCGGCGGCGATCGCCGTGCCATAGGGCAAATGGCGCAGGAAGCGGCGCCGCGCCTCCAGGTCGTCCGCCCCCGGATCGAGCAGCGACAGCTTGCGCGGCTCCGGAGCGGGCACGGCCCCGGGATCGGCCGCGGCGGCCAGATCGGCGGGCCGGAAGGCGTGGAACCTCCCGTCGCCGTCCGTCCCGGTGCCCGCGGCCAGGAAGCTCGCGAGCTCCCGCGTCTCGGCGGGAGCGGGTGTCATGTTGGGATCTGAGGGCGCGGGATCGGAAGGAGTGGATGCGAGGTTGAGCGCCAGGAACAGGGCCGCCGCCAACAGGGTCAGCGGCAAGCGGAATCGTAAAGGTCGCTTCATCGGCCGATGGTCCTCCCTTGCTCTCTGCGGGCCCCGGCGCCGGTGAAGGCGGACGGGCCCACGGCCGCATGATGATCTTATGGAAAACGCGCACACCCCGGCCTGGGCCGGGGTGCGCGCCGGATGCGTTATGGTCCCGAATCTATTGCGAAATCGATGCCAAGTCCCCGCCCCGGCGGGTGGGAGATCAGGAGGTCGGGGCTTCGGGGACGGCGGAGCCGTTGACCGGTCTCCCCCTCCGGCGGGGCTGCCGCCGGCCGGGCAGATCGTAGTCCTCGGCTCCGATGCCGAGGTCGGAGACCTTGTTGCGCAGCGTGTTGCGGTGGACGCCGAGCGAGCGGGCGGAGCGGCAGAAGTTGCCCCGGTTCGACTTCAGGGAGGCGACGATGAATTGCCGTTCAAACTCACGCCGAGCCTGCTCCAGCGTCACGCCCCGGCGTA
>Ga0308176_10001973_pt1 | contig 12866 bp, 14 predicted proteins | sample PhyCR2_3_FD_203890 | JGI IMG/M metagenome (GOLD analysis project Ga0308176, IMG submission 203890) | Soil microbial communities from UC Gill Tract Community Farm, Albany, California, United States - DLSLS.C.R2 | ecosystem: Environmental > Terrestrial > Soil > Agricultural land | place: USA... | reverse complement strand
GTGACCGGTAGCGAGAACCCCGGCGCCTGGAGCGTCGAGCTGGAGCCGGCGGCGAGGAGGGTCGAGGCGGCGTGAGGGAGCCGGTCGCAATCGAGGCGACGGTCCGGGCGGCCGCCGCGGAGGAGACGCCGGCCGTGGCCGCTGCAGTCGCCCGCCTGCTCGCCGAGCTCGGCGGCCGGGAGCCTGACCGAGGCGAGCTCGAGGCCGAGGTGCGGGCGGCGCTCGCCGAGCCGCAGGCAGCATCCGTTCTGGTCGCGGAGTCCTCGCAGGGGGAGATCGTCGGCCTGCTCAGCGCCAGCTGGCTGCGGGCGATCCACGTCCCGGGCGCCTACGGGGTGATCCAGGACCTCTGGGTGGAGGCGAGCTGGCGCAGCCGCGGGGTCGGGGCACAGCTAGTCGCGGCGATCGCCGCCGAGGCGCGAGAGCGCGGGGCGGCGCGGCTCGAGGTCGGCCTGCCGCGTGAGACCTTTGCGGCGATCGCGGCGACCGAGTCCTTCTACCGGGCAAACGGCTTCGAGCACCTGGGACCGAGGATGAGGCGGCTGCTGTGACCGTCGAGCTGGCGCTGGAGGAGCTGGTGATGGTCGAGCAGCGGACTGCGCACGCCGATCAGGCGGCGCCCTGGGTGCGCGAAGGCGACCGCCGGATCGAGGGCCGCGAGGGTCGCGAGCGCATGGTCGAGCTGCGCGCCGGGCTGCTGCGCCACCCCCGCGTGACGGCGACCCCTGCGGCCGCCGCCGACGAGGAGGTGGAGCGGACGCTGCGGTCCCTGCACGAGCCGGGTTACCTGGACGCGCTCGCGAAGCTGGGTGGCGATCCGGTAGTGATGCCCGAGTTCGCCCCGCCGGGGCTGGAGCCAGACATCCCGGTCAGCGCCGGGATCCTCGCCGCAGCGCGGGAGGGGGTCCGGACGGCGATCACGGCCGCCGACCAGGTCCTCGAGGGGGAGCGGTTCGCCTACGCGCTCTGCCGCCCTCCCGGCCATCACGCCGGACCGCGGTTCCACGCCGGCTACTGCTACCTGAACAACGCGGCGGCGGCGGCCCGCCGGCTGCTGGACGGCGGCCTGCGGCCGCTCGGCATCCTCGACCTCGACCTCCACTATCCGAACGGGACTTCGGCACTGGTCGAGCGGATGGCCGGGGACGCAGCCCTGCACTCGCTGCACGCCGCCCCGGTCACCAACCTCCCGCCGGGGGTCGAGCTGCCGCGCCAGTGGGGGGAACGCGCGATCTCCTTCGCCTCCAGCCCCGACGAAGGAACCTATCTGGAGGAGGTGCGCGCCTCGGTCAGCGCCCTGGCCGAGCGCTCGGCGGCGCTCGTCGTCTCCCTCGGCTTCGACACCGTCGCCGGCGATCCCCACGGGGGCTGGAGCTTCGAGCCGCGGCTCTTCACCGGCGTCGGCCGCATCCTCGCCGCGGCGGCGCTGCCGGTCTGCGTGGTTCAGGAGGGCGGCTACTCGCTGCCCCGCCTCGCCGACTGCAGCCACGCCTTCGCCCTCGGCCTGCTGGGGGAGGAGCGATGAGCGGCGGCCTGGAGCCGTTCCGGCGGCGGCTCGACGGCCTCGACGACGAGATCGCGCGGCTCCTCGGCGAGCGCTTCGAGGTCTGCCGCGAAGTGGCGGTCTACAAGAGTGAGCACGAGATCCCGATGATGCAGCCCGACCGGGTCAAGACGGTGCGGGAGCGCTACCTCGCCCGCGGCGAGGAGAACCGCATTCCGCGGGACTTCACCGCCGATCTTTTCGACCTGCTGATCGCCGCCACCTGCCGCGAGGAGGACGAGCTGATGGAGCGGCTCGCGCGGGAGGCGGGGGAGAGGGACGCCGCATGAGCGGTTTGCCGCCAGGCCCAAGGATGCCGCGGGCGCTGCAGGCCGTGGGCTGGACGCAGCGGCCGCTGCCGTGGCTGGAGCGCTGCCGGCGCCGCTACGGCGACAGCTTCACCCTGCGGATCCTGCACTGGGGCGACTGGGTGATCCTGGCCGACCCCGACGACGTGAAGAGGGTCTTCACCGCCGGGCGCGCGGTCGGCGTCGACGTCGCCAACCCGCTGCTCGGGCCGGTGCTCGGGCCGCGCTCGGTGATGCTTCTGGAAGAACCGGAGCACCTGGTTCGTCGCAAGCTGATGCTGCCCTCCTTCCACGGCGAGGCCGTGCGGGCGGAGGCGGCGACGATGGCCGAGGTCGCGCAGAGCTCGGTCGCCCGCTGGCCGCTCGGCGAGCCGTTCGCGCTGTGGCCCCGCATGCAGGACATCACCCTCGACGTCGTCATGCGCGCGGTTTTCGGCCGGCGCTGGGACCCGCGCCTGCACGAGCTGCGCGAACGGCTGCGCACCCTCACCAGCTGGATGAACGCAGGTCGCAACCTGGCGCTGCTGGCGGCCTTCGGACCTGGCTGGGTGACCCGCAGTCGCGGATACCGGGCGGCGATGGAGCCGGTCGAGGCGGCGGTGATGGAGGAGGTCCGAAGGCGCCGAGGCGAACCCGAGGGAGGCCCGCGCGGCATCGTCTCGATGCTGGTCGGCGCGAGCTACGAGGACGGCCGACCGCTGAGCGACCGCGACCTGCGCGACGAACTGGTGACGCTGCTTACCGACGGCCCCACCTCGACGACGCTGGCGTGGGCCTTCGAGCGGCTGCTGCGGAACCCCGACAAGCTCGAGCGGGCCCGCGAGGACGCGCTCGGCGGCGACGGCGCCTACCTCGACGCGGTGGTGAAGGAGACGCTGCGGCTGCGGCCGCCGGTGCCGGTCGTGGTGCGCAGGCTGCTGCAGCCGCTGGCGCTGGGCGGCCATGAGCTGCCGGCGGGCACCACCGTCGCCCCCTGCATCCACCTGATCCATCGCGACGAGCGTTTCTATCCCGAGCCGCTGCGCTTCCGGCCCGAGCGCTTCCTCGAGCGCCCGCCCGGCACCTACACCTGGATCCCCTTCGGCGGCGGCGTCCGCCGCTGCCTCGCCGCCAGCTATGCGGAGATGGAGATGAAGCGGGTGATCGAGGTGGTCCTGGAGAGCGTCGACCTGCGGCCGGCGGTCGGCCGGGCGGAGCGGGCGCGGAAAGGCGCGATCTCCTTCACCCCCGACCGCAGCGGCCTGGTGATCGCCGAGCCGCGGGCCGGCGCTCGCGCCAAGGCCCCGAACCTCGCGGCGGCGTAGGGGGAGCGATGGGAACCGGCGCCAGCTCGACGCTCACCGAGACCGACGTCCTGGTCGTCGGCGCGGGCGCCAAGGCCGCCGCGCTCGCCGCCAAGGTGCACGCCATCAACGGTCTCGGCCTCGCCGAGCTGTCCCTGACGGCCTTCGAGAAGACCGAGCCGGCCGCCTCCTGGCTGGGCCGCAACGGGATGACCTCCGGGGAGGAGCCGCTGGCGATCCCGCCGATCAAGGACGTCGGCTTCCCGTACCAGAGCCGCCGGCAGCTCGGCGAGGCCGGCGACGCGATCGACGCGGCGCTGCTGCCGCTGAGCTGGCAGCGCTACGCCACCGAGCGCGGGGAATACGCGGCCTGGGTGAACTCCGGCTCACCGCCGGTCCGCCACCGCGACTACGGCGAGTACCTCGGCTGGGTCCTGCAGAGGGCGACCGACGGCGTGGCAGTGCGCCGTGGCCACGTCGTCGAGCTGTCGCCCGACGAGGGGGGCGAGCGGTGGCTGGTGGACGTCGAGGTGCCCGGCGGCGCGCCCGAGCGCCACGCCTCCCGGGCCCTGGTCCTCACCGGGCCGGGGGTGCACCGCGCCTTCCCCCACGACCCGGCGGTGGCGAGCCGGGTCTTCCACTGCGACAGCCGCCGCGAGGAGTTCGCGGCGGTGCCCGCGGCGGAGGCGGTCGAGATCGCGATCGTGGGCGGCGGCGAGAGCGCCCTCAGCGCCCTCGTCTTCCTGCGCGACTTCCGCCCCCTGGCGCGCCTCACCGTCTACACGCCGACGCTGCCGCTCAGCCGCGGCGAGAGCTTCCTCGAGAACCGCGTCTTCGCCGACCCCGACAGCGTCGGCTGGGACCGACTCGACGTCCAGACCCGCCGTGACTTCGTCAAGCACTGCGATCGGGGGGTCTTCGACGCCGGGGTCATCGCCGGCCTCGCCGGCGACGAACGCTGCTCGTTCGTGGTCGGTCGAGCCGTCCACGTCTCGGCCGCGGCGAGAGGCCGCGCCGCGCTGGAATTCGACTCGCCGGACGGAGTCGTCGCCGAGCCCTACGACTTCGTCGTCAACTGCACCGGCTTCGACCTGCTGGCCCAGCTGCGCGGGCTCTTCCCCGCTGCGGTGCGCGAGGAGATCGAATCCCGCTGCGGGCCGCTGTGGGAGGGGCAGCCGCAGGGCGAGGCGCCGATCGGCCGGGCACTGGAGCTGGAAGGGGTGCGGCCGCGGATCCACATCCCCGGCCTCGGCGGTCTCCGCCAGGGGCCGGGCTTCGCCAACCTCGGCAGCCTCGGCCTGCTCGCCAACCGGGTGCTGCAGCCGCTCCTCGAGGAGGCGGGAGCCCCTCTATCGAGGAGCCCATTCCCTTTGCAGAGCAGATCCCTGATCCACGACTAGAGAGGACCGAGATGCCCTGGGAGACGACTTCATGGAGGACCGCCGCGCCCCTCGCGCTGGCGGCGACGCTGGCGATCCTGGCCGGGCTGGTGGCGCTGGCCGGATGCGGGGGCTCCTCGTCCTCCTCGGCGGCGGCGGGCCTGAAGCTGACCGGAAGCGGATACCCCGGGCTCGACACCGCCAACACCCGGCTCGCGAAGGGGCAGATCACGCGCCAGAACGCCTCCCAGCTGGAAGTGGCGTGGACGCTTCCGGCCACCGCGCAGAGCACCTACGGCGCCTACGCGGCGACCCCAGTGGTCGCCGGCGGCGTCGCCTACATGCAGGACCTCGAATCCAACGTGCAGGCGATCAGCCTGGAGAGCGGCGATGTCCTCTGGACCAAGGAATACGAAGAAGCCGACCAGGGACCCAACGGCGTCGTCGTCGCCGCCGGCAGCGTCTTCGGCGCGACCCCGACCAAGGCCTTCGCGCTGGACCAGGAAACCGGCGAGGAGCTCTGGTCGGTTCCGCTCGCCGGCGGCTCGCGCGAATCGATCGACATGGCACCCGGCTACCACGACGGCCTCGTCTACGTCTCCACGGCTCCCACCAACGCCAGCTCGGAATACCCCCAGGGCGCCAGGGGCGTGCTCTGGGCGCTGGACGCCAAGACCGGCAAGAAGGCCTGGCACTTCGACACGGTCCCGGCCGACCTCTGGGGCGACAGCGCGGTCAACTCCGGCGGCGGCCTCTGGTACCCGCCCTCCTTCGACGAGCAGGGCTTCATGTACTTCGGCACGGGCAACCCGGCGCCCTACCCCGGCACCTCCAGCCATCCGTGGGGCTCCAGCCGGCCGGGGCCGAACCCCTACACCGACTCGCTCGTCAAGCTCGACGCGAAGAGCGGCGAGATGCAGTGGCACTACCAGCAGACCCCGCACGACGTCTACGACTGGGACTTCCAGGACCCGCCGATCCTGGCCAGCGCCGGCGGCCGCCGGCTCGCGATCGGCGCCGGCAAGTCGGGCATCGTCACCGCGCTCGACGCGAAGACGGGGAAGCCGGTCTGGAGCCGGCCGGTCGGCCGGCACAACGGCCACGACGACGACGGCCTGCTGGCGATGCGAGGGCAGTCCTCGAAGATCAGCGGCGGCGCGGTCTACCCGGGGACCCTCGGCGGGGTCATCGCGCCGATGGCGGCGAACCGCACCACCGTATTCGTCCCCGTCGTCAACCACCCTCTGACCGTCTCCTCCGGAGCGGAAATCGGGGAATCGGGCGAAATGGGTGGCGAACTGGTCGCCCTCGACCTGGCGAGCGGCAAGGTCGAGTGGCAGCGCCCGCTTCCCTCGGCAGCCTTCGGCGCCCCGGTCGCGATCAACGACATGGTCTTCGTCGCCAGCTTCGACGGCACCGTCCACGGGATCGACGCCGGGACGGGCGGCGAAGTCTGGCAAGCGAGCCTGCCTGCCGGCTCGAACACCGGAGTGACCGCCAGCGGCGACACCCTGCTGGTTCCCGCGGGCATCCCCACGGTCGAAGGTCAGAAGCCGGAACTGGTGGCGTTCCGCGTTTCCGGCAGGTAGCCGGGCAGCGGCCGCTGCGGCACCGCGAGGGTCGCCAGCCCGGCGAGCAGGCAGGCGCCGGCGGCGAAGGCGAAGGCCAGGGTGAAGCCGCTCTCGGCGGGCAGGCCGGAGGCCAACAGGGTCCCGGTGATCAGGCTGGCCCCGATCTGGCCGCCGATCGACCCGCCGAGGGTGCGCATGACCGTGTTCATGCCGGTGGCCACAGCCGTCTGATGCGGCGGCACGGCCTCGACGATGAGGTTGGCGAGCGAGGCGAAGGCAAGGCCGATCCCGGTTCCCATCAGCGCCGTTCCCACGTAGAGGTCGGCCTGGTCGTGGTGGGCGACCGCCATCAGCGCGAAGGAGGCGGCGGTGAGCAGACAGCCGGCGAGGAGGACGAGTCGGGAGCCGATCCTGGTTGCGAGACTGCCGCCGACAGGGCTGGCGACCATCATGAAGACCGTGGCCGGGAGCAGGAACAGGCCGGCCTCGGTGACGGTGGAGCCGTAGCCGTAGCCGGTGCTGGCGGGCATCTCGGTGAACTCCGGGATCAGGATGAAGGAGCTGTACATCCCGGCTCCGACCAGGAACGCGGCGGCGTTGACCGTCCAGACGCTGCGCTTGGCCATCATCGGCATGTCGACGAGCGGTTCCCGCGCCCGGCGCTCGAAGCCGATCCAGGCCGCCAGGACCACCAGCGCGGCCGCCAGCAGCCCCAGCACGCGCGCGTCGCCCCAGCCCCATTCGGAGGTCTGCGTTATCCCCAGCAGCAGCAGGACGAGCCAGGCGGAGAGCAGCAGGGCGCCGATCCAGTCCACCCGCCCGGGAGACTTCACTGGCGACTCGGGGATGAAGAAGATGGTCGCCAGGGTGGCGGCGACCAGCACCACGAGCGGGAACCAGAAGAGCCAGTGGAAGTCGAAGGCGTTGATGATCGGGCCGGCGAGGATGATTCCCAGTCCGCCGCCGATGCCGAGGATGGCCGAGATCAGGGCGATCCCCTGCGCCGCCTTCTCGGGCGGGAACTCGTCGCGGATGATGCCGAAGGCGAGCGGGAAGATGGCGCCGCCCGCTCCCTGCACGACGCGGGCGAAGATCAGCAGCGGCATCGAGTTCGCCAACGCCGCGAGCAGCGTGCCGGCGGAGAGGACGGCCAGGGTCGCCACCAGGGTGTGCTCCTTGCCGAACATGTCCCCGACCCGGCCCAGGATCGGCGTCAGCACCGACGCGCTCAGCAGGTAGCCGGTGAAGAGCCAGGCCGTCGCGGTCGCCGAGGAATCGAGCTCGCGCTGGATGTCCGGCAGGGCGGGGGCGACCGCCGACTGCAGGATCGAGTAGGAGGCGCCGGCGAGGGCGAGGACCGCGAAGGTGATGCCGTAGTGCTGGCGCTGGGGGTCGGCGGTGGTAATGTCACCAAGTGATGTCATCGAGCGGTGGCAACGGTAGCACGGCGCTGGGCAGGGCCCGCGACGCCAGCGCCAGCAGGGCGTCGCTGCTGAGGGCTGCCCGCGAGGTCTTCGACGAAGTGGGTTACGAGCGGGCGACGACCCGCGAGATCGGCCTTCGCGCCGGCCTCGATCCCTCGCTCATCGCCCGTTACTTCGACGGCAAAGAAGGACTCTTCCTCGCCGCCCTGGCCGAGGCTCCGGGCGAGGACGAGGTCGACTTCGAGCCGCGGACCCTGCTCGGCTTCCTGATCGAGCGCTGGGACGAGCGCGGCCACAGCCCGATCAGCCGCGCGCTGGCCAGCCCTTCGCTCAGCGGCGAGGCCCGCAACCGGGTGCGGGCGCTGGTGCGGCAGCGGCTGCTGAAGCGGCTGACGGCGCTGCTCGAGGAGCGGGAGGTGCCGCAGGCGGCTCTGCGGGCCGAGCTGCTGGTGGCGCTTGCGGTCGGCGTCTCGGTGACGCGGTCCAACGGCACGCTGGCGGCGCTGGGGGCGGCGCCGCGCGAGGAGCTGCTCGCGCTGCTCGGGCCGGTCGCCGAAACCATCGGGTCGGCGACCTCGGCTCGCTAGCGTCAAGCCGATGGCGACCAAGCGAAGCGCCGGCATCTTGCTCTACCGCCACACAGCCGAAGGGCCGGAGTTCCTGCTCGTGCATCCCGGCGGGCCGTTCTGGACCAAGCGAGACCTCGGCGCCTGGTCGATCCCCAAGGGTCAGATCGAGGCCGGGGAGGAACCACGCGCCTGCGCGATCCGCGAGCTCGAAGAGGAGCTCGGCCCGGCGCCGGCGCTGGAGCCCGAGGAGCTGGTGGAGCTGGGGGCGATCCGGCAGCGGGCCGGCAAAGTGGTCGAGGCTTGGGCCGCGGAGGGGGACTTCGACCCGCGCTCGCTGGACAGCAACACCTTCACCATCGAATGGCCGCCGCGCAGCGGTGGCGAGCGGGAGTTCCCCGAGGTCGACCGGGCGGAGTGGTTCAGCCCGGATGCCGCGCGGGAGAAGATCCTGCCGGCCCAGGCGGAGCTGCTCGACCGCCTGCTCGAGCGGCTCGGCGAAGAGGGCTGAGGCTCAGGCCAAGAGGGCTCAGAGGGGGGCGCCGGAGCGATTCGGCAGGGCCCGCTGGACCAGCAGGGTCGTGGTGCCGCCGAAGATCAGCAGCGAGACGTTGATGAGGAGGACGACGAGCGCTCCCAGCGCGTGGTCGATGCCGCCGGCGCCGAGGGCGACGCCGAGATAGGCCGACGCCGGGATCGTCGTGACCGAGATCGCGACGCCGACGGCGGTGCTGGCGCGGGTCTCGAAGGAGAGCATCGCGGCGACCCCGGCGGCGAGGGCGACCAGGACAGTCGAGTAGTCGGTCTGGGCGAGGGTGCTGAGGCTGCTCTGCTCGACCTCGAAGCCGTCGGCGAGGAAGCCGAAGGCTTTCAGCAGGGCGCTGAGGACCATCGCGGTGAGGACGACGAGCCCGAGCCCGAGGGAAAGCGTGGTGAACGCCCGGCGGGCGAGCTGGGCGTTGCCGCCGACGAGCCCGACGGAGGTGGCGGAGATCGGCAGCAGGTCCGGGCTGACGGCCATCGCGCCGACGATCAGGATCGAGCTGCTGGTGATGACGCCGAGGGCGGCGATGATGGCGGCGACGTTGATCAACGCCAGGTAGCGGGCCAGCGGCCGCGAGTTGGCGCGCGCCTGACCCAGGACTTCCACCCAGGCAAAGCCGTCGACTCCTCCCTCGCCGAAGCGGTGGCGGTGCTGGGGGGCGACGACGTCGACTCGGGTGAGGACGTAGTCGTCGACCCCGACGCCGAGCCCGGCGATCGACTCGACCAGCTGGTCGGCGGCGGCCGGCTCGACGTCGGCGACGAAGACGCTCGCCTCGCCGTCGGCCGCCTCGTCGGCCTGCTGGACGATCCGGCGAACGCCCTCGAACTCGCGCAGGAGGGCGCCGAACTCGTCGGCCCTGTGGCTGGCGACGGAGGAGCGCAGCCTCAGCATCCGCGGTTCAGGAGACCAGCTTGAGGACCTTGAAGGAGCGGTCGCCTTTCGGCGTCTCGACCACCACCGTCGATCCCACCACGGCATCCATCAGCGCCCGCCCGATCGGCGACTCCGCCGAGAGCCTGCCCTCGGCCAAGTTGGCCTCGGTCGAGCCGACGAGGGTCCAGACGTTTGCCTCGCCTTTGGACTCGTCGAGCACTTCGGCGCTGCGGCCGAAGGCGAAGGTGTCGCCGCCGCCGTCGACCTCCACCACGACCGCGTTGCGGAGCCGTTCCTGCAGCCGCTTGATCCGCGTCTCCAGGTGGGCCTGATCCTCTTTGGCGATGTGGTAGTCGGCGTTCTCCTTGAGATCGCCGAGCTCGCGCGCGACCTTGATCCGCGCCGCCATCTCCTGACGCGCAGGACCTTCCAGCTGCGCCAGCTCGGCTTTCAGCTCCTCGATCCCGGCGGCGGTGATCGGCTCGCCCGACTGATCCGGCCCGTTCATCGCCAAAGCGTGGCAGATCGCACGCCTTCCGCGCGCCCCCGTTGCCGCGCTCAGCGCCGCGGGCGGGGGAGGGGCTCGTCGAGGATCAGGCGGGCCCGGTAGAAGAGCGCCTCCTGGTCGCCGCAAAGCTCGGACTCCGGGTCGCGGGGCTGCGTCGAGCGGTTTTGGCCCGTGCCCGCCGGCGCCCCGTCCCGCACCAGGCCGGTGAGCCGCCCTCTCGAAACGAACCTGGTCTTGCCGACCTCCTTGTTCAATTCCCTTCTCCTTCGATATTGCCTACCAACAAAGTCAACAATAGCAGAGAGGAGCAGCTCCCGCCCCGTCGCCCTTCAGACGGCCGCGGAGACCCCCGAGCCGTTGAAGCTGGTTGCCTGCAAGGGGCGCAGGTAGGCGATCTGCCCCTCGCGCAGCTCCAGGCGCTGCAGCTCGGGGCGCGTCAGCTGTGCCCAGACCTCGGCGCCGTCGCCGAGCACGAACTCCACGCGGATCTCGAAGCCGAGGGCGACGATGCGCCGCACCAGCGCCTCCTCGGTGCGCTCGCCGGGGTCGAGGACGACCTGCATGTCGTGCGGCCGCACGAAGGCCTCGCCGAGGCGGTTGACCTCGCCGACGAAGCTCATCACGAACTCGTTGGCCGGCCGCTCGTAGAGCTCCTCGGCGCTGCCGGACTGCTCCACCCGCCCCTCGTTCATCACCACCAGCTGGCCGGCAACTTCCATCGCCTCCTCCTGGTCGTGGGTGACGAAGATCGTCGTCACCCCGGTCTCCGCGTGCAGCCGGCGCAGCCATGCGCGCAGGTCCCTGCGGACCTTCGCGTCGAGCGCCCCGAAAGGCTCGTCGAGCAGCAGCACCTGCGGCTCCACGGCCAGCGCCCGCGCCAGCGCCATCCGCTGCCGCTGGCCGCCCGAGAGCTGGGACGGGAAGCGCTCCGCCAGCCCCTCGAGCTGGACCAGGTCGAGCAACTCGTGCACCCGCCGCGCCGCCTTCGCCTTCGGCCACTTGCGGATCCGCAGCCCGAAGCAGACGTTCTCGAACACCGTCATGTGCTTGAAGGCTGCGTAGTGCTGGAAGACGAAGCCGACCTTGCGCTTGCGGGCCGGCCTGCCGGAGACGTCGTCGCCGTCGATCAGCACGGCGCCGGCGTCCAGTGCCTCCAGCCCGGCGATCACTCGCAGCAGCGTCGACTTGCCCGATCCGCTCGGCCCGAGCAGGGCGGTCAGCGACCCGTCGGGCACCTCGATCCAGACGTCGTCGAGCGCCTGGAACTCGCCGAAGCGCTTGCGGGCCCCCTCGACTGCGATCCCCATCACCCGTTCTCCTTTCTCTTCAGCAGGTTCATCGCGAGCAAAGTGGTGAGGGCGAGCAGGGCGAGGAGCATCGAGGCGCCGAAGGCGCCCGGCAGGTTGAAGTTCTCGTACTGCTTCTCGACGAAGAGCGGCAGCGTCTGCGTCTGCCCTGAGATCGAGCCCGAGACGACCGAGACGGCGCCGAACTCGCCAAGGACGCGGGCGGTGGTGAGGACGACGCCGTAGGCGACGCCCCAGCGGATCGCCGGCAGGGTCACCCGCCGGAAGGTCTGCCAGGCGCCGGCGCCGAGGGTGTGGGCGGCCTGCTCCTGCTCGGTCCCGATCTCCCGCAGCACCGGCACCGTCTCCCGCACCACGAACGGCAGCGAGACGAAGATGCTGGCGAGGACCATCCCGGGGACCGAGAAGAGGACCTTCAGCCCCGCTTCGGCCAGCGCCGGCCCGAACCATCCCGTCGTCCCGTACAGGAGGAAGAGCGAGAGCCCGATCACCACCGGCGAGATCGCGAAGGGGAGGTTGATCACCGCGTCGACCAGGAAGTTGCCCCGCCAGCGATGGCGGACGAGGAGCAGCGCGCAGCCGACGCCGAAGACGGTGTTGAGCGGCACCGCGACGGCCACCATCAGCAGGGTCAGCTTCAGCGCCTGCAGACCCTCGGGGGAGGCGATCGCCTCCAGCGGCGGCGAGATCCCGCCTTCGAAGGTCTTGTAGAAGATCAGCCCCAGCGGCAGCAGCAGCAGGGCGAAGACGTAGCCGAGGCCGAGGGTGCGCAGGCCCCAGCGGCTAGCGGGGGCCATCGTGGGAGCTCCTTCGCTGGATCAGGCCGACGATCGCCAGGCAGAGGAGCGAGGCGACCAGCAGGACGACGGAGACCGCGGCGGCGCCGGTCTCGTTGCCGGACTCGATCTGCTGGCGGATGAAGACCGAGGAGACCTGGGTGTCCGGCAGCCCACCGGCGAAGAGCAGCACCGACCCGTACTCGCCCAGGGCGCGGGCGAAGGCCAGCCCCACTCCTGCGGCCAGCCCCGGAAGCAGGTTGGGGAAGATGATGCGGCGGAAGACCGGCCAGCCGCCGGCCCCGAGCGAGGCGGCCGCCTCCTCCATCTCCAGGTCCAGCTCCATCAGCAGCGGCTGCACGGCGCGGACGACGAAGGGCAGGGTGACGAACAGCAGGGCGACGACGACGGCGGCGCGGCTGAGGGAGAGATCGACGCCGACCGGGCTGTCGGTCCCCCAGAGCTGGATCAGGATCAGGCTGGCGACAATGGTCGGCAGGGCGAAGGGGAGGTCGATAACCGCGTTGACCACGCCCTTGCCCGGGAACTGGTCGCGGACCAGGAGCCAGGCGATGACGGTGCCGAAGACGGCGTTGAGGAGGACGACGATCAACGAGCAGACGAGGGTGAGCTCGAGCGAGCGCAGCGCCTGGCCGTGGCTGACCTGGTCCCAGAAGGCCCCGAGGCCTCCGCTCAGCGACTGGTCGGTCAGGGCGGCCAGCGGCAGCAGCACGATCAGGCTCAGGTAGAGCACGACCAGGCCGCGGCCGAGGCCGGCGCC
>Ga0308176_10001972_pt1 | contig 12867 bp, 10 predicted proteins | sample PhyCR2_3_FD_203890 | JGI IMG/M metagenome (GOLD analysis project Ga0308176, IMG submission 203890) | Soil microbial communities from UC Gill Tract Community Farm, Albany, California, United States - DLSLS.C.R2 | ecosystem: Environmental > Terrestrial > Soil > Agricultural land | place: USA... | reverse complement strand
GATTTCAATCCCGGGCGGGGCGACGGGCACCCTCAGTCAAGCTGGAGACGCACTCGGTCTCTTCAATCCTCATGCTCCCCCGCCCGCCGTTCGTCGACAGGCTCGGCCGCGAAAATGGCGCTCGCCAGCGGCGGCTCGTCTCCCGAGAAGACGGGCACGGCGGCGGGCGCGGGGATGGGCGGCGAGCCGGCGGGGCGGCCGAAGGTGACGATCTGGTGCCAGGTGCGGTCGAGGTCGTCGCCGAAGATCACCAGGAGGTCCCCTGGCTGGGCGGTCTCCAGCGCGCTCTGGACGGCCTGCTGCTCGGCGTAGATCCCGTCGGCGATGCGGTCGGCCGGAAAACCGGCGGAGAGCAGACCCTGGCGGAGCAGCTCGCCGGTCTCTCCGGGCTTGCGGCCGCGCAGGCGGTCGTCCTCGCGCAAGAGGATGAAATCGAAGGCCGGAGCGGCGGTGCGGGCGAGGTCGAGGATGTCCTCGTTGCGGCGGTCCCCGGGGGCCGCGAGGACGCCGATGCGGCGGCCGTTCACGGTGAGCCCGCGGATCGTCTGCGCCATCGCCGCCATGCCGTGCGAGTTGTGCGCGTAGTCGAGCAGCACGCGGAAGGGGAGCTCGTTGTAGAAGTTCATCCGCCCCGGGGTCTGGAAAAAATCGGTGGTGAAGGTGCGCAGCCCCTGGCGGATGTTCTCCAGGCTGATCCCCATCGCGTGCGCGATCGCGGTGGCGAACATCGCGTTCTGGATGTTGTGGATCGCGTGCCCCTCGACCGTCGCCGGGATCTGCCGCGCCCACAGCAGCGGGATCTGCTCCTCCCCTTCATAGAGCACGATCATCCGCCCGTTCAAGCCCTCCTCCAGCGCCACCGCCCGCCCCTTGTCGCGGATGTGCCTGCGGACGAGCTCGTTCTCCCGCCGCAGGGTCACGTACACCGGCTTGCCCGGGCTGTGCGCCGCCATCGCGGCCACCCGTTCGTCGTCGGCGTTGAGCACGCACCACTCCTGGGCGACCTCCACGACCACCCGCTTCACCTCGGCGAGCTCGTCGAGATCCTTGATGCCGCCCATCCCCAGATGGTCGGCGGCGACGTTGAGCACCGCGCCCACCTTGCATTTGCGCCAGCCGAGCCCGGCGCGCACGATGCCGCCGCGCGCCGTCTCCAGCACCGCCGCGTCCACCGACGGATCGCGCAGCACGAGATGGCTGGCCCACGGGCCGGTCATGTCCCCCGACACCGTCAGCTCGCCGTCGATGTAGACGCCGTCGCTGGTGGTCATGCCGACCGTGAAGCCGGAGAGCTTGAGGATGTGCCCCACCATGCGGGTGGTGGTCGTCTTGCCGTTGGTCCCGGTGATGGCGGCGATCGGGATGCGGTACGGCGTCCCCTTGGGGAACAGCATGTCGAGCACCGGGCCGGCGACGTCGCGGGCCTTGCCCTCGGTGGGCGCGGTGTGCATGCGGAAGCCGGGCGCGGCGTTGATCTCGACGATCGCTCCCCCCACCTCCTTGTGGCTGCGGGTGATGTCCGGCGAGATGAAGTCGACGCCGCCGACGTCGAGGCCGACCGCCTTGACCGAACGCTGGGCCATGATCCGGTTGTCGTAGTGGATGGCCTCCGTCACGTCCACCGAGGTGCCGCCGGTCGAGAGGTTCCCCGTCGAGCGCAGATAGAAAACCTTTCCATCCGGGAGCACGGCCTCGGGGGTCAGCCCCGCCGCCTCGATCAGCCGCAGGGCCTGGTGATCGAGCTCCAGCCGCGTCAGCACCTTCTCGTGGCCGATGCCGCGCCGGGGGTCCTGATTGACGATCTCCACCAGCCCGGCGATGGTATGCGCGCCGTCCCCCACCACGTGGCCGGGCACCCGCTGCGCCGCCGCCACCACCCTGCCCTCGACGACCAGGATCCGGTAGTCGTTCCCCACCTGGAAGGTCTCGACGATCACGACCGAGGAGAATTCGTAGGCCTCCTCGAAGGCGACCTTCACCTGCTCGGAGGTGGTGAGATCGATCGAAACGCCCTTGCCGTGGTTGCCGTCGAGCGGCTTGACGACCACAGGATAACCGATCCGTTCCGCGGCTTCGATCGCATCATTGGGGCCGCGCACCCGCATCTGGCGCGGCACGGGGAGGCCGAGATCGGAGAGGATCTGATTGGTCAGCCGCTTGTCCGAGGCGATCTCGACCGCGGTGTGGCGGGTCTCGCTGGTGACGGTGGCCTGGATGCGGCGCTGGTACTTGCCGTGGCCGAGCTGCACCAGCGAGCGCTCGTTCAGCCGGATCCACGGCATGTCCCGCTCCTCGGCGGCGCGCACCAGGGAGGCGGTCGAGGGGCCGAAGGCGCGGCGCTGGGCCAGGCGGACGAGATCCACCAGATCGGTCTTGAAATCGTAAGGGCCGGGGAGATGGGCCGCGTGCTCGGGCGTCAGCAGGTGGCGGATCAGGCGCAGGCCGACCTCGGCGGCCTCCAGCCCCACCGCCTCCTCCTCGTAGCTGAAGATCACGTGATACTGGCCGCGCGGCAGGTCGTGGCCGCGCGTCTTGCCGTAGCTGACCGGCGTGCCGGCGAGGCACTGCAGCTCGATCGCCACGTGCTCCAGCACGTGCCCGAGCCAGGTCCCCTCGTCCTCGGTCATGCGGCGCACGAACCCCCCAGGCTCGCCGTAGGAGCAGGTGTGCTCGCGCAGGGAGGGGATCGCCTCCAGCAGCCCGTCCACGAAGCCGGGGAGCTTGGCCGTGGGATAGTCCTCGAGCTCACCGAGATCGACGCGCAGGCGGATCACCTTGCGCAGGGCGTAGAGGTTGGGGCCGCGGTAGACGCGGGTGTCCAGGATCTTCATCGGTCGACGCTCCCGATCTCGATCGCCTCGGCGGCGGCGTTGAGCCTGTCGGCCTCGGAGCCCTCCGGCGCGAGCCCCGCCCTCTGCCGGAGGTCGTAGCGGCAGCCGCTGGTGAGGAAGTCCACCTTGAGCCCCAGCATGGCGACCGGCTGGCCGCGGTGGACGGCGTGGCTGTCGGTGAAGCGCAGGCCCGAGGCGTCGACCACGGTGACGGCGCCCGAGCCGAGCACGGTCAGCACCCCCTCGGCATCGATCATCGCGGCGGTGTCCTCGTCGACCCCCACGCCGAGCGGCTCGGGGTTGTAGGAGAGCGCGGTGATCAGGCGCCCCATGCGGTCGCGGCGGCGGAAGTGCTGATCGATGACGAGGTCCGGCGCGAAGCCGAGCCCCTGGGCCATCTGGACGAGCCGGCGGCGGGGTGTGCCGCCGCTCTCCCCCATCGAGATCATGTGGCGGGAGATCACCGCCGCGCCGGCGCTGGTGCCGGCCACCACCATCCCCTCGGCGTGGCGGCGGCGCAGCGACGCGGCGAGGGCCGTGCCGCCCAGGGCCGAGGAGATGCGGAGCTGGCTGCCGCCGGTCATGAAGAACCCGGTCGCGGTGTCGAGCACCTCGTGGACGTCGCGCCCGGCCTCCACCGCGTCCTCGCGGGTGCGGACGCGGAGCACCTCGACCGTGTCGGCCTCCATGCCGTAGAACAGCTCGGCGTAGCGATCCCCCGTCTCCGGGTGCTCCGAGGCGGTCGCCAGCACCACGATGTTGGCGTCCGGGCCGCCGCAGGCCTCGACGAACCGGCGCAGGATCACCCGTTCGCGGACCTTGTCCTCCGCGCCGCCGATCGCCATGATCAGACCCGGCCGGTTCCCGGCCGGATGCGAGCTCGAATCCATGCCCTCTCCTCCACCGCGCGCCGGCGTGCGCGGGCCCCGGTCCCTGAGATTCGGGGTGCCAGAATGGCGGGAGGATCGTAGCACGGCCCGGAGGGTGGATGCCTGCCCCCGGTCCGGCCTGCTCCTGTACAATCACGGCATGGTCAAGAGCTTCACCGCCAAGTACACCAAGATCGACTCCGGCTACATGGGACAGCTCATCGAGTGGCCCGAGGTGATCACCGAGGGGCAGGACATCGAGGAGTGCCGCGCGATGCTGCGCGACGCCCTCCGGGAGATGATCCTGGCCTACCAGGACCAGGGGTGGGAGATGCCCTTGGGAAACGACCTCTTCGAGCAGGTATCGGTCGAGCTGGAGAATGTCCGTAAAACGGCGTGACCTGGTCCAGTATCTGGAGGAGAACGGGTTCAGCCTCCTCCGGGAAGGCGCGAATCATTCAATCTACACGAACGGCACAAAGACCCTCCCGGTCAAACGCCACCGACAGCTCGACCGGATCACGGCCAACGCACTCTGCAAACAGGCGGGGCTGGTGCCGAAATTCTGACGGCACCTCGCCCCACGTGCCCGTCCTTGCCCGTCCGTGTTCCCTTTACGGGAAGAATCCGGCGTTGAACAGATCCGCCAGGTCGTTCTTGCCGCTGACCGTCGAGAGCAGCGGCAGGCCGAAGACCTCCTCGACCGACTTGATGATCGAGCCGTGATCGTAGCTGACGCTGCCGGTGTAGCCGGTCTTGACGCCGGGGCCGACCGCCAGGAAGGGGATCTTGGCGGTCGAGCTCCCCTCGTCCCAGACGATGAAGATGACGCCGTTGTTGAGGGTGACCCAGTTGATGATGCGCGGCAGCTCCGCCTTGAGCCAGTCGTCCCCCGACTTGATCGTATTGCTGCTCGCGCAGCCGGTCGCGCCGTGCATGTCATGGCAGAGGTTGGGCGTGATGAGCACGTAATCCGCCATGTTATTCGCCGCCAGGTCGGTGGCGAAGGAGCTGTAGGGCTTGCTGTGGGAAGAGCAATAGGTGTTGGTCTTCGACGGCGGGTTGCCCGAGACGTCGCGGAAGAAGACGAACGGATCGTGCTTGGCCGCGTAGAAGCCGCTGCTGGCGATCGGGCAGGCGCCGGTGGTGGAATTCTGCCCTTCCTGGTAGGTGATCCAGGTGACGTTGTTGGTGGAATTCTTGATCTGCGTCACCAGGTGCGCGGTGCTGCCCGTGCTGTTGGTCGACGACGGGTCGCTGTCGGAGGTGAAGGTGTGGTCGGAGAAGGCATTCGTGCCCGCCTCCATGTAGACGTAGTGCGGCTCGCTGGGGATGCTGAGGGCCAGCGGATCGTTGAAATTGGTCGCGTGGGCGTAGCCCGGAATCAGGGTGTTGTTGATGTAGGGCGCGTTGGTGGTGTTGCCGTAGATCTGCGACGCGTCGTGATTCTCCATCACGATCACGAAGACGTGCTGGATCACGGACGCGCCGGACGCCGTGGAGATCCCCAGGGTACCCGCCAGACAGAACGCGAAAAGATTCCCGAGACGCTTCATTCTTCACCTCGCTAGAGCCGCGGTTGCCGCCATGGCAACCGCCCGTTGGCCGCTGGAGACTATTTTAGCAGTGTTGAATCCCCGTAACGAGGGTGCGGCCGGGGAGTGACGGTCTCTCCTCCGTATGCTCTAATCGGCGGGCCATGAGCTCCGAGCCCGTCGCCCCCCCTGAGCCCGTCCCCGGTCCCGCTCCGAGGACGCCGCATCCGCTGAGCATCCCCCACTTCCGGAACCTGTGGCTCGGCGCCACGGTCTCTCTGCTGGGCGACCAGTTCTATCTGGTGGCGCTGCTCTGGCTGATCCCGCAGGCGACCGGGTCGAAGCTTGCCGTGGGCACGGTCCTCATGACCGCCGCGGTCCCCCGGGCGGTGTTCATGCTGGTCGGCGGCGCCGTGATCGATCGCTTTTCGGCGCGGCGGGTGCTGATGACCACGGCCGCGGTCCGCGCGGTGCTCGTGGCCGGGGTGGCGGCGCTGGTATGGTGGCGCCAGATCCAGATGTGGGAGCTCTATGCGCTGACGTTCGCCTTCGGCGTCGCCGACGCGTTTTCGTTCCCCGCCATGCCGGCGCTGATCCCGACGCTGGTGCAGCCGGAGCAGTTGCAGCCCGCCAACGCCCTCCTGCAGAGCTCCACGCTGACCTCCCAGCTCGCCGGCGCGTTCCCCGCCGGATGGCTGATCGCTCTCTGGGGGGTCGCCTCGGCCCTCTTCTTCGACGCCGTCAGCTTTCTCGCCGTGATCGTGGCGCTGCTCAAGCTCCCCGATCCGCCCAGAGCCCCGGCGCACACCCGTTCCAGCATGCTGCATTCGATCGCCGAGGGGTTGCGCGCGGTGCGGCACGATCCGCCGCTGTTCGCCATGATGTCGATCTTCGCCACGATCAATCTCTGCTTCTCCGGCCCGATCTACGTCGGCCTCTCGTCGCTGGCGAGCTTTCGTTTCGGCTCGGCGAAGACGCTGGGGGAGCTGTTGTCCTGCCTCAGCGGCGGCATGCTGGTGGGCGTCCTCCTGGGCGGCCGGGTGCGGCAACCCCGCAAGCGCGGCCTGCAGTTCATCGTGATGAGCCTGCTGGCCGGCCTGGAGCTGATCGGCATCGGACTGGTATCGCGATTCGGCGCCATCGCGGCGCTCCTGGCCCTGATGGGCCTCGGCGTCGGATTCGTCAACGTCCAGTTCAGCACCTGGATTCAACGGCGGGTCGAGCGGGCGCTGCTCGGCCGCGTGATGAGCGTGCTGATGTTCTCCGCGGTCGGCCTGGTCCCGGTCTCCTACGCCGCCGCCGGGGAGATCGCGCAGCACTGGAGCGTCCCGGCGCTGTTCATCGGCGCCGGCGCGCTGCTCGCCGTCGCCTCCGCCGTGGCGTTGACGGGCAGGGCAGCGCGCGACGTCGATTGAAGCCTACGGGGCCTTGGGCGCCTCGGGCTGCCGGGCGAGCAGGGCCTCCAGCCGCTGGATGCGCTCCTCCTGCTCCGTGAGCTGGGCGTTGAGCTCCTCCACCTTCGCGTGCTGCTTCTGGAGCTCGTTGAGGAGCATCGTGTTGATCTCGTGGTAACGGACCGTGAAGGGCTTCCCCTTCTCGTCGTACTGCACGAGATCCGGATAGACCTTCGCCACCTCCTCGGCGATCAGGCCGTACTGGAGGAGGCGCGAGCCGTCGTCGTACGGCGCCTTGTAGCGGAAGGTCACCGGGCGCAGCTTCATCAGCCCCTCGCTCGCGTCCCGCATGTCCGCGACGTCCTCCTTGAAACGCAGCGACGAGGTCACCGTGCCGAGTTGGCCGTTGCTGTCGATGTAGACCGCCGTGCCGCTCGAAACGGTGACGCCGTTCACCCCCGCCAGGAACGCCCGCGTCTGAGTGCCGCCGATACGGATCGTGTTGGACTCGTTCCCCGGAGGGTTGTTCCCGACGTCGATGTTGTTGGTGCCGCTGGTGATGTTGTAGCCCGCCAGGCGGCCGAGCGCGGTGTTGCCCGCTCCGGAGGCGTTCCCCAGGGCATTCGCGCCCACCGCCGTGTTGTTGCTCGCCGTGGTGACCCCGAACAGGGCCTGGAACCCGAGGGCGGTGTTGTTGCCGCCCGTGGTGTTGGAATTGAGCGCGCCGACGCCGAGCGCCGAGCTCCCGCTGCCCGTCGTGTTGGAATTCATGGCCCCCGAGCCGACCGCCGTGTTGACCAGCCCCGTGGTATTGGCCCACAGCGAGAACGAGCCGACCCCCGTGTTGGTGCTCCCGGAGGTGTTGGAGAAGAGGGACTCGGCGCCGACCGCGGTGTTGTCCGAGCCGGAGGTGTTCGAGGCCAGGGCCTGCTCCCCCAGCGCGGTGTCCCGGTCCCCCGTCGAGACGCCGGGATTGCCCGCGCCGGTGCCCAGGCTGAGGTCCTCGTACCCTTGAGCCTGGACGGCGGCGGCGCACAGGGAGAACGCGGCGAGCAGAACGAGGGGGCGGCACCCGTTGCGAAGGATGGATTTCCGGGACATGGCTGATCTCCTCGGTCGTGCCGCCCGCGGCGGGGCGGCGGGTTGTTTCAAATCTCTGACCTTAGAATATTCCCAATCGTCGATGATTACAATCTCTCCGCGCCGGGCTGAAATGAAAGCCCCGTCGCCGTCATTCCTGGAGAAAGCCCCCCTCGTGCTCTAATAGCGGGCACGAGCCCAAAGACAAGACGGGCCGCGCGCGGCCCCCTGGAGGAGATGAGATGGGTAAGCGGATCCTGCTGTTCCTGGTCACCAACCTCGCGATCATGGTGGTGCTCTCGCTGGTCCTGAGCCTGCTCGGGGTGGGCTCCTACATCGGTCCGGACGGGCAGCTCCAGCTCGTCCCGCTGATGGTCTTCTGCCTCATCTGGGGCATGGGCGGCGCCTTCATCTCCCTCCAGATGTCCCGCTGGATCGCCAAGCGGGCCCTGGGGGTCCACCTCATCGACGGCCGCTCGGGGAACGCGGATGTCGACCGCCTGTACGAGACGGTGGCCAACCTCACCCGGCAGGCGGGGCTGCCGATGCCGGAGGTGGGCGTCTACAGCTCGCCGGAGGTCAACGCGTTCGCCACCGGCCCGAGCAAGAAGCGGAGCCTGGTGGCGGTCTCCAGCGGCCTGTTGCAGACCATGCCCCCGCAGGAGGTCGAGGCGGTGCTGGCCCATGAGGTGGGGCACATCGCCAACGGCGACATGGTGACCATGGCGCTGCTGCAGGGGGTGATCAACGCCTTCGTGCTCTTCTTCGCGCGGATCGCCGCCTTCGCCGTGCGCATGGCGGTGCCGGCGCGGGTGGCCTGGATCGCGGGGCTCGCCACCCGCATCGTGCTGGAGATCTCGCTCGGCATCCTCGGCTCGCTGGTGACCGCCTGGTTCTCGCGCCAGCGCGAATTCCGCGCCGACGCCGCCAGCGCCGCCCTCAGCAGCCGCGAGGGGATGATCGGCGCCCTGCGCCGCCTGATGACCACCGAGGAGCGCATCGACACCGCCCGGCCCGCTCTCGCCGCGATGAAGATCTCGGGCAAGAAGGCGTGGCTCGGCGCCTTCTCCACCCACCCGCCGCTCGCCGAGCGCATCGCGGCGCTGGAGGCGGGCCGGTAGACGGAACGGCTTCACCGGGTCCCGGCCGGACCCGGTGAAGCGCCGCGCCAGTCTCCTTGCAGATTGAACGCGGCCCAGAAGTAGGGGTCGCGCCAACGGGGCTCCCGCCGCATCGAGAGCTGGGCGGCGCGCAGCGCCGCGGCGGGGCTCAGGCCCTGTTGGAACATCGCGCGATAGAAACGCTGCATCAGCTCCGCCGTGGCGCGGTCGCGCACCGCCCACAGGCTGGCGAGGACCTCGGACGCTCCCGCGTAGAAAAAACCGCGGCTCATGCCCATCAGCCCCTCGCCGCGGATCTCCCGGCCCAGCGCGGTCTGGCAACCGCTCAACACCACGAGCTCCGCCCCGAGGTCGAGGTTGTAGATGTCCGGCAGGCGGAGGAACCCGTCGCGCGGCCTCCCCTGCTCGTCGACCAGCGAGAGCACGAGCCCGGAGATCTCGGGGTGGCGGCTGTCGAGGAGGCCGTGGGTGGCGAAGTGGACCACCCGATAGCGCGCCAGATCGGGCCCGGTCGCGGTCTCCCGGTTGGCCTGGAAGTCGAGCGCGACCAGCACCTTCCGCTCTCCGGCCTGGGCGGTGGCCAGCTCGGCCTCGCGGCGGGTCCAGGCGAGGCGTGGGAAGGTGCCGGTCCCGGCGTCCCGGGCCGCGCGCTCCAGGTCCGCTCCGCGGGTGATCTCCTCGCCTCTCCGGGGCGCCGGCGCGCTCGCCTGGCCGGCCTTCCGCACCCGCGGATCGTCCTCGCCGAAGACGGGATCGGCCAGGATCGCCAGAGCTCCCGGAGCCGGCGGCCGGCTCGCCGCCTTGCGCCGCAGCTCGCCGAGCACGGCGGCCGAGGGCAGGCTCACCACCTCGTACCGATCGATCACCGGCTCGCCGGAAGGCAGGGTCAGGGCCGCGAAGGGGACGTATTGGAGCGCCTCCCCCGCCACCACCGCCAGACGCTTGCCGGAAAGCCCGCCGGCCAGCGGGCCGAAGAGCAGCCGGCCGAGCCGGTCGAGGGGCTCGCGCCGCCGGGCTCCTTCCTGGGCATTGGGAGAGCTGAGCGAGGCATAGGCTTCGCGGGCCGCCTTTTCGATCACCGCCCGGGCGGGCAGCTCGAAGCTCGCCAGCGACGTGGGGGTCACCTTCCAGAGAAAGCTCCGTTTTTCGCCCGGCGCGATCTCGAGCAGCACGGTGTCGCCGTCGAGCAGGGCCTGGATATCCGCCAGCTTCACCGGCTCGGGATGGACCAGGTTTCCATAGGCGGGCAGAGCGGCGCGCAGCCGCCCTTCGGCGAGCTCGTAGGCGGTCTCGGCCTCCGCGAGCTCGCGGCGCGCCTCGGCGGCCTGCTCCGGGGTGGGCTTGCCCGCCAGGACCCGGGTCAGCCGCTCCGCCTTGGCGTCGAGGCCGACCCGCGATCGCCGCTCCTCGTCGAGCAGCGCGGGATCGGCGCCGCGGCGGATCTCCACCCGGGCCTCCCGCAGGAGATCGAGCAGGCTCCGGGCCCGCGCCCGCTCGGCGGTCTGGAAGGCCATCGCGTCGAAGCCCGCCGCCGGCTGCCGGGCGTGGAGCGACATCAGGAGATCGATCTCCAATTCGTAGGCGTCGCGCAGCGAGGCGAAATAGGAGCTGCGCAGCCGGTCGGCCGAGATCCTGGTACGCAGCGATTCGACCTTCTCCAGCGCGGGCTCCAGAGCGGCGCGGGCAGCCTCCAGGTTGCCGCGCGCCATCTCGGTGCGGCCGATCTCCTGGAGGGTGGCGATCTCGCCGGCAGGGTCCCCCACCGAGCGCCGCAGCCGCAGCGCTTCACCGAACGCGGCGAGGGCGGCCGGCGCATCCCCTACCGCTGCGTGGGCGAGGCCGAGGAAATGCTGGGCCCTCCCCTCGCCCACCACGTCACCGATTTCATGCCAGAGCATCAACGACCGCGTGAGCGGCTCCACAGCCTCGCGCGGGCTGCCGTGGGAGGTCTGTGCAAAACCGAGATAGCTCAAGGTGGCGGCTTCTCCAGAGCGATCGCCGATCTCGCGCTCGATGGCGAGCGCTTGGTTGAGCCGCTCGACCGCCTCAGGCCTCCGGCCTGCCTGCGCGTCGGCCCGTCCCAGATCGGTGAGCGACAGGGCCTCCCCTTTGCGGTCTCCTACCTGTCGATAGAGCTCGATCTCCTGCTCGAAGAGATCGATCGCCTTCTCCGGCTCGCCGGCCTCCAGGTTGAAAGCACCCAGATTACCGAGCACCGCGGCCTGCTTGGCGCGGTCGCCGAGATCGCGGAAGATGCGGAGCGCGGCGGTGTAATTTTCGAGCGCCGCCTGCGGGTCTCCCACCCCCTGTTGGATCGCACCGATCCCGTTCAGCCATTCGGCTTCACCAGCCCGGTCGCCGGTCTCGCGCGCCGCGGCGAGCGCCTGCGTGAAGCTATCGACGGCGGCGAGCGGCTCTCCCAGGGCGCGTTGGGTACCACCTAGATTGCCAAGAGCGATGCCTTCGCGTCTCCGGTCTCCTGTGCGGTGAAAGATCTCGCGGGCCTCTCTGTAGGCATCGCGGGCTTGTCGGATGTTTCCGAGGCTCTGCTGCACGAGCCCGAGGTTGTTGAGGATGGGACCGGTGAGCGCCTCATCCCCCAAAGCGCGGCGGAGCGCCAGGGCTTCATCGAAGGTCGAAAGAGCATCCGAAAATCGGGAGAGGCTGACCTCCGCGAGCCCCCTCTGGTTGAGGATGGTGGCCTGCCAGGCGCGGTCGCCGAGGCGGCGCTCGACGGCGAGCGCCTGTTCGAAGAGATCGAGCGCCTCCGGGATCTTGCCGCGCATACGATGGACGGCGCCGAGATGGTAGAGGATCTCTCCCTCCTTGGCGGCATCTCCGAGCTTGCGCCAATCGGCGAGGGCTGTCTGATAGTTTTCGGTTGCCTGGACCAGGCGCTCGGCCGAAGGGTTCTGATACTGTTGATCCGCAGCCGCCTCGGCCCGCTCCGCCGCGACGCGCAACCCATCGCCGGATCGCTCTGGGCGGAGCTCCTGGATTCGGATGCGATAGCGCCCAGAGGATGAGCCCGGGAAAGGGGTGAGCTCCAACCGATACGATGTGGGAGCTCTGCTGAGAAATGAGAGCACCTCGGAGACATAGCCTCCGCCGGGATTGTTGACTTCGGTGATCAGGGCGCCGTCCGCTGCGAAGGCGCGGATGACGACGTCGACCCCCATCTGCTCCGTCACAATTCGCAGGTACTGACCCGCGGTGATGGCAACCTCGTAGGTGTGAGCCTCGCCGGGGGCGAGAGTCCTCTCGATCGGCGTGCCCTGCTCGAGGCGAGCCGGCTCGGCACCCATTCCACCGATGGGTGCCGAGAAGAGACCGGCGATGACCCAGCAGCTTAGCCAGAGAGGGTGGGCACCGAGCCGAGCCAACAGCATTCTCTCCGTGAAAGTCTAGTCATGGGTTGTCGTGTAAGATCCGGTGTCGTTTTCGGGAGTAAGGCCGGGGTCGGAGTGAGGATGGTCGGTGTGACTGCGATTGATACGGCCGCTGGGGTCGCTGCCGGGGCGCACCGTTATCTGGCCGCTGATCGTAGTGGTAGGGTTGATTTGCCTGCTGAACGTGTATGTTGGGCCAGCGCCATCATCCAGGTTGAAAGTTTCTGAGGTCGCCGTTCCGCCCGATGTCGGCAGGATCTCGAAAGTGACCGTTTTAGGATTAGTAGTAGGATTATAGATAAGATTGCTCTGGCTGGGAAGGATTTGGTGTTTGCCACTGGGGTTCTCGTGGTGGTAATCGATATCCATCATCGACGCTCCTCTCCTTGTCATGAAATCCGTTTCATTCACCGGGCCGAAGCCGCATTGCTTCGAGCCTCATGAGAAGAGTGATGCCAAGCGCCGTCCAATTACAGGCCATCCTCAGCCATCTCAAGCCGGAAGCGCCTGCCGCCGTTCCGCACCCGCACGACCGGAGCTTTCAAGGGACGCGGGTTTTATAACATGGTGGGCCTTTAGGGGCAAGGGCGTAGGCCAACGGATAGGTGCTCCGTAGGGGCGGCCCTGTGTGGCCGCCCTGGGGTGGGG
>Ga0308176_10001971_pt1 | contig 12868 bp, 9 predicted proteins | sample PhyCR2_3_FD_203890 | JGI IMG/M metagenome (GOLD analysis project Ga0308176, IMG submission 203890) | Soil microbial communities from UC Gill Tract Community Farm, Albany, California, United States - DLSLS.C.R2 | ecosystem: Environmental > Terrestrial > Soil > Agricultural land | place: USA... | reverse complement strand
CTTGGAATTCTAGCTGAAGAATCATTTTTTCGCGGCCTTATTGGAATCTCCTACATTGTGTTTATCATGGCATTCTATTGCGTGTTTTTTTGGCGCTACCGTCACTTCTCATTTTCCCATCAGCGCTTGGCTACCTCGTTCTTTGTTGTATTTGGCTATTAGCGATAAGTTATACCCTGAACGATAACATGCTCTTTTATGTGCTCAACATTCTGGTGATTCCAGGCTTGGTCATATTCCATCTAGTGCTTGTAACGAGTCCTAAAAAACACCAGTGGAGTCAGAGAGCGTTCATACCATATTTATTTTCAAGATTGGTCGGGGCGATAACATATAATGTTTCCTTTATAACTGCTCTGGGGAAAGGAATGAAAAGTGGTGTTGATGGAGATAAATTCATTATCTGGAAAAAGGTATTGATTGGGGTAATTATCTCTTTTCCTGTGCTGGCTGTTGTGGTAAGACTGCTTATGGCAGCTGATTCCCAGTTTGACCGACTGGTTGGGGATATCCCTAATTGGTTTCAGGTTGTTGATGGTGAGGGGATTGCTAGAATAGTGCTTGTAATAATTTTTATGATGGCCTTCTTTGGGCTGATGCAATTCCTTTATCATAAGCAAATGAAGGTCTTTAAACAAAAAGATATACAGCAGATTCAAAAGCTAGACTCTGTGATTACCATTACCGTACTTGTCTTAATAAACGCTGTATATATCCTTTTTACAATTGTTCAATTTAAATATTTCTTTAGTGGTAGTTTGCAAATGGACTATACGTATGCAGAATATGCACGAAAAGGTTTTTTTGAATTATTGTTTGTTACCTTGATAAATTTGACATTGTCGACTGTCGTCCTATCATTGGGGGGTGGTGGAAAGAATGGAATAAAACGAATGAGGCAAACGATGCTCACAATTCTCGTGTTATCAAGTGCAGTGATGCTTATATCTGCCTTTATTCGCTTAAGCATGTATGAGGATGCCTATGGTTTTACGTTTACAAGGGTCCTTGTGCATTCGTTTATGATTTTCTTGGTTGTTATATTAGGTTATACTTTGGTGAAAATTTGGATTGAAAAATTGTCTCTATTTCGCTTTTACTTTATTGCTTCCATTTTTTATTACACAGCCATTTCTGTAGTTAATCTTGATAGAATGGTTGTAAATGAGAATATACAACGTTATCAAGTTACTGGCAAAATAGATGTCTATTACCTTAAAAATTTATCCTACACAGGGGTCATTGGATTAATCCACCTGTACGAAAAGGATAAAAGAATTCCAGAACTCCGCAATATTTTAATAAATCAAAGAAGAGAGGCAATAAATGCAAACCTTCCATGGCAATCATATAATCTGAAAAGAGAGCAGGCACATGCTAAACTAAATAACTTAGATATTGAATAGGTGAAATGGAAAAGGAGCATGCGATTTATTGCATGCTTTCCTTTTATTGAGTTGTTTTGAATTTCCTAGGGCTCTTTTTGTTGGAACAATTTGAATATTCCATATATATTGATAAAGTTTAAAAAAGGAAAGGGTTTTTTACAATAAAATAATGTCATGGAGGATATGATGAAAAATGTGTTGCGTTTATTGTCATTTGAATTTTACAGGGTGGAGTGTTTGTCCTAGACAAAATGCAGGAAACATTCACAGAAAATGCAGAGTCTTGTTGACCCTGCATTTTCTTACCACTAAACTTATTAATCTCCATTAAACATGTCGAATATTCCCCGAGCGATACTGCCTTCATCTTTTGCACCGCCACGGGATGGGGCAGCAGCAAATACCCTGCTTGCGAGCCTGCTGAATGGCAGGGATTGAACCCAGACGGAACCAGGTCCTCTTAGGGTTGCAAAGAATAGGCCCTCGCCACCGAACAAGGCTGTTTTAACCCCTTTAACAAATTGAATGTCATAATTGACGCTGCTTTCCATTGCTACCAAACAACCTGTATCCACACGTAATGTTTGACCAGGAAGGAGATCTCTCTTTATGATCGTTCCTCCTGCATGAACAAAAGCTAGTCCGTCGCCTTCGAGCTTTTGCATGATAAATCCTTCGCCGCCGAAGAATCCAGCCCCAATTTTCCTTTGGAATTCAATTCCCACTTGGACCCCTTTTGCTGCAGCGAGGAATGCATCCTTTTGGCAGATGATTTTACTGTCATGTTGGCTGAGGTCCATTGGGATAATCTTTCCTGGGTAAGGGGCCGCGAAAGAAACGCGTTGCTTGCTCCGGCCTTGATTCGTAAATGTTGTCATGAATAAGCTTTCTCCAGTAAGAACCCGTTTGCCGGCACTAAATAACTTCCCCATTAAACCACCGCCACCGCTGCCCGAGCCGTCACCGAAAATCGTCTCCATATGGATATCATCTTCCATCATCATAAAGCTGCCAGCTTCCGCCACAACTGTTTCCTGCGGATCCAATTCAACCTCAATAAACTGCATATCATCGCCATAAATCTTATAGTCGATTTCATGATTATTCATCAATAGCCCCTCCACTCATCATAAAGATAAATACCTCTTCTAAGTATAAAAAATTTAGGAAAAAAGTGCCAACTTTATTGATGGAGTAACTACCTTTTTCACAGTAAAGTGCTTTTCTTAATTAAATGGTATCTTACGGATAATAGCGAACCGTATTTTTAATGACAAAATAAAAAGACGTCCGTATAAAACGGACGTCTTTGCGTATTGAGGCGAAAAACCACACTCCACATAGTGTGCTCCATAGAGGAATGTTTCTCGACTTACACAACTCAGCTCATCGCACTGTTATTATAACACTATCCATGGAAGAAAAACAAGAAAAAAGTTTTTATGTAAAACTCTTGAATAAACATGCTAATTCCTATATATTCAAATAATCAGATATACAAAATAAAGTGATGAGAAGGGTGAATATGTTTAAAGACAAAAGATTCCATCATTATTCCTTGAAGGCCCTGCAAAAAGATTTATTAGCGGGTTTAATTGTGGGTGTTATCGCGATTCCACTTGGGATGGCGTTTGCAATTGCATCAGGGGTGAAACCTGAGTATGGAATTTATACGACAATCGTTGCCGGGATTCTCATCTCTTTACTTGGCGGCTCAAAATATCAAATAGGGGGCCCTACAGGTGCGTTCATTCCCATTTTATTTGGAATAGTAGTGACATATGGCTACGAAAATCTTCTTATCGCTGGATTTATGGCAGGAATCCTGTTAACGCTTATGGGTATATTTAAGTTAGGTTCGTTAATTAAGTGGATTCCAAAACCGGTTACCATAGGATTCACAGCAGGAATCGCTGTGACTATATTTACAGGACAAATTGCTAGTTTCTTAGGTCTGGTCGGTATAAAGAAACATGAAGAATTTATATTTAACCTCAAAGAAATTTTTACCCATTTAGGCACTATCAATATCTTTAGTTTAATCACTTCCGGGATTTGTTTCGTTGTGGTCCTTGTAACTCCGAAATTTGCACCAAAAGTACCTGGTCCGCTCATTGGATTGGTTGTTTCAACACTAGCAGCATCCTTGTTTTATCCTGGACATGTGGCTACCATTGGAACGGCGTACGGTGAAATCCCAAGCACGTTACCAGAACTCAGCATCCCAAACATCAATTTAGATATTATTGTTTCATTATTGAAACCAGCATTTGTTATTGCCATGCTTGGAGGAATAGAATCACTCCTTTCAGCAGTAGTAGCTGACGGAATGACCAATAGTCGTCATAATAGTAACAAGGAGTTAATCGGTCAAGGGATTGCTAATATGATCACACCATTATTTGGAGGGATTCCAGCCACCGGTGCATTGGCACGTACTGCCACAAACATAAAAAACGGAGCTGTTTCTCCAATCTCTGGAATTATACATGGGGTGGCAGTTCTACTAGTTTTATTGTTTTTTGCCCCAAAAGCCTCCTTTATACCTTTAGCAAGTATGGCACCGATTTTGATGGTTGTTGCTTGGAATATGAGTGAGAGGAAGGTTTTTGCTTATATTTTGAACACAAGGTCATCCGATTCTTTAGTGCTGCTTGTTACTTTTCTATTAACTGTATTTGTAAATTTAACGACTGCTGTGGAAATCGGTTTAATCATGTCAGCCATCTTGTTTGTAAAACGAATGAGTGATGTAGCTACTACTAGAAAAGCCTTGCCTAATCCTGATCATAGACATGGAAAGGTGGAAACATCAATGGTTTCTGATACACATGATTGCCCACAGATTAGTATTTTTAACGTCGAAGGCCCATTATTCTTTGGGGCTGCCCAGACATTCGAAAAGACAATCATGGAAACGATTAATTACAAACCCAAAATTCTGTTATTGCGAATGAGTAAGGTGCCGTTAATGGATACAACTGGGGAGGCAATTCTAGCAAGCATCGTGAACCATTTTTCAAAAAGTGGTATAGTACTGATATCAGGATTGAATTTACAACCGGAAAGTGTTCTGAAGAAAACAGGACTCTACCACAAAATAGGCGAGGAACACATTTTTCAACACACAGGAGAGGCGATTCAAATTGGACTTTCCCAAATCAATAAAAATAAATGCCTCGGTTGTAAGCATTTTGCCTTTAGGGAGTGTACCCAGTTATCCACTAATGAAGTTGTGGAAAACAGGGCAAAGCTCACTGCTACCTTTTAGAAAGACAAGGAAGTGAATGGATTGAATTTAGAAATGCAGCAATTTAAAGCGGAATTTTTCAAAGCCTTGGCGCATCCATTGAGAATTCGCATTTTGGAACTGTTGGCTGAAGGGGAAAAGAATGTAAATGAAATTCAAACTCTTGTTGGCAGTGAGGGTTCAGCTGTCTCACAGCAGCTTACCATACTTAGAGCCAAAAATATTGTGACAGGGACAAAGGAAGGGAATAAGGTCATTTATTCACTGAAGGATCCGGTAATCATTGAACTGTTGGCTGTTGCACGCCAAATTTTCAATAATCATTTAGTAGATACTATTACCATATTGGATAAATTTAAAGATGAGGAAGACGAAGTAACAATGATGCCGAAGAATTAAATTCTTCGGTTTTTTCTATATAAAAGATAAATAAGCTGTCTTTGTGATTTTATGGAAAATATCACATAGCATTTGTGGAAAAAAATGGGCTGAAGTGGGAGGTTAAAAAGCTTTTTGCTGACTCCCCATCCCTAACTTACATTGGACTGGAACTGTTAGTCATGGACATCATCAAGGGTGTAAAGTGCCGGTTCAGGAAGAAAGATCGGAATGTTAGTTTGTCTACTACTTTAAGAAAGTAGGTTTGAATAAAGGCTTGTCTATCAATTTAATAATAATTATTTACCAGCAAAATTCGACAAAATTCTGCTGCATTCTATGAGGAGGTTCACAAAAAAATACGCTTTTCAGAGCGGATGAAAGGGAAATCTGTATAATTATGTACCCATGTGTAAAAGTTTACTATATTGACAGTTGGGATCCAAAAATGTTAAATTTTAATCAGCCGTTGCACGAGATAAGATTTATGTGACATGCTTATTCAAAGTATTAACTCATGTTTGGATGAGGAAACAAAGTAAAGTTATCACGTTGTAACTTGGTGAATTTTACACATGGCTTTATTGTAAGCCAATAGGAGGATTTTTTTACATGAAAAACGGTAAAGTAAAATGGTTTAACTCAGAAAAAGGTTTCGGATTCATCGAAGCGGAAGATGGAAATGATGTATTCGTTCACTTTTCCGCAATCCAAACAGAAGGTTTCAAAACTTTAGAAGAAGGTCAAGAAGTATCTTTCGAGGTTGTTGAAGGAGCTCGTGGACCACAAGCTGCTAACGTTACTAAAAAGTAATTTTAATAACACTAATCATAACAGCCTGACATGTGTCGGGCTGTTTTTTATTTCGCTTAATAGCAGTTTAAATTGGTACGGCAGTCAATCATAAACCTCATTCCATACTTTAGGATATTTTTACAGGTAATTTTAATAATGATTTCCAGACTTGTTTTTATTGGTATTTTGCTATAATGGTAGTATTCGATACATTCATAATCATTAATTGAGGTGATACAAATGAAATTTATTCATACGGCGGATTGGCATCTAGGGAAACTAGTACACGGCGTATATATGACCGAGAATCAACGGGAAGTACTTGAAGAATTTGTTTCCATTGTCGCCGAAGAAAAACCTGATGCCGTGGTCATTGCGGGGGATCTTTATGACCGTTCGGTACCGCCTACTGATGCAGTAGAATTACTTGATGAAATACTATTTAAGATTAATGTTGAACTTAAGACACCGGTAGTAGCCATTGCCGGGAATCATGACAGTGCGGAACGTCTTTCTTTTGGCAGCTCCTGGTATAAGCATAGCCAATTCTATTTAGCAGGAAAATTAACAAGCGATTTCAAGCCTGTAAACATTAATGGGGTGAATTTTTATCTTATACCCTATGCAGAGCCGGGTGTCGTCCGTCAACTTTTAAGAGATGATTCCATCCACTCCCATCAAGAAGCGATGAAGGAAATTATTGGTAAAATGGAGGAAACCCTAAATCCGAATGAACCAAATGTCTTTGTTGGACATGCCTTTGTTTTAGGGGGTAAAACAAGTGATTCCGAACGAATCATATCGGTAGGCGGCTCTGGATGTGTCGGGGCCGAATTATTCGAACCGTTTTCTTATACAGCTCTTGGTCACCTACACAGTCCGGATGCAATATTGCATAGTAAGGTAAAATATTCGGGTTCCCTCTTAAAATATTCTTTCTCAGAGGCCAAGCAGAGAAAGTCCATATCTATCATTGAAATGGACGAAAAAGGCCACTTCACCGAGCGATTTCGCGAACTAACTCCCAAACATGACATGCGGGAGGTAGAAGGGTATTTGGAAGAATTACTTGACCCGCATTTTTATGAAAAAGGAAAAGTGGATGATTATTTAAAAATTACTCTGTTAGATGAGGGTGCATTGCTTGATCCCATTAATAAGCTTCGGCAAGTGTACCCTAACGTCCTTCACCTCGAAAGAAAGATAGATGTAACAGATATGAAGAAAAAGCAGTCTTTCAGTGCCCTTAGAACGGAGAAAAAGTCTGATCTTGAGTTGTTTGAGCAATTTTATAAAGACATGACTACCTCTGAATTTAGCAGTGAGAAGAAAGAGTTGATGGCTGATATAATCGACAAAGTGTTACGGGGGGAAGCAGTTCGATGAGACCATTAAAACTGACCATGAAGGCGTTTGGCCCCTATGCTGGTCGTGAGGAAATTGACTTTACTCAGCTTGGCAATCGTACGATGTTTGTTATTTCCGGGAAAACTGGTGCAGGGAAGACGACGATATTTGATGCTATAAGTTATGCGATTTATGGAAAAGCAAGCGGAGAGGATCGCAATGGTCCCGAACTGCGAAGTCAATTTGCGATGGACGAATTATTAACAGAAGTTTCTCTGGATTTTTCACTGCGTAACAAAATGTACTCCATTACTCGATTGCCACAGCAGCTTAAGAAAAAAGACAAAGGCGGTGGTGTTACACAGATTGGTGCTAAAGCGGAATTATATACGTGGGATGAAAATGGAGAGAAAAAATTGCTGGCTTCCAAAATTGGCGAAGTGGAGGAAAAGATTAAAGAAATTATGTTAATTGATGCCAACCAGTTCCGCCAGATCCTAATGATTCCTCAAGGTGAATTCCGCAAGCTGTTAACTTCAGATTCCAAAGATAAAGAAGCCATCCTTCAGCGTTTATTTCATACGGAGCTATATAAGGTGGTTGAGGAAAAATTAAAAGAAGAAGCTACAGATTTGAAACAATTGGTGGAGGGTCAAGAGCAAGCACGGAATGAAGCGATTCGCCGTATTAATTCTGTAACCAACGAAGAACTTCGTGCTTACCTAGAAGCGGGTAGTGTGAATGCCACTATTATTATGCCGCTATTAAAAATGGAAATAGTAAGTTCAGGGCAACTTATCGAGAACCTAATCAAGGAATTAAATGAAAAGGTGAAGGAACAAGACAAACTAAAGAACCAAATTTTTGAGGCAGAAGCTATTCTGAAACAGTTGCAAACGAAAGAGGAATTAAAGGAACTTAAATCCCGGCTAGTCTCACAGGAGGATGTCTTTAAGGAAAAGGAAAAACAGGTAGAGCTGGCTCAAAAAGCTGCTCTTTTAGCTAAGCAAGAGGAACTCTGTCATCGATTAAAGCGGGAAGCAGATCAGCTTCAGACAAATGTGGAAACCATTAAACTAGAGATACAAAAATTGAACATCCTGGTTCAACAATCTGATGAGCAGCTGCAGCAAGAGCTTGATCGTGAAGTGGAGCGGCAAACAGCCCTTGCAGAAATGAATCAACTGCTTAATATGAAAGAGGACGTATACTCGTTTGCTGCATTGTTTAAAGAAACTTCGGCGAAAGAATCAGAGTTAAACATGACGAGGCAAAAACAACTTCAGTGCGAAAAAGGGCAGGAGGAACTAATGGAACGAATATCCTTCCTTATGCAGCAAAAAGAGGAAATCGAAAAAGGCAAACTAACCTACATCGAAAATGAAGGGTTGATTTCAAAACTGAATATAGAACTTGAACGCTATGAAAAATATGCTATGCTGCTAAATCGTCATCAGACTGCCGTTCAACATTCACAGGTAATTACGGGGAAATATGAAAACACGAACGCTAGATTTTTAGATGCTAGGGCACATGTTGAAGAACTGGAGACAAAGTGGATGCAGGGACAGGCGGCCATTTTAGCTGCAAAGCTTCAGTCTGGGGAAGCTTGTCCGGTCTGTGGCTCGGAACACCATCCGTCACCGGCAATAACACATGGTGAAGATTTTCCGAAAGAGGCGGATATAAAAGCAGCAAAAGAGCAGTCAGCCAAATGGGAGAAGGAAAAGTCCATGGTGGAAGCAAGCTTTTACCAGGCTCAATCTTCTGAAAAGATGCAACAGGGAGCGGTCCGGGAACTGATTCAAGAAATTCGCACTACTAATCGCGATTTTTCCGATGAGGATTTACCGCTTGCAAAAATGGAAGCGGCCAGTACGAGAAATCAACTTATCCAGCTTCAAAGTAAACTAGCGGAGCAGATAAAGCAGCTAGATGATGTTAAATTGGAAATCAAGAAAAGAGAGTCCGAAAAAGTCGACTTTCAAAATGTAATTCAACAATTAGTGGTAAGAGTGAATGAACTGACTGTCGAATTTACTGAAAAGAAAACAAACCTGACTCGTATGATGAATAACATCCCTCAGAATCTAAGGACGGAGGCAGCCTATGAAAAAGCTTTAACAGCTGCTAAAAACCGTCATGAAAATCTTGTGAAGAGGCTCGAGGATGCACAGCGTCAATTACAAACCACCAAAGAAAAATATTCAAATGAAACAGCAAGATTAAAGGATGGGCAAATGCATCATACGGTTAAGCAGCAGGAATTAGATATGGAACGTAATATTTTTATTAATAAACTTGCTGAACAAGGCTTTGAAAAATATGGGATGTATGCAGCCGCTAAACGAACAGAAGAGGATATACGTATACTTGTGGCTGAAATCCGTAACTATCGGGAAGAGCTGCGCTCGGTAACAGACCGTCTAAATGAATTAATTGTGCTGTTAGCAAATATAAAAACACCAAATGTTGAGGATTTAAAGGTTAAACTAGCGGAATTTTCTGGTGGAATTGAAGAACTTAATCAAAAACGAACGGATCTATTTATTAAAAAGCAGAACAATGAGGAAATTTATACCAGAGTAAACACGATGAATGAACAAGTGAATGTTCTTGAAGAACGGTACAAGCTTATTGGCCACCTTTCTGATATCGCTAGGGGTCAGAATAATTTTCGGATAACGTTTGAACGGTATGTCCTTGCAGCCTTTTTAGACGATATTCTACGAGAGGCCAATGTCCGTCTGCGAAAAATGACTTCTGGACGTTTTCAATTAAACAGAAAAACAGATCGATCAAAAGGAAATGCTCAGAGCGGATTAGAATTGCTTGTGTTTGATCAGTATACTGGCCAGGAACGACACGTGAAAACCTTATCTGGCGGTGAGAGTTTTAAAGCCTCATTATCGTTGGCCCTGGGTTTAGCCGATGTAGTTCAAAATTATGCCGGGGGCGTTTCATTGGAAACGATGTTTATCGATGAAGGGTTCGGAACGCTTGATCCGGAGTCGTTGGATCAAGCAATCGAAGCGTTGATGGATATTCAAAGCAGCGGAAGGCTGGTTGGGATTATCTCCCACGTACCTGAACTAAAAGAACGGATTGATGTTCGACTTGAAGTGATAGCAGGACAGGCAGGAAGCAGAACAGAATTCATGTTTACGAATTAGAACAAAAAGCAGTGAATCTGATATGATCCACTGCTTTTTATTTTCTAAAAATAATTTAACTCTCTCGCCAATGCACGCCCCGCCTGTCTTCCAGTAAACAGACAGCCTCCGACGAATGTTCCTTCCAAAGAGCGGTAGCCATGAATACCGCCTCCACCAAAACCTGAAACCTCACCCGCTGCATATAGGCCTGGTACAGGGTTTCCTAATAGGTCTAAAACTCTGCCAGATAAATCAGTTTGCAGTCCGCCGAGTGTTTTGCGACTGACAATATGTAAGCGAACCGCGATTAAAGGGCCCATTTTCGGATCCAATATTTTATGCGGCGGAGCCACTCTGATTAATTTGTCACCTAGATATTGACGCGCTCCCCGCATCGCAGTTATTTGGAGATCCTTCGTAAATTTATTATCAATTTCACGGTCCCTTGCAAGAATTTGCCGCTCAATTTCCTCAAGAATTAGTAAATGATTTCCGGCAAGCTTGTTCATACCGTCAACTAGTTCAGCCAGTGTATTTGCGATGACAAAATCTTCCCCTTTATCCATGAAGGCCTTTACTGTTGCTGTTGGACCTGGGAGGATACGGGCAAGTACTTTTTTTATACTTTTCTCCGTTAAATCCGGATTTTGCTCTGATCCAGATAAGGCAAACTCCTTTTCAATCATTTTTTGGGTTAAAATAAACCAAGAATAATCGTATCCAGATTTCAGGATGGCTTCGAGGGTACCTAGTGTATCAAATCCAGGGAAGTTTGGTGCAGGAAAACGATTTCCTTTCGCATCCAACCACAGTGAGGAAGGCCCAGGCAGTATCCTGATTCCATGCATAGGCCAAACAGGATTCCAGTTTTTTATCCCTTCCGTGTAATGCCACATCCTGTCACGATTAACAATTCGACCACCGGCTTTTTCTGTGATCGCGAGCATCCTGCCGTCCACGTGCTCAGGTACTCCGGAAATCATATGTTTAGGTGCTTTTCCTAATCTTGCAGGCCAATTATTTCGAATCATTTCGTGGTTTCCGCCGATGCCGCCGCTTGTCACTACGACAGCTTTTGAGTGAAATTCAAATTGGCCAATCACCTCACGGGAACTTGCCTCCCCTCGAGCCACTGTACTAGGAATAAGGATATCCCCACTTACACCAATGACGGCACCATTCTCCTGTAATAATTCATTGACCCTGTGCCGTGGACGATAATCAGCCAAGCCCTTTCCCGTGGCATGACGAACTCTATCTTCAAAAGGTTTGACAAGTCCCGGTCCTGTCCCCCAAACGATATGAAAACGGGGCACGGAGTTGCCATGACCTTCTGCAGTGTATCCGCCGCGTTCTGCCCAACCCACCACTGGAAAAAAACGAACACCCATTTCATAGAGCCATTTACGGTTTTCACCGGATGCAAAATCTACATAGGCTTCTGCCCACTTTTTCCCCCAATAATCTTCATCATCTTCGCGGTCATACCCTGCAGAACCTAACCAATCTTGCCAGGCAAGTTCACGAGAATCTTTTATACCCATTCTCCTTTGCTCTGGTGAATCTACTAGGAATAGGCCGCCAAACGACCACCATGCCTGACCGCCAAGAGATGCTTCCGGTTCTTGATCCAAGAGCAGGACCTTTTTTCCTGCATCGGCAAGTTCCGCAGTGGCAACTAATCCAGCAAGCCCAGCACCAACCACAATTGCATCATACAACAAAATCGTGCACCCCATTTCGTAAGGACTATTTTTAACCAAATAAGTATATCTATTTTCTGAAAAATCAATCATCTCATTATATCATGGCACTCTGTTCACCGTATATATCCTCCAATGATGCTGAATAATATGTTTATACATATTGAAAGCGGTGATATTTTGTCAAAAAAGACATTTATTCTCATATGGGGGTTAACCGTATGCATCTTCTTAAAAGGTGTAACCATACATGCGGACGAGCTGCCAAGATTGTCTTCTGAGTGCCAAGAAAATATGAAACAGCGTGATAGCGACTATAATGGAGCAGTGATGAGAGATATTATTGAAAGTCTAGATTTGGAAATTGATGAACAAAACTACTATGAAGTAACAGACAAAGATTTGTATGCCGCCAACCTGATATACGGCGGAAGGGAAGTGGATGAATATTATCAGTCATTGCATAAACAATTTATTGTAGCCTCCCGTGGAAAACCAACGTTGTATATTAAACCTTCAGAAGCGTATGTACTCTATAAACAACCTGATAATACAAACATTGCGGTTCATTTAAAGCTTACTGACGTAAAATGGAAAGTGATTGAGAGGAAAAAAGAAAAGGGAAATTCCGTCTCCTATAAGCTGTTAAAATGTGAAAAGGATTACTTGAAGGCAAAAAACAATTATCTAAACCAGCAGTAAATATAAGCTTTATACATATTTCATAAAAGTTTAAAAAGGAAGAGAGATTATATCAAATATTATTGAGGGGCTCCGATAAAAAATAAAATGGAGGATATATTTATGCCTAATTTTTGTCCAGTCCTATGGAAAGAGGAGCCAGCTCCTGAA
>Ga0308176_10001970_pt1 | contig 12872 bp, 9 predicted proteins | sample PhyCR2_3_FD_203890 | JGI IMG/M metagenome (GOLD analysis project Ga0308176, IMG submission 203890) | Soil microbial communities from UC Gill Tract Community Farm, Albany, California, United States - DLSLS.C.R2 | ecosystem: Environmental > Terrestrial > Soil > Agricultural land | place: USA... | reverse complement strand
GCCACCGTCGCGTTGCTTTCACGATCCGACAAGCCGCCGAGAACGGTCACTTCTCCGTCCTTCATCCTTAAGTCGGCCTCATCCGTCTGCTTCCCGATAATCGGCTGCTCAACCCCGGCGATTACGGTTGTCTGTAGGACGTTCGAAAGCTCGACTTTGACATGCATGCTGATATCTTCGGGACCGTTCACGTGAGGCGCGAACTCGATCTGGGTTCCCACATTGACTTGTTGGAACTGAGTCGTTGCATACGGGATGGCGCCGGGCGTCGCGACCGCCGAGTTGAGTGATCCGGTCACATATGGGATCGAGCTTCCAATCAGGAGAGCGGCCTTGCCCCCGTCCGTCGCGCGCACCTGCGGCCGTTGCAAAATCCGGGTTGTGGCGTCGTTCATCAAGGCCTGCACGATGGTGCTCGGGAAGTTGATGGAGTAATCGGCACTCGAGAAACGCCCGGCCTTCGCGATCGTGATCAGACTGCTTGAACTCGAGTTCGAGTTGGTTGTTGTCGTGGTGGTCGCCGTGGGGCTGGTTGTCGTGTTCGACGTACCGCTGCTTGTACCCGAACCTGAGGTCGTCGTTGTCGTAGTAGTCGGGCTGCGAGGTGTAAAGGTGAGGGGCGACTGGAGCCCGCCCTGTCCAAGAAGGGAAGCACCGATGGTGCTCGACCTGCTTTTGTTGACAGCCATCACGATCACATCGACCACGACCTCTGGCTTCGGGCGGTCGAGATCATGAACCAGTTTCTCGACAAGGGCCATGGTGTCGACCGGTCCACGAGCAATAATCGCGTTCTGGGAAGCTACGGAGAACAGGCCCTGCAGAAGCTTTGAGCCCGTGCGAACGGCGTTATAGATTTCCTGGAACTCGTTCACCGTGCTGGCGTTCTGAACGTAAAAGACCCGAACGACTTCATCCTGATATTCCTGACGTTTGGGGTCGCTTTCCTGCGTGACGAAAATTGCATTCTGGCTGATTGGCTTCCAGAAGGAATGAGTCTCGAGCGCGATGTAATTCAGGGCTTCCTCGAGCGTGACGTTGTTCAGTTCGAGGTTGAAATTCTTTCCCGCGACCGCCTCAACACCAGAGGGATCGAACAGCACGTTAATGCCCGCCAGTTTCGCGACGCTTTCATACAGGACACGCGTGGGCTGATTATTGATCTGAATTCGCGTCAATCTCTCGTTGATCGGCTTGAGAACAGGCGGGCCCTCGAGCGACTCGAGGCGCCGCTCCGTCTCCTGCCGGTTGCGTTCGGCTCTCGTCATGACCGGGGCGTTCGGATTCGCCGTACGCTGCTTGATCATTGCCGAGACCTCTTGCATCTGCTGATAGGCGACGCTGGAGGAGGGATCCGCGACAAAGGCCTTCTGGAATTCAGAAAGAGCCTCGTCCAGTTTTCCTTCGGCGATCAGCTTCTTACCCTCCACGACGTGTCCTTCCGCCGCCCTGCCGCGAATTCTCTGATCGGCAAGGAGGTAGCCGGGTTCGTTAGGATCCTCCGCGACCGCCTGGTCGTAGTAGACGAGCGCGGCGTCATAGTCCTTCCGAGCTTCAGCCTGCGCGCCTTGTTTCAACAGCTTGTCGCCCTTTTTTGTGCGCGCCTCGACAGGCGGCACCGTCAATGCGAGCGCACACAGCAGCGCGACGGAGTTCCGGATTGGAAGCCAAAGGTTCACGTTCGAGGAGTACCAGCCCATGTTAGACTACGAAAGCGCTACAGTCGAGTTTAGGCTAAGCATTTGGCGCCTAAAGAGTTTCGCGTTTCGTAGTACCAACGGCATCAAGCAAGACTGTTGCGGCTCCGGCATATTCCTCTCCTCCCAATGGAAGACGGCGCAGTTGTGCGATCCGTGCAGATTGAGGTTGATGCGTGCGCAGCGCTAAGCGTAGAACGGACAGCACCTTACGATGGCAGAGCGAGGCGAATTCAAGATTTTGAGCGATAACCGCTCCGCCGGACACGACTACCATCTCCTCGATCGTTACGAAGCCGGACTGGTGTTAACCGGGACCGAAGTGAAATCGGCCAAAAACGGGAAGATTCAGCTGAAAGAGAGCTATGCCGAGGTCAACGACAACGAGGCCTGGCTGCTGAACGCCCACATCAGCGAATATTCGCACGGCAACATCATGAATCACGCGCCAGTTCGGAAGCGCAAACTGCTGTTGCACCGTTCGGAAATAGACAAGCTGCGCTCGGAAACGCGCGAGAAGGGACTGACGATCGTCCCCACCAAGCTTTATCTCAAAGGCGGCTTGATCAAGATCGAGATCGCGACGGCGAAGGGCAAGAAGTTCCACGATAAACGCGAAGCCATCAAGGCGAAAGAGATGCAAGCCGAGGCCAAGGCCGCGATCGGGCGGCGAGCCCGTCAGTAAGAACAGATCAGAACAATGGAAATCCGATTTGAAACTGCACCGTTCGAAAACATCTCAACGGATGCCGCCGCAATCATCTGCTTCGAAGGCGAGAAGCCTACCGGAACCATAGCGGTAGAAAGGCCCAGCACCTTCGATCCCGAGATTGCAAAGCAATCGGGATGGCTCGCGGAGCTGCGAGAATCCGGCGAGTTCACGGGCAAGCTTTACGAGCAGGCAACGTTCCATCGCCCCGAGGGCGTAGCGGCAAAACGGCTCGTGGTTATTGGGGCGGGTAAAGCGGAAAACTTCTCGGCCGTAGAAGCGCGCCGGATCGCGGGAGTTCTGGTCCGCACGCTCCAGCCGAAAGGACTCAAAAGCATTGCCCTTCTTCTGCCATCCGGAAGCGGCCCTGAAATTGGCACTGCGGCAGCCGAAGGGGCTATCCTCGGTGGCTGGGAGCCGGACAAATACAAATCGGATCCGAACAAGAACAGCAAAGCTCTCGAGACGTTCATCATCTCAGTTCCCGGATCAGGCCAGATCACGGATACCGCCATCCGTCGAGCCCAGATCATTGCAGAGGCACAGAATCTTACCCGCGATCTGGTGAACGAACCAGCCAACAAGCTGTCTCCGGCGGCGCTGGCCGATGCGGCCCGCGAGCTAGCCGCAGAATACAGTCTGGAATGCGAAGTCCTGGACCAGACGGCGATGGAGAAGCTCGGGATGGGCGCTTTGTTGGGCGTAGCGCGCGCCAGTTCAAATCCCCCGTTTCTCATCGTTTTGAAGTACCTTCCCGCCAAGACGTTCGGAAGTGATCATTTGGCATTGATCGGAAAGGGCGTCACGTTCGATACGGGCGGCGTCTCCATCAAGCCGGCGGACGGCATGGAGAAGATGAAGTACGACATGGCAGGGGCCGGGGCGACACTCGGCGCAATGAAAGCCATTGCGCAGGTCAAGCCCTCGGTTCAGGTGACTGCGTATATTCCGACCGTCGAAAACATGATCAGCGGGAGCGCACAGCGCCCGGGAGACATCGTCACGACCCTTGCGGGCAAAACTGTGGAGGTGTTGAATACGGATGCAGAAGGCCGCCTGATCCTTGCCGACGCAATTACCTACGCAAAACAAAACGGCGCGACGCACATCGTGGATGCCGCGACGCTCACCGGCGCGATTGGCATTGCTCTCGGACATCACAACATTGGCGCTTTTACGAACAATCAGGAGTTTCTCGAAAAGTTTTTCGCGGCTTCGAAAACGGCAGGCGAGAAAGCCTGGCAGTTGCCGATGGATGAGGAATACAAGGATTACCTAAAATCGGCTTTTGCGGATTTGCCCAACATCGGCGGCCGTTATGGAGGATCGATCACAGCGGCGTGGTTCCTTCGCGAGTTTGCTGATCCCACGCCATGGGTACACCTCGACATCGCATCGACCGCATGGCTGGACGACGGCCGCCCATGGCTTTCGAAAGGTCCGTCGGGAGTGGGCGTCCGGTCATTTGTGCAGCTTGCGCTCGACTGGGACGGAAGCCGCGGCTAGTTTTCTCGAAGGCGGCGAAGCGCGGGTGTGATCCCTCAGCCGTCGGCCCGAAAATCATAGAAAACCCGAATCAGGTTGCCGTCAAGATCGGCAGCCATGAACTCGCGCAGCTTCCACGGTTTGTCCTCCAGCTCAGAAACGATCTTCACTCCCGCGGCTTTCCATTCGGCGAAGAGCTTGTCCACCTCAGCCTTGTTCTTGAGATTGAGCCAGAAGAGGACAGGGCCGACGTTGCCGTGCGACGCTCGGAACGAACGATTGGTGAGGAAGAGCCTGCAGTTCCCTCTCGAGATGCCCGCAATGCCTCCCTCGTCGTCCCCCCAGTCGAAAGCGAAGCCCAAACGATCGACATAGTACGCCGCAGCCTTGTCCACGTTGGCCGCCGGAATTTCCGGCACCGGGGCGGGAAGCTTCATCTGGTATTGCTCTTTGCGTTCATGCTAGCGCGAGCGTGCGGCCGGTCAGTCTTTCCAACAGTTTCCCAGTAATCATTCCTGATAACGTACGTCTAGGAGTCGGGAACGCAGTACCTCTTCCCGACATATCTGGAGGCCGTATCGATGCAGCTTCGTGTCTTGGCTTTTGTGCTTGCCGGCGGTAAGGGAACGCGGCTTTATCCCCTCACCAAGGAGCGAGCCAAACCTGCCGTGCCGTTCGGCGGACGCTATCGTATTGTCGATTTCGTCCTTAGCAATCTGGTCAACTCAGGGATCTATTCCATCTATGTGCTGATTCAGTTCAAGAGTCAGTCGCTGCTTCAGCACCTGCGCGAAGGCTGGGAAGTCAGCGGATTGCTGAAGAACAACTTCATCATTCCCGTACCCGCGCAGATGCGTTCTGCGCAAGAGGATTGGTATCGCGGTACCGCGGATGCCATCACCCAGAACATCAACCTCATCGAGCAGGCGGACCCGCATGTCGTCGCGATCTTCGGAGCTGATCACATCTACCGCATGAACATCCGGCAGATGATTGAGTATCACGTCGAAAAGCGTGCCGGTGTCACCATTGCGGCCATACCGGTCGGCAAGGAGCAGGCGACGGAGTTTGGTGTCATCGAAACGACGCCAGACGGCCGGGTAATGGGTTTTCATGAGAAGAAGGCAAACGCGCCGACCATGCCCGGCGATCCCTCGCGTGTGTATGCTTCCATGGGCAACTACATTTTTTCCACTGACCTGCTGCTGAATGAGCTGCACAAAGACGCCGACAATGAAAACAGCTCGCATGACTTCGGCAAGGACATCCTGCCCGGCCTGATCGGCCGAGCCGATATGTTCGCGTACGACTTCCAGACCAATGTCATCCCTGGCGACCCTATCGCATCGCCTCAATACTGGCGCGATGTCGGGACCCTGGATGCCTACTACGAAGCGAGCATGGACTTGCGTGCAGTTTCGCCCGAGCTGAATCTGTACAACCGGCAATGGCCGCTACGAACCGCCGGGTATTTTGACGCACCCGCTAAATTCGTCTTCGACGAAGAAGGCCGCCGGGGTATGGGAGTGGATTCCATCGTCGCCGGAAGCTCGATCATCTCTGGCGCTTATGTCGCCCGCTCGGTTTTGGGACGAGGCGTGCGCGTCCACACCGGGGCAGTGGTGGAAGATTCCGTCATCTTCGACAACTGTGACGTTGGACGACATGCAAAGGTCCGCCGCGCCATCCTCGACAAGAACGTGAAAATTCCGGAGAACGCGCGCGTTGGCTACGACCTTGAAGCCGATCGCAAAAAGTGGCACGTCACGGAAAGTGGAATCGTGGTCATCGAAGGGCACCGGTCGACCGTCGATATCTCGGTACTGCAGGTTTGAATCTGTAGGTTTGAATTTGCAGGTTTAGCGGCAAACCTCGGTCAGGGCCCGACGACCCTGAAGACGAGCAACCAGCACGCCGACACACAGCACGACGAGGCAGCCGACAACGTTGTACCAGAGGAAGGAAATCCTGGTGAATGCGGCTGCCCAGAAAATGGCAATCTCGCCCGCGATAACGCCGGAGAAAGCGGCTGTTCCTCCGACACGCCGGCAGAAGAAGGCCAGCACGAACACGCCGAGCAGGCCGCCGTAAAACAGGGATCCGACGATATTGACGCGTTCGATCAGCGCTCCGAAACCGCGAGCGCCAATCGCCGCAAACGCAATCGCGAACACACCCCAGAAAACGGTGAAACAGCGCGAAGCGAACAGGTAGTGCCGGTCAGTCGCATCCCGAACGATGTAGCGCCGGTAAATGTCGATGACGGTCACGGTCGCAAGCGAGTTGATTTCACCCGACGTTGAGCCCATGGAGGCCGAAAAGATCACTCCGATGACGAGACCGATCAAACCTACGGGAAGATAGGACTTCACAAATGACAGAAAGATGTAGTTCGTGTCGTCGAACTTCCCTCCCCCGGTCCGTTGGCCTGCTGCCTCAAGCGCCCTGCGACGGCTGAGGTCGAAGTCAGCTTGCGCCCGCCGGAACTCCGTTAAACTCTTGGGGTCGGGGCCTGAGTGCCTGATGTCTTCAGCAAGTTGGAAGGCAGCGCGCCGGCGAAGCTCAAATGATTGCTGATACTGCTGCTCGATTGCAGGCCACCCGGCCCACTTCTGCATGCGTGCCGCTTCTCCCGGGTGATAAATGGCCGGGCTTTGCACAAATAGAGAGAGGGCAAAAACCATGGCTCCGATGAACAAAATAAACAGTTGCATCGGAATCTTGAGCACGGCGTTGAACAGAAGGCTCAATCGGCTCTGGGCGATGGATTTCCCCGTCAGATAGCGCTGTACCTGGCTTTGATCGCATCCAAAGTAGGCCAAAGCTAAAAACCCACCCCCAATCAGGCCGCTCCAAACGTTGTAGCGATCACTCAGATCCCAATGCAGGTCGACCACATTCAAACGTCCCGCGGCGCCCGCCAGGTGCATGGCATCAAGCAGCGAGATCTGAGACGGAAGTGCATGGATCGCTACCGCGAGGCTCAGCCCGAGCGCAAAGAAGATCATGCTCATCTGCTGGACGTCGGCCCATGTCAGAGCTTTGATGCCCCCTTTAGCGGTATAAAGGATGACGAGCGCACCGATGGCCACGGTAATCAGACGGTCGGACCAGCCGAGCACAGCAGAAAGCGCAACCGCGGGAGCATACAGCCCGATACCGGCGGCGAGCCCTCGCTGGACTAGAAATATCCCCGCGACCAGCGCTCTGGTTTTCGAATCGAAGCGGTGTTCGAGGTACTCGTAAGCGGTGTAGACCTTCGCGCGGTGAAAAATAGGAACCGCGGTCGCGCAGAGAATGACCATCGCGATCGGGAGCCCGAAGTAAAACTGCGCGAAACGCATCCCGTCGACAAAACCTTGCCCGGTAGTAGAAATAAAGGTGATGGCGCTGGCCTGTGTGGCCAGGATGGAGAGGCCCATGGCGTACCAGGGCATCGTTTTTCCGGCCAACAAATACTTGTTGACTGTGCTGCTGCCGCGGCCGCGGTAAAGACCATAGCCGACCAGAGACACAAGCCACCCGACGAAGACACACCAGTCAATTGCTCTCAAGATCAGCCGCTTTTAACAATGATTGTTCCGCATGAAGCTCAGATTCGAAATTGATCTAGTAGCGGAAGTAACGCGAGAATAGATACAGTACAACGAGCAAGCACAACAGGTAGAGGAGAATGGCCGTATACGCCTGAGACCATCGGGCGAATAGGGGTGGCGGGTCCTCGTCGGCATTGGGTTCGGTTCTAAAACTAGAGCTTGGCACGAGTCAGGGCCTTCGAGTAGACGCCACCCCTCGAGTATCGGCTACACTTAAAAGTTTGGCGAACCAGACAAATTGGCAAGGCATCAACGTTCTTGTCGTTGACGACGAGGAGTCTCAGCGCGCGCCCTTAGCGGCAATGATTTCCGCGTGGGGTTTTAACGTCGACACTGCAAGCGACGGGCAGGAGGCTCTCGAGAAGTTTCAGAATCAACGCGCGGATGTGATCATCACCGATCTTATGATGCCTCGGATGGACGGCTTTGAGCTGATGAAGCGGCTCGGGCAGGACGGCAACATGCCCGCCGCTATCGTGCTCACCGCGTTCGGAAATATCGAAACCGCCATACAAACCATACACGATCTCGGGGCATTCTGGTTTCTCGAAAAGCCGATTCAACCCGCTGCGTTGAAGGTTCTGCTCGAACGAGCAGCTTCTCAGAGCCAACTCACCGTCGAGACCGAAAGGCTGCAAAGGCAGCTCTCAAATTTCGGCGTCCTCGTGGACATGGTGGGCACATCGCCCCAGATGCAGCAGGTCTTCAACATTGTGCAGCAGGTGGCGCCGAGCAAAGCGGCCGTTCTGGTTGTGGGCGAGAGCGGAACCGGTAAAGAGCTGGTAGCGCGTGCCATTCATCAATTAAGCAACCGGCGAACGGGACCGTTCGTTGCCATCAACTGCGCTGCAATGCCTGAAACTCTCATGGAAAGCGAATTGTTCGGCCATGAGAAAGGCGCGTTCACGGGAGCTTTGGAGCGTCGGGCGGGCTGTTTTGAACTCGCACAACACGGAACGCTTCTGCTGGATGAATTGGCAGAGATGCCCTCGGGAACACAGGCAAAACTTCTTCGCGTGCTTGAAGATTCACGTGTCCGGCGGTTAGGCGGGAAGAGCGAAATTTCTGTGGACGTGCGAGTCATTGCGGCCACCAATCGCAATGTGGATGATGCGCTGAAAAAGGGAGATCTCCGGGAAGATCTGTATTACCGCTTGAACGTATTTCAGATCGCGCTTCCGCCGTTGCGCCAGCGGATGAGCGATCTCCCGGTGCTCTGTGAAACACTGATCACTCACCTGAATCGGAAGCACGCCTGTCACGTGACATACGCCACTCAGGAAGTAATGGATGCGTTCAAGAAGCACAACTGGCCCGGAAACGTGAGAGAGCTGCGGAACGTGCTTGAGCGCGCGGTCATTATGGCCGGCGAGGGAGCAATTCAGATGGCGCACCTGCCCTACGACTTCGGTGTTTCGGTCGGTTCGCGTCCGCCTGCTCAGGTTTTCGAGCCGGAAAGCGTTCGTTTACCCGTCGGCACAACCGTCGGCGACGCCGAAAAGGCTCTCATTCAGCTCACGCTGCAGCACACAAAGAACAACAAGACCCGTGCGGCCGAGATCCTGGGAATCAGCCTGAAAACTCTGTTCAACAAGTTGAAGGAATACGGCACTTCCGCGGAGCCTTTGGACACCGCCGTTTAGAGCGCAGATCCCGCCGCTTCCGTCCAGTTCTCCGGCTCGGGATGCGCCTTCAGCGGCATGTTACGCTGAGGGTTCTCTCCCCGAATGAGCTCCGCCGTTTCTGAACTGCGCCGAACACCCTTGTGCGATACGCATTGCCAGCTGAATGCGAAGCTCATCGAGTTTGGCGGCTGGTATATGCCCGTGCAGTATTCCGGCATCCTTCAGGAACATACTGCCGTTCGAAAAGCAGTCGGCCTTTTTGATGTCAGCCACATGGGCGAGATCGAAGTGCGCGGACCCGATGCCGAAAAGCTGGTCAACTACGTTTCGACAAACAACGCTTCAAAGCTGAAAGTGGGACAAGCTCAGTATTCGGGCCTGTTATATGAACACGGCGGGTTTGTCGACGACATCCTGGTCCACAAAGTCTCGGATTCACACTTTTTCATTTGCGTGAACGCTTCCAATCAGTGGAAGGATCATGAGCACATCGAACTGGCGAAGTTGAAAGGGAACTTTCAGGCCGAAGTCGACTTCGCAAGCGAACGGTATGCGCAGTTGGCCATCCAGGGGCCGCGGGCTCTAGAGACACTGCAAAAGCTGACGACGACAGACTTGTCAGCCATCAAGTATTACTGGTTCACCGACGGGGAGGTATTGAACCATCCTGCCCGCATCGCACGCACCGGGTACACGGGCGAGGACGGGTTTGAAATCTACGTCGCGCCTGAATCTTCCGCCGAAGTTTGGAACGCGGTTCTCAGCGCCGGCCAGGAATTCGGCATTCTTCCCTGTGGACTCGGTGCGCGCAACACCCTGCGCCTGGAAGCCAAAATGGCGCTCTACGGCCACGAGATTACGGCGACCATCAATCCTCTCGAAGCCGATCTCGCCTGGGTCGTGAAGATGGACAAGGGAGACTTCATCGGCCGACAGGCACTCGAGAAGTCGACTACCGAAGGCATTACCAGGAAACTGGTCGGATTCGAGATGAAGGGCCGCGGGATCGGCCGCGATGGTTACGAAGTGTACCTGGACGGGAAGCCCGCGGGTTGGGTGACTAGCGGCGGTCCAGCGCCGACGCTGAACAAGAACATCGGACTTTGTTATCTGCCGGTCGAAAAGGCTGCGCCGGGTGTCGAGATCCAGGTGATGATTCGTAACTCGCCGGTTGACGCCGTTACTGTGCCGACGCCTTTCTACAAGAGAGCTAAGGGATGAGCTATCCAGAAACTTATAAGTACACGAAGGAACACGAGTGGGTTCATGCAAACGGCGCCGAAGCAACCATCGGAATTACCGATCATGCCCAGCATGAATTGGGCGATATTGTTTTCGTCGATTTGCCTAAAGCCGGCACGCAGGTAACCAAGGGCCAGACGTTTGGGTCCGTGGAGTCGGTGAAAGCAGTGTCGGATATCTTCTCGCCTGTTTCGGGCGAAGTATCTGCCGTGAACGAACTTCTGGCCAAAAGCCCCGAGAAACTGAACGAAGATCCGCACGGCGACGCGTGGCTGATCAAAGTAAAACTCGGCGATCCCGGCGAATTAAATGAATTGCTTTCGGCTCCCGATTATCAAACATATATAGGCGCTGAATAGGAAAGCGCGCCGCGTATCTTTTCGGAGTCAGAACACCTCATTGCGATATTTACCGAAGTCGGATTCTGAACGCCGCGACATGCTGGCGGCAATTGGTCTCAAGAATCAGGAAGACTTACTTTCCCACATACCGAATGAAATTCGGCTCGACGGACGTCTCGCGATCGAGAACGGCAAGAGCGAATACGAGATCGTCGACTACTTCAAGCGGCTTGGCGCAAAGGCAGCGGCAGGGTATCCGAGTTTTCTCGGGGCGGGCGTCTACAATCACTACCGGCCCGTTGTTGTCGATGCTGTAGTTTCACGAGGCGAGTTTCTCACCTCGTACACGCCATACCAGGCCGAGATCTCACAAGGAACGCTCACCACTATCTTCGAATTTCAGACGATGGTGTGCCAGCTGACCGGCATGGACGTTGCGAATGCTTCGATGTATGACGGATCAACGGCTGTGCCCGAAGCGGCTATGATGGCTGTCCGCGTTACCCGGCGCGACAAGGTGCTGGTCGCACGATCCGTTCACCCGGAATATCGCGAGACGTTGAAAGCTTCTACCCAGCACCAGGGCATGCCGGTCGAGGAGATTAAGTTCGGGAAAGATGGCCGGATTGACCTTGACGATCTGAAGGCCAGACTCGATGACACAATTGCGGCCGTAATCGTTCAGACGCCAAACTTTTTCGGTGTTCTGGAACAGGTGAAAGCCCTCGCGGATCTTGCTCATAGCAAAGGCGCACTGCTGGTCGTGGTTTTCTCCGAAGCAGTAGCGCTGGGGCTGATCGAGCCGCCTTCTGACGCTGACATCGTTGTCGGTGAACTGCAGAGCTTTGCAATCTCCCCGAGCTACGGCGGACCGTTCGTGGGGATCATTGCCACACGCGAGAAGTTTATACGGCAACTGCCTGGACGGCTGGCGGGAGAAACGACGGACGCGGACGGGCGCCGGGCTTACTGCCTGACCCTGGCGACGCGCGAACAACACATACGGCGCGAAAAAGCGACGTCGAACATCTGTACCAACCAGGCGCTCCTCGCTCTCATGGCAACTGTGTTCATGTCTCTTTATGGCAAGGCCGGATTGCGCGAGTTGGCGACACAAAACCTGTCGAAAGCGCATTATGTTGCGGACAAGCTGAAGGTTGAATTCTCAGGGCCTTTTTTCAATGAGTTTGTCGCGCGGATTGAGGGCAAGACGCCGGAGCAGGCAAACGCCGCACTTCTCGAAAAAGGAATCATCGGTGGCTTGGCGCTGGGACGCTTCTACCCGGAACTGAAGGAATGCATGCTGATCTGCGCAACCGAGATGAACAAGCGCGAAGACATGGATACTCTGGCCGGTGTTGTGGGAGCGAGGGCTTAAACCGATGATCAAGAAGGTCTCACGGCATATCGTCCAGGAAGAACCGCTGCTCTTTGAGCTAAGTTCACCCGGCAAAGCCGGTTATCAGCTGCCGGAACTTGATGTCCCTGAAGTCTCGCCGGAATCGGTTCTGGGCAAAGAAAACGTTCGCGATGAAATCGAGGGTTTCCCCGAAGTAAGCGAATTCGAAACGCTCCGCCACTTCACCCGGCTCTCGACGTGGAATTACGCAATCGATCTGGGTCTTTATCCGCTCGGCTCGTGCACGATGAAGTACAACCCGCGCGTGAACGAGACAGTAGCTCGCACCGAAGGTTTAGCGTGGGCACATCCGTATCAGCCGGAAGAATTGTCGCAGGGTTGCCTGGAAGTGATCCATGCCCTTGAAAATGCGCTGGCCGAGATCACCGGAATGGATGCGGTGACGCTTCAGCCGGCCGCTGGTGCGCACGGCGAGTTCACCGGTATCCTCATGATTCGTGCGCTCCTCGAAAGCCGCGGTAACGCACGAAAGAAGATTCTGGTTCCCGACTCCGCGCACGGCACAAATCCCGCGACAGCCTCTATGGTGGGCTACGCGGTCGAGAACATCAAATCGAATGATCGTGGTGTCGTGGATCTTGCAGTTCTCGAACGAGCGGTAACGGAGGATGTGGCCGGATTGATGGTCACGAATCCGAATACCGTTGGTGTTTTCGAAGAGAACATCCAGAAGATCTGCGGCATCATGCACGACAAAGGCGCGTTGGTCTACATGGACGGCGCCAATATGAACGCACTCGTGGGAGTGGCTCGTCCC